>OJIV01000048.1_pt1 | contig 53494 bp, 40 predicted proteins | sample 1595861 | NCBI WGS metagenome assembly OJIV01 (sample SAMN05416883, study PRJEB24817) | seawater metagenome | isolation source: Sea water | place: Canada:Atlantic | collected 2013-11
GTGAGCCCTGAAGGATTCGAACCTTCGACCGCCTCCTTAGAAGGGAGGTGCTCTATCCAGCTGAGCTAAGAGCCCTGACCTTGACCGAAGTCTTTTTAAGTTATTTAAAGTTGTTGAATCGAACCAAAACCATAAAGGTCTTGGTTCGATTTAGTCGGGAAGACAGGACTCGAACCTGCGACCCTCTGGTCCCAAACCAGATGCGCTACCACCTGCGCCACTTCCCGATCAACAATTTAAAAGAACATATCTTTCTTTGCGGAAAGACTGGGACTCGAACCCAGGGGACGCATACGCGACCACAGCTTAGCAGGCTGTTGCATTACCACTCTGCCATCTTTCCGTTAAGGAGCGCAAATTTATACCGAAAATCCTTCCTTGCAAGTGTTATTATGATTTAATTCAGGTTAATTGAATAAAAAGATTTCGCTCGACTGAATATCTGCGTCATTGTTACGAAAAAAGGTCAGCTTAATAGACTGTTATTGAGACAGGTCAGTCGATTCCTATGACTCGGGGTACGAAATACGGACATGGTAGACACCACGCATAAACTTTTTAAATGCCTCTCGAATTTGATGTATTTCCTTCAAGGTTATGTCTGCATTGTCTAATTGTCCCGAAGAAAGTTGGTGATCTATCACCCGGTCAATCATATCGCTAAGGCTCTGCTGAGACTTTTCCGGTATGCTCTGCGTGGAAGCTTCCACAGCATCTGACATCATGACTATTGCAGTTTCCTTAGAAAAGGGTTTGGGACCAGGATACTGAAATTGACTGAATTGGTCTGCATCCGGATGATCCGTTTTATACTTACGATAGAAATATTCAACCCTCGAGGTTCCGTGGTGCGTTCTAATGAAGTCAATGACAATATCTGGGAGTTTATACTTTTTAGCCAATTCAATACCGTCATTTACATGGCTAATGATAATCTCAGCACTTTCTAAATAACTCAATTCATCATGAGGTGACGACACAGAGCTCTGGTTTTCTGTAAAGTATTGCGGATTTGAAATCTTCCCAATGTCATGATATAGCGCACCCGTCCGAACGAGTAATGTATTACCCCCTACCAGCTCTGTAGCATGCTCAGCTAAGTTTGCTACTTGCATGGTATGCTGGAAGGTACCAGGTGCTTCTTTTGATAAGCGCTTGAGCAGGGGATTGTTTGTATCTGACAACTCTAAAAGAGTAAGATCGGATACTACGCCAAATGTCCGCTCAAAGAAATAAATCAATGGAAAAATGAAGAGCAAAACAAGCGTCCCGATCAAGGAGGATATTAAAGGCAATAGATTGGTGGTATTCCATTCCGTTTCACGAATCAAATGAATGGATAAATGAACCAGAAACAGCACAACCATGATTCTCAGGGTGCTTTGAACAAGTTGGCTGCGCTTATAAATACCTCTGATATTAAAGAGAGTAGCTAAACCAGCGGCAAACTGGACGGTCATAAAATGCACTGCACCAGCGAGAAAGGGTGCAACCATTAACAAAAGAATGAAATAGCTGAATAGTGCGAGTCTGTCATTAAAAAAACTCCTAATGATTACAGGTACTAAAAGAAGCGGTACTGCGAATGGATTAAGCACTTCAAACGCACTAAACCACAAGGTGGCAACAACTGCAGTGACAATGGTAAATAGGTACAAGTTGAGGCTTGAGCTGTGGGCAATGATATGGGGGTAATGAATATGAAGGTATACTGCCAAAGCGAAAAACATAAGCAGTATATATAGCACTGCTCCTGCCCTCGCTGACCAGTTTAATTCCTTGGCTGACGCATCAAAACTTCGCTCTAAAGCCTTTAACATCTCAAACTTTTCTGCTGTGATGGTCGAACCGCGAAGAACTACCGGAGTTCCAGAGGTTAAAATCCCTTTATTTAAGGTTAATGCTTGTAATTTATACTGAAGAGCGCTATCCGTAAGTATCGTATTCAGGGTGTATGTGGGTAAGATCACAACCTCCTCTTCTAAGCCATATTTTGCTTGAATGGCGTTTGGGGTAAGCGAAGAGGTGAAGTCTAAAATTGTACCATCAGAGAGGAAGAGTCGGTGATTTTCCGAAGGAAGTGATTCTACAACTCCTGTTTCCTGCCAATTCTTATACTGATCAGTTAAAGTAGAATCTAAAATAGACTGGTCATTCCATGCGTCCTTGCGGAAATGATAGTCATACAGTAAATCCTTATTCTCGATTAGTAAGGACCGGTCAGTCTCCAAATCTTCTAATGATTTGGGTAAGACTACATCCGTTGGGGCATATAAATCATCTTCTAACCACACTTGACCGAGGCGATAATCGTATTGGAATTGGGCTCTAAAGGGAATACTCAAGTAGATGGCTAGAGCACCAATGAGTGCTACTAGGGTGAAATACACCCATTTTTGTCGACTTTGTATCCAATTCAATGCTTTCATTCAAAGAGGTTCTTTTCTCGGTCCCAATTTAGTAGTTTAGTGGGGTCTTTTAAAGACGTGAACCTAAATAACATTACAAGAAGTATGAAAGAAGTTGTCATCGTAGGTGCAGCAAGGACTCCCATAGGAAGTTTTGGCGGCGCACTGAGCGGCATCAGCGCCCCTAACCTAGGCGCTACAGCAATCAAAGGCGCATTGCAAAAGGCCGGATTATCCGCGGATTTAGTAGAAGAAGTATATATGGGTAACGTGTTACAAGCGGGAATTGGTCAAGCTCCGGCTAGACAAGCTGCCATGTATGCAGGTATTAGCTCGAATGTTCCTTGTACCACCATTAACAAAGTTTGCTCCTCTGGGATGAAAGCGGTAATGATGGCGGCACAAAGTATCAAAGCAGGAGACGCTGATATCATTGTTGCAGGAGGAATGGAAAATATGAGTGCCGTGCCCCATTACTTACCTACCAGTAGAAATGGCGTAAAACTAGGTGACATGTCCTTAGTGGATGGTCTTGTAAAAGATGGTCTTACCGATGTATACAACAACCAACACATGGGCGTGCTAGCTGAGTTTTGTGCTTCAGAGCATGGTTTTAGCCGTGAAGAACAGGATTCATTTGCACTCGAGAGTTATAAACGCAGCGCAGAATCTTGGGCTGCAGGTAAATTTTCGGACGAAGTTGTTCCCGTAGAGGTTCCGCAACGTCGCGGAGATGCATTGGTCATAGATACGGACGAAGATTTCAGTAAAGTAAGAGTTGACAAAGTTCCTTCTTTACGTCCTGTTTTCAAAAAAGAGGGAACCATCACCGCAGCTAACGCCTCTAACATAAACGACGGAGCCTGTGCTCTTGTTATCATGAGCGCTGAAAAAGCGGAAGAATTAGGCCTCACTCCAATCGCGAAGATTCTTGGCTATGCAGATGCAGCGCATGAGCCCGAATGGTTTACCACGGCTCCCGCGAAAGCATTGCCTAAAGCACTTGCAAAAGCTGGTCTTTCCCAGGAAGAAGTTGATTTCTTTGAATTCAATGAGGCTTTTGCAGTCGTAGGATTAGCAAACATGAAGATTTTAGGCTTGGATCCAAGTAAAGTGAACGTCAACGGCGGTGCAGTAAGTTTAGGACATCCATTAGGTGCCTCTGGTGCACGTATCATGACTACCTTGATTTCTGTTCTTTCTCAGAATAATGGAAAGATTGGAGCAGCAGCCATCTGTAATGGTGGCGGCGGTGCTTCAGCTATCGTCATTGAGCGTCTCTAGCCTTGGTGCTGACACATAAACAAGAAGAGCCCTGGCCTTTCGCCGGGGCTCTTTGTTTAAAAAAACTGACCTGAAGGTTAAGAAACACGAATAGCGACGAGTAATTTGGCTTATAATATGAGTAGTTACCCACAAGGCATTGCATTTTTGTCCTCCGCTCCCATTAGATTGGAAGCCAGCGATCGCGCGGAATTGACTAATGTGCTGCTTTTTGGGGAAACCTTTGACATACTTGAACAACTACCCAAGTGGGTGAATATCCGGTTGCACCATGACCGCTACGAAGGCTGGATTGATCGATTAATGATTAAAACAGTCTCTGTCGACTATATCGAAATACTCAAGGGCACGCCTAAAATCGTGGTTTCAGATCCGGTAGGAATGCTTCAAGGTCCAGCCCCGGCAGATTACCCCTTAATAACGCAAGGTGCCCTATTGCCGTTATTTGATGGTGGTACGCTCAGATTAGAGGATAAGCATTACACTTTCGAGGGCGGCACAGCAACGGGTGTTAAAGAGCGAACTGCACTAGTCGATTATGCGTTTAGTTATCTCAATGCTCCATACCTATGGGGAGGGCGAACGCCTTTTGGGATTGACTGTAGTGGATTTACCCAAATGGTGTACCGTCTAAGTGGATATAGCATACCTAGAGATGCCAGCCAACAGGCTAAAAATGGAGAAACTCTTAGTTTTCTAGAAGAATGTCGTCCTGGTGATTTGGCATTTTTCGATAATGCTGAGGGTGCCATTACGCATGTAGGGATAATTTTAGACGATTTTCATATTATTCATGCCTCAGGTCGGGTGCGTGTTGATGCTCTAGATCATAGCGGCATATATAACGCAGAACTCAATAGGCATACCCATAAATTGAGGGTACTAAAACGGATTATATCGTAAGGTTATTTAGCCAAGCCTTTGACCACATCTCCTGCCATATCCCAGAATATATCTAGACCTACCAGTTTTTCTTTGTACCACTTCATTATTACGGGCCACTGCGTTTTGTCAAAAAAGTAAGCATCCTCTAGTTTTAACCAAATTCTGCAGATTTGCTCACCGCTATCTAAATAGATGTCTTGATCAAACACCGGCTTCTCTTTCCATTCATTTTCAAGTAGTTTACCTAGTTCAACGAATTGGTCATAGAATAAGTCTCTGATCTCCTTATCTTTAAACTGGAGATCTATTGCGATTCCTACTACGGGTTTCGTGAGAATTCTGAAATACAGCCCTTTTACACCTGTTTTATACGATTCCCAGCGCCCCCCACCTCCACCTATGGACCGCTCAGTGCTCATATATTGCGCGAAACCATTGAAGAAGGAAGTATTTAGCTGTTTTTTTTCTACTCTGCTATACATTGTTGAACTTTAAGGCGATGAAGGCGCAATATCGTAAACTTGATGGCACCCCTGTAAATGATTTGGCAGAATATGTCAAAGAATATCTTACAAAACACCCTGAGGTAGCACTAAGTGTAGGTTCTGATTCTCAGAATATTGGTGGCACTAGTCTTTATGCAACCGTTGTGGCTTTTAGACATCCTGGTAAAGGTGTACACTTCGTTCTTACTAAAAAACGTGAACCCTTAAACTCAGACATTATCACAAGACTTTTTAAGGAATCAGAGGACAGTATTGAAACTGCAGAATATCTTAGGGCGCGGAACATTAACCATCCCATCACCATTGACGTAGATTATAATGAAGATGAGCAATTCAAGTCTCACAAGGTCATTCCCATGGTAAAAGGTTGGATACTAGGCCTAGGTTATGGTATGTGTACCAAACAAGATGTGCAAGTTGCTTCCATCGCTGCAGATCATTTATTATGAATTTCCTAGCCAATTCACATACCGTCATTACGACAAATGATGTCTCTTTGATAACGAACTTCTGGCGTAATCTATTAACCTTTGAACCACATTTTGAAAATAAAGGATTCTCCGAATTTATCCTGCCTAGTGGCTTTAGATTTGCTTTTTTCCTACCAACCGGGACTGCTGGTAAACACTTCTCCACCAGTGGAGATAGAGACCACATAAGCCTCGGCCTCACAGTGACCAATATAGATGTAGTTTACCAACAGGTATTGACATTATCCAGCACCTTCGTATGCTCTAATGCCGGAGCGCCAAAAGAACACCCTTGGGGGGAGAAAAGTTTTTTATTAATAGACCCTGACGGTAACCGTTGGGAAATCACGGAAAGTCCAACGAAAGATGGTATCCTATTAAACCGTGAGTAGAGTCACATCACGTAGAAACCTCGGTACTTAGTTTTGCCCAACGTTAAATTTATAACCATGGGACTTCTTTCTTTATTATTCGGTAGTAGCAACAATAAGCTTCAAAATATTAAAACAGCCCTAAATGAGGGGGCATTGATCGTAGATGTGCGAAGCTCAGTAGAATACGCTAGCGGACATGCTATGGGTAGCATAAACATGCCGCTTCCTACCTTGCAAAGCGGGGTTAAAAAGTTGAAGAATGCGTCATCGGTAGTTCCTCTGTTGCAGAAGTGGCGCAAGAGCTGCTTCCGCACAAAGCATACTCAGTAGTCATGGTATTCAATCCATAAATGCTGGCTCTTGGCAAACGGTGGAAAAAGCACTTAAAAATTAATTTACAATAATCGTAAACAGGTTTGCATAATTACGGTTAAAAGCAATGTGAGGTATAACTTCGCATTAACTTTTTCCAATATTTTGATGAGAAATTTACGCTTCTTTTTTACGAGTATATTATTGCTTACCGCATCCCTAAATTCCATTGCGCAAAACAAAGGAACGATCGAAGGAGAAGCACTTGATGCGCTGAATTTAAGTCCATTACACAATTGGACTATTGAAGCAGTGCAAGGATCATCTGCCATCGCTGTTCTTGTAAATTCCTCGGGAGAATTTGTTTTTGAAGATCTAACCACCGGCTTATATAATGTTAGAGCGATCAGCCCCTCTGGCCAAATGCAAACACTACATGAGGTGTTAGTAAGGTCCTCTAAACCTACCTATGTCAGTTTATTGGTAGAAACAGTAACCTCCTTAGAGGAAGTTGCGGTACGAGCAGATGCTTTCCATAGAACTCCCGAGACTCCTTTGAGCATCAAGAATATCAACAGAAGTGAAATGATGCGTATGCCTGGCGCAGTGTTAGACCTGAGCAAGGTGATCCAGAGTTTTCCTGGAGTACTTCCTAAACCTTCTTTTGGGTACGCCATAGCCATGCGCGGTGGTGCGCCAAACGAAAACCGCTACTTTATTGATGGAATTTCTCTTCCCACTGTGAATCATTTTAGCATACAGGGAGCCAGTGGCGGTGCTGTAAGCTTAGTCAACTTGGACCATATTCAGGGCATGGATTTGATCACGGGGGCTTTCCCTACGGAGGTAGACGACGCCTTGTCAGGTGTCCTTCTATTAGAAGGCAAGAATGGCCGTAAAGATCGCTGGGGAATTAGAGCTACGCAGGGAGGCACAGATTACGGGATCACATTTGAAGGTCCGATAGGAAAAAATACTACCGCAGTAGTCTCTGGCAGAAACAGCTTCTCTCAACACTATTTTAGGCTGTTTAATATTCCCATTCTTCCCACATATCAAGATGCTCAGTTAAGAATACATCATAGGTTTGGCAAAGAAAAAGATTTGACCATTATTGGTCTAGGTGGATGGGATAAATACAGATTATACAAGGACGGCAGAGGTTCAGACGCGCTGTTATACAATGTAGGTTATATCCCTGAGGGTGATCAACAAACAGAAGTCTTAGGGGCACGGTATCGTATTTTTAAAGACAATGGGCGCTGGGAATATGTACTCAGTCGCGATCAGGTCAATAACAGCGCTGAAAAATTCATAGGAAATACCAGTCTTATAGCGGATCAACAACTCGACTATACCTCCACAGAAAATAATACCAGAGGAAGTATCACGCACTTTGTCGTCGCCGATTCCTGGCAATGGAAGTATGGCTTTAATATCGTCTCAAGACAAAGTAGCCTAGACATGTGGAGTGTGCGTTACAACAATGCCTTAGACGTTCAGGGCATAGATACCGCTGACTACGACAGCCAGGTTGCGTTTGTGAGCGTAGGTGCTTTTACTAGTCTTACTAAGAATTACTTAGACAACAAGCTTTCAACAAGTGCTGGATTACGCATGGATGGTCACAACTTGAACTTAACATCAGTTAACCCATTAGCTCAACTATCACCCCGGGTATCTGCGCAATATCACATGAGTCCAAAATGGGCGGCTCAAGGAAGTTTAGGCACCTACACACAGCTTCCTTCTGCCATTACAATTTTAGCAAATGCAGCCAATAATTGGTCACGAAATAGTACACCCGGTAGGGTATCTCAAGCGTCAGCTGGCGCAGAGTTTCAAAACGGACAGACCTATAGATTTTCCTTAGAAGGTTATTACAAGCGATATAATAATATGCCCTATTTATGGGACGATAACATTTCTTTTACTCAAGCTATAGGAGCCTATGTAGCTGTAGGAGATCAGGTAAGCTCTTCCATAGCGCAAGGTCGTGCTTATGGACTTGAGCTTTTTCTGCAACAGAAGCTCAAGGGAACCTACTGGTGGACCATGAGTTATAATTTCGGATTCAGCGAAACGCGTCGTGATGCAGCGCTGGACTGGACTCCCACCGTATGGGACAACAGACACAATATTAATCTTGTACTTGGAAAAGTATGGGGTAAAGGCTGGCAGATTGGTGCCAAGTACCGCTGGGCAACAGGTACTCCGTATACTGAGTTTAACCCTATGCTAAGCGCTCAAACGAATAATTGGGATGTTCTCCAAAGGGGGATATTTGACATGAGTAACCCGATGGGTGCCAGACTCCCTAGTTACAGTGTTATTGACGTTAGACTGGACAAGACCTACAATAAAAAGAACTACAGTTTAACGTGGTTCTTAGACTTACAAAATTTCACGAGTTCCAACATTCCTTTAATGCCCTATTTAACCTTGGACCGAGACGAAGTAACAGGATTACCTAGATTGGATCCTTCGTCCACAGGAACATATCTGGTGAAGACGATAGCAAGTGATACTGGCAGACTGCTTCCTACCATTGGAATCATCCTAGAGATTTAGCAATGTAAGGGCTACATTTGTGCTCACATCTAAACGTATTCTATGAAATCACTCTTGCGTAAAATACCACTGCTATTGGCTAACGTGGTCGTATTAATGACCTTCCTATCTCTTTTTGGATGGGTCGTTAGAGAGACTACAAAAGGTAAACCATGGATTCCTCATAATGTGAGTAGAAGCATAACCTTTTTTACTACGCTACCAGATAGATTAATGGTTGCGAAAGCAGCCGTAGAGAGACTGCCTTTAGTTTTCATACCCTCTCCTGAAGATTTTGAACCCATTAATAACCTTACCCAAGATGTGAAGGTTTTGATGAGTTATGCCAATGCAAATTGGAAACGAACCATAGCCATTTTAAATCTAAAAACTGGTGAAGAATTGAAGACCTGGTCTGTTGAACGTCTGGCGAACCCACACAACAGAATCATGCACAGTTTAATGCTTCCCGACAGTAGTTTAATCTATTCCCTCAACGGTGTTACTGGGGTTATTAAAATTGACAAAAACAGCGAACGACTGTGGAAACAGGATACCATAGCTCACCACCACGCTATTAACCTTGGCGTTGATGGAACGTTTTGGGCAAATACATATTCAAAAGACAAGGGCGAGCATATTTACTATGGAGCTCAATTTTCTATAGACGGGCGTGAGTTTCCTTATATAGATAACACCATTACCCAGTTCGATAATGCAACAGGACGCATACTCTATCACAAGAGTATTACGGAAGTACTTATCGAAAATGATCTTACCCATTTATTGATTAAATCGGATTCTCCTAGTGACCCGCTTCACATTAATGACATTCAGCCAGTGCTGCACAATGGGCCTTATATGTTGAAAGGGGATGTTTTAATATCATCTCGTACCAGTTCATGGATGATGCTATTTCGACCATCTACGGGAGCCGTTGTTAAGGTTATTGAAGGTCCTTTTATGAGCCAGCATGATGTGGATATTGAGACCGATTCTACACTGATCTTTTTCAATAATGGAGGTCAAACCCTCAAAGGAGATAGGCCTGACAAATGGAGGCTTTCTGACCCACTTATTCAAGTTGCTCCGCAATATTCCGGTATCCTACGCTATCACATGGGTACAGGTGATTTTGAAAGCATCGCACCTGAAATTTTTGCGCAAAACGAGATTTTCTCTTTTACAGAAAGTTTGGTAGATGAAATTCCTGGAGGCGGATACTTTGTAGAAGAGCAGAATTCCAGTGTACTCTGGGTTATCAAAGATGGCGAAGTTCAATACAAAAATATTCTACCCAGTCAGCACGAAGGACACCACCATTTGGCCAATTGGGGCCGAGTAATGCCTTAACATCATAATTGCAATGCTAATGACATTTGATGATATTATAGAGTTTAGACGCTCTAACAGAAAGTTTGAGCCTCAGATCCCAGTGCCTGCAGAGGTTATGGAAAAAGCCCTCAAGCATGCTTCTCTAGCTCCAAACAGTAGTAACATGCAATTGTGGGAGTTTCATTGGATTGGGAGCGATCAAATCAAAGAACAGGTAATCAAGGGCTGCTTGAATCAAAGTGCCGCTCGCACTGCTCAGGAGATGGTGGTTTTTGTAACGCGAAGAGATTTATGGCGTAAACGTGTCGCGTGGCATAAGAGCCTAATAGACCAGGATGAAGAAAGGCTAGGCAAAGGTCTTAAATCCATAAAAATGAGACGTCTATACTATCAGAAACTGATGCCCATTTCTTACATCAATGACGGATTAGGAATATTTGGCTTGTACAGAAGACTACTATCTTTTAGCATTGGTCTATTCAGGCCTATTTACAGAGCGGCAGGCCATGCACAGCAACGAATTACCGTACATAAAAGCTGTGCTTTGGCTGCAGAAAACTTTATGTTAAGTATGGCTTCTCAAGATTTTCATACTTGTCCTATGGAAGGTTTTGATGCAAAGCGCATTAAAAAAATCCTAAAGCTCCCGAGAGGCGCAGAAATCAATATGATTATATCTTGTGGCAAAGGAACAGACTCCGGTTTCTGGGGACCGCGTAGAAGAGTACCTATGGACCAGGTGGTCATCAAACATTAAGCGTCTAAACGATATTCTTACCCGAAGAGGTTGGTTTTATTAAATCCGTTTATCTGGAGAACTTGGAAAACCAAGAATTATTTGAAGACGAGAGCTTGTCTTTTCCACGTATTTCTATTCCGTTAACCAGGGTGATCGACAGGAAATTCATAAAGAAAACCATGGTGAAAAACAAAAGGCTGTCAGTGGTCAAAAGGAAGTAATAGGAGATCACGAAGATCGTACCTCCCAAAATTAATTTCTTAACACTCATTGAAGTCTTGAGAGTAAATACCGTTGGAACATCTGGGGTTTGGTGTTCAGGTCCTTGAAAAAGAAGTATCGCACCCTTCTTCCAACCAAATTCCTTAAAATTATTGATCAGTTTTTTAAAGAAAAACAACTGGATATTAACAAAATCTTTATGCACAAGCTGCGTGGTCAGACCATATTTAACCTTAGTCTTCTTAGGTGCATACGTTCCAAAAATTCTGTCCCAAATAATAAATACACCACCATAATTTTTATCCAGGTACTCCTCATTAGATCCATGGTGAACCTTGTGGTGATCCGGCATAACGAACAAATGCTCTAGAACTGGAATTCTATTAATAAATTCTGTGTGCAAGTAGTACTGATATAAGGCATTGACGTAGCTACTCAGTATAACAAATTCCAATGGAAATCCCACGAGCACAAGTGTACTGTACATGCAACTTCGAATAATAAAACCTAGAGGGCTCAATGCGAAATTCACACTTAAATTATATTCATCACTTTGATGGTGAACCAAATGAATTCCCCATAAAAGGGAGATTCTATGGCTAGAAACATGAAATACGTACCAAATAAAATCTACTGCTAAGAAGGTGAGAAGGAAACTCCACCAGTTAGAAGGCATAGAGGGTATAATCGCATAATTAATGGCCTCATGAACCAATACCAAGGATCGTTCGGTCAAATACAACCCAAGGAGTCTATCGAAAAATCCTAGTGAAATATTGAGTACCGTTTGATCCAAAGTCACCTTATACCCCTTCTTACGAAGAAAATACAACTCCAGTATAAAAATCCCCAAGGCCACAGGAACCAAGATCATCATGAACACATTACTCATACCTGATAATTAATTGTATACTTAAATATATTCAAATTTCGTACCAACCCTTATCTTAGACTTCTTAAAATAAAACAATTTGCATCCAGACAATCCCTTCGAAAAAGAATACAACTTTAATGGTCTTATTCAATCTCACCCTAAGCTCTCAGAGTTCATTATAGTTGGGAAGTCCGACAGGAAGAGTATGGATTTTGGTGATTCAAAGGCAATTATTGCCCTGAACACTGCTTTGCTTAAGAGAACTTTTGATGTTAATTGGGAACTCAAACCAGGTCACCTCTGCCCGGCTCTTCCAGGAAGACTCGATTACCTGATTCATGTCAAAGATCTTTTAGGTGCTCCATCAGAAAAACCAATAACAATGCTGGATATAGGGACTGGGGCTTCGCTAATCTATCCACTTCTTGCAACAGCTGCATTTGATTGGACCTGCACCGCAAGTGAAGTCGATATAGATTCTATTGAATTTGCTAAAAAACTTTTGTTACTTAACCCCAACCTAAAGACCACAACACTAAGAAATCAACGTTTTAAAAGCAAGGTCTTCCACCATGTTGTTGAGGAAAATGACTACTTCGACTTGGTGGTCTGCAACCCTCCTTTTTATAAAACACAGTCTGAAGCTGAACAGCGTAACATTCGGAAAAACAAAAACCTACACAATAATGAATCTATCTCCCATAATTTTGGTGGTCATTCTAATGAGCTTTGGTACAAGGGCGGAGAAGAAGCGTTTATTAAAACTATGGCCTCAGAGAGTGCCTCATATAAGAGTCAGGTTGGATGGTTTACTTGTCTTATTTCCAACTCTGAGCATGTTAAAACATTAAAGCGTTACGTTCGTAAAGCCAATCCTACAGAACTTCGAGTTGTTGAAATGGAACAGGGAAATAAGAAATCTCGGTTTATCGCATGGACCTTTAAAACTCTTGAATCATGAGTACTCAGGCCAATAACCCCCTACACGGAGTAAAGCTTCAGTATATCGTCGAAGCATTAGAAACTCATTACGGCTGGGAAGAACTTGGTTCACGCATTTCAATAAGGTGCTTCACTTTTGAGCCTTCTGTAAAATCCAGTCTTAAGTTTTTACGCAAGACTCCATGGGCAAGAGACAAAGTAGAGCGGCTCTATTTAGACACCTTTCCTAACGGAATAGAGGAAAAGCTTTAATGTCTTCATAATCAATGTATAATTGTATCTTTTGTTTAACAAAACTATCATAGTATGAAATCCAAGGCGCTCCTTATTCTCTCCATTATTTTACTATTTAGTATCTCTGGCAAATCAACACACTTGATGGGAGGAGAAATTATAGCTCAACAAATTAATGGCTATCAGTACCAAATCTTTATGACCGTTTACCGTGATACCGCGGGCGTTCCGATGGAGAATACTGCCCAGTTTTATATTACTGATTCGGCAGGTACGAATGTTGCAACACTAACAACGCCATATGATTCTGTTCTCAGCGGTAATACGTTACCTATGTATCCATACGGAGTGGAAGTCTATTTTTTCATTGATACAATAACCTTCTCAGGAAGTGGGACTTATACTATCGGCTGGAGTAGTTGCTGTCGAAATGGCGCTATTCAGAACATATCAACTCCTCTAAGCCAAAGTATGTTTCTACAGACGGAGATAACCGTCTTTGATAGTACGAGTAATTCTACTCCATGGTTCCTAGTACCTGCATCTATTTTTTTGCCATCAAACACTCCTTGGCAATACAATCCGTTGCCCTTCGACCCTGATGGAGACTCACTGTACTGGAGTTTATCGCAGCCATTGAATGCGCTGAACACGCCATGTCCTGGATATACACTTCCCCCCGGTAGTATCTCTAATCCTATGACTATTAATCCAATTACTGGCACCATTACTTGGACAGCTACCATGGTTGGAAATTTTGTGACTTCCGTCTTAGTCGAAGAGTTTCGAGATGGTCAAAAGATTGGTGAGATTCGTAGGGATATGCAATTCATTGTAGTTCAAACGAGCGTCACTGGACCTATTTGGAATGCAGGTAACTTACCAGTGGATAGTTTTGGGAATGTACATGTAAACCTCATTCAAAACTCTTCTTTTTCTATGTCTGTATCTGGCTATTCGCCCAATGGCAGTACGTTATATGCCGATGCGTTTGGAGAGCCTTTCTTTACTGCGCCAAATCCAGCGCAATGGACCTGTATTGGTTCAGGCTCAAACGATACCATTCAAGGCACTATACTTTGGGCACCAAGCTCGGCTCAATCAAGAAGCACCCCATATATTCTGGCGCTACGATTGACTGATGGATTTCTTGCGCAAGACCTATCAATAATATTTCAGGTATCCTCGGGCATAGGCTTGGAAGAAAACAAACTACAATATGTCAGTTTCCCCAACCCTGCTTCTGAAGGAATAACAATAACGCCGTCTCCAGATAGAGCCTTCATTTACAACATGAATGGCCAACAATGGGAACTCCTTCAGATTAATAATCGTTGGGACATAAGCCATTTACCACCGGGATCTTATGTTCTTCGTGCATTCAGTCGTAATGGCGAGACAGAAGGAACGACCCGTTTAATCATTCAGTAATAGAAAACCGCTTCCAAGTGAAGCGGTTTTTTTTGTTTTCCGCAGCCGGTTATGACTAGCTCAAATTCTGTAGTATATTAACATTCTAATTACCCAAATTCTAATGAAAAAAATAGTACTCCTAGGATTGGCCGTACTGGCCTTAAGCTCCTGTAACCCTCAAGAAGAAATGCACACCGAAGAATCTCACAACGATTTCCAATGGCAGGTAGACCGCTTTGCTGATGTCAAAGTATTGCGCTATCAGGTTCCATCATGGGACAACTTATCCTCTAAACAGAGAATCTATGCCTACCACCTTACCCAGGCAGGACTCGCCGGTAGAGATATCATGTGGGACTGTAACTACAGACACAACTTGGAGATTAGAAAAATCTTAGAAACTATTATTTCTAGTGATGAAGTGGATCATGCCTCTCCAGAGTTTTTAGACTTTGAGGTGTATGCAAAGCGTGTGTTTTTCGCAAATGGTATTCACCATCATTACAGCAATGTGAAGTTTGAAGCGAACTTTGACCAGCAGTGGTTTCTAAAAACCATAGAAGAATTGGGTGGTTCACTTTCGGAAGAGGCCCAGCGTGCTATATTCGATCCGGAATTTGATGCTAAAAAAGTAAACAGAGCTGATGGTGTCGACTTACTCTTAGCCTCAGCTGTTAACTTCTATGCGCCAGATGTAACTCAATTAGAAGCAGAAGCATTTTACGCTGCTAAAGTAGATGAGGATCCTGCGCGTCCTTTAAGTCACGGACTTAACAGCAGACTATCGAGGGATGAAGAGGGTCATCTTTACGAAGAAGTTTTTAGTGCTGATGGCCGTTACTCTAAGAGTATCAACCAAATAATTGGCCACCTCGAACAAGCTAAAAACGTCACCGAAAACGAAGGTCAAGCAGTTGCACTAGGTCTATTGATAGCATACTACCAAACAGGTGATTTAAACAAGTGGGACGACTATAACATTGCATGGGTAAGTAATACTGATGGCGATGTGGATTACATTAATGGTTTTGTAGAAGTTTACAATGATCCTATGGGATATCGTGGTTCGTACGAAACGGTTGTCCAGGTAAAAGACTTCGATGCCAGCGCACGTATGTCTGTAGTTGCGGAGAATGTACAGTGGTTTGAAGACAACAGCCCAATAGACAACTCTCATAAAAAAGAAAGTGTTGTTGGTGTGAGCTATAAAATTGTAGCCGCTGTAGGTGAAGCTGGAGACTCCTCTCCTTCTACCCCTATTGGCGTAAACCTACCTAACGCGAATTGGATTCGTGTGGAACATGGATCAAAAAGTGTTTCTTTAGGAAATATTGAAGATGCCTACCACCAAAGCTCCGGTGAAGGGATGGCTAAGGAATTTAGCTTTTCTACCATGCACCGTGAACGGGCTGATAATTACGGTGTTTTAGGTTCTAAAATGCACACTGCACTTCATGAAGTGGTGGGACATGCCTCAGGAAAAATTAATCCTGGAATAGGTACCCCGAAAGAAACTCTAAAAAATTATAGTTCTACGCTAGAAGAAGCCCGTGCCGATCTAGTGGCACTTTACTTTATCCTCGATGATAAGATGCAAGAAATTGGTCTAATGGAAAATAAAGAAGCTGGGTATTCTGAATTTGATAATTACATCAGCAATGGTATGATGCTGCAACTGCGCAGAATTCTACCTGGTGATAATATTGAGGAAGACCATATGCGCAATCGTCAACTAGTCGCCTCATGGGCCTTTGAGCGTGGTACTAGTGAAAACGTGATTGAGCGAAAATTGATCGATGGAAAAACCTATTTCGTCGTCAATCATTATGACAAACTTCGGGGATACTTCGGGGAACTACTCAACGAGATCCAACGCATCAAAAGTGAGGGGGATTTCGAAGCTGGTCGACTTCTTGTAGAGACTTATGGTGTTAAAGTGGACCAGGAACTTCATGCAGAGGTTCTACGTAGATCAGCGCCATTAAACCTAGCACCATACAGTGGGTTTGTCAATCCAGAAATGATCGCTACCATGGAAGGTGACTCCATCATCGATGTTGAAATGACGTATCCTATGGATTTCTTAGGCCAGATGTTACGATACGGTAGCACCTATAGTTTTGAATAACTGATCCGCAAAATAAATAAAAACAGGCGCCTTTTGGCGCCTGTTTTTATTTACAGATTACACGAAATATATCGATCTTAATCGTGAGTTAATTTAAAAGATGGTCTCGTTTTACTAGAATCTAACTAACTTGATGTACCTAAGTAATCAAAAGTCATGAAGCAATCTAAGCAGATAACATACGAGTACGATTCGAATTGGAGAACATTAGAGCTTATTCCACCGTTCATTGCAACGCGACTGGAAGAGTTGCTGAAAAATGCTTATGCGCCCTATTCTAACTATCCTGTATCGAGCATAGTAGTGCTTGATAATGGCGAAACGTATGTAGGAACAAACCAAGAGAATGCTGCTTTTCCTTCCGGTATGTGTGCTGAACGTGTAGCTGTTTTTGCTGCTCAATCGGCTTGGCCCAATACCCCTATTGCCGCTGTATATATCATGACCGGTGAAACGGAAAGAGAGCCAGCAGCTCCCTGTGGAGCCTGTAGACAGGTTCTACATGAATCCGAGTACCGACAAAAAGAACCTTACAACTTGTATTTATTAAACCGTGGTGACGTACTTTTACGCTTCAAGGGAGTACAGGATCTCTTACCCTTGAGTTTCTCCCTCCCTACATCTTAAAAACCTATCTGTTTATGAAGACCAAAGAGGACATTGTCAAAAATTGGCTTACTCGCTACACAGGAGTAGAATTAGAAGACTTTGGGTCTTACATTTTGCTTACCAACTTTCAACATTACGTAGATCTTTTCTCAGAGATTACCGGCGCAGTAGTTCTTGGAAAAGATAAATCTATGAGCAGTTGTACCCATGAAGAGATCACTATGATCAACTTTGGAATGGGTTCACCAAACGCAGCTACGGTAATGGACCTATTGGGTGCAATTAATCCAAATGCCGTTTTGTTTCTGGGTAAATGTGGAGGTCTTAAAAAACGCAATACGATTGGTGATCTTATTCTACCCATTGGCGCCATTCGAGGAGAAGGAACATCTAATGACTATTTCCCACCAGAAGTACCTGCAATGCCCTCATTTGCCTTGCAAAAAGCGGTTTCCACCACGATTAGGGATAACGGGATTAACTACTGGACAGGAACTGTTTATACCACGAACCGCAGGGTTTGGGAATTTGATGGTAAGTTTAAAAAGTACCTAAAAAAGATACGTGCATACGCCATAGATATGGAGACCGCAACTCTTTTTACCGTTGGGTTTCATAACAAGATTCCTACTGGTGCACTACTCTTGGTTACCGACTCCCCTATGGTTCCAGATGGTGTGAAAACGTTGGAAAAGGACAAGGTAAATTCCAAGCTGTTTGATGAACGTCATGTGAAGGTTGGTATAGAATCTCTCCAACAGTTAATGAATAACGGAGATACCATTCGACACCTCGTATTCTAAATTACAATGGACATTTAATGGATATATTTTGATTCAAAAATTGAGTCTAAATTATTTGTTTAGAATGATTCTACATAGTAGGTTTGCAGCCTTATATAGAACCATTCTAGATAATTACTACATACATGTTCAACACTATCCTTCTTACTGCGTCATTCATAGGTTTACTTTCCGAACCCACAGACACCTCATTAACTGCACCCGTGGAGTTAGAGAGTGTCACTATAGTGTCTCAATCTTCAAAATCATCTCATATATCCGGCGCAGAAATTATTCTGACTGCGGCAGAACTGCAGCGATTTGACATTCAAGATGGCAATACCCTACTACAGTCTCAACCCGGTGTATTTACCCAGCAAGAAGATGGGTGGGGACTTAGATTAAACATCGGTATTAGAGGAACTGGTGTTGATAGAAGCTCAAGAATCACACTTATGGAGGACGGTGTTTTAACCGCTCCAGCAGCTTACAGTGCACCAGCAGCGTATTATTCGCCGGTTCTATGGAAGTATGAGCAACTAGAAATTCTAAAAGGAGGAGCTGCTTTAATCACCGGTCCTCAAAGCACTGGAGGTGCTATAAATTTTGTGTCACCTACTCCAAAAAAGAAAGATTTTACTCAAATCAAACTTAGCGGAGGATCGTATGGGAGTAGAATTGGACATGTCACTGGGCAAGTACAAGTCCTTCCACGTGGCCAATTCATTTATGGGTTTCAACAAAGCCAAGCTGCAGGATTCAATGAGATGGCTGGCAATCGCACTGGAGGTTTTAACCTAAGCGATGGATTTATCAAGTTCATTCAACATTTAGACGACAAAGACCGACACCACTTAGAGGTCTTTGTGGCCGGAACCAGAGAAAATTCATCCCAGACTTATTTGGGAATGAGCAAAGAAGACGCCACTGTTGCGCCAAACACCAGATATATAGCCAGTTCAGATGATGCTATGCAGATGAACAGACTTATGACGAGAATTGGCTACACCTACAACCGAAAAAAAGGGTGGTTTCGCGCTGATTTATACCGACAAAATGTACACCGGAACTGGTACAAAATTGATCAAGTGAGTGATGGAACTAGTCCTATCAAATTAGCTGATTTACTCATGAACCCAGTTGGAAATTCAGGCTATTTTGATGCATTGCGAGGTATAAACTCTTTAGGCTACACGGCCTTGTTAAAAGCAAATAATCGTTATTACCTATCTCAGGGTTTGCAACTCAAAGGTCTGTACAATCAAAAACTAGGGATATTTTACTTAAAACATGAGACTGGCATACGATTACATTATGATGATGCCGACCGATTTCAGCACATCGATACCTACGCTATTAACAACAATGGTCTTGAGTTAACATCGAATGGCACTCCAGGTAGCGCTGGGAATAGAGTGGATTTCACGCACGCCCAAAGTGGTTATTACAGGATAACAAGTACTTATAAATCTTGGAACCTTCAGGTAGGATCCCGTATGGAGCATATTCAATCGTTTCGCAACGATTTTGGTAGTTCAGACTCCGCCCGCATTGGGATCAATCTAAAAGAACGTCAAAACGCAACATGGACCCTACTACCAGGAATAAGCATCAGTAAGCACATAGGCAGATGGAAAGCCTTTCTAGGCATTCACACGGGAATGACTCCTGCTGGAAGTGCGCAAGGTGTACTCCCTGAGAAAAGTCTAAACGCAGAGATCGGTATTAAGCACAGTACACTTCCTATTAATATGGTACTCTACCGAAGTGACTACAATAGACTTCTGGGCTCGGATGCGGCCTCTTCGGGAGGGTCTGGTACAGGAGATCTCTACAATGGAGGTGCCGCTAAAGTCACTGGACTGGAATTTCAATACACAAAAAACATCAAAAAGCTAACCGCTCAATTCACAGGAACGATCACTGAAGCAATATTCACAGAATCATTCTCTAGTGACTTTGACAGTTGGGGAGATGTTACTCAAGGAGATTTACTTCCTTATCTACCAATATACCAAGGTAGCCTGTCATTATTCTATGAAAGCAATTCATGGACGCTGTCTACAGGTTTAAATTTGTCAAGTGGCAGAAAAACCACAGCAGCCATACTTGACTTTGATCTTCCTAAGTTCATGGTAATGAATCTTTCAGCACTCTACAAATTAAATGAAATAACCTCATTTAAAATATCAGGACAAAACCTAACGAACTCTCGACATATCGTTGCCGCAAGACCTGCTGGATATAGAACATTTTCTCCAAGAATGTTAGTACTAGGGATTCAGTTAAGTCTTTAAAGAAGGTACCCGACAGTAGTTTACTCCTCAAAGGAAGGTGGTTTGTTTTGTATACCGTTGATTAAGAGTATAGCCATAAAGTTTAGTGCGAACACTAGAGCAAACCAACGGAAATCATTAATCTGAATTAACGTCTGGTAAGCTATTACATAAATAATTATACCCAAAGCTAGTTTCACTCGAGAGGTTGACGCTTTTATTGGAACGACATTGGGGGTTTCTGATGTTTGATGTTCAGGTCCCACAAAAAGCAGTCTGAATCCATTTCTAAATCCTCTTGTTCTGAAATTTGAAAGGAGTTTCTTGAAATAGAACAATTGAAGATTGATAAAATCCCGATGCGGAAGAGTTGTGGTTAGTCCATATCTCACTGGTTTAACTAGTGGTTCATATGTCCCAAATAAACGGTCCCAAATAATGAATACTCCACCAAAGTTTTTATCAAGATACTCTTCATTCGATCCATGATGAACTTGATGGTGTGCCGGCATTACTAGGAATTTTTCTAATACGGGAATGGTTTTAATAAACTGGGTGTGTAGATAATATTGATAAAAGGCATTGAGATAACTGCTGAGAATGACATATTCAACGGGCAGGCCAAATACTACCAGAATACAATACATGACGCTTCTTAAAATAAATCCTAGAGGACTCAATGCGAAATTTACACTTAAATTAAATTCCTCACTATGATGGTGCACGAGGTGTATACCCCACATTATAGAAATCCTGTGACCAGCCAAATGAAATATATACCATATGAGGTCTAAAGCAATAAAAGTGATTATCAGAACCCACCACGTTTGAGGAAGTGTTTCAAAGAGGGCTATATCTATTGAATTATTTAGTAATACGATGGATCGCTCTGTTAGATAAAGGCCTAAAAGACGTTCTAGAAATCCCAAAGAAATGTTTATTGCAGTTTGCTCGAGGGTAATCTTCATGCCCTTCTTTTTAAGAAAGTACACCTCCAACAGAAAGATTAATAAACCGATCGGAACGAGATATGGAATAAACTCTGCACTCATAATGGACATTAGTTTAGCACTAAAGGAACAAACAGTCTTTTTATATCTCGTTAAGAGAATATCTCAATTAATGACTAAATACAGTTATAATAGCAGTGCTATGTTGAGTTTATGAGTATTAGTGATTATATATTGACACAATGCTATCGATCAAGTTGGACTCTCCATATTTCCAGAGAGACAGCTTGGAGGCGACATATATATCCAACTCAGGTAGGTTCTCAACATGCAGCAGCTTGACCTCTCCCTAAAACGAAAGTGATTATCTATTGGCCAATCAGGCTCACCTCTTTGAATGGTGGGAGTTTTTTTGATTTTGTATCTGGCTAAAGATTTGTAGTCGTACAATAATCGTACAATACCTTAAAACAAAAATCCCTAACACACTGTTTAAAAGCATGTTAGGGATTTTATCTGTAGAGAGGAAGGGATTCGAACCCTCGATAGAGTTGCCCCTATACCAGCTTTCCAGGCAGGCCCTTTCAACCACTCAGGCACCTCTCTAGTGGTCCGCAAATCTAACGTTTAAACCGGGAATACACAATCGCAGAAAGTTTACATATTACAACTTTTGTAAAAAGGTCAGTATGTTAGAAGAACCTATAGATATTTGAAAATTTATACCCAAGTTGTGATATCTATTAAACATGCTAAGTGTACACAATACACTATCTTTGGTTTTGATGAAAAAAGCTTTCGCAATATTGATTCTTGTGGTTGGTTTTAATGCTCATGGGCAAAATGACACCTACTTCGCCTTTCCTCCACTCTATGAATGGGCTGGTGGTCAGCATATTATTGATATTAACATCAGTACAACATCTGCTTCATCAAATGTTTGGATCTATAATAGCGACACCAGTTATTCAACAAACGTCACCGTTACATCAGGTGGCTTAACGACCGTTGTTTTATCAGCCGTTATAACGGGAATACAAAGCACTTATGGTGCAAGAGAATTAGCGTGGAAAAACCAAAAACGGTATAAGGATGCGTTGTTTGTTGAAGCGACACAACCAGTTACGGTTACTCAGAGAATTAGACACCAGTATAATCAAGAAATTATAACGGGAAAAGGGACCAATGGAATAGGGACTGATTTCTACATTGCCTCTCAAACATTGGTTAGCAGCACTGTTACAGGGAATTACACCGGTTTCTTTGGAATGCACTATGTCAGTATTGTCGCACTAGAAGACAGTACAGACATTATTATTAAAGCTAAATCCGGTAACGTTTTTGATAATGGTTTAGATAGTGTTATCGTTAATCTTGATGCAGGACAGAGCTGGGTATCCACCATGAAAGATGATGACCAACTCTTAGGCACTCGCGTAACCTCTTCTAAGCCAATTGCAGTTACTTCAGGTGGAAATCACCTTTTAAACTCTAGTGGAGTCCATGGAGATGCTGGCCTTGATCAAATTACTCCTGTGGAACACCTAGGAACTAAGCATGTGGTTCTGCGCGGAAGAGGCATATCCCCGCAAGATTATTTTATGTACATCGCTACTGCGAACGCTACCAATATCACAGTAGATGGCGTCACTATTTTAACCAATGGTTTAGCAGGAAGCTCTGGTACGTTCAGTATGCCCGGAAACGCGGCAACACCCGGTAAGCCATTTATCATAGAGAGTAATACCCCCATATATATCTTTCAAGTTACAACCGGTGCCAGTTCTAACGCACCTGAACAAGGAATGGCTCAAATTCCACACATTGACTGTACCGGTTCTACCAATATTAAATATAATAGAGCTTCAGGACTCGCCACTTCCGCCTTAGTCACCATTCCATCAAGTGCAGTGAGCACCTTGAATTATAATGGGGCAGCTGTCACTTCTTATCCGAACATCTCGGTTCAACAAAGTACTTACGATCCAACCTGGTCAGGTGTTTATATTTCCTCCAACGATTTAACGAATAGTTTTACATTAAACTGCTTAACACCCTTTCACGTTGGGGTCCTTGCGGGCCAAGGATCAAGCACTGGACTTTATGGTTATATCAGTGGATTTGATGATGATTTCAAACTTTTAGATCCATTCAGTGCACTACCCGTAGATGATGTCCCGCTGGGATCGTTATGCGCTACTCCTATCCCACTGTACTTCCGTTATCTGTCTTGCGTAGATAGTATTAATGTCATTTCTGCTACGCTAATTACAGGACCTGGAACAGTGATCGATTCAAATGCAAATGACACCATTTTACATGCCTTAATAGATCCTGCCTATACCGGACCTGTTCAGGTGAAAGTATTGGTAGAAGATGGTAGAGGTTATATGGATTCACTCTACTATGACTTTGACTATTTCGGGACCACTTACGAGCCTCTATTGCTTGACTCGGCTAGTGTTTGTTCTACGCAACCTGTGGTTCTTCAAGTTGAAAACTCAGGCCCTGGACTCAGCTATATATGGTCCAATGGTGATACTACAGCATCAAGTACAGCATACGATCCAGGATGGGTTTGGGTGACCGTTGATTTAGGCGATTGTCAATTTACTGACAGTATTTATCTTCTCAATGCCTCACTATATGTTCCTATCCTCACTGATACAGCCTATTGTGACTCTTTACTCATAGATTTTTCTGACCCGAACCTAACAGATCTTTACTGGACCAGCTTAGATACACATACCACAATTATCCAACTTGATTCTACAGCAATATATCCGTACACAGCGACAGATTTAAACGGTTGTATAAGCGATGATAGTCTGGCCTTTAGAGTAATTCCTGAACCCTATATTGACGAGGGATATGGTTGTCCTAATTACACTTTAACAGCAGTTGGTTATACCGGCTTTATTTCAATTGAATTGGGCGGACAAGTTTACCTTCAACCCGAAGTTGACACCCTATTCCCATTCGCTGGCACCCATGAGTTAACATTGATAGCGATTGACAGCTGTAACAACTTAGACACCATCAATCGCATTCTTGTAGTAGACTGCCTTGATAATTTGTTAATGTATGTTCCTAAGGCTTTTTCACCGAATGGCGACGGCGTTAATGACGCTTATTGTTTGGTCAGTTCTTTACCTGAAAGAACATCCTACAGTATTTATGATCGTTGGGGTAACGAACTGTTTTCGGGACCTTCCACTTCATGCTGGGACCCCTCTGCATCAGGACAGAAAATCCCTACAGGAACACTTTCCCTACGCACGTTTACCAAGCTACCTTCTAACGAGTTACACATTGATGAGTTCACTATTTTCGTGATTCCGTAGCAACCTCTACAGGGATTATCCAACAAGCATAAAAAATTGGTTTTTTTAAATACTGCCTTTGCACATCGTTAATTTTAGGTTTTAACCTATTTTTGGTTATCCTACAGAAAATCTCATGTCTAAACTAGATACAGCCCTTGTTATCGCATGGCCTCAGTGCACAGCCCGTGCCGATGAGAGTCTTGTGAAAATGTTTCATAAAGCGGGGATCATCAAAAACCTAAATATGAGAGTTGGTCATGCAGCTATATGCTTGATCAATCCGCAAACCAATGAAGTGCTCTACTACGATTTTGGACGTTATGTATCTCCGCGAGGCTTTGGTCGTGCTCGTAGTAAATTCTCTGATCCCGATTTAACTCTAGGGGTTAGAGCTGTTTTTGACGAGGAGAAAAACATATTGAATGTTGAGGATATTGCAAGAGAACTAGATTCTATCAGCAAATACACTCATGGTGCTGGCCCACTGTTATTCTCAGTAAGTAAATCGATCAGTTTTTCTAAAGCCAAGGAATATGCTGATGATATGGTCATGAAAGGCTTTTTTCTTTACAATGGTCTTGATAAAAGTGCCAGTAATTGTGCGAGATACGTTTTAGAGACCATTAAAGTTGCCAACGAGGATGGAACAATAGGTAATAAATTGAAATATCCCCTCACTGTTCGCCCAACTCCGCTATTCAACGTGGTTGCAGCGAAAACTGAAGATATTATTTACAGTTTTGAAGAAGACGTATTACAAACCTTAGATAAGACTCGCAGGCACAGTATGTCAGATTTAGGTGGTGGAATCTTAGAGAGTACATTAAGTAAATACACTAAGACTCGTCCAGACGATAGTATACAGGGGCAAATAGAAGAACCCAGCCGACCTTCAGTTATACCAACTCAAGCACAGTGGCTGGGTGGGTTAGGCGAGGGTGCTTGGTTTCATGTAAATAAAATTGGAACTCACTCTTTTGAAGGTGTTAAATTTAACTGTAACGGAGCATTAGAACATGAAGCTAAATACTCTAATGATCAAATTCCTGTACCAGATAACGTCAAAATAACCTATGCTTCGCATTTTGGTTTTTTCAGCTTAGAAATCGAAGGTATGGTTCATAGATTCTATAGAGATTAGGGGAAGTTTATCTACCACAGATAAATAAAAAAAAACCGCGGCTACAGCCGCGGTTTTTTTATATTCTTGACAATACGTCTTATTCTAAAAATCAATTTTATAGTAGAACACCGGGAACAGGCCTAATTGATAGTTTTCCTTTACTTCTTCCGTCTCAGGCAAGTAGGTCAGGGTAAGAATGTTTTTGTTGTTGGTTATGTTTGATATATCCAAGGCAAACTCATGTGCTAGATTCTTAAAATTCCACTTGTATCCAACCTTGAGGTCTAATCTAAAGTATGGGCGATACTGGCTATTATTGAAAGAGGGGTTGTCATAATATTCAATTTCTGAGGCTACAGCAGAAGCAATAGGATCTACATCGCCAAACCAACGGCCTCCGATAGAACTCACTTTAGTGCCCAGATTCAACATTCCATATTTCGTGAGTTGAAAGTTCTTAGCCATAATAAAATTGAATGCGTAACGACCATTAAAGGTGGTATTCACCCATAGGTCATCAGCACTACCCGTACCAGCTGCGGCAATATTTTTTGACCCTTTGTACTTGGCATCAAAAACAGATCCGGTGAACAAGCTGTAAAACCCATTACGATAGTAGTGCTCTGCCGTGAACTCCACGCCATAATTTTGTCCAAAACCAGCATTTTCAAGTGGCTCAGCCCAAAGTCGGCCAAAGCCAGACCCTCCGTTAACTAAGGAAAAATAGGATGGTACTATTTCAACCGGCACATCCCAAAGATATTGATAGTAAGCTTCAAATTTTATTCGGATGGGGTAATCAAAGTTATGCTCCCAGCCGGCGACCATATGGGCACTCTTTGTTAAACCCATACCCTTATTATACTCAGTACCGTAAAGACCATCTGCAATTGCCTGTGGGGTAGCTTGTGAGCCTCTGTAATAATACAAGTAAGAACTCTGCATCTGACTGTGATAACCAGCACCCGTAAAAAGCTTATTCTTCTTGTCAACATCATAGTTAAAACCAAGACGAGGCTCAAGTGGACTAAACGTATTGTTGTTTATGTTTGAATATAAGGCTGTCAAACCAACCGTCATCGTCAGTTTGTCAGTCATTCTATTCTTGTAACTAAAAAAAGGTTGTATCACAGCATATCCATCTAAAGTGGGATCGCCTTCAGCCGTTCCCCATGGAAATTCCCAATCAGAAATAGTTCCTGTTAAGCCGTTGACTATTCTTGTTGAATCTAAATAATTCACCATGACATAATCCACGTTGATTCCCGCTTTGATACTTTGACGTGCGTCAATTTTTTTAGTGTAGTGACTGTAACCGTGAATTTTAGTTTCATAATACCAATAGTTAAGTATTTTAGGTGACGAATCCACCCTCCAATACAGCTCATCTGTTGCCACAGTATCTACTCCTCTAAAGACTTTATTATTTAGTGCGTGAACTGCTGATTTAGAAATAGCGACACCACTCTTCAGGTAACTAGTCTTTGAGAGCCGTTTGTTGTGGGTTGCACCTACAACACCCATGTGGGTATCAAAGTATTGATCACGATCTACGATCCCTAGTCCTTCATAATCACCTGTAATTAAGTCGCCATCAGTTCCTGTGACATCGATATTAAGGTTTGATGTTCCTCCCATTCCCCAGAGGCTCAATTTTGAACCATCTTTTCGTGGAAAAGTGACACGAAAAGCTCCATCAGCATAATTAGGCACTGCTGTAGTTCCTAAAGATATCCCCAAGGAAGATGCCATACCCAGCGTACTGTAACGTCCTAAAACCAAATATGACGGCGCATTAGGCTTGTCTTTACCTAAACGGCCCTCTGCCATAAGTTCTACACCTAGTAAACCAAACTGAAAAGAACCCTCAAAAGGTGTCGCATTGTTTCCGTCACGCATCTCTAAATCAAAAACTCCTGCAATGGCATTACCATATTCACCCGGCCATGCACCGGTATAGAAATCACCACTTTGGATGTACTTGTTGTTTAGAATAGTCACTGGGCCACCACCGGTACCTGGAATCGCAAAATGATTTGGATTGGGGATATTGATGCCTTCAAAGCGGTAAAGAATACCTGCAGGTGTATTACCTCTTACCACTATATCATTTCTACTATCATCCGAGCCTTGTACTCCGGCAAAATTTGTGGCCATACGAGCAGGTTCACCACGAGAACCTGCATACAAGTTAGTCTCCTCAACAGAGAATTTTCGAGCGCTCACTACGGCCATTTCGTTTTTAACTTCGCCTCTAGCAGATGCAATAACATCTACAGCATCTAGTTTGACTGTACTTTCAGTAAGACCGACTCTAATTACAGCCTGCTTTGCAGAGTTCAACGCAACTATGGTTGTTTTTGATTCATAACCAAAAAGCTGAACGGCCACCACTTTACGTCCTATCTCAACTTCGAAGGAAAATAAACCATATTCGTCCGTAAATGCTTGGGCATTATCACAGATTACCATGGCATCTACCAAAGGGGATTTAGATTCCGAATCTATCACCGAACCACGTATGGTTTGGCTTAGCGTTTGAGCGGTTATGGTCATCCCAATCAGGACAAGCCCTAGGCTTAATATGTATTTCATCGTTTAATGGTTTTGTTCAAGCACAAGTTAATAATTCTTAATAAAAATAGCGGAACGTTTATTCTCATTATCGCATTATAAAGAGTGTGTTAGTTAATTTAAATGGAACTATAGAGGAATAACAGTCTCATATACGAATCAATAGGAGCCATTTAAACTGTTGGAACTTAGTTTTCTTATAAGTCACCACATAAAACGAAGTCTTCGTTTAAGCGCCGATAAAACACGATCCAGAATGATATAGGACCCAAAGCTTTGTGCTCTGGTTAAATTTGGATTCAACCTCCTATTATGAGCTTGATTAGATCTAATAAAAGTCGTCGAACTTCTTTTTTCCTTTTGCATAAAATTGCCACACCATGCTGCCTTTATAGGTACCTGTGAAGGATTGGAGACCTCTAAAATCAAACTTCGCCGTACCAGCGCGTGAACGCTGTACTTTTGTAAACATGCTGTAGAAAGCAAAATGCGCCTTGAGTATTGCCCAGGTATGCTTGGGCTTGCCTTCAATCGCAAATTTTATTCCTGCCAAACCGTCGAGAATTAATCTAAGAAAAACGAGACCTACCGCATGAAAATGAGGTAGATTTTTCACTAGAATGATGAGGTTATTTCTAAAGTTCAAATAAGTCTTTTGAGGAGAATCTGCGTTTAAAGTTGCTCCACCCAAGTGAAACACTGTGGATTCAGGCTGTACCCATACTTCATGACCCGCTCGTTGCATTCGCCAGCAAAGGTCAATCTCTTCCATATGCGCAAATAGTATAGGGTCCAAGCCTTTGAGTTCTTTAAAAACTGCAGTACGAACCGCTAAGCATGCGCCTGTTGCCCAGAATACTTGACGAGGATTATTATACTGACCTATGTCATTCTCAAGCTCATGTAAAACTCTTCCTCTACAAAAAGGATAGCCGAATGTATCCATAAACCCACCTGATGCTCCAGCGTATTCAAATTTCTCTGGCGATCTGTCCCAAAGAATCTTAGGCTGAACTGCAGCGCACTGTGGATGCTCGTCAAAATGATCAGCAATAGGATTCAACCAACCTGGGGTTGTACGAACATCGCTGTTAAGCAGTACTGTATATGGCTCACTTATAGACTTCATCCCTATATTATACCCTCCAGCATACCCTAGGTTCTCACCGGTTTGAATGACCGTTACCTCTGGGAAATTGGTAGTGATATACGAGACACTATCGTCACTGCTGTTATTGTCAATAACATAAATAGGATGCGGCTTGCTATGGGAAATAACACCGGGTAAATATTCTTCTAGAAGGGTTCTGCCATTCCAATTAAGTACAGCTACTGCAATAGAATCTTTCATCTAGTTATTGAATGTATCAAACCATGTACCCTGATTACCTATGATCAGAGAATTTGAAATGCGTTCTCCAAAGTTATCTCTACCCATCCGGCTCGATGTGGCATCAATATCTGGCCCAGCATTAGTATGTCTACTTAAGTGATACTGCCACTTATGATCCTTAACTTCTCCAATGGCGCTACTGTGGATCAAAGTAAGTTGACGGCCTACAAGTTCTTGGTCAACGAAAATGAAAACTTCGTTCTGTTGAACAGGTGTAGATCCACTCTTTAAATGATCATATTGCCAAATCTGATAAGGATAATTTTTACCATCGAAGGGTCTATCCTCAACTAAGCTAGGTGCACCATATTGGAGAAAGACTCTTCCCATTTGAGTCTTATACCCTGGAAGCGTTCTTGATCCGAATTCTCTATCTACCCTCTGAACTATATTTAAGTATCCCTTCCAGGTTTGTATTGCATTTCCCGGGGCATTCTCTTGCCAAAATCCAACTAAAAACTGGGCAACACGTGCAGTATCTTCGAGGTCCCTTAAATTACCTAAAATCCTTCTGTCCGCAAGAGAGGCAATGGGAGCTACCATTCGGATATAATTATGAATTTCAGACCATTTACCCCAACTTCTCTCGAATTCTGTCTTTGTCACCAATACATCTGGGTTAAATCTTTCTAAGGAATCGGCAATGGTATTGTACCATAAAAAAGGAGCGTTTTTAGCCTCTACTTCATAGCCAATACTATCAAATAACGTTAATACAACCTCATAATTCCCGCTAGGTTTTGATGATAAGTCTAGATCTACCAGCACCGGGTTAGCCCCTTCTAAACATCTTTTATACCCTTGCGAACCAGAAATGATTTCACCCTCCGAATTGGTAATATGGTACTTCAATAAATATTTACCGGTGGTCACATGAACATCAGAATACCACCTTAGGGTTGACTCATTGTCAAAAACTGGAATACCCAGGTTTGCTTTAGGAACAACACTGACACTACCCTTCAAAAACGATTCTGGCGCCGTTAGGCTAGGGTCTAAAATGAGTGCTTCTGAAAGCAATACGACAGATCTATTAATTTCAAGGGTATCCGACAATTGCCATTCCTTCTCAGAATATTCATCTATTAGTAAAACGCTTACTGAAACTGAATTCCCCGCGGGTGACATCGCTGTACTTTTTTGGAGCAATAAAGGTGCGCCAGATGCAGAATCTCTTCCGGTATAAGTAAATTGAAATACATCTAATTTATCTCCAACTTTTAAGGCTACTTTTAAGCTTGAAGACCAAGTGCTGTCTGGGTTTTTCTTGTATGAAACAGTACTTGCATCTAACGTACAATACATATCCCAATACAAGGTTCCGTCGGAGGTTGCGTACTGTACAGGTTGAAGCGCAAACCGCAATTCTTGAGCTTGTAACAACACTGTAAAACAGAGGGTAAGAAAAAATGTTATTCTAGTTTTCATAGTTCTTCAAATATAATTACTCAAAACTCCTTGCATACCATAAAATCATGATTAAATTTGCCGCCGACTCGAGAAGCATTTGTTTCTCGCTGGAGAGATGGCAGAGTGGTCGAATGCACTGGTCTTGAAAACCAGCGTACCGCAAGGTACCGGGGGTTCGAATCCCTCTCTCTCCGCTTAAATACTTGAAAACCAGCGTTTTACGCTGGTTTTTTTATGCCTTTATGCGAACGAAGCTTGCTTCAGTGAACAGAAAAGGTTAAAAAAACACAGACCACCACAGGTGGGATGGTTTTCAAGGTGTTTTGGAACGGCTCCCCCTCGAGGGATCTTTTGAGCGAAGCGAGCAAAAATCCCTTCGCAACGAAGCTTGTTTCATTAAGCGAAAAAGGCAGAAAAATCCTTGCCACCTTGTTTGCCCATAAGATATTGAGAACTCGACAGAGTTGTAGCATGTTCTCCTTAATGAGATATACACACAGTATTCTCACAAAATAAGTACGTACAGATCGTATATCATTCAATAATTGAGATTTAATTCTTTGATTGGGGTTTTGGATTACCTCAACTTATCCAATAATATTTAAACCCTATATCTAATGAAATTACTATCTACAATTGCATTCTTGTTGCTTTCATTTTCTGTTTACAGCCAAGATAAATTATCATATCAAGACGGTTTAATTTAACACGGCGAAGAAGTAATCTCTTTATGAGTTCTTTTAAATTACTATTCTTGAGAATTATGCGATGTTAGGCTCGAAACCCTCTCTATTTTGCTCGAATAATTAATTACTATCGATTTATATGATATCTAAAAAAGATTTGTGGTTTTGTCACGGTTTCGGCGCGTTCCTTCATATATGGAATTCACTGGTTTCTAGATGGTTCTTTTTTTATACGGTAAACAATCCGTCAATGTTTTATTCTGGCGCATTTCTAAACAATAAATCAGAACTTTTAATCAATCTGAGCCCTAGGGTTGTACCAAAAGGCTTTTCTCATAACGGCCGTGTTGAGAAGTTGCCTAAAGAAATGGATTTTCCAGTTATCGCTAAACCCGAAATGGGAGTAGGAGGTATTGGAATAAAGAAGTGTAATAATCTTTTAGAGCTTAATGATTACATGTCAATATCGCCTAATGCGGCTGTTCGTATTGAATCCTATGTAGATTTAGCCATGGAGTTTGGTGTTATGTTCTATTACTATCCCGAAACAGGTAAATCGGAAGTGTCCATTATAGAAAAACGATACCCTAGGGTTATTGGCGATGGTCAAAGTACACTAGATGAGCTCATTAATTTCGCCGTACTAAAAAATCAATATATACGACGTGACGAGGTCAAACTACGTTTAGTACATAGCCTAAATACAGTTTTAGAAAAAGGCGAAGTTGTTATTTTGGATTATGTAGGAAATGCTAGCAATGGGAGTTCTTTTCATAGAACCAATGAACCTATCAATCTTGACAAACTTAAAAAGTTCCTTATTGAGGAATTATTTGCACAAACTGGGATTTGTTTTACACGATTAGACATCAAGGCGAATAGCCTCAACGATCTGTTGAACTGCAATTTTGTAATAATCGAGCATAATGGAGTTAAATCGCAGCCGATTAATATTTTTATAAAAGATGCGACGCTAATAAGTCGATATCGAGCATATAAACACCATTGGCGTGCAATGCGATTAATATCGGATCAGCAACGGGCTTTGGGCCATCAAACCATATCCTTTAATGAAGGTATTCGTGAGCTTTTTAGACAATTGGTAGCATATAAAAAGATTTCAACAGCCATGAGGATTGAAAAGGAATAGCCACGGTAGATTAAGTCGCCCATGAAATATTACTGCTCGTTTTATTTATTTGCGGGGCACCATTACGAACACACCATCAGAAGAGAGTTTACAGCACGGCAGTATGATTCGCAAGTGTTTTGAGACGGTCCCACCTACTGAAAAATAACTCTAGATTATTTACATAGTGAAATCAGCACATCCATAATATATACAGTAGATTTAAATGAGCTTGAAAACAAGACAAGCAGGAATATTTAGGAGTAACAATAAAACCATGAGGTATACCAAGTATGACGAGAATTAGCTTCTTACCCGAGCTTACGGCAGCTGTGAATGTCATTTGCAAGCAGACCGTTCCAGAAGCTCGTAGAGCAGTTTTATTGCCCTTGACAGAGTACATTCAATCCAAGCGAGATATGAGTCTTGAAGTGTATCTAAATTTTATCTGTACGCACAACTCTCGTAGAAGTCAATTTTCTCAAATTTGGGCCCAAATCGCAGCGCAGTATTTCGGCATACCGGCCCGCTGTTTTTCTGGAGGAGTAGAGATCACATCCTTTAATGAGCGTGCCGTTGCCTGCCTAAAACGAAGCGGATTTAACATCACTTCATCTGAAGGCGAAAACCCTAGGTACGCTATCTTTTTTGCAGAGGATATCAAACCCATTATTGCCTTTTCGAAACTTTTTAACGACCCCGTCAATGAAGCCGAGCAGTTTGCAACAGTAATGACGTGTTCGCATGCAGACGAGAATTGCCCATTTATACCTGGAGCCGAAAAACGCATTGCAGTTCGTTATGAAGACCCAAAGGCATTCGACGATACCCCACAGGAGGCCCATCGATACGATGAAAGATCGCTTCAAGTCGCTAGTGAAATGTTCTATGTATTTTCAAAAATTCAATAAAATAAAAAAATCTTTAACACAAAGGGTCAGGTACTTTAAGTATTCTGTAAACCTAGTTTACTCCATGTATTCGCAATCCTATTAATCGGTACAGCAATGTTTCTATTTCCAAACCGATTTGATGAAGCTGTTTTTATATTGCCATAACCAGTTGGATGCTATAAATCTATATCTGCGATATACATATCTCAATATTGAATCAAAAGTATTTTTTTTAATCAAATACTGTTAGATTCATCACTGGTAAAAGTCTGTAATCGAGATTTTATTCTTCGGATAAGCAAATAACTAACCTCACCTTAATAGAGTAGATAGTGTCGAAGTATTCCACTTTAAGAAATTACCATTTAACTTGAAACATAATTTAGAATCCTAAACTACATACCATCGTAAATTCAAAAACCTCCTATAACGATAGAATTCATCTCATTCTAGACAGTATTGAGCTGCGTCCATTTTTTAACATCCAAACGTGGAAAGGGATTTTTTCAGTCATTCAAGAATGGGCTATGATATTAATCGCAGCCTTTCTTTGTGAAACTTATTTTCATTGGAGCATCTATATAATCACCGTTGTCTTTATTGGTGCAAGGTATCTCGCTTTAGGATTATTAATGCATGAGTCTGTTCACGGTTTAATCTCAAAAAACAAAAGGATCAATGACATAGTTGGTGAGGTGTTTTGCGCTTGGCCGGTGATCGTTTCCATGAAATCATATAAAGTAAAACACCTCAAACACCATCAATGTCTAAATACGGATGAAGACCCAGATTATACTGCTAAAACGGATAAGAATTGGCAATTCCCAATGCCCATTAATCGCTTTCTTAAAATCGTCATGAGGCAACTTTCCGGGCTTGGTGTTTTCGAAACTTTTCGAGTGATGTCGGGCAAATCAGTTGCATCGGGCAAACCGAAGTCCAGCAGGAGATACAAGTTCGCTAGAGTTTCCTTCTACATCATTTTCCTTGGTGGGTTTATCTATTTCGATCACGAAATGCTGCTTTTAAAGTACTGGTTCGTTCCCTTCATCTCTTGGACGCAACTCATCAATAGATGGCGACGAATAGCTGAGCATTCAGGTATTGAGCATCAACCCCTAGAGATGCAAACGCGAACAACGAAGCACAATTTCATTTCTAGACTCCTACTCTCTCCTAAAAACATTGCGTACCACTGCGAACATCACATGTTTCCCAGTATACCACAATACAACCTTCCAAAGGTTCATGAGAGGTTGGTCAATGATGATATTGGTAGACAATCTATTTACATTTCAAAAAACTATATAAACGTATTTAATGAATGCATAGAAAAATAAATACTGAACCTTCCCGTCTACCAGTAATTCCAGGAAGAGGACTTGTTGTAAAAAGTGCCATTGAAATGCGTCAAGCCTTTTTAGAGCAGCAAGACATCTCCATCCAGAACATTAAGTATTCCAAGCTGGAACTGAGCGAAATTCAAAACAACATAGAATCGTATATCGGCTCTGTAGAAATCCCTTTAGGAGTGGTCGGTCCAATGTTGTTTAAGGACAAGGCACAAGAAGAATTAGTGTATGCAACCGTGGGTACGCTTGAAGGTGCACTCGTTGCCAGCATGAACAGAGGAGCTAAAGCCATTAGTCACGGGGGAGGTTTTGAGGCTGAAGTTACTTGGCAAAAAATGGTGCGTTCCCCTTTATTTTTATTCGAAACTGAAGAAGAAGCACATACTTTTCAAGCTTTCGTGAAGACGGAAGAGGAGAAAGTGGCCCAACTGATCAAAAAATATTCGAACCATGCAGATTTACGGACTATCGAACGATTCGTTCGAGGTAAGAATGTCCATCTCAAACTCGTTTTTTCAACGGGCGATGCTTCGGGTCAAAACATGACTACAACTTGTTCTTGGCATGCAATTATGCATCTTGTCGATGTGTTTAAAGAAAAATTCGACATATCGCCAATCGACTATGTGATTGAGGGGAATGGTGCCGCAGACAAAAAAATATCCCAATATAATATTACCCATGGACGAGGTATTAGAGTGGTTGCGAATTGCTTCTTGCCTGAAGCTGTCATAAACAAGGTGCTTCGCACGACTTCCGAAAAGATGGAGCGATTTTTCGGCCCGTCGAAATCTTTCGCAGAGGAAGAATCTATGGTAGGTTACAACATCAACGTAGCCAACGCCATTGCTGCATTTTTCGTAGCAACAGGTCAAGACATAGGCTGTGTGCATGAATCTGCAGTTGGTTTTCTGGAACTCGATTGTGTGGAAGGTGGACTAAAACTTCAGCTTACCCTACCTAATCTGGTGGTTGGTACGGTTGGAGGTGGCACTAACTTGAAAATGCAGTCAGAAGCCTTGGATATGATGGGGTGTTTAGGATCAGGTAAAGTAGAGCGATTCGCTAAGCTGATCGCCGGATTTGCCATGGGCTTAGAGATTTCCACCTACGCTGCCATTGTTAGTGGCGAGTTCGCTAAGGCACATGAAAAACTAGGGCGCAATAAACCAGTTCAATGGCTTTTAAAATCCGAATTGACCACAAAATTCTTATCTGAAGTTGCCGGTGAAAGGAACAGTAATAACCTTTTTTCATTTAGAGTTTTAGAAAATGACACATTAGATAATGGCATCTTGACGGTTATAGCGAACCGCACCAGCAAAAAAATGATCGGCTTCATTCCAGTTGAGCGAAATCATGAACTTGAAAATGGTGAGGTTTACTCGGAAAAACTATTACTCAAGTCGAAAGCTTTGGATGTAGAAACCGTTAAGGGATTGCATTTAATGGCCTCATCGATTGATACGGAATTGGCCGACCTAATTAAGAAATACGGCACTCAACTAGAGTACCAAAACGCACATATTAAGGATATAAAAATTTACCAGAAGCTTGCGGAAATTGGTTTCGAGTATATACCACGATTTGAGGGGAGTCTCGTTAATACGAAGCGAGAAATCTACCTCTTTATGCAGGAGTTCCTCGACTATTCGGAACTGCGTATCGTCAACAGCGAGAATAATCCAAATGCATGGAGTGATGCGGATATATCATCTGTGTTATGCGCCTTGAAGGGGTTTCACTCCTCTCTGAGAAACGAGCAATTACCAGAAGTACAAGAATTTGATGCCTCGCGCTACATTCCTCTGTATCGCAAATTATTGGATATCACCATTTTGGAAGGTGGGCACATTATCAATCGCGAGATGCTTCGTAGTATTCAAATGAACCTAGGAAATTGGTCGCGAATTGCAAAGAATATCAAGCTGTCAAAAACCATAATTCACAACGATTTCAATTCACGAAACATCGCTATTAGGAAGAATGGCACGCCTGTTTTTTACGACTTGGAGCTCGCTGTTGTAGATTTTCCGACAAGAGATATCGTAGAGTTTCTAAGCTTCGTTCTACCCCAGGACTTTACCCGAGAAGACCTTGTTCGATATCTCGGGTTTTACAGTGATCTAGTCGCTGACCTATCCGAGAACAACCCTTGGTTCGAGGCACTTTGCTATTCCCTAGAGACTTATATCGCGACGCGATTATCTTTTTATGAAGTCGCTGGAGTGATCATGAAATATGATTTCTCGAATCGAGTTTTAAACGTAGCTTTAAAAATGCTCAAAATCTTAAGAGATGAACGTTGATATTCTCTGGCATATTTTAATCATTGCTGTTCCATTGATTCTGAGCAACACCCTTCATATGGTGGTTGTGAAATATAGCCTACTAGAAGAGCTCAATATTCCGATTTCCATTCGTTTATTCGGTCGAAACAAAACCTATCGAGGCTTCCTTTTTCTAACCATTGTAAATGCCTTGATCTTTTTAGCTTTTATTCGATTCATAACCGTTCCTATAGAAATACCTTATTGGTACGGGGCATTGCTTGGGTTTTTTTACCTTTTTTTCGAATTGCCAAATTCTCTTCTCAAGAGATTAGTGAACATTCCACCAGGAGGCTCCCATCAACGGTTCAAATACTTTTTTTGGTGGCTAGATAAATCCGACTCCACAATAGGTTTAAGCTTCGTTCACGCCATTATGGGCTTTGTAACATTTGGAGAAGCACTCTGGATGTATTTTCTCTTGCTTTTCATACACATAACAACCACTGTAATCTTAGTTATTTCAGGGATAAAAAAGAGCTTTTAACCGTATGATTACACTACAAGAGTCTCTCTCCCCGTCCGAATTTGGCAACAAGGCGGCTAGCCTATCTCGATTAATTCAATACGGTGAAAACGTACCAAATGGCTTCGTTATTCATAAAGGTTGGTTCGAAGCATTTCAGCAGGAACGGTTAAACATAGACCACTTTAAGGAAGTTCTTGAAAATGCACTTAAATCACTCAATGCGGTTACGCTTATGGTGCGAAGTTCGGCTATTGGGGAAGATTCAGACGAAAACTCATTTGCTGGGCAACTAGAGTCTTACCGCTCCGCTCCTGATCTAAACTCTGTATATGAAAATACACTGAGATGCTGGAAATCGTATAGTTCACAGAGTGTTAAAGCATATGAAAACACCTCTGGTCATCACCTTAAAGGTATGGCTGTAGTCGTACAGGAAATGGTTGATCCAGATTTTGCTGGCGTAGTCTTTACGCGTAGTCCGTTGGCTGATAACGAATTATTGGTCGAATATGTTGCCGGGCATGGAGAGAAATTGGTCAGCGGTGATGTAGAGCCCGAATCCAAGACTTATATTCGAAAGGACCACCACGTACAATGCACTGATTCTGGCGCATTTAAATCTTTAGTAGATATCTGTGTTCGTCTCGAAATCTCCTTTGGCGTGCCTCTGGACATCGAATTCGCGGTTAAGGATGGAATTGTTTATGTTTTGCAAGCAAGACCAATAACTACAGAGGGCAAAGGAGTAACCGTACATTGGTCGAACACGAATGTAAACGAAAATTACCCTAGCGCGATTAGTCCATTGTTATACAGTATTGCACGGGATTCTTACTACCACTATTTCAAAAATCTGTCGAAACTATTCCAGATTCCACAAGAACGTATTCAACGACTCGAATCTTCATTCGCAAATGTTATTGGTGTATTTGGAGGCGGTATGTATTATAACATGTCGAGCATATATAACATTTTTTACAGCTCGCCATTTGCGAAACAATTACTAGGATCGTTCAATAATTTTGTTGGACATAAAGACGAATCCCTGAACGATCAAAAAGTACCATTCATAGAAAAATTTACTTTTGTTCGAAGCGTCATTAAACACAACAGGAAATTAGGTCGTGAAGTGGCACTATTCGAAAATCGCGTTCAAGGATATGTCTTCAAATCCGAGCAAGCCATTTCATTAGATGAATTAAAAACGGCGTTTCACGAGTTTATCGAAATTCGGATGCATAGTTGGTACAAGGCTTCGCTTGCCGATTTTTTTGCCATGCTTCACCACGGACTCTTGGGAAAGCTCTGCTCAAAATTTTATGGAGAGGAAGCTATTGGAATTCATAATCAACTTATTCAGTCTATTCCAAACCTTGTGAGTACCAAACCCGTTTTGCTCATTCACGAAATCCTGAAAATCACTAAAAAAGACGTTATATTATATACTGATTTTCAGGATATGGAGCCTGATCAATTCTGGAAACTTTATGCATCCAAATCCAAAGAATACAAAGCGATTGAATTGATCCATTCCTACCTGGAAAATTGGGGTTTCAGATGTTCGGGCGAACTCATGTTTACGGCTGATAACTTCAGTGATAATCCAGTAGCGTTCATCCAACTTCTCAAACAATATGACGAAATAAATGAACATGATCCCGCTCTTCAAATCGCTGCCACCGCAGACGAAGCAAAGCAAATTAGGCAACGGTTTATTAGGAAGATTTGGACAAAATACGGCATCGTGTTCCCCGTAGCCCTTTTCTTTCATGGACTCGTAGACCTTTCTATCCGGAACGCGATGCGTGGCATAAGTTCTAGGGAACGCGCCCGACTAAAGCAAGCACAACTCTATTACCAATTCAAAAAAGTCATCAGGAAAATTGGCAGCGAACTTCAAAAGCGCAATTTACTTGCGGATTCCAATGACTTACTCTACCTATCCTACATAGAAATCACCGAACTGATAGAATATTCATCAATCTTACCCGAGGCGAACCTAGACCAAATAACTTTACGTAAAAGGCACTATCAGCAAGAGTGCGAAAAATCTTTTCCTGACGAGTTTTTCACCGTAAACGGTCTGGTCGTAAGCACAAAAAATGAAGAGGATTCAAATAGCGAAGATGATCTGATGAAGGGCATGAGTGCTTGCGGTGGAAAAGTGACTGCACGTGCACGTGTCATTGAGTCCATATCCGAGGCATACAAACTGAAAAAAGGGGACATCCTGGTTACCAGACAAACAGATCCAGGTTGGATTGTGGTTTTTCCTCTAATCAGTGGTTTGATTGTGGAACGAGGCGGTATGCTCTCTCACGGCGCAATCGTTTCACGAGAGTTTGGAATTCCTTCCATCGTCGGAGTTCCCAGTGCGACCGCCCGCATAAAAGATGGACAACTCATCCAATTAGATGCTGATACTGGAACCATAAAATTTATTGATGACTGATCTGTTTACATATATGAAAGAACGGATTGTGCTATTGAACTGGGCCGCACTAGCCTATGCACTCGTATGTTTTGCACACGGTTCATTTGCGCTAAACGGTCATCGCTTAGCGGAAAGTGTCGGAGTATTGGCATTCCTTATATTGTTCAGGTTATATGATGATGTTGCCAATTCAAAAATTGATCAACACAAACCCAACAGGTCGTATGCGTTTTCCACCACCGCAGTAAATTTAAAGCGATATTTCTATGCACTATACATAGGATTTACCCTTCTTATTTCCTTCCAGGACGGACTGCAAGCTATTTTGCTCATATCCTTCTTATTTCTATCCGAAATCAGCTATTATTTTCTCTTTCCATTTCGAAAAATCCGTCTCCTTCTTCCGCTTCTCAAATACCCTTTTGCTGTGCTAGCACTTGGCAGCCATGACGCTTACGCAATCTTAGGTCTTTTTCTGATTTTCATGCTAATAGAATACCGCGATGAAGACATCATCAGCAAGATCACCGCTTTGCCCATATTAATCACAGCTTATGCCCTATGCTATTTCATTGATGGGGTTTCGCAAGTCTCGATTATTTTCTTAATTCTTAGTATTGCGGCCTTACTGACTACGCAGAAACAAACTAGGTACCTCCTTCTTTTTCTATACATCCTCACCAACACAGCATTTTAGCATGACAAAATTTGACCCCATATTGAACATCAAGGCCTTTGTAAACCCGGATCATTTTGATTTCGAATCTGTAAACTGTTACCAATGCGGTTCAAACGAAAGTACCTTCTTCTTGAAGGGCGAAGAAGACCTAACAGGAAAGGATGGTGAATTTCAATACGTTAAGTGTAATAATTGCGAATTAGTATACCAAAACCCGAGGATCTCAATTAGCGGAATCAAAGAGTTTTATGATACCGAATATATCGCTCACCGCAAAAAGAAGAATTGGGGAATCCTAACCCCCCTCTATGAACACGCCATGAGCAAGCATGACCGCGAAAAAGAAAAACTCGTACGATCCTATATGACAATCGATAAAAACACACGAGTTTTAGATGTTGGCTGTGCCGTGGGAACATTTTTACTTCATCTCAACAAAAAGTATGAGTGCCAGATAAGTGGTGTCGATTTTAAGGAAAACCTAGATTATCCAGACTTTGAAAAAATCGACTTTCACGAAGGGCTATTCTATGAGCAAGATCTACCCAAGCAATCCTTTGACCTTATCACCATGTGGCACTTCTTCGAGCACGACTACGATCCAAATCAAACCTTAAAATATGCCAAATCATTGCTAAAACCCGGTGGACTATTAATCATCGAAGTGCCGAGACTTGACTCACTCACTTTCAAGCTCTTTAAATCCAAATGGCCCGGCATTCAAGCTCCGCAGCACACAGCACTTTACGATAAAAAAAATCTGGTAAATATTCTTCATAAACACGATTACAAGATCGACCATTACCTTCCCTATGGAGCCTTCCCTGCCTACTTTTACATTTTCACAGGAACTTATTTCAGAACGCTTGGGAAAGGATTGAACTTGGATAAAATAGTTTTCCCATACTTCTTGGGACAATTCCTTTTATCCCCAATCCTGTGGTTCCAGAAAAAACTAAATCTATCTATGCAAACCGTAGTCTGTAGTAAATCATGAAAACCGTATACCAAATAACGGTTACGTTTCTGATACTCGCGATATTCGGGATCGTCTCAACTACCCTACGTCTTGTTTCTTTTGGCGGACTCGTTCCATTCAACCGTAAGGTCCTCACTGTAATTTCGTCAAAACTTATTCTCCGATTCTTAGGGTTCCGTCTTGTACTCCCAAATAAATACACGCTACCTCATCAACCCACATTTATTACATTTAACCATAACTCCTTGCTAGACATCTTCTCGTTAACAGCTCTTGGACTTAACGTGCCATTTTTACTCTCTGAAAAAACCCTTAAACTCATACCCTTAACGTTAACTGCTTTCGGAATGGGCGTCATTTACGTTCCACAGAAAAAACATCCGAAACGGAGAGCTCGGTTTTTTGAGCGGCTTGAAGAACGTCTCCAAAAGAAACCTATGAGTTTTGCAGGATCTTCTGAAGGCGTACATGACTATATTAACGGCATCGCTGAATTCAATAGTGGAGTGTATAGGATGGCCCTAGCTGGAAAGTTAAATATATTACCGATGTTCGTTTATATCCCGAAAAACTACGACAACCTCGATAATTACACATCAGTATCAGGAGGAGTTATGGAAGTATGTACAATGGAATCCGTGTCAATAAAGAATTGGACATCTGAAAATATTGAACAGAAAGTAGTTGAAATGCGACTCAAATTTGTTGAGTTCTATAACATCAAACATAGCACGGAGAGTATATGAAAAAAGTCATCCACAAGCAGCGCCCCTCAAATACCAAGGCACTCGTTTCTCTGGTCATACCATTCACCGAGTTTGGACTAGCTGTGTTGCTTCATACAGCGCTACACTCCCCAATCTCTTATATCCTCTCACAGCTACTTCTCGGTATATTTTTCTTTCAATGTTTTATTCTGCTCCATGAATGCGGTCACATGAGTTTTTTCAAATCTAAATGGGCCAATCAAGGATTTGGCCACGTCATGGGTTTCCTCTCGTTAATCCCCTTTACTTCTTGGGTAGAAATTCATAATCTACACCATAAATGGACAGGGTTCCGAGATAAAGACCCTACTACAGAGGGTACTGTAAATCCTAAATTTTCATCCTTTACAAAAGCACTCGTAAACATCTCCTGGCGACTATACATACCGCTTTTCACGCTTGGCTATAGGTTTGGTAATTATTGGAATCTAGAAAAGATGAAACGTCACCTAAAGTCAAAAAACATACGCAGAATACGGTTGAATATGATAGTACAACTACTACTTTACGCTGGAATCATTGTCCTAGTAAACAAGACATTATTTTTCTATGTACTACCCGCCTATATTTTAAGTTTAATTATAAGCGACCTCGTTATCTTAAGCCAACATTCGCATATTGATATTCCCATTGCAGGAAATACCCCAGTCCGACCAATTCGCTACAGCGATCAAGTTATCTACACGCGCAGCATAACATTCCCAAAATTTATCGCTCACTATTTTCTGTTTAATTTCAACCTACACGAAGCACACCATCAATACCCCTCACTTCCAGCTTATTACCTAGGAAGTGCCATCATTGCAAAATCAAATGCACCTGGGTTTATAGAATACTTAAAGCGCTATAAGTCCCTTTCCGGAATGAATTTTGTTTTCAATACGAAAGACAAATTGAAGACACCCTAGATCCAAGCTTACCAAAAATACACCCGATAACTCGCGAAAATATATCCGTATGTTATACAAAAAGGGCGATAAGCAAGACCGCGATCAGTATCTGAAGAAAAAATAGTGTGATTCCATGAAGGATGCCTTTTTTAGAAATCTTGACCAATTGAGTTAATCGAATCTTAGCACCTATGGCCCCCATGGCAACAATCAGTAACCATTTACCCAAAGTAGACATGGTGTCGTTTATTACCGTTGGTATAACTTGAACCTGTGAAATCAATATCGCAGCTACAAACCAAGCTATAAACATTGGAAATTTGGCCTTGCGTTTGACGTCACTAGAACGCTTCAAAAAGAATAAAATCAGCAGTAAAGGCACCATAAACAAAATCCGGCCCATTTTCACAATCACAGCCCAGTGACCAACATCCTCGCCTAAGGTATGTCCTGATGCCACTACGTGTCCTAACGATTGAAGTGTTCCACCTATCAGCGTAGCACTTTGTAATGTCGAAAAATCTAACGTATGAGCCAGCAATGGTAGACCTACCAAACCCAATAAACCGAGTGCGTTGACAAGACCCAGTGCTAGTCCAGTTTCCTCTTCAGAGGCCTCGATGATAGGCGCAGTAGCAGCTATCGCACTAGATCCACAGATCGCACTGCCTGCTCCGAGCAAATAACTAAACCTATTTGAAGATGTAAAGACCTTCCCTAATATCCATGATAAAGCAAACGTAGTAAAGACCATGATTACCAAAAGCCACAAAATAGAATTTCCCATCGTCTTTAAGTGAACGGCCTGCAAACCAAATCCACTGAGTACAATAGAGGCTTCAAGAACGTATTTCTCTATAAACTTTAACCCAGGTGCACAGGTGGAATCATTCATAAACGTATTCCCAGCTATGGTACCCAATAGGAGTGCGAGTAACGTGGCGCCGACCATAGGCACGTATTGACCGCTGAACTTCGCTATCAGCGCGATAAGAATCGAAATACCTATACCTGGCGCAAGCGCTACAAATTGTTTTTGCATGGTGCAAAATACATCCGAAAGTTCTATCGGATGTGACCAGAGACACGTTTCACAAAAAACCTTGAGAATACTTAGGTTATAAGCCGTTGAAAAGCAAAAGTTTATATCCACTCTCCAGTCAGAACATAGGGTCTAATTCAACTGCATATAACCCTTCTAGCACATAGTAAGTACTATTTCATCAATCTGTGCATGGTGGACTTCGAAACTGCAAAGTAATTCGCTATTTCTGTTTGGGTACAATAAAGCTCTATTCCTGGAAATCGCTCCTTGACATCAATCCAATAATCTTCTTTATTCATGTGCTTCATCTTGAGTAAACGCAGCTTGCGCATATGAACGAAATAGGCATTGATCTGAATAAGACTCTCCCTAAAACCCTGGTGTTGTGATAAAAATTCTCTAAATGTTGGAAATGAGATTCTATAGGCCGTTGTTGGTGCTGAGACAATAGAATCACTAACTGCTGGCCCTCCCCATAACAGACTCTTTTCATCACAGATGAAAATCCCAGGCTCTGTCATGCCATTCAACATTTTGTGACCGTTTTCTAAAAGAATTCTGTCAAAACCAAATCCCGACTGGACAAACCAGAGATAGCACTGTTTTTCACCTACTTCCCAAATATTTTCTCCCGGCAAATAATAGAAGGGACCATCAAAAGCTTCCGCCAAGGAACAGGTGAAGTCTGTAGATTCAGAGATCCCGAGCATTGCGTTCAAACGTTCCTCAATTATAGCTACTCCTTTAATTGGCATGTTGCAAAGCTATTTTTATGTATGTTTTCAACGAGGACATTGAAATGCCGAAAAATATGGACAAATCCTTTCTAGAGATAAGCCCCAGAGCTTTACTATATTTTCTTAACCATTCCACACAGAATGACTTTCTATCTAAGGCAAACTCATTAATATATGACTGGTATTGGTAGGAGCTGTGTAAAGATGATTGAACCATTAATTTAGCAAATAGCAATGCATGTTTCTCAACCTGTTGTCCTTCTAATGGCAAAATGCAAAATACTGCTGGCTCATATAAATGCCATTTCGTTTCCAATTCATTAAAATCTAATTGTATCTCAGTATCATAAATTACATCACCCTCATGATAAAAATGTGAAATGCAGCTATTGTCTTCAAAGACATGTTTTACACCAATAAATCCAGAAACTAAAATCGTAATGCAGTTCTTCAGGTTTATTTCACCAGGCGGTATTAATCCTACATCAAACTTTACAATTCGAATGAATTCATCAAGACGAATATTGCCCATTAACTCTCTATCCACAGGATGAAGAATCTCTGCAATTTTTTTAGTGACTATCGAAATTTCTGACGATGGTATGGTCATTTTGAAACGCTTGTGATTCACTTGAATATAACCCAAAAAAAAATAAACCGATAATCGGATCAACTATATGTTTTACAGTGTTTTAACTAAAACATCAAATAACTCAATTAATATCATAAAGGACAATTTGAAACTCGAAGCCAAGAAGAAGAGAAGATATTTGTTAAATAACTAAAAATATCCTCACATGAAAAAAATTCTACTCTCTCTAGTATTAACACTAAGTACGATCAGTTACGGTCAAGTCTGTACAGTAGATACTGCTGTCCATTCGCTTGCTAGTGTTGGATTCCCTTCTCTTGAATGGTCAGGACTATGGGTAAATGGTGAACTTCCATCTTTTGCTTGTGACAGTACACAGCCAATGATGCAGCTATCTGCCGTAGTAGGTCAACCATTTGAGTCAATGCTTACTGGAATGCTTGGAGATACCTTCCCATCAGGAGGGCTGCTTGTTCCAACAACTGAAGTCGCGTTTTTGTACACGACCACATTGCCATCCTGGCTATCATGGACTGCGGCAGATTCGGTTTTCTACCCAGGACCATCTAATAAGACCTGTATCAAACTTTCTGGTACTCCTACTCTAGCAGATACAACCTACTATATTCCCTCCGTTGGTGTAGAAAGTGGATTTTTCACGAGCTGGTACCAAGTCTCAGGAGCGATATTTGGTTTTCCGGCAGTGGATACTAACGGCTTCTGTCACAATATCAGAGTTTTCAAAGACTACACAGATCTTGAAGATCTGCCTCTAGCTACAATGACATTATCCCCCAATCCCGCTAAAGATTATTTGAATCTCTATTTTAACCAAGCAGTTGTAACGGATGAATTGATGGACCAAATCATAGTCTATAATGTAATTGGAAACAGAATAGATATTGACCCTACCTATTTAAGTTCAAATAAAATAGGATTTGATATCAGTACACTTCCTGTAGGTAATTATTGGCTAACCATAGATGTTGAGAAAGGTCTATTACGCAGTCAATTCGTTGTGACACGCTAATGAATCTCTTACAAACCAGTAAGCAAAACTCATTAAGTTTACCCAAGCGCCTTTCGGCGCTTGGGTTATTTCTTATACTTCCATTTTTCACGATGGGACAATTTGCTTTTGAAGGTCCAATTCCTAAAATCACACAAGGATTTGGTGCTTTTGGAAACAACGCCTTCACCAGCGAGTTTTTCCAATTGACTCCAGATTCAACCTATGAATGTTCCGATACATTACGTTGCATCATAACATATCCAACAGGATTAAATTCAACACGCGGAACTGTATTTAGGTTTCCTGGATCTTCCAATACTAACATGACAGATAGTAATTATTGGAAAGAAAGTAAGTTAGATAGAGAATTCGTGGCAAGCTTAGGATACGTTTCTGTAACAATGCAGTATAACAATGCCAACGAATATGGATGCGCCTATTACCTGTTGGATGAAGCCGTTCGTCTCTATTCGAATCTAATAGATACTACAAGAGTTGGATTTCATGGAATTAGTCAAGGTGCAGCAGTAACAAATTGGTTGAGCCTGAAAAAATACACCAATGACGGATGGGGTTCTAATGGTCGATTTGCTTGGCCAGATGCTGGAGCGAGCTTTATTGGCTGGCTAGACAATTGGCCACAAGACATAGACGTACAAAGTGATAGTGGACTAGCCGCAATGCCAGATGATGTACTGTACCTAATGACCTTATCGGATTGGGATCAAGTCCCAGACCCAAGAACGCTCATTGATATGTACAATTTCATGGGGGTCCCCGATTCTAACAAAGAGTTCATGATCATTCGTGGAGACACTGTAAACAGTTATATATACTGGGCGACACATTTCACTTTAAACAGCTATGAAAATGACTCAAATCAGTTTAATGTATATGTTACTAAGCACGACGCATTAGACTATTGGATGGGGACTAGATTACTACACAGTCTAATGGAAGCAGCTTGGAACAATGATAAAACCGCACGTAGAATTTGTATGGGTAATGGAGATACTCTCCAAACAACAATTGCTGGCGGACAAATGCGGGGACCAATAGTTACGGACACTCCTTGGATGAGCATGCTACACTCCTGGAATTCAGGCCTAGGATTTATGGGCGATTGTGAAGCTCCTTGGAACATGCGACAATATGTTACGGCTGATGCCTGCTTCATACTCGATATTCCGGAAGTATCTGCACAGACCGAGGTCAAAATGTATCCCAATCCTGCTCAAACTAATAGACAAATCACATTCGAGAGCAGTGAACGAATAATCTCGATCGTTGTCTTTGATTTACTGGGAATAATTCAACAATCTACAACCGACAGTTCCTTGACACTTGGGCATTCGGGAAACTACATACTTGGAATCACATTCGATTCGGGTAGAAAAACAGCCTTACGACTCACTGTTATCGATTAAATTGTATAGACCTATTAATGCGCAACGTCTCAATATATGAGCGTGACACATTGATGTCAATAATTTCGATTTAGCTTTTTTCAATACCCGTTTTCATTCAATTCAATCATCGCCCTCAATACTTGGGCGGTGATTTTTTTGATTCGAATAACGACTAGAGAAGAACAACTATCGCTTAATAAATCGCTGAACTGAAGTATTAATACCATCAGAAAGGAACATTACCCGCAAGCCGGAAGGTCCATTATCCTTTATGGTTCTTCGCTCTAAAGGACCCAAAGATCCTGAGCTAATGAGTTTTCCGGCAAGATTATAAATAGTAAAATCGATAGACTTATTATTTTCATTACTCAATAGGAAGCTTTCAGCAAATGGATTAGGGTACAAAGAGAAGGTCATCTTAGCTAGGGTTTCCTCAAGAGATAACGTTCCATTACTGGCATCTGGAGTTGATGTTAAAAACGAAACCCAGTTGGGTGATGCATCGGTTTCCCTTCCGTAGCTTACGTCCGTCGTTTGAGTGAGGTAAACCATAAAATCGATGGTATCATGGGTGTTTCCATTTTTCTTAAATAGCGCTACCTCTTCCCCAGATTTAGACAATTTAAAATTCGCATGATCATTACCTTTCGTAGTATCACCGGAGGCCCAAACTAATTTAAAATCTCCCGCATTCAGATTTTCAGTTGGAAATTCATATTTATTTGGAACACCTAGATCATCTGACAAACTGTATTCCCCTAGATCTATAATGGTATTGCTGGCATTATAGAGTTCTATCCAATCCACAAAGTCACCGTTAGCATCAGCAATAACCCCGTCATTACTTGCCATAAATTCGTTAATTACTAGATCGCCTGGAGCTATACCCACGGAGAGTAAATGGTATTCATGCTCTGCTCTGACAGGAGAAAATTTTCCAATCGTAGCATTTTCTGCATAGATGTAGTATTGTTTAAGTGCAGTAGTCATACTCACCTCAGCACCGTAAACTCCATCATTAACAGAACCGTCTCCATGCATGCCGTCATCAAACATTGGAACACGAGAAAACATAGCCTTAACAGAATCTCTTATCCCAAGATAAACGTCATCTTCATCGCTTACCTCGGCAGTTATATAAACCTGTGATCCCAACGAGGGTGTCGCATTTGAGGTAGATATGTTTGTAATAGATGGTTCTATAGCTGTAAAATCAGAACGCGACATTAAATAAGTCGCTCTTGTATTCATTAAATTCTGAATCCCGGGAGCGGAGCCTCCCATAGGACCCGGACCACCACTGTTTACATCCGTTGTGATATTACTCTGGAATTGAGCGTAGGTGGATAGTTTATTAGGATCATTTTGAACTGCAGAATCGATTGTATTGTAAAGTGATTGTGCCTTCAACATATAAGCACCGTTCGAGAAATTCTCATTCACGATTGTTTTGACGTGCGCGAGATACATCTTTTTGTAGGTAGGTATAGCCAATAGTTTCGAAATCAACGGCCAAGCCGCATCTGTACTGTGTAAAAGATGAGACATCTGTTGTTTTGATGTTGTGGAATTCAGATTACTTGAACCCGTCATGGAAAACTTCCCAAACGATTCGTTTAAATCCCATACTATGGGAGCAAATCTATTGTTATCCATTCTATAGAGGTAATAGTTCTGTTTAAACCCTCCTAGATAACTGTCAAGGTTTACTAATACGTTATCAAAGGCTAACATCCATAGTGCTCTATCAATGTCTAAGATGTCTTCTATAGACGTTGTCGTGTTCTTTAGCGTGTCGGATAGATTGATCAATTGCTGCCAACCGGAAGCTGATTTTAGCTCGTATGCATCATAATAGTCTGTACTGTCTTGACCTAAGTACTCTAAACCTGGTAAATCAACTGTATTTGGACCTGCACCAGCCGGAGGGTTACATTTAATAAATGTGTTATTCTTTGAGTACAGTTTTTCTTTAACAAATGACTTTGTAATAGCTTCGCTACTGGTGTAAAGCCCAATTAAGTTGCCATTGACATAAAGGTTAGCATAGTTACTCTGAGAGGCATCCATGTATTTTCGTGCCACATCATAAGAAAGAACTTCTCTCAAAAAAGAAGGGTCTTTACTGACGTTACTCAGTTTAATATCCTTAAACCCCTGGTAGTTTTGACTTTTATACGTGTCCAATTCTATATGCCAAGGGTTCTTAACTTGATTGGCATTATAAGTACTATTCCCTTTATACTTAACTCCTACTGAATCAAACACAACTCCATTAATGGTAACAGATTGAGCCATGATGTAATTTCCAGCACCTTGCTTCTGTACATCCATAAGTGCATCCCAATTTGATTGGGAGAAAGACACATTGATCGATTGAATAGTCCCTTGGTCGTAAAATGACTGAGCACCTAATGATAACGATATAAAATACCCGAAAAGGGTCAATGCTATTTTCATGGAAGAATTTTAGTTTAGGGTAAGATACGTTCGCTACTCAAAGGTTTAATCCAACACATGAATAGCTCCTTGATAGGTCACTGGTGTGACACTGTAGCTATTAGTCGCTTTAACGTCTATGAAGTACACCCCAGGAGCAACCGGTCTTCCATCAAAATTTCCCTTCCACATAATGCTTGGATCGAAAGACTCAAAGATTAATTGGCCCCAACGATTGAAGATTTTTTGATGAAGCATTTCAGTATTAGATTGCTCAATAAAAAGCTCATCATTAATACCGTCTCCATTGGGCGTCAGAAAATTAGGCACGGAAACAGAAGGGTAAAAGGCAACCTCTCGACATAAGGAATCTACACAGCCTTCTGAGGTGAATAAGTAAGCACAAACATAAAAGGGCTCGCCGGAAACCGTAATAGGTGACCAACCTGCCGCCATTTGACTTGCACTAATGTTACCATTGCTAAATCCTTGCGCCCCTACTTTTATATAAAGACTGTCTTCCATCCCGTTATTGCCTAATCTCGCTTCAAAATGCGCACCTATACCAAGCGTCTCCTGAGGATCCATAATCCACATGCCATTCCATAAACTACCGTTATCACTAACGGTAATTAGACTGTCTAACTGACGCGTGTGCCCCACTCTTACATGAGGCAAGGCCGCTGAGTCTACACAACCATCTAGTGATGAAGTCAACAGGTATCCTGTATAATCACCCGTATCGCGGATGCAATGACTAAAGACCATGTTGCTGTCTACTGTTCCATCCGAAAAAATCCATTGATAATTTAATAAACCCAGCGTATCTAATTGATTTGCAATTGTAAAGCACACGCTATCGCAACCAAATATTGAAGTAGTGTCTAACCGTATTTGTGCATCCGGTTTTGGTGCTAACCAAACGGTATCAAATACCTCACATTGATATTCAAATGAGATATCATCTATTCCAAAGTCGTTCCCGGAACCTGCGCCACTAATGGTGACTAAATTAATAACAGCAGAACCCGATGTAGGTGCTGTAAATGACCTGGACGTTTGTTGCCAGACACCAGTAGAGGTAGGCGTAGAAGCCGTACTGCCAATATTAGTCCCTAATAGTTTTAATTGAAGTGAACCTGCAGGTGAAACGAAAGTAAGCATCCACCATTTCATTGTAACCTGAGCTCCTGGAGGCAGGGATACCGTTTGGCGCCAGAGTATTTTGGTACCCGTGGATGATCCATTTACCAGCATATAATTCCCCGTACCAGTAGTGTGATCTCCCCAAGTACCAAAATTAGGATGTACCGCATTAGGGTTTGGCCCCACAGCATAGGTACTTGCATTCCAAATCGAAGTTGCGTTGTAGGTATAGTTAGATAAAAAACCGGTATTGCCTGACGTAAAATTCCCATTAGTCGCCCATTGAAAATTTTGATCTTTCCCTTTAACAACTACATAAGAACTGGTGTCAGTAAGGATCACATAAGGATCGGTACAGGTATCGCAACTCAGTGTTGCGTCATGTGACCATTCATAGGACTGGCTCCCAGATACCGAGAGAAATATAGTGTCACCCACACAGGCCGTTAGCGAGTCATTAGAGACCGTAACGTTGCATTGGGCGTAGGAAGACACTGACCAGAAAAACGGAAAGACTACAGTTAAAAAAAGCTTAACAGGGCGCATGTCCGAATTTAAAGCAATTCTATTGCAATACACTCATGCGCATCTGTATTATTCCTTTGGGAAGTGTTCGTCGTAATAGGTATTCAGAGAAAGATAAAGACTATAGACCATGACAACTAAAATAACAGCAAAAGCCAAGCCGGTTATGGTTGTCGCACTTTGAAGCGTACTTAAACCTCCATAAAGTAATAACACTGAAGCCGTGGCTCCTTCCATAGCTGCCCAAAATATCTTCTGAATCTTTGGTGCATCGTGTCTTCCGCCAGAGGTAAGTGTATCAACAACCATAGACCCACTATCTGAACTCGTGACAAAAAAACTACCGACAAGAAGTATGGCTAGACCAGATGATATAGCAACAAGAGGAAAATGCTCTAATAATTTATAGACAGCCGTTGCAGGGTTGAGGTTTACTGCGTCGGTTAGACTATGATCTCCAGCGAGTTCAAGGAATAGAGCATTACCTCCAAATACACTCATCCAAAGAAAAGTCAACAATGTAGGTACAAGCAAAACTCCCGTAATAAATTCTCTTATGGTACGTCCCTTGGATACCCTAGCGATAAATATTCCTACAAAAGGTGACCAAGCGATCCACCAGGCATAATAGAACACGGTCCAACTGTTTTGCCATTTCGTATCGTTAGTTACACCCTGGTAACTCTCCGTCCAAAAACCGAGCTTGAAAAAGTTATCTATATAGTAACCAATATTTTGTACAAAACTCTCCAGTAGATAAGCAGTAGGACCGATAATAAGCACAAAAATCAATAAGATTATTGCCAAGCCTAAATTCAGTTCACTTAACCTTCGTATCCCTTTGTCTAAACCTGCTAACAGG
>OJIV01000055.1_pt1 | contig 50124 bp, 39 predicted proteins | sample 1595861 | NCBI WGS metagenome assembly OJIV01 (sample SAMN05416883, study PRJEB24817) | seawater metagenome | isolation source: Sea water | place: Canada:Atlantic | collected 2013-11
CTGTCTCGTGGGCTCGGAGATGTGTATAAGAGACAGACTTTGTCTGGCAAACCAGACCGGTACCGATCTTCAAGTAGCTTTTGATAAAAAAATGAAGGTCAAAAAAGAGCGTGACCACGAAAGGCATCAGAATAATAAAAAATTGAAATAAGCATTGTTTCACAAACAAGAAAGCCGCCTTTTTGTAAGGCGGCTTTCTTGTTTGCGGAATGATTTAGCTATCTAAATCTCAATTCGATCCCCGTAGAAATCCAACGACCTGGCTGGGCGACATTACCCCTATCAAAATAGTATTGATCAAGAGCATTGTTGATGTTTAAAAACGCTTGGAAGGGTATTTGACGGCGGGTTATACCGGCGACAGGAGCCCAATAAAGTTTGGCATCTACAGTTAAAAATGGTGCATAGTCAACCTGTTCACCTGTGGTAAAAGACTCGTAGGTACCCACCCGGTCTTGAGCAGTTACTGCCCACTTGAGAAAAAGACCATTACCCAGTCTATTGTTTACCGTGATATTAGCTTTCGCACCTAAATAGTCTAGAGCATATAAAGACGTGTATTCTACCTCAGGAGTGCTTCCCTGCATAAACATGAAGGAACCAACAATACTGCGTACAAAATCTTTGCGTTTGGAGGCGTAATAACCAAAGTTCCCCTCTAAACCCGTAAGGTTGAGGTTGGTGATGTTTTGTGCAAATGCCGTATCGTTCCCGGGAAACTTCACCCAATCAATGAGGTTGGTAGAACGACGGTGGAAAGCAGCTGCGTTATAACGTATATTATTCTGGACTCCGCGGCGATAACCTGCTTCGAAATTCTGGGCACTTTCATGATCTAAATCCAAGGATCCGTAGGCATTTCCACGTGCGTAATATAGATCGGTGTAGGTAGGATAGCGTACACTTTGGTCGACAGAGGCATATAAAGTAGATAGTTTTCCAAGCTTGAAGCCCACATCAATTCCTGGACTCCAGGCACTAACAATAATTTCCGAGCCTAATTGACGTTGGTTCAATAGCATCCCTGCTGTAATTCTTAAAGGACCGTCACTGTAACGGTGCTCCGCAAAATAGCTCATGTTCAATTGGTCCTGGTAACGGGTGTAAGACGCAGGCCAATTTGGAACCTCTACAGGGTCTATAATTCCTGTCTGACCCAAGGCATTGGAGAGAATTTCATCATAACGTATATTCATACCCACCGTAGTAATGTGACGTGGATTCCACTCGTAAGAGCCGTGGGTATTTGCGGTCCATGCTGCTGTTTTGTGGAAGTTGTGACCGCCATACCATGATGCTGCAGTGTCCCCAGTGCTGGCACGGTAATAAATACCGTCTTCATTTCTTTCATAGGCGACCTGATCGGCATTAAAGCCAGCGAGACCTTGGGTTTCTCGATAGAGTTCAAATCTATCTGTAGCGCCTACATAATTAACTTTCAAGTCATACGAAAAACCATTCTTTTTCAAATTCAAGCGCGCTCCTAAAACACGTGTCGACGTCGCCTCAAACTGGTCTGGAAACGACGACGAGTAATAGTTTGATGCACCAAATCCTTTTTGATTTTCAGCATACAAAAGTGACAAATTACCCAATGTCCCTCCGAAGTTTACAGCACGGTCCAGGGACATCATAAATCTATCGCTTTTGAAATCTGTGTTCGTAATATAGCCACTGCTCTGGTCACGTTGGTAAGCGATCTGTGCACCCCATTTCCCTATCTTCTTTCCTGCATTAAATCCATGGTGCTGAAGACCGTAACTACCTGCAGACACTCTGTATCCTCCATTGATTTTTACTTGCGCTTTCTTAAGCACAATGTTTACCACTCCAGTCATAGCTCCCACCCCATGAACTCTTGAAGCTCCTCCGTGCAAAACTTCAATTCGCTCTATCATCGCGATAGGAATGGGAAGGTTCATGTTGTGATGACCAGTTTGCGCATTGTTCATGCGAACTCCATCCACAAGAACCAGGGTTTGGTCAAACGTACCTCCACGAATACCCAGGTCAGACTGAACGTCTAGGGGACCGCGCTGACGTACATCGATTCCTGCGACAAACTCAAGTAATTCATTGATCGTATTCACAGGCAATTCCTGAATCTCCTTAGCCGTAATAACAGTTACCGTTCGAGCCGCCTGAGCGTAGGTATCTCCCGCCACAGATGTGCTGACTTCGACTTCATTTAATAAGGTTGGGCGTTCTTTTTTTGAAACAATTCCTCTCAATCCTGAGCGCTGTCCAAATTCTTGAGCACTTGATGAAACGGTTAAAACCAGTAGGGAAACAATTAAAATACTTCTCATGATCTAAGTAGATGTGTATTAGTATCGCAAATATAGGGCGCAAAAAAATCCCCAAGACTTAAGTCTTGGGGATTACAGTAGTTTACTCGATCGCATTTAGCTTGCGAGTACAGATATGACATTGTTCTTACATTCGACAACACCACCTTTTACCTCAACGGTACATAGTTTATCGTCTGTTACATCAAGAATAACTCGAGAGCTCATGTGGTCTAAGGTTCTTGTGTCGTCTGCGACGCGAACGCGCACCGTTCCTATTGCTAGAGTAGCAATCAAGGGTGCATGATCGTTCAGGATTTGGAACAATCCATCTTTCCCAGGCAACTGAACAGCGCTCACTTCTCCTTTGAACAATACCTCTTCAGGTGTAATGACTTCTAAGTACATAGTCTGTTTTATTCAGCAGCTTCAGCCAACATTTTCTCACCAGCTTCAATCACTTCTTCAATGGTTCCCTTCAAGTTGAAAGCAGCCTCTGGATATTGATCCAAAGCACCATCGAGAATCATATTAAAGCCTTTGATTGTATCCTTAATATCTACCAATACCCCCGGCAGGCCAGTAAACTGCTCTGCAACATGGAATGGTTGAGATAGGAAACGAGCTACACGACGTGCACGAGATACAATAAGCTTATCTTCTTCAGACAACTCTTCCATACCTAAAATGGCAATAATGTCTTGCAACTCTTTATAACGCTGAAGTGTTTCTTTCACTCTCTGCGCCGTATCATAGTGCTCAGCGCCTACGATGTCAGCAGTCAAAATTCTGGACGTAGAATCCAATGGATCAACCGCTGGATAGATTCCTTGCTCTGCGATCTTACGAGACAATACCGTGGTGGCATCTAAGTGAGCAAAAGTTGTTGCCGGTGCAGGATCTGTAAGATCATCTGCAGGAACGTATACTGCCTGTACTGAGGTAATGGAACCATTTTTAGTCGATGTAATACGCTCTTGCATGGCACCCATTTCTGAGGCTAGAGTAGGTTGATAACCCACTGCAGAAGGCATACGTCCTAAAAGTGCACTTACCTCAGAACCCGCCTGTGTGAAGCGGAAAATATTATCAACGAAGAATAGGATGTCTCTACCCTGTCCGTCGCCTTCTCCATCACGGAAGTACTCTGCTAAAGTCAGACCAGAAAGCGCAACACGTGCACGTGCACCAGGAGGCTCATTCATCTGACCAAATACGAAGGTTGCTTTTGAGTCCTTCATCAACTCTTTATCTACTTTGCTCAAATCCCATCCGCCATTTTCCATAGCATGCATGAATTCTGGACCATAATTGATAATGCCTGACTCTAGCATCTCACGCATCAGGTCATTTCCTTCACGAGTACGCTCTCCGACACCGGCAAATACAGAAAGACCACCGTGGCCCTTTGCAATATTGTTAATCAATTCTTGAATCAATACTGTTTTACCCACACCAGCACCGCCAAATAAACCAATTTTACCACCTTTAGAATAAGGTTCAATAAGGTCAATGACTTTGATACCCGTAAAAAGTACTTCAGTAGCCGTACTTAAATCCTCAAAAGCTGGTGCTGGACGGTGAATAGGCAGGCCTCTTGAACGGTCAATACCGCCAATACCATCTATATCTTCTCCAACAACGTTGAATACACGTCCGTAGATTTGATCGCCAATAGGCATTGTGATAGCAGATCCTAAAGATCTAACTTCCTGACCTCTTTGACATCCGTCAAGAGAATCCATAGATATAGCCCGAACGGTATCTTGACCAACGTGCTTTTGAACTTCTAATACGACGACTTGGCCGGTAGATTTCGTTACTTCTAGTGCTTCATATATTCTAGGAAGCTCACCTTCTGTACCATCAAATTTAACGTCCACTACAGGGCCGATAATTTGAGAGATTTTTCCAACTAATTGAGACATGATGTGTTCTTGTTTTTATAAGAAGCAGCAAAAGTAGTTTACAGGGCTGTTTTAGACAACTGATAAGGGCAGAAACTGGATGGCTGCATAGTAGTTATTAACAAGTTGCTAACAATTAAAGCTGTTTACCTCTTCGTTTTAGTTTTTTAAATCCTAAAACGAAGTATTTTTGCAGCATGAATATAACTTCTCTTATCGGTATTACTGCTGCCGTTCTGACCACGTCAGCATTTGTTCCACAGGCGGTAAAAATCATCAGGGACAAACAGGTTAAAAGCCTTAGTCTAACTATGTATGTCATGATGTTTTCCGGGCAATTCTGCTGGCTTGTTTACGGCTATAATCTGAACGACTTGCCACTGATTTTTGCGAATATTGTGGGATGCACTTTAAGTGGTACCATTCTTAGCTTCAAACTCTTCCTGAAAAATTAACTTATTCTGATGCGCGTGGTATGTTAATTGCTATCGTACGGGAACAAAAGGACAGACTTAGTCTTATAATATATATAATCTGATGAACATGAGAAATTGGTTTGCCCTATTGGGGCTTCTATTAAGTGCTACACTCACAGCTCAAAATGTCACCATTAGTGGTTACATGAGAGATGCGGGTAACGGTGAAGAGCTTATCAGCGCTTCCATAGTGAATCAAGATCGTCAAGGAACAGTAACTAATATCTATGGTTTCTATTCCCTTACACTTCCTGCAGGTTCTCAAACCTTTACGATCAGTTACATAGGCTATGAGACCATCACTAAGACGATCAATCTCAACGCTAGTCAATCTGTGAACTTTGAATTAAAAGAGGCTACAAATGAGTTAATGGAGGTTCAAGTGACTGCCAAAAGGCTTGATGAAAATCTCAATACGGCGGAAATGTCCACCACCCAGTTAACCGCCAAGCAGATTAAGGCCATCCCGCAGTTTTTAGGCGAATTTGATGTCATTAGATCTATCACGTTACTCCCAGGTGTTACAACAGTTGGTGAAGGAGCGAGTGGCTTTAATGTTCGCGGGGGGAAAACGGATCAAAACTTGATATTATTAGACCAAGCTCCAGTATATAACAGCTCACACATTTTTGGCTTTTTCTCCGTCTTTAACGGTGATGCTATTAAGGACTTAAAGCTTTATAAAGGTGGTATCCCAGCTCCATTTGGAGGACGACTGTCATCTGTTCTGGATGTTCATCAAAAAGAAGGTAATACAAAAGAGTTTGGCGGGTCGGTTGGCTTAGGCTTACTCTCCTCTCGTGTTATGTTTGAGGGTCCCCTTGTTAAGGACAAGGCTAGTTTTATGATTGCAGGAAGACGTTCCTACCAGGATCTTCTTTTAAGACTTGCTCCAGATGACGACATTAATAGCATCATAGCTAACTTTTATGACCTGAATGCTAAGGTTAACTATAAATTCAGTGATAAGAGTCGCTTGTTCCTGAGCGCCTATTATGGCAAGGATGCCTTCGGGGTTCCTGGATTAGTAAGATTCAATTGGGGGAACCTGGGCCTAACCGGACGCTGGAACTACCTGATAAACGACAAGCTCTTCTTAAATGTCAGCTCCATCTATTCAGATTATGATTATTCCATTGGCTTCGATTTTCCGACCGCTGAAATCAATAATATCGCCTACATAAACAATCAATCTAACAAAGTTGGTTTTAGTTGGTTCCCAAACGCAAAGCACCAGGTGAATTTTGGAGGAGAAGCCACTATTTATGATTTTGAACCATTTAGTGTCAATGCTGATTTTGTTGATAGTGCGATTACTGATATCTCGATTCAATTACAAAATGAATATGGAATTGAACCATCGCTTTATATCGAAGATAATTGGAAAGTAAATAGTAGAGTAACGGTACGAGGCGGATTGCGATACAGTAGTTTCTATAATGTGGGAGCCCGCAATGTTGTGAACTACAACCCTACCAGCGCGGACACCTATCGCAATGATAGAATTACGGATACTACCAGTTACGACAAAGGAGCCGTTATAGCTGCCTTTGATGGACTTCAAGGACTTGAACCTCGCCTTGGAATCAATTACAAAAGCTCTGAAAACAGCTCAGTAAAACTGAGCTACAACAGAATGCGTCAGTACATCCACTTAATATCCAATACCACCTCATCACTTCCAATCGACACTTGGAGGCCGGCAGGAACCTATATTGATCCAGGAACAGCAGATCAAATCGCTGCTGGAGTCAATCGGAATTTTAAAAACGGTGAATGGCAGCTGAGTTTAGAGACTTATTATAAAAGTATGAGAGATCTGGTTGATTACAAAAACGGAGCTCAGCCTACTGGAGTTGATAATATTGAAGTTGATCTAATGACTGGTCGCGGTAGGAGTTATGGTTTAGAAGTTCTACTAGAAAAGAAAGTAGGCGCCTTAACAGGTTGGGTAGCCTATACCTTTAGCCGTTCAGAACTTCAAGTAGACCTTGGAGCGACACCAGATGAGTGGATTAATTTCGGCCAGTGGTATGCTGCTGCCCAGGATAAGCCTCATGATATCGCTGTTGTGGCGGCTTATGCTTGGAAGCCTAATATCAGTTTCTCAGGTTCGTTTATTTTTCAAACAGGAAAACCATTTACCTATCCTGAAGCGAAGAGTGAGTTTGACGGGATTCTTTACCCGTATTCCCTTACAAGAAACAATAGCAGAACTCCAGCATATCATCGTTTAGACCTGAGTATGGATGTTAAAATCCCGAACAAAAAGAATCGCGACTGGGAAGGAAGCTGGAATTTTGGTGTGTACAATGCGTATGCACGTAAAAATGCATTCAGCATCTTCTTTGAAGAGGAACTCGACGATAACGGAAATGCAACCGGCAACACCCAAGCTACTCAGTTGAGTATTTTCGCGACCGCCATCCCAACTATTACTTACAACTTAGAATTTTAATACGTCATGAAAAAACTATTAACCATCATGGCCATCGCCATCGCTTTTACCTCTTGTGAAACAGACGTTACGGATAAAGTACGAACTGACGTTTATAACAACTCCTCAACTGTGAGTATTAGTGGAGCAATAACTAACGTAGATACGCTGGGTACCTACGTCGATCTGAAATTAAGTAACCCATATCTTGACAACGGAGCCCTTCAAGGAATTGAAGGCGCCAGCATTCAATTATTTGATGGTGACTCTTTAATGGGCTCGCTCACAGAAACGGTGAACGGACGCTACCACGATGTGAACTTTCAAAGTACGCCTGGTCACTTCTACCGCGTGGAGGTACTTATTCCTGAGACTTATGGTACATCATCAGGTGTTTGGGAAAGTACTTTAGATGAATGTAAAGCACCATTTACTCAAATCTCACCGATGTTCCCTATACTAGAGGGTGACAGTTTATATTACGACTATAGAGTAGATGATACCGTTTTTTATGCTGATGCTGACTCTGCATTTTACAGCCCATATCAATTCTGGAATGACCCGGTAGGTCTAGGAAACGGGTATTGGGTAAAGTCTTATGCAACGACTAAAATTTATGCTCCTGATGGATTATTGGGGACTCGTGAACCGCAAGAGACGGAATATAGTTTAGCTTCACGTATCACCATATTCAATGATGAAGAGTTTATTCAAGGACCTCAGATCTCTAGATTTAACTTTATAGGGCCTCCTTATACCGTCTACACAGATACACTTATTAACATCGTTTATGAAATTCGCACAATATCACCTCCTCTTTATGATTTCTTGAATATTATGACGGGAAATGTTAATAATGGAGGTTTATTTAGTGTCCCTTACAGCCCTCAAATAGGGAATATTAGACGACAAGATGACACCACTGTATTTGGACTTGGCTATTTCTACGCAACTTCTGTTAGATTTGACAGCGTAACCATGTCTCATCCTTACTAATGGAAAAACTTCACTGGGCTACTGATTGGCTCGCTAATAAAAACATCAACCCTGAATGGATCGAGTGGATATCTCTTGGTATCGATCTCATCATTCTTATTGTTATTTCATTATTGGCGGACTTCCTGTCCAGACGTATTCTTATCAGCGTCATTCATGCCGCAGTTAAGCGCTCAAAAGCGACATGGGACGACTACTTTTTCGAGCAACGAGTATTCAAGAATCTTGCGCACTTAGTACCAGCAGGGATCGTTTATCAAAGTCTTCCGTACGTTTTTAACGATGTACCCGCAGTCATTCCATTTTTGGAGAAGATCATTGTGATCTACTTCTTAGTGCTCATGGTAAGCCTCATTAATAGAACACTGAGGGCACTTGAAAACTGGCTCAGCCAAAATGACAAGTATACCAATACACCTATTCGTACGATTTCTCAGGTCATGAGATTACTGGCTTTTTTCGGCACAGCAATCGCTCTGATCTCTCTATTGACAGGTACTTCAGCAGGATCTGTTTTAGGTGCCTTTGCAGGGACAACCGCTATTCTTATACTCGTATTTCAAGATAGCATCAAAGGCTTATTAGCCAACTTTCAGATACACATGTACGACTTGGTAAAAGTTGGAGATTGGGTGACTTTTTCTAAGTATGGAGTCGATGGTGATGTACTAAGTATAGACCTCACTACAGTAAAAGTGAAAAATTTCGATAAAACCATCAGTACAGTTCCTGCAATCGCGTTTGTATCGGAAAGCTTTGTGAATTGGAGGGGTATGGATGATTCCGGAGCTCGTAGAATCAAGCGAAATATTAATATTGACATCACATCGATACGGCATCTAGACCAAGGGTTATCAGATGCCTTAAAAGAAATTGATCTGATCCGGTTGTTTATGGAAAAGCGCCAGGATGAAATTGATGATGTAAATACCTCAAGAAATATTGCGGGCGCGAGCTTACTCAACGGAAGGCGACAAACAAATATTGGATTGTACCGCAGGTACATCGAGTTTTATCTAGAGAGACATCCCAACATACATACAGACCATATGTCAATGGTGCGTCAACTTCAACCGACCACTGAGGGCATTCCTGTGGAAGTGTATTGCTTCACCACTACCACAGAATGGAATGAATATGAGAACATCATGTCCGATATTTTTGACCATTTATATGCGGCAACCCGGCATTTTGATTTAGCGCTTTTTCAGAAGCCTACCGGTGCAGATATTCGCTCTTTAAGGTCCATTTAGAACAAAGAGAATGCAAAAAAAAACCACCCCTGAGGCCTTGGCCTCAGGGGTGGTTTTTTTTTTAATACAACGTAAGTTTATGCCTCAGTAGCTTCCATATAGCTTTCTATTGGAGCACAAGTACAACTTAAATTACGGTCACCATACGCATCATCCACACGACGCACCGTTGGCCAAAACTTGTTATCACTGACAAAAGGAAGTGGGAAGCCTGCTTTAGATCTGGTATAAGGGAAGTCCCATTGATCTGCACAAATCATGTACTGGGTATGGGGAGCGTTCTTTAATACATTATGGACCGCATCAGACTCTTCTGATTCCACTTCTTTTATTTCCTGACGTATGCTCAACATGGCATCACAGAATTTATCTAGTTCATCCAAACCTTCACTTTCTGTGGGCTCCACCATCACGGTTCCGGCTACAGGAAAGCTGACCGTAGGTGCATGGAATCCGTAATCCATCAATCGCTTAGCGATGTCAGTAACCTCTATTCCTGCATCTCGTTTGAACGGGCGACAATCCAAAATCATCTCATGGGCACAACGTCCATTTTCCCCAGTGTAGAGCACATCGAAAGAACCTGCGAGACGCTCTTTAATGTAATTGGCACTGAGAATGGCATACTTTGTACTGTCCGTAAGTCCCTGAGCACCTAACATTTTAATGTAGGCGTACGAAATTAACAGAATTAACGCAGAACCCCATGGAGCAGCAGATATACTACTAATCCCTTGAGATCCACCCATGTCAATTACATCATGTTTCGGTAAGAAAGGAGCCAAGTGCGCTTTACAGCAAATCGGGCCCATACCTGGACCACCTCCACCATGAGGAATAGCGAATGTTTTGTGCAAGTTCAAGTGACAAACATCTGCGCCAATCAAACCGGGTGACGTTAGTCCCACTTGGGCATTCATATTAGCACCATCCATATAAACTTGACCTCCATGTTGATGAATAATGGCTGTCACATCTTTTACGCTAGCTTCAAACACACCGTGCGTTGAAGGGTAGGTAATCATCAATGATGATAAATTATTACTGTGTAATTCTGCTTTTGCACGAAGATCTTCTACATCAATATTTCCGTTCTCATCACAACCCACAACAACCACTTTCATACCTGCCATCACAGCGGATGCAGGATTCGTTCCATGGGCAGAGGAAGGAATTAACGCAATATTTCTGTGGTGATCACCGTTGGATTGATGGTACGCTCTAATGACCATTAATCCAGCGTATTCTCCTTGTGCACCTGAATTAGGCTGTAATGAAGTCGCATCAAATCCAGTGATTTCAGAAAGATCTCGTTCTAACTCTTCGATCACATGCATGTAACCTTGTGCCTGCTCCGTAGGTATGAACGGGTGCAACGAATTCCAGGATCCACTTGACAACGGAATCATCTCTGAGGCCGCATTCAATTTCATGGTACAAGACCCCAACGATATCATACTGTGGTTCAGGGCTAAATCTTTACGCTCTAAGTACTTCAAGTAGCGCATCATCTCTGTTTCACTGCGATAGTTGTGAAACACTTCATGCGTCATGAAATCAGTAGTACGAGAAAGCTCCACTGGTAAGTACATGGACAGGTCCGCCATTTCAATGGTCTCTATACCTTCTACCTTCACAAGTAAAGCAATGATTTCAGCGACATCTGAGTCCGTAGTCGTCTCATTCAACGATATCCCAATAGTCATTGGATCTAGATATCTGAAGTTTATACGGGCGTCTTCTGCTGCTTTCTTTAAAGAATCACTGTCGCTATTTTTAAGTGATATTTTCAAAGTATCAAAGAAGGTGGCGTTATGTTGTACCAGTCCCATTCCCTTCACGGCCTCATTCAAGGTCGCAGACTTCATGTGAATTCCTTCAGCGATATCCATCAAACCCTCCGGACCATGGTAAACACCATAAGCACCGGCCATTACAGCCAGCAATACTTGTGCGGTACAAATGTTTGATGTCGCTTTATCGCGTTTAATGTGTTGCTCTCTAGTCTGAAGTGCCATCCTTAACGCCGGATTGCCATCTGTGTCAATAGTACGACCAATGATACGCCCAGGAATAAAACGCTTGTAAGACTCCTTAGTGGCAAAGAATGCTGCGTGCGGCCCTCCGTAACCCAAAGGAATACCAAGGCGCTGTGTTGTCCCAACAACTGCATCCGCACCCCATTCTCCGGGAGGAGTAAGTAGCGCTAGGGACAATATATCTGCCGCGACAACCAACTGTATTTCCGAAGCATTACATTTTGCCGCAAATGCACGGTAATCTTCGATAGATCCGTCTGCATTGGGGTATTGCACTATCGCGCCAAAAAAGTCGTCCGAAGGGTTAAAATCTCTATAATCGCCCATGACGATCTCAACGCCAATAGGTTCAGTTCTTGTTTTTAATAATGCTAAACTTTGAGGGAAAGTCTTGTGATCGACAAAAAACTTAGATGCTCCCGACTTTTTCTTAGCTCTAGGCATAGCGCCGTAAAACATGCTCATTGCTTCTGCAACAGCCGTCGCCTCATCCAATAATGAAGCATTTGAAAGCTCCATTCCTGTCAAGTCAACTACCATGGTTTGGTAATTCATCAACGCCTCTAAACGACCTTGTGCGATCTCAGCTTGGTAGGGCGTGTAAGCGGTGTACCAGCCGGGGTTCTCCAATATATTGCGTTGAACCACACCGGGAAGAACCGTGGGGTGGTAACCCATTCCTATGTACGTTTTAAACACCTGGTTTAACTCACCCAACGCCGTGATGTGTGTGGCAAATTCAGCTTCAGTCATTGCGGGCTCGAGATCTAACTCCTTGTCCGCACGAATAGCAGCTGGCACAGTTTGGTCGATCAATGTGTCAATAGAATCTACTCCAATGGTAGATAGCATTTGATCTACATCAATCGCTTTTGGTCCAATGTGTCTGTAAGCAAATGAATTGCGCTTCATATTGTGATTCAGTTTTTAGTGACGTAAAATTACATCACAGGTGGTTAACATTGCCTACTTTTAACATCCTAGAATGGAAAGAAGTTTAAACACAATTACGAACACTTTTTCAGGCTTATTAAGATTGGTTGTTTATGCCAATTTTTGGGTCGCAGGCGCTGTTTGGGCCTTGACTAAGTTTACCGAATACCTAGTTGATGGTCAAGCGCATTCCCTCGCATTATTAAATGCCTCAGGCACCTTGGTTGTCTATGGGTTTGCCCACCTGTTTGAAGGACCTTCAGATACTGATTTATCTTCGAAAGTATCACAATGGAAGGCGCAGATGCCCCGTATTTCTTGGCTCAGTATCATCCTAGGACTAGTCATCTCTGTAGCGGAGTTTATAAACATACATTCGTGGGGGCTTCTGTTGCACTATGTATTTGGCGGAGCTATCGCATTTCTATATCCAATACCGTTTATTTTAAAGAATAAAGGAGGTGGACTGCGTTCCGTACCAGGTCTAAAACTTATTATTATCGCAGGCCTATGGGCTTATATCACCGCATTTATCCCTGCTGTTTGGAACGGTGAAAATGGCTGGATGCATTTTATGGAAAGAATGCTTTGGGCTGCCGCTTTAACTATTCCATTTGACGTTAGAGACTCCAGTATCGATAGTAAAAGCATAAAAACTCTACCTCATTTATTTGGGGCTAGAAATAGCATCTTCATAGCACACGCCTGTTTGTGGCTAAGCTTTATGCTTTTAGTGCTCTATTTTGGACTACCACTAAACGCAACCTTCCTATTGTTCTGTTTTTTCGCCATCGTAATTGTTATAGCCAACCACAATTTCGGCGACTTGTATTACAGCTTTTTTATAGAAGGTCTACCTTGGTTATTATTAGGCCTAGTAGCCCTTTTACCCTATCTTTAAGTACCCAGAATAAATGCTTATGAATGTCTTAGATCATAGTTACGCAGCAGCACTTGACCAGTCCGATTCTCTTGCCTCTTTCCGCGATCAATTTCATATTCCTGTGATCGACGGTAAGCAAACATTATATTTTACAGGAAATTCGCTTGGGTTACAGCCTAAGAACGCCAAAGAGTACCTCTTTGAGGAACTAGAGGATTGGAAAAACTGGGGAGTTGAAGGTCACTTTCGTGCACGTAGACCCTGGATGCCCTACCATGAGTTCTTCTCAGAAAGTCTCTCGAAAATAGTTGGAGCAAAGCCTGAAGAAGTAGTGGTTATGGGGTCTCTCACAAACAATCTGCATTTACTCATGGTCAGTTTTTTCAGACCCAAAGGCAAGCGAACAAAAATTTTATGTGAAGCCAAGGCCTTCCCTTCTGATCAATATGCGCTGGCCTCACAGCTAAGGTTTCACGGGCTAGACCCGGCAACGCATTTGATCGAAGTTGCACCAAGAGATGGCGAACACCATATTCATACAGCAGATTTCAAAGCAGCGATAGACAAACATGGCGACGAAATTGCCATGATGATGATCGGTGGTGTTAACTATTACACAGGTCAAGTAATGGCCATGGAGGAGCTTACCTCACATGCGCAACAACGGGGTATTGTTGTGGGCTGGGATTTAGCTCATGGTGCTGGTAATGTGGAACTGCACCTCCATGATTGGAATGTAGATTTCGCAGCCTGGTGTCATTATAAGTACCTCAACGCCGGACCAGGTGCCACCGCCGGTTACTTTGTCCACGAAAAACATCATGGACAAAATGACTTACCCCGCTTTGAAGGCTGGTGGGGTCACGACAAAGAAACGCGGTTCGAAATGCCGGAAAAATTTAAGCCTATTCCGACGGCAGAAGCTTGGCAACTCTCTAATGCTCCCGTAATGGCGATGGCTCCGGTACGCGCGAGCTTTGATCTGGTAGATCAAGCAGGAATTAGTAACCTACGCGCTAAAAGCGAGAAGTTAACCGCCTATTTGCAGCAAATTATTGAGGCTGTGGCCAAAGAGACTGGTGAATTTCTTGAGATTATAACACCTGAAGGTGCTCGTGGCGCCCAAATTTCAGTCCATGTCCATGGATACGGAAAGCCTCTATTTGATCATTTAATGGAACAAGGTGTGATCGTAGACTGGAGAGAACCCAACGTCATACGTATGGCTCCTGTTCCTATGTATAATTCATTTGAGGATATCAGGTCGTTTGGCCAGATTCTTAAAACCTATTTAGAAAGTCATTCAGCATGAAGAAAGTCGTTATTGTAGGTGCCGGTTTGGCAGGGTCATATATGGCTTACACACTCGGCACTAAAGGATACAGCGTAGAAGTTTTCGAAAAACGTGAAGACCCTAGATCCGCTTCTTACGGGAGTGGACGCTCTATTAACTTAGTAGTAGGCCATAGAGGATGGACCGCTTTAAAATATGCAGGTATAGAAGAACCTATTCGGGAAATTGTTGTCCCGGCGCATGGAAGGCAAATACACGATATAGAAGGCAACGAAAGTTACTTTCCATACAGTATTAAAGGAAAAGCCATTCACAGTATTTCGCGCAGCGAATTCAATAAAAAATTAGTTGAATTAGCAGACTCTTTACCAAACGTCAACTTACATTTTAACACCTCTTGCAGTGGCGTTGACACCAAGGCTGGTATTGCTTATTTTAATAACAATGAGGGTCCTATAGAAGTTAAAGCCGATCTCATTGTCGGGGCCGATGGCGCAGGGTCAGCAGTGCGAAAATCTCTTCAGGGGATACCGAGATTCAACTTCAGCCAAGAGTATATTGACAGTGGATACAAAGAAGTTCATATCCCTGCTGCAGAGGATGGTAGTCCTCAATTAAATTTGGACGCCTTACATATTTGGCCAAGAGGGCAATTCATGCTCATGGGTTTAGCAAATACTGACAATGGGTTTACGGGTACCGTTTTTGCACCTTACGATGGTGAGTTTGGGCTGGATCATTTACACACTGCTGAAGATGGATTGAAATACTTCAAAAAATATTTTAAAGACGCCATTCCTTTGATCCCAAATCTTGGAGAACAATGGGAAAATAACCCTACCTCAGCTTTAGCTATTATCCGCTGCAAACCTTATCACTGGGGCAGTAATACTATGTTAATTGGAGATGCTGCACATGCTATTGTTCCTTTTTATGGAGAAGGCATGAATGCATCTTTAGAGGACGTCAGGGTCTTTTGCGAGCTATTAGACACGCATGGTGATGAGGATTTACAGGCCGTACTCGTGGAATACAGTAAGCAAAGGGTACCCGCTGGAAATGCAATAGCGGATTTAAGTCTTCGCAATTTTATAGAGATGCGCGACCTAGTAGCTGACCCTAAGTTTCAGTTGCGCAAGAAGATTGAAGCTAAAGTGCAGCGAAATAATCCTGAACTATGGACCCCATTGTATACTCAAGTTAAATTCACAAATATCCCATACCACGATGCTTTAATGGAAGGACAGCGCCACGATGTCATCATGGAGGAGGTATTAGCGATGCCGGGAATAGAAAACAACTGGGACAGTGACGAAGTAGAGCAGATGATCTTAAAGGCTCTTTAGATAAGTTCGAAAAGCGGATAACCGCCAGTATTTAACCACACCACTGTACCATTAAGTCTTACATTACTGAGATAGTGTAGCACTTTAGCGTTGTAGTTACGGTCTATGGGGATGGTGGTTTTCTCTGTAAATGATGATTTTTTTTCGAGTAAGATATCGTCAACGCGGCCAAACCCACCAAAGGATGTTTCGTCAATCCAAACCAGCGTAATGTTTTTACTGTGGGCTAAATCAATGGCCCGTTCTTGTTCTTTTTTCGCGCCTTTTACCGCACTAACTACGTGAACTTGTGTTTTGCTATTTTTAGACATCGCATGTAATATACCTAGAACTGTTGTAGCTGTACCTGAGGCCAACACAAGGTGTCCAGGAGTCATTATCCGGTCAATTTCATTCCATATTTCGCCGCATCCTTGAATGGCATGAATGCCAGCACCGCCTTCAGGAAGTAATTGAAATTCTTTCACGTTCCAAAGTAACAATTGCTCCTGAGTAGGCTGCCATTGGCGTGCTCTTAGGTCTCGATAATCGGACCGTGAAACAAAATTGAGCTGCATTCCTTGGTCTGCACAATAGGATAGAAATGGGTTACTGCCTTTATCCAACTCTTCCCCACGAACAATTAAGACTCCATGCATACCATAATACTTTAAGGCAAATGATGTCGCAGGAAGATGATTGCTGTATGCTCCACCGAAAGTGAGGACCGTCTTACTTTTGTCACAGTCTTGAAAGAATCCTTTGAGCTTTCGCCATTTGTTGCCTGATACCACGGGATGAATCAAATCATCTCTTTTCATCCAAAGCTCAGGCAGATGATTAAAGTAATCGATCTTCTGAAAAGGTGACGGTAAGTGAAACGGAAATTCTTCTTGAACCATGCTACAAAACTAATGCAGTGTACCTTTACGAACCCATTGCCCATAATTATGTTTAATAAAGAGTTAGATCCAGAAGATTATTACAAAAGCCCCGAGGGATTTATTGTCTTCACGGAGCGATATCATCTTAAACGTGGACATTGTTGCCTTAGTGGCTGTAAGCACTGCCCATATGGCTATGACAAAGGAACTCACAGAGTAAAAGGAAATTAAATGACCACAGTAACACCATTTATGGAGGCCATAGTTGCAGGTATACCAGGCATCATTCCTCCAAAAAGAACCATTTCACGAGATGTAAATAGAGCGCCAAAACGCAAAGACATCCTCAAACCCAGTGAGAAAAGATTGGCCCTGGAAAATGCTTTACGTTATTTTCCAAAGGAATGGCATGCAGAATTAGCACCCGAGTTTCTTGAAGAACTCAAAGAATATGGTCGTATTTACATGTACCGTTTCAAGCCCGACTATGCCATAAAAGCTCGTCCTATTAACGATTATCCTGCTAAATGTGCTCAAGCCGCATGTATAATGCTCATGATCCAAAACAACTTGGATCCCGCAGTCGCTCAACATCCAGAAGAACTGATTACTTATGGTGGAAATGGCGGTGTATTTCAGAATTGGGCACAATACGTACTCACGATGAAATACCTGAGTGAAATGACGCAGGAGCAAACTTTACATATGTATAGCGGACATCCAATGGGTCTCTTTCCATCTACATCGGATGCACCTCGTGTAGTTGTGACAAATGGGATGATGATACCTAATTACAGTCAACCCGATGATTGGGAGAAATTCAATGCATTAGGCGTTACGCAATATGGACAAATGACGGCAGGCTCATATATGTATATAGGTCCGCAAGGTATTGTTCACGGGACGACCATTACTGTGCTAAATGCCGCACGAATGAAATCTAAAGGAGGTCCTGAAGGAAAGCTTTTCGTTACTGCCGGACTAGGTGGAATGTCCGGAGCTCAGCCAAAGGCAGCTAATATAGCAGGTGTAGTTAGTATTACTGCTGAAATCAACCCAAAAGCTGCTTACAAACGCCATGAGCAAGGTTGGGTAGATGAGATCACAACGAGTGCTGACGAAGCCATTGATATGGCACAATCCTTTCAAAAAGAGAAAATAGCACGCAGCATAGCCTACCTCGGTAATATCGTTGATCTGTGGGAGAGAATGGCCGAACGTAAGGTTCCTGTTGACCTGGGTTCAGATCAGACTTCATTACACAATCCTTGGGCAGGTGGATATTATCCACAAGGAATGGGCTACGAAGAGGCAAATGAGATGATGGCTAGTGACCCTGTAGAATTTAAGTCACGTATTAAAACGACTTTAAAGAAACACGTTACCGCTATCAATACACTTGTAGATCAAGGCATGTATTTCTTTGACTATGGCAATGCCTTCTTACTAGAAAGTTCTAGAGCAGGTGCTGAAATCATGGATGCCGATGGTGAATACTTTAGATACCCATCTTATGTTCAGGATATTATGGGGCCAATGTGTTTTGATTACGGTTTTGGCCCATTTCGCTGGGTATGTGCCTCAGGAAATCCAGAAGACTTGGACAAGACAGATGCTATTGCTGAAAAAGTACTCAAAGCACTTATGGCAAAAGCACCCGCTGAGATCAGGCAACAAATGGATGATAACATCCGTTGGATCCAAGGTGCTAAGGCAAACAAACTTGTTGTAGGGTCTCAAGCGAGAATTCTATATGCTGACAGCGAGGGCAGAATTGAAATCGCTAAAGCATTTAACCGGGCTATTGAAAAGGGTGAAATTGGACCCGTTGTGCTTGGCCGTGACCACCACGATGTGAGTGGCACAGATAGCCCTTACAGAGAAACCAGTAACATCTATGATGGCTCTAGTTTTACGGCAGATATGTCAATCCAGAATGTGATTGGTGGAAGTTTCAGAGGCGCAACCTGGGTGAGTATTCATAACGGTGGTGGCGTTGGATGGGGCGAAGTAATCAATGGCGGGTTTGGAATGCTGTTGGATGGGAGTTCCGAAACAGAGAAACGTATTGAAAATATGCTTCTTTATGATGTAAATAATGGAATTGCTAGACGTTCTTGGGCTAGAAATAAAGAAGCTATATTCGCTATCAAGCGGGAGATGGAACGCACACCCTCACTTAAGGTTACTGTTCCAGAACTCGTCAATGAAGAAATATTAAACAAACTAGAGTTTTAAAGATGAAAAAGTTCTTCCTAGCCATGGCTAGTATTGCCTTACTTGCCAGTTGCCAGCAGCCTGCAGTAGAAAACACTGATAAAGGAATCCGCTTGGCGTATGTACGCATAGATTCTCTTCAAAGCCAGTACAATTACTTCCAAGAATTGGTACTAGAGTTACAGGCTGAAGAAGCTGAAATCGTAACTGAACTACAACGTCGTCAGCAATCCTTGCAAGAAAACATAGAATTATACCAGCAAGAAGCTCCTAAGATGACGGCCCGTCAGAGAGAAGTTAATGAAGCTGATCTCAGACGCGTTCAACAGCAATATATGGCTATGGAACAAGGTGCTCAAGAACGCCTGATGGTCAAGCAGAACGCATTGACGACACAAATGCGTGAAGACATGAACGGAGCGATTGATGTACTTAAAGACGAGCTCAACCTAGATTTCATTCTTCTATATGAAGAAGGGGGACAGATTATCTTCGCAAATACAGAGTATGACATTACCGAGCGTATGGTAACGATGCTCAACGAAAACAGAGACACGCCAACTGAAGAAGAAACAACAGAGGTTGTTGAAGAAACAGTCGATTCCGCTTCAGCAGAGTAACCGGAATACCCGCATAAAAAAAGCCCGGTCGCAAATTGCGACCGGGCTTTTTTTATACGTTAAACTTTTCTCTACAAATAATAACGAAAACCCACAGAGCCACCTACGCCATAAGGCACTTCGCTAAGCGCTACATCTTCTAAGTTAATAGGTAACAAGCCTAATCTAAACTCTGCTCTTAACGATAAGACTAAGTTATTTGAAACATTAAACTCGTTACCTAGTGCAAAGCCTATACATCCATTGAATCCTTTATGATATTGGATGGACTCCTCAGAGCCGCGATCGTACATAGTCCCTAAGACTCCTGTCACCGCATCCGTTGAATAATCTGGCACACCTTCACCCACCCATGAACGGTCGATCATGTTATAGAAAGTGAGATCATATGATGGTATCACTTGCAGTGCCCAGAGGTCAGTTATCTGGGTATGAAAAATGAATTGAATGGGGATGTTCAATGCGGAATACGAAGTTTTAGCATTGAAAACGCCTATGGTATCTTGGAAAATGGCATTCTGATCAAATACCACAAAATCCTTTGAAATAAAGCCGCTTTTCTGTGTTGTAAAACCAACCCCGACATGAAACATTCCGCGTAATTCGTAGTAGGCCATCATGCCATAACGCTGCCCATATACACCTCCGGCACCCTCGTTAAGCATCGCAAATAACTCATTACCGTCTGCTACTGGCTCATACAACGCAAGTCTTCGAGAAGCATATGCAGGAGCATAAACAGCTGCTAGCGAAAATTTCGTGTCGCTGATCTTACTATCTGTAAAGTACTCTATAGGATCTTCTGTTTGAGCTTGAGCAGAAAATGCTACTTGTAATACGAGCGCTACTGCGCCAAATTTTATCCAGTTTTTCATGAGAAATGGTTTTGCCAATCGGCCAATACTTTATCTATTCCTTCCGGATTTTTTCCACCAGCTGTTGCAAACGCAGGCTGTCCTCCACCTCCACCTTGTATATGTTTAGCTAATGCACGAACGACATTTCCAGCATGCCAACCCTTTTCTTTTACGACATCATCACTTAAACCAACACTAATGGTTGCTTTACCTTCAAATACATTCGCTAAAATCACCAAATGACCTGGCTCAGATTTTAACTTAAAAACGACATCCTTGACACTCCCGTTATCCATTTCAGTTCTTGAGACAATAGCTTTAGCACCATGGAACTCAATGGCTCCTATTACGAAATCATGGATAGTGGATAACGCCTTTTCCTTACGCAACGATTCTATTTCGCGCTGTGCTCTAGCTTCCTTCTCTTTCAACTGAGTAACGGCTGCTGCCAAGTCTTGAGGATTCTTTAAAACCTCCTGAGTAGCGCGTAGCTTAGTCAACTCATTATTGACGTATTCAACCGCAGCCATACCTGTTACCGCTTCTACACGGCGTACACCTGCAGCGACTGCTCCTTCAGAGATGAATTTAAACAAACCTATAGAACCGGTAGCTGGAACATGAATTCCTCCACATAATTCAATGGATTCTCCAAACTTGATGGCACGAACGGAATCTCCATACTTTTCTCCGAAAAGTGCCATAGCGCCCATCTCTTTGGCCTGGGATATCGGAATATTCCGAAACTCTTCCAGGGGATAATTAGTCTGGATTTTCACATTTACAGCTTCTTCTATAGCAGCCATTTCTTCACCACTTAGCTTTTTAAAATGAGAAAAATCAAATCTTAGATAGTCCGGTTGGACCAACGATCCTTTTTGCTCTACATGGCTCCCAAGGACCTCGCGTAATACCTCGTGCATGAGGTGAGTTGCACTGTGGTTTTTAGCGGTCTCCATCCGGTTTTTAATGTGTACTTCTGCCTTCCAAATACCCGTTAAGTCCTCTGGTAACTCATCACTAAAATGGATGATGACGCCATTTTCCTTCTTGGTATTTGTGATGTCGATAGTCTGACTGCCTTGTAATAGGACACCTGTATCCCCTACTTGACCTCCCCCTTCTGGATAGAAAGGTGTCGATGAAAAGACCAATTGATAGAACTCCTTCTTTTTAGCTTTAACCTTTCTGTAACGCGTTACCCGTACCTCTGCCTCTGAAGCATCGTAGCCAATAAATTCCTCGTTTTCATTGGAAATCAATTCCATCCAATCCTCCATACTGAGTTTTGTAGCAGCACGGGAGCGTTCTTTTTGAGCGGCCATTTCAAAAGTAAAACCAGCCATATCAACTGATAAAGACTTTTCTCGCATGATCAGTTCCGTCAAATCAATAGGGAACCCATAGGTATCGTATAGCTCAAAGGCCTGCTTTCCATCAAGCACCTTTTCCTTACCCTTAAAAAACTCTTCCAACCTAGATAGTCCTTGGGCTAGTGTCTTTAAAAAGCTCTGCTCTTCTTCTTCTATAACCTTTTCTACAAGTACTTTTTGGCTGCTTAGCTCCGGGAAAAACTCACCCATCTCCTTCTCCAGGATATCGACCAGTTTATACATGAAGGGCTCTTTCAAATTCAGGTAAGAAAAACCATAACGAATGGCCCTTCGTAGAATTCTTCTAATCACATATCCAGCGCCGCCACTTGCTGGAAGTTGTCCGTCAGCAATGGCAAAAGCCACAGCGCGAATATGATCCGCTATTACGCGTTGGGCTATATCTGTTAATTCAGACTGACCGTACTTTATTCCTGAGATCGATGCAACCTTATCTAACAAAGGAGTAAATACATCTGTATCATAGTTAGACTGCTTGCCCTGTATTGCCATACAAAGACGTTCAAAGCCCATTCCTGTGTCTATATGCTGGGCAGGTAAGTTTTCTAGACTTCCATCCGATTTGCGGTTGAATTGCATGAAAACTAAATTCCAAATCTCTACAACCTGAGGGTGATCCTCATTGACTAAAGAAGCACCAGAAATAGCGTCTCGTTCAGTTTCACTTCGTAAATCGACATGGATTTCCGAACATGGACCGCAAGGACCATTCTCGCCCATTTCCCAGAAGTTGTCTTTTTTAGAACCGTCAATAATACGCTCTGCGGGTACAAACGCACTCCATATATCAGATGCCTCATGATCTCTTGCTAATCCATCCGCTTTATCACCACCAAAAACAGTAACATACAACCTTTCCTTTTCCAGTCCGTAAACATTAGTGAGTAAGTCCCACGCCCATTCTATGGCCTCTGGCTTGAAATAATCACCAATGGACCAGTTCCCAAGCATTTCAAACAACGTATGGTGATAGGTATCATGGCCCACTTCATCGAGATCATTATGTTTTCCGCTAACACGCAAACATTTTTGTGTGTCCGAGAATCTTAAATTTTTAGGCTGGACATTACCCAAGAAGTAGTCTTTAAATGGATTCATCCCAGCATTGATGAACATCAACGTTGGATCATCCTTGTTCACGACAGGAGCTGAAGGCACTATATCGTGACCTTTAGATTCGAAGTACGCTAAAAATTTTCTGCGTATCTCTTTAGAAGTGAGTATGTTGTCAATAATCATTACCCAGGACTGGATTAGGTGTTAAACTAAATTTGTTTCTTTGTGGCACAATATTAGCGTGACTATTGCGTCTCAGCAAAAATAACGCACAAACTATGGCTAAAGTAAAATACACGTACGATTCTAAAAACCTGTCCTACAGGAGAATAGACCGAACCTGGAAACAAAGACTGCAGGAAGTTACTATTTTCAGCGTCGCAGCAATGGCGTTTGGCCTCGTTTTTTACTTAGCAGCTGACCTTTGGTTCGAGAGTCCAAAAGAACGTAAGATGAAACGTGAATTGGATAACATGGTGATCCAATACGAACTCATGGACGGGAAACTAGGGCAACTCACAGATGTGCTTGGCGATATTGAGAAGCGAGATGATGAAATTTACCGCACCATATTCGAGGCAGGACCTATTCCAGCCGAGGTACGTACAGCAGGTTTTGGCGGAGCTAATCGTTATAAAAACTTGGAAGGCTTTGACAACTCAGAGCTTCTTATGGACACTCGGAAAAAGTTAGATCAAGTTGCAAAAAGAGCTTATGTGCAGACAAAAAGCTTTGATGACGTCGTTGAAATGGCAAGAAATAAAGAAGAGATGCTCGCTGCTATTCCAGCCATCCAGCCGGTTGCCAACAAGGATCTGAAAAGAATGGCCTCAGGCTATGGATACAGAATTCACCCCATTTACAAAGTACGTAAAATGCACTGGGGCACTGATTTTTCAGCGCCTACTGGAACTGCTATTTACGCCACAGGTGATGGTAAAGTAACTACGTATAAAAGAAGTCGCTCGGGATTTGGGCGACATATCGTTATAGATCACGGGTTTGGTTATCAAACGTTGTATGCACATATGAGCAAAGTCGAAGTGAATAGAGGTCAACGCGTAAAGCGTGGAGATATCATAGGTTATATAGGCTCCACAGGTTCATCAACGGCACCTCACCTCCATTATGAGGTTATTAAAGACGGCCGAAAAGTGAATCCCGTGAATTATTTCTTCAATGACCTGACTCCAATGCAATATGAAGAAATGTTGAACATCAGCTCACATTCCAACCAAAGCTTCGATTAATTCAAACGCTAAATTCTAGTACACTGCGGTCTAGATTTATCAGCCTTCATCGAAAGATTGTGTAACTTTAAGACTATGAAAGAGACCTTGGATTTCGACAGCCTTGAAAAGCTGTATTACTCTATTGGCGAAGTATCTAAGCTATTAGACATCAATGCTTCCAACATTCGATATTGGGAAAAGGAGTTCAGTAAGCTCAAGCCCAAAAAAGACAAAAACGGCAACCGGAAATTTACGGTCGACGACATTAAACTGATCAGTGCTATTCATGGAATGGTCAAAGAACGCGGATTAACCCTAGATGGTGCCAGAAAAAAGCTAAATGCTGAAGGAATTGGCGCGGTTAAAAGAGAGCATGAAGCCTTAGAAAAACTGAGTTACGTAAAATCTGAATTACAGAAAATCCTTCGTACTATGAAGTCGGAGGCTTAAATCACCCTTATCTAATCATACCCTTAATATGAAAAAATCAACCATTACCCTACTCATCGTACTGGGTGTTATTGCAGTACTAATCAACTGGGTGGTCGGAGCCTATAATGGCTTAGTAACTCTGGATGAAGAAACTAACGGCAAATGGGCAAAAGTTGAAAGTGCCTACCAGCGTCGTGGGGACCTTATTCCAAACCTAGTTAATACCGTAAAAGGCTATGCTGAATTTGAGAAAGAAACATTGATCGGTGTCATTGAGGCTCGTTCTCAAGCTACTGGTATCAATGTAAGCACCGATAATCTGACGCCTGAGGCTATTGCTAACTTCCAAGCCGCTCAAGGAAAGCTAAGCGGGGCCCTGAGTCGATTAATGGTCACTGTAGAGCGCTATCCTGATTTGAAAGCAAATCAAAACTTTCTTGCCCTTCAAAGTCAATTAGAAGGAACAGAAAATCGCATTAAAATAGAGAGAGACCGGTTTAATGAGAGCGTCAAAAATTTCAACGGAACCATTCGTAAGTTTCCTAAGACATTACTTGCCTCAAGCTTTGGCTTTGAGAAAAAAGGATATTTCGAAGCTGACCAGGGCACAGAACAAGCACCCGAAGTAAGCTTCTAAGTATGAGTGATTATATACGAACTATACTTTCCGAAAAACAGGAGCAAACCTTGGTTGATGCAATTACTGCAGCGGAACTTCTTACCTCGGGTGAACTGCGAATTCACTTGGAGAAATCTACCGGTAGAAAAGGTGCACAAGTAAGAGCGAAAACGCTTTTTGGTGCGCTTAAAATGCATAAAACAGCCGAGAAGAACGGTGTGTTGTTTTATTTGGCAGTAGAAGACAAACAATTGGCTATTTGGGCAGGCGAAGGCATTAATAACAAGGTTCCTAACGATTTCTGGAAAGAGATTGTCGACCTTATAATTTCCGAATTCAAACAGGGACACTTCTCTGAGGGACTCATTGCCGGTGTAGAGAAAGCCGGCAAGGCCTTAGGAGAATTTTTTCCGCGTCAGGAAGATGATGTTGATGAGTTGTCGAACGAAATCTCAAAAGGATAGCCCATGAAACGTTGGATAATAGCATTACTTCTACCCTTAGGTTTATTAGGGCAAAATGCACAGGCGCTTTTAGAAATGAAAGCCCCTACAAGTTTGGTAACAGATTTCAGCAATGTACTTAGTGCGAACGACAAGGCTTTTTTAGAAAACAAGCTTTTAGACTACGCTGATACTACCAGTACACAGATTTCAATAGTAATCATTGGTTCCACTGGTGGAGACGACATTAACCTCGTTACCGCCGAAATTGCCCAATTATGGAAAATTGGTCAAGATGGTAAGGATAATGGCTGTCTGATTTTGGTTGCCACGAATGACCGGTCACTTTCCATACAAAACGGTTATGGTCTAGAGCCCTACTTGACAGATTTCACGTCTAAGATGATTATTGAGAATGACATCCTTCCGTTTTTTAAACAAGGAAGCTATGCAAAGGGCTTAGATGTTGGAACGAACTCAATAATTGAGGTCCTCGCTGGAAGCTATGAGGGCAATGGTGGTCGCAGTATTAAAAACAGTAGACGAGGAAGAAGCATTGGAAAACTTATTCTATTCATTGTCATGATCATCATCTACATGAGTCGCCGAGGAGGTAACGGCGGTGGTGGAAACGGTGGTGGCAGATACAGCTCAGGCATGGGACCTTTATTGTGGGGCATGGGCATGGGACATACTATGGGGGGAGGTGGCTTTAGCGGCCGAAGCTCAGGAGGTTTTGGAGGCGGAGGTTTTGGAGGCTTCGGCGGCGGATCTTTCGGCGGAGGTGGCGCATCCGGATCCTGGTAGCACACTAGAGACTTAATATCTAACAAAAAAGGCCCCTCACTACGTGAGGGGCCTTTTTTGTTAGATACAGAGGAACGTTTGACTAGAATTCAAAAGTGACACCGGTCATCACATTCCGAGTAGCTTGCGCGTAGTAATAAGGCGTTACCCCCCACATGTATCCATTCGCCGCGTAAGATAGATCACCTAGATTACGCACCTCCACAAATCCGATGATTCGTTGATTGGCATCGCAGTTCCACACATAAGAGACACGTGCATTAACCAAGTGATATGCGGGTAATGTTTGTGCTTCTAAACCATCATTTGATAAGTATTGCTTGCCAATGAATTGGTTCCAAATAGACGCCTCAAAACCTTTCTTTGCGTAGGTCAATCTACCACCTCCAACAACTGCCGGGGAGAATGCTATGGTCGTATTTTTGATTGTGGAAGACAAAGGATCACCAATCCAATCCACATTTTGATTCTGACTTAACGCCAGATTGGCCGAGAATTGCAATTCTTTGGTAAAATTATACCTTCCTGTAACTTCCAATCCTTGACGGAAACTCAGACCAGTATTTGCACGAATCGGATAACCCTGAGCGTCTAAAAAGCCTGTTAACACTAGTTGATTCTTATATTGTTGACGATATATATTTATATCTAAATCCCAATTCTCAGAAGAATTACGATAATTCATCTCGAGATCTAACATTTGTTCCGCCTTAATATCGCCGGGGAATTCAGCATTCTGTAAATCAGTACGGTTTGGCTCCTTGTGACCCAATCCTAGATAAGCACCCAGTACTTGCTTCCCTTTTAGGCTATAGGTCAAACCTGCTTTTGGGTTAATGAAATTAAATGTTCTGTCAAAATTTGCAGGACCAGTTGCTGATCCACCCGCGGAAGAGTGCTGCACGAAACGGTATTGTAAATCTCCGTAAAACATCATTTTATTCTGTGTTTTTGACCATTTCGCATAGATGTTGGCATCATCTTTTACCGCATCTCCACTGTAGTAATTTGGGGATAGTGCATCAACGTTTGGGTTATTTGCCCAAATCACTTGACCAAAGTGCGCTCCTTCATAGCGGTGTGCTCCTCCGCCAATTATCAGGGTATTCCCTTTAGCAGAAGTCATCCAAGAAGCAGTGGCACCGTAAAAATCATTATCTAACCATTTTCTAGTGGCTATATCTCCAAAGATCACGGTATCTCCGGCAGAATTATCATAGGGTGATATACCAAAGTCAGCGAACCCATAGCCTTGATTGTATTCTTCAAAGTATCCAGCTCCTGCAGTATGATGAAGTGCCGCACTTAGTGTCCCACCTAGAAGGTTATTAAAACTATAATGAAACTGTGTATGTTCCTGTCCATAATCATCAACTTGGTCATCATATACACCTAGAACATTCCAATTATCGTCGTAAATCGCCCCTGCAGAATTGGTGGTAGGTGCTGCATCATATGTTCCACCATACATGGTCGTTGAGTCAATTCCCCACCACGCTTGATAGGTTCGTTCACTGCCTCCGAATCTTACCATTTCTAAAGAATGACCGCCACCGGCAAAACCCCCACTGAAGTAATAGGATTGTAAATCTGACGAAGCACGGTCCACATAGCCGTTGGAGGTAATGGTCGAAAGACGGGTGTTAAGCCAAAAGCCATTCTTAGTTTGTCCCGTATTCGCTTCAACCGTTGCACGTTGGGTACCATAAGAACCTAGACCCATTGTTACGCGTCCACCCTGCTCATTAGCTCCAAGGGTATTGAGACCCAAAGTAGCGCCAAAAGCACCTGAACCATTCGTAGAAGTACCTAGGCCCTTTTGCAACTGAATGGCATTAGTTGAGGACATTAAGTCTGGGGTGTTTACCCAGAAGACACCATGACTCTCCGCATCATTCATTGGGATGCCGTTGACCGTCACATTTATTCTCGTGATATCGGATCCGCGAATACGCATATTGGTATATCCAATACCATTACCCGCATCCGAGAAACTGACAACACCGGCCACATCCTGAAGCACGTAAGGAAGGTCTCTTCCTGTATTTAACGATTGAATGTCCTTCCTATTAAGATTGACTTGAGCGATCGGATCGCTCTGTTTTGCCCATGTTCCAAGAATATTTACTTCCTTTAATTTTGGAGCAATGAGCAGGAGTTCATCCACATTCATGGAGTCAGAAATTTGTGCTTGAGCAAAGTTGAGGCCTGCCACAAATACCAGTGCACTTAAAAAAAATCTTTTCATTTATTTGGTTGTTCAACCACGTCAAGGGGCAATAACGCGTAATTACACATCTATTGCTTATCGTTCCTTGGCAGCATTACCTGCCCAGGTTCTATGGGTATACTCTCAGCCCGTAGGTTTTTCAACTTTCTGGGCACCCCTTTGAGACAGGCCAAATGTATATCAGAATTTCGTTACTTTTGAGAATGACGAGAAAAATTATTTATGTCACAGGAGTATTAGCCGCATCTAGTTTCATTTTTAGTGTGGTTTTCAAAGTACTTCATTTAATGGGTGCACCCTCGTTATTAATGGCGAGTGCAGTTTTTGGAGTATTGTTTATTGGCTCCGTAGCCTGGTATAAATACCATGGTGTTTAACGCTCTTTTTTTTCGAAAACACCCCATTGCTTTAATCGCAGCTGCTCACCAACCTTTGGCTGCTGACCTACCCTATATCCGTTGTACTTGTAGAGTTTCTTGAGCTTTATTCCATACGCTTGACTTATCATTCGCATATCCTGCCCTGAGACAACTTTCACCCATTTCTGCTGTGCGTTGGCTCTTTTAAAGTCTACATAAATTCGGTCACCTGTATGGAATGTCGTTTCCCAAGTAGCGTCGTTTATATCAAGTAATACGGCAATTCGCATATGAATAGAATCAGCTACGGACTCGATGCTTTCACCAGACTTAAGCTCGATAAACGGAGACATTCCTGTGACATGTTTTACACGGTGTATTACGAACTTCTTTCTATCGCCTCTTACGATTCTATTCTTACCGTTTAGGGTAGGTCCTTTCTTGTCAGATACATTTTGATCAGAAACTTGAGCGATCTTGATTTGAGGTTCGTCATAGGTGTGCAATTCCGCTTCTTTAATAATTTTGATAAGACGATCTGCATAACTAGGTGAAGTAGCATATCCTGCCCTTTGCAATCCTTTAGCCCATCCCTTATAATCTAATGGATCGAGATCAAATAAGAAAGCATAGCGAGAGCCTCTGACTAAAAAATCCGTATGATCCTCAAAGCTAAATCTGACATTCTCGTATTTACGGAAACATTCGTCTTTTTCGTCATCGTCATGGTACACCCTCTCACCGTCCCAGTCACTGTGACACTTGATACCAAAGTGATTGTTTGACTTACTCGCCAAATCACTCCGCCCGTCACCACTCTCAAGAATCCCCTGCGCCAAGGTAATAGAAGCTGGAATTCCAGATCTATTCATTTCATCTACAGCAATTTGAGCATACGTTTCTACATATCCTTGCCTCGCAGTAGACTGAGAGTGGGCGATTAGTACTGAGCAAGAAAGGAAAATCAGGTAAACGAATCTTTTATAGATCATGTCCGAACCAGTTTAGACTACAATTTGCATTTTGAATAGCACACTTCCACCAAGCACAACCATGAGTTATCAAAAATTCGATACGTAACTATCACAGAATCAAAAAAACAAATTGTTGATAACGCAAAAATATTATTCGTTGAACCTGCTTTTTGATTGTCTAGCTTAGAGATAAGTCTAAAGCAAAACACAACACAAATGAATACTAACGATTTCGGAATGGACGATTCTTTTGCAAGCTTTGTACAAGAATTAGAACAAGCAGAGCAACCCAAAGCCTGCACTATTGACAACCCAGATTGTGAGGCATGCGGAAGCTAACTCACTATTTAAAAAGCATTTAAAGAGCCCGGTTACAGGATGTATCCGGGTTTTTTATGGACCAAACATTCAGGTTTACCTCGATCAAAACTGATTCATCTCAACGAACACTAGAGAAGGTAACTAGCTCCTATACCCAGATAATTATTCCATCCGTTGATTTCATATTTGATACCTACAGAGTTTATACTGCCATCAAAGCCGAACCATTGTAGATCTACTCCAATCGGAATAGTAAAGGTCCCTACAGGGTCCTCAGGGTCTAAAAAAAGCAAGTCAATAAAGCCTTCTTTATCCCCGTAATCTGCTCCTGCCATCCATCCAAAACCTACCGAGGCAAAAACATCAAAGGAGTTTAGTTCCCAAAGTTTGCCAAAGCGCATTTTAGCTGCACTAAATTTTCCGATTTGATAGTTATTCTGGGATAAGAAATTATTTGTACCAAAAGCTCCGTTACGGATATAAGAAGTCGTAATCGCTAGGATCCCACCATTATCCATATCGTGAAGGTAACCACCGAGCTCATACTCCTCTCCCAAGACAGAATTCTCGGGATCCGTAATAATGATATGATAACTCGCCAAAATACCCATATCTATTTCTCCTAACACCAAGGCGGCCTGTGCCTTTGACATTAAAGGAGCTAATAGAACAAGTGCGACTGAAAAAATTCGTTTCATGAATATATTGTAGTGATATGGTATCAAGTTCCAAAAAACTATGCCAATAATCAAAAAACCAGCTTATAGATGGCCTTAAAAAAATTCGGGGCCGCTAAGCGGCCCCGAATAATTGTTGTTTAGTATCTGTAGTGTTCAGGCTTGAATGGACCTTCTACCTTCACGCCAATATAGTCGGCTTGATCACTGCGAAGCGTTTCTAACTCCACACCTATCTTTTCTAGATGCAATGCTGCAACTTTCTCATCCAAGTGCTTAGGAAGCGTGTAGACCTTGTTTTCATACTTCTCTGTATGCATCCATAACTCCAATTGAGCAAGTACTTGATTCGTGAAACTGTTTGACATTACAAACGAAGGGTGACCAGTGGCACAACCTAAGTTCACTAAACGTCCTTCAGCCAATAGAATCAACTCTTTTCCTTCAATATTATATAAATCAACCTGAGGCTTGATCACCTTCATGGTATCGCCGTAGTTGGTGTTTAACCAAGTCATGTCAATTTCGTTGTCAAAATGACCAATATTACATAGAATGGTTTTGTCATTCATCAAACGGAAGTGCTCCTCGCGAATAATATCTTTATTTCCAGTTGCCGTCACGATGATTTGTGCACGCGGTATAGCTGTTTCCATTCGCTTTACCTCGTACCCGTCCATTGCTGCCTGTAAAGCACAAATAGGATCTATTTCAGTGACAATTACACGAGCTCCTGCGCCACGCAGAGAAGCTGCAGTTCCCTTGCCTACGTCACCGTAACCAGCAACCACAGCAACTTTTCCTGCAATCATGACATCTGTAGCACGACGAATCGCATCTACCGCACTCTCCTGACAACCATACTTGTTGTCAAACTTAGACTTGGTAACCGAATCATTAACATTGATCGCGGGCAATACCAACGTACCATTTATTTCACGGTCATATAGACGATGGACACCTGTCGTAGTTTCTTCAGACAATCCTTTGATACCTGACACTAATTCCGGGAATTCATCGAAAACCATATTCGTCAAATCACCACCATCATCTAGAATTAAACTCAACGGCTTACGGTCTTCACCAAAGAACAGAGTCTGCTCTATACACCAGTTAAATTCTTCCTCATTCATACCTTTCCATGCATATACAGGAATGCCTGCAGCAGCGATAGCTGCAGCGGCATGGTCTTGGGTTGAGAAGATGTTACATGACGACCAAGTCACATCCGCACCCAATTCAACCAGAGTTTCTATAAGCACAGCAGTTTGAACGGTCATGTGTAAACAGCCTGCGATACGAGAACCCGCAAGTGGCTTACTCGGACCAAACTCTTCACGCAATGCCATAAGACCAGGCATTTCGGCTTCTGCTAATTTGATTTCCATACGGCCCCAATCAGCCAACGACATATCCTTAACTTTGTACGCAACGTACTTCGGTGATTCGCTCATTTAATTTTAATTATTTAGTGCAAAGATACACAACGTATCGAGCTGACAAACGGTTCATCCTTATGACTATAACTTATCCTTTTCCACTGTTAGAAAAAGAGATTAACTTAAGTGTCAATCCCACAAAGACGGAACTTTTGGGAGCAGAAGATCTGTGTCATGAAGATAATGAAAGACTACAGTCTCTGGTCTCCGAGGTAAAGCAAGAAGAGTTGCTATGGAGCCGTACAGCGCTGTCCAAGGCACTTTCAAGCACTGATTTGAAACAACTCTATTATCAAAATAAAAAGCCATTCATCGCGAAGGGAAACGTTAGTCTTTCACATTGTTCTAAGGGGGTGGCAGCAGTATATTCAGCCAACCTAGAAGTTGGTATAGATATCGAAACAAAGCGAAATCAAGTTCTTGCGATTGCACATAAATTCACTACCAAAGAAGAAACAGCACTTATTTCAACGAACGAAATAGATGCGCTTCAATGTGTTTGGGGAATAAAAGAAAGTTTATTCAAGCTTTACGGCCATGGTGATGTTGACTTTAAAAAACACTTAACCATCACGAGTTTTCATTGGGATGAAAAAAAGTCAAATGGATGGGGAACGGCTTGGATCAGCTCTACCTGCAAAGAGAGACCACTACCCTTACAATGCTTGGTGCAAGCTGCCATCGTAAATGGTCAATACATAGCTTTAGCCTCACACAGAGAACCCTTAAAACCACTTCAGTCAGAACGCTTAGAGCTCCGTGAGTGGAAAGCAAGTGATGCGTCATGGCTGTATGAACTGAATTCAAATCCTAAGGTTATCCAGTTCACTGGGGATACGGGATTCTCCTCACCGTTGGAAGCACTAAGACTCATACAAACCTATCCTAACTACCAGCGAGACGGTTTTGGCAGGTGGATTGTGATTCATAAGAAAGACGATCGCCCCATAGGCTGGTGTGGACTAAAGAAAAATCCTTGGGGAATAGACCTAGGCTTTAGGTTTTTTAGCGAGTATTGGGGGAGTGGAATTGCTACCGAAGCTGCCTTCTCTACATTGAAGTGGGCGAAAGCTGAAGGGTTGTCCAGAATAATTGGACGTACGCTATCTGAGAATAAAGCCAGTATTCGTGTTTTAGAAAAGGTGAATATGGTACTTACTCAAAAATTACCCATTGAATTATATGAGGACAGCATCCTTGATCCCCAACACATGGACTCTTGGGAAGGACAAACCTTAAACATGTATGAGCTAAAGCTATGAGTCACCACATTGTACTTACAGGCGTAGAGAGCACGTTTAAAAGTGCCTTGGCAAAAGCACTTGGTGACTATTTGGCATTAGAGGTAGTGGACGAATATGCCCGAACATTTTTGGAAGAACTAGACGGTAGTATCGATATGAATGATTTTCCTGTAGACCTACTAGATCAAATATCAGATGGTCAATTAAAACTACAGCACGTTAACGGATATTACGACCCAGAGAAAACTTCTAAAATATTTGACACCGATATGCTCACCCTTGGAGTTTGGTCTCAAGACAAGTTTAACATTTTTAAGCAAGAGTATTTTTCTGCACCTCAACATATTATTTATTTATTGTGTGTCCCCAGTAACAACTTCACACCTGACCCTTTAAGAGTAGACGGCGATAGGCGTAGTGCGCTTCATGAAAACTATAAAAAAGCCTTGGAATCCTCAAGTAACGTTGTTATTGAATTATGTGAATTAACCTTTGAGAAAAGATTTAAGGAAGCCACAAGAGCACTGGAGCAAATTGGTTTTATACCACTCGATTGAGTTGTTCGTTAAGTAATTGACGTAACGAATTCCATTTGGAAAATTCATTTAAATAATAATCCATGTCTGCATTTTCTTGAGACAGGTAATGTCTCAATTCAGCGAGCTTGCGTTCCACATAAACATACTTAAACCTTAAAGTAGTTTCTTTAACCAATGGGAAAATAACATTCTGTTCTTTAGGTAAGTAGATCTCTCTTGCCTCCCACTTTGCTAGTAAATACTTCTCCGAAAGTGCCTCGGTGACGACAGCCAATACTTCTGGGTCCTCTTGACGTACCCACCAAGAATGATCTGGGATGTGCTCTTTGTCTACTTCTTCTAAGAGCATCTTGAATATTTGAGCATAGATAGGTGTTGCAAAGATAATTCCATCGTCTTCAATCTCAGCGATGACCCATTCCGCAATACTTATCGGAACCACATCATCTTCTTCAAGAGTGTCGTCGAGCATCGCTTTCGTCCCCTTATCAATAAGTAGTTGAACAAGGCATTGCTCCTGGATATATCCATGCACCTGTGTTAGCTCAGAATCAGCCTTAGGCAATACTTCCATAGGTGGAGCCTGAGCCTGCTGCTTCTTTGCTTGTCTTTGTTGTACACCAAGTAACCTGTTCAGCTCTTGATAAAGTAAGTTAGAGTCAACGTCTAGAATTCGTGCTGCCTCTTTGATGAAAATTTCTTGACCAATACCATCTGGAACCTTAGCAATACTGGCAACAACATCACGAACCATTTCGACACGCTTAAGGGGGTCTCCGGCCGCCTCTTCTAGTAAGATCGATGTCTTAAAACTGATGAAGTCTTTCCTTTCTTTGGCTAAAAAAGCATCTAATTCCTCCGTACTGTGCGCTTGAGCAAAACTGTCTGGATCTTCACCATCCGGAAAAGAGACTACACGAACGTTTACGCCTTGCTCGAGCATCATGTCAAGACCTCTAAAACTAGCTCTTATCCCTGCGGCATCACCATCAAATAATAAAGTAATGTTAGAGGTATAACGTTTTAGCATAGCTATCTGACCCTCGGTTAATGCAGTACCTGAAGAGGCTACTACATTTTTAACCCCATTCTGGTGGAAGCTCAATACATCTGTGTAACCCTCAACTAAATAGGCCTCGTCTTTCTTTACAATCTCCTGCTTAGCCTGGTATAGACCATACAAAACCTTACTTTTGTGATAGATTGGATTCTCAGGACTATTAAGGTACTTCGCGGCCTTAGCGTTGCTTTGTAATATTCTTGCTCCAAAACCTAATACTCTGCCTGAAACGCTATGGATAGGAAACATGACTCGACCACGAAACCTGTCATACCAGCCACGTTCATTCTTCATGGAAATACCAGAAGCCTCTAAGGCTCTTTCACTGTACTGGTTTTTAATGGCAAAGTCTGCAAACGCTGTAGATTGCTCTGGGCTGTAGCCTAAGGAAAACTTCGTAATTGTCTCCTGCGTAAAACCTCGTTCTTTAAAGTAACTAAGTCCTATAGCCTTTCCCGCGTCTGACTCAAGGAGTTGATCGTGGTAGTATTTCGTTGCAACATCAGTGATTAAGTAAACCGCTTCGCGCAAGTTACTCTCTTCGATTTCCTCTGTAGTCTGAGGTCTTGCCTCAGGGATGTCAATATTGTACTTCTTTGCCATCCAGCGCAGCGCCTCTGGATAACTCATTTGCTCGAGTTCCATCATAAAGGTCACAGCATTGCCGCCCTTTCCAGAGGAAAAGCATTTGAAAATCTGCTTTGCTGGACTCACCATGAAACTGGGAGTACGTTCATTGTTGAATGGGCTTAAACCTTTAAGGTTACTTCCCGATTTTTTTAATTGCACAAACTCACCGATCACCTCCTCTATCCGAGCAGTAGTGAAAATTTGTTCAATTATTTCTTGAGGAATTCTAGCCATTACGTTGCAATATACGCCGTATAGATAAAAAAAGCCACCTCGAAGGATGGCTCATAAGCTGCGTCAATCTCCATGGATCACTTATGTAGATGTACATCCATTTGAGGATATGGAATACTAATTCCCTTTTGATTAAACGCTTTAAAAACAGCGGTATTCACTGCGTAATGTACGTCCCAATAATCGGAGGAATTCACCCATACGCGAGCAACAATATTTAACGAAGAGTCGGCCATTGCAGCGAGTTCAATGGTAAAAGACTTCTCTTTTAACGTTCGCTCATCAGCTTCTAGAATTTCCCTAATGGTTTGTTTCGCTTCGTCTAAATCAGCGTCATAACCGATACCAAACAACCAATCCACCCTACGGATATCTTGCGCACTGTAGTTAATCAAACTACCATTACTCAGTGGGCCGTTTGGCACTATAATTACCTTATTATCCGGGGTGGTCAGTGTCGTTACAAAAATTTGAATCGCCTTTACCGTACCCGAATGCCCTTGAGCCTCAATAAAGTCTCCAACCTTAAATGGTTTGAACATCAGTATCATAGCTCCACCTGCAAAATTCTGGAGGGTCCCACTGAGCGCAAGACCAACAGCTAAGCCGGCAGCGCCTAAAACTGCAACGATACTCGTAGTTGCCACTCCCAATTGATTAATTGTTGCGATAACCACAAAAGTCTGAAGGGCAATTTTTAAGAGCGACTCGAGGAATCCAGCCAAGCTTTTGTCGAGTTCACGAATCTGCATGGCCTTTTTAAATCCTCTCATCAATATTTTCACCACACGCATACCTATCCAGAAAATAAGTATCGCAATCAGAAACTGCTTACCCCACAACAAGGCTGTGTTCTTGATTAAATCCAGGGAAATTCCTAATGTGCTTTCCATAATTAATTAAAGTTATTTTTTGCGTTTTCCGGTGTAACTAATGAGCTCTTCTAAGGCTGAACGCTCCGCGGAAGATGGAAATTTAGAAAGTAACTCACGTGCATTTTCAAGATGCATTTCCATTTTCAATCTTGCATATTCTAATCCGCCAGATTGATTCACAAAGTCGACTACCTCCTGAACTTTCTTGGGACGGTCATTGTGCTTTTTTATGGTGCGTATGATTTGCTTTCTCTTTGCGGCATTCGCGTTACTCAACGCATTAATCAATGGCAAAGTCATTTTTTGCTCCTTGATATCTATTCCAGTGGGCTTTCCAGTGAAGTTCACTTTTTCCAAATCGAAAAGATCATCTTTAATCTGAAAGGCCAGGCCCAATTCCTTTCCGAATCTTCTAAGCTGCTCCTGGTCCTCTAACGAAGCTCCCACGCTTTGGGCACCAACCACACAACATGTCTCAATGAGAACTGCCGTTTTCTGCTGGATTACCTCAAAATAAACCTCTTCAGTAATATCTAACTTACGCGCCTTCTCTATTTGCAACAGCTCTCCTTCGCTCATGCTTTTTACCGCTTTGCTCACTTCGCCAAGTAGATCATATTCCTTAGTGTCCACTGCGAGAAGGAGTACTCTTGAGAGCATATAATCTCCTATGAGAACAGCAATCTTATTTTTCCAAAGCGCATTAATGCTGAAAAAACCCCGTCTCATATCCGCATCATCAACTACATCATCATGAACTAGCGTAGCCGTATGCATGAGCTCTATCAATGAGGCTCCAATGAAAGTACTCTCTTGCACTTTACCAAGCATCTTTGCCGTGAGAAAAACTAAAATTGGACGTATTTGCTTTCCTTTTCTCTTAACCATGTAACGCATTACCTGGTCTACTAAAGATACTTTTGAAGAAATATGAGAACGGAACTTACCTTCGAACTCTTTCATTTCAGCTTGCACTGGACTTTTAATTTTTTGGAGGCTAGACATCAATTCCATCCATTTTTCTTGCAAATGTGCTCATAAGCTTTCTGGACATTCAAAAAGGTTTCCTTCGATGCGGCCTGAGCGTCCGGTCCTGCATCAAGTGTCCGGTCAGGATGGTATTTTAAGGCCATTTTTCGGTACGCCTTTTTAACCTCTTGTTCAGTTGCATCAACACCTACCTCAATGACTTTGAATGCCCAAGAAGCATCTGTATTCTTTTGAAACATCGCCATAATGGAGGCGAAGTCATATGGATTAATCCGAAGATGTTGTGCGATTCTTTTAATTTCAGCCACTTCAGTCTCATGAAGATGACCGTCTGCTAGCCCCAGCTTAAACAAGAAATGAATCAGTTGAAGTCTCGTGCTATGATTAGTGAAGCTGTTGATTTGTGCACACACCTTTGTTAATGGAATGGGTTGATCAACAATCTCTTTAAAAACTTTAAAGCTCTCGTTTGAACGTTCTTTTCCAAACATACTCGTGAACTGGGCACGAACGAAATCAAGCTCACTCTGAGCAACTGTACCATCTGCTTTAATAACTCTAGCAGCCAATACAAGTAGAGCCAAGTGAAAATCACTCGAATTGCCATTGGTTTTAGTATTGGTCGTAGCCGCCTCTGAGGAACCAACAAAGTCGTGAACGATATTGCCGAAAGCAACACCTAATATTGCTCCGATAGGTCCACCTAGACTCCATCCGAGTCCTCCTCCAAAAATTTGAAATATTCTCTTCATCTTAAGACCAAAGATACTCGGCTTAAAACAAAATCACAGTGCTTTTTAATTCATTACGTAACAATGAATGCCATCACAACAATGGCTGATATCATGAGAATTACTAAAGCCATCTGGCCATAGAGTTGAGCCTTGGACATTTTCGGCTCGTTACTTGTATTCCGCCGATTTGGTTTGTTAGACATAATAGCGCGTTTTCAACAGGTTGTTCTCCCCTAAATTACCATTTTATTTGTGATTAACAAGAGGTGAAACAACTGTTTTCTAAGCGATTAATATCATTTCCGTTGCTGGGATAGAAATCGATTCGCTAATGTGGAGACAAAAAAATCTCCGCAGTGCGGAGATTTTAAGTGAGCTTCAAAAACAAAATTTATTTACGATCCGCAAGCAACGCAGTCATCTGGATTTTCAATGGAGCAAGCTAATTTCTCCTCTGCCGTTAGTTCTGTTTTCATCGAAGCCATTGCTTTTTTCTGCGCAGCAACTCGTGATTCTACAGAAGCTGGAGTGGTCTTAGAGTTCTTTGTATCCTTATCCTTTGTATCTGCAGCGCTCTTTGGTTCAACAACACCGTCTGAAATCCCTGGACTCATATCAGTCTGGGCATTCTTCTTAACCGTAAACTTAATGGCTGATGAAGCAGCTTTTGAACGCAAGTAATACATACCTGTTTTTAGACCCTTCTTCCATGCGTAGAAATGCATAGAAGTCAATTTACCCATGTTTGGATTTTCCATAAACAGGTTCAAACTCTGACTTTGGTCGATAAATAAGCCTCTATCTGCAGACATGTCTAGGATATCTTTCATTGAAATTTCCCAAACTGTTTTGTAGATAGCTTTAATGTCCTCAGGTATTCCGTCAATATTCTGAACAGAACCGTTTGTTGACATCAAGGTATTCTTCATATCCTCATTCCAAAGCCCAAGATCGATTAAGTCATGAAGCAAATGCTTATTCACCACAATGAACTCTCCTGAGAGCACTCTTCGTGTATAAACATTGGTGGTATAAGGCTCAAAGCATTCGTTGTTCCCTAAAATCTGAGAAGTTGATGCAGTTGGCATTGGAGCCATTAAAAGACTGTTACGTACGCCATGTTTTTTTATTTCCTTACGAAGCGCATTCCAATCCCAACGCCCACTTAATTCAGAGTCTTCAACATCCCAAAGGTTGTGCTGGAATTTACCTTTCGAGATGGGTGAACCCTCGTAGCTTTCATACGGTCCTTCAGCCATGGACTGGTCTTTCGACGATGTCAAAGCTCCGTAATACATCGTTTCAAAGATCTCCTTGTTGAGTTTTTTCGCTTCGTCTGAATCGAAAGGAAGTCTCAGTTTTATAAAAGTATCGGCTAGTCCTTGCACACCTAGTCCTACCGGTCGATGACGCATGTTTGAATTGCGTGCTTCAACGACTGGATAATAATTTCGATCAATAACATCATTAAGGTTCTTGGTTACTTTGTAGGTAACATCAAACAACTTCTGATGATCAAATGCTCCATCTTCTCCTATAAACATGGGCAACGCTATAGAAGCCAAATTACAAACCGCTACTTCATCCTCAGCGGTATATTCTATGATCTCTGTACATAAATTTGACGAGCGAATGGTTCCAAGATTCTGCTGGTTCGACTTCAGATTGGCAGCATCTTTGTATAACATATAAGGTGTGCCAGTTTCGATCTGACATTCCATTATTTTAGACCAGACCTCGCGAGCTTTAACAGTGCGTCTACCCTTACCTAAGCCTTCATATTTAAGGTAGAGGTCCACAAATTCTTGACCATGGCAATCGAAAAGTCCTGGACACTCGTTTGGACACATTAAGGTCCAATCTTCATTTTTCTCCACGCGTTCCATGAATAAATCTGGAATCCACATTGCATAAAATAAATCACGCGCACGCATTTCTTCTTTTCCGTGATTTTTTTTCAGGTCCAAAAATTCAAAAATGTCAGAATGCCATGGTTCCACATATATGGCAAAAGAACCTTTACGCTTACCTCCGCCTTGATCCACATAACGTGCCGTGTCATTAAAGACTCGCAACATAGGAACAATCCCATTTGAAGTACCGTTGGTCCCTCCGATGTAAGAACCTGTGCCACGAATGTTGTGAATGCTCAGACCAATTCCTCCAGCACTTTGAGAAATTTTAGCCGTTTGCTTTAGTGTATCATAGATACCATCGATACTATCATCCTGCATAGTGAGCAGGAAGCACGAAGACATTTGCGGCTTGGGTGTGCCAGCATTAAATAGTGTTGGCGTCGCGTGGGTCATGTATTTTTTACTCATGAGCTCATAGGTCTCTAAAGCCGCTGGTAAATCGTCTTTATGAATTCCAATACTGACACGCATCAACATATGCTGAGGGCGCTCTACAATCTTACCGTACATGCGCAGTAAGTAAGATCTTTCTAGGGTCTTAAACCCAAAATAATCATAAGAGAAATCTCTATCATAAATGACTTGAGAATCTAAATATTCCGCATTGGCACTGATGACCTCATAGACATCATCAGCAATTAATGGTGCGGGTTTATTGCTTTCAGGGTTCACGTAATTATAGAGATCTGTGACCGTTTCTGAAAAACTCTTTTTTGTGCTTTTATGTAAGTTACTTACGGCAATGCGCGCTGCCAAATTTGCGTAATCAGGATGTTTTATAGTCAATGCAGCAGCAGTCTCAGCCGCTAAATTGTCCAACTCAGATGTGGTAACGCCGTCATAAACGCCATCCACTACTCTTTTTGCTACAGCTACTGGATCCACATAATCACTCAGTCCATAGCAGAGCTTCTCAATTCTAGCCGTTATTTTATCAAATTTTACGGTTTCTTTTTTACCGTCTCGTTTTAATACGCGCATAATAGTTGTGTAAGTGCTTTACTTGGGTAAGTAAGTGTTTTTAGAAATTCATTGAATCAAATGAATTGTCAATGTTGTGATCTTCTTGTGATTCACCAACACCAGCTTTCTTGTATTCTGAAACTCTCTTCTCGAAGAAATTTGTCTTTCCCTCTAGTGAAATCATATCCATGAAATCGAAAGGATTGGCCGTTCCATAAACCTTGGGACAATTCAATGTATCCAGAAGATGATCTGTCACGAACTCTAAGTATTCTGACATCAGTTTAGAATTCATCCCAATCAATTTTACTGGCAAAGACTCTGTTATAAACTCTCTTTCAATATCCAAAGCCTCCACTATGATCTGGGTAATTCGCTCGACCGGAACCTTATTAATGAGGTGTTCGTTGTGCAAGTGACAAGCGAAGTCACGGTGCAATCCTTCATCCCTAGAAATGAATTCATTTGAGGTGGCCAGGCCAGGCATTATACCTCTTTTCTTAAGCCAAAAAATAGAACAAAACGCACCTGAAAAGAAAATCCCTTCAACAGCTGCGAAAGCAATCAATCGTTCCGCGAATGAATCTGACTCTATCCACTTCAATGCCCAATCCGCTTTTTTCTTAATTGCTGGAAACAACTCCAACGCGTTAAATAATTCATCTTTCTCCGCATCATCATCAACCAAGGTGTCGATCAACAAAGAGTACATTTCACTATGAATGTTTTCCATCATGATCTGAAAACCATAGAAAAATTTGGCTTCAGAATACTGAACTTCATTCACGAAATTCTCGGCTAAATTTTCATTTACGATTCCGTCAGATGCAGCAAAAAACGCAAGTATATGCTTGACAAAATATCTTTCGTCATCATTTAATTTGGTTTTCCAGTCCGTAACATCTTGGTGAAGATCAATCTCTTCTGCAATCCAAAATGATGCTTCTTGTTTTTTATACCAGTCCCATATATCGCTATGCTGAATAGGGAAAATAACAAACCTGTTTTTATTCTTTGAAAGAATGGGTTCCTGCTGCATATCGCAATTTTTTTCGTTGTTAAGCCGCATTAAAAAACATTAATGAGCTTATTTCTAGTTAATTAGCTTGTTTTTATGTAGCGGAGTAGGCATTAGGCCGTTGACATTAATGCCAACGGCCTATACAAACATGGCCATCATTTTAATGGATACCAAGTAGGTGAATTTGGGTTTTCCCACAGTTATTAACAACTCTTTTTTGAGACAACTTAAATCTATGGTAGGCCTGCAAAGGAATAAGACTTTTGACATGTGATTACGTCATGGCCATTCTGCCTGGACAATTTATTAATCGATCAACGCGGCCGCTTTTTCAACCTCTGTATAGAAGTCTGAACCGTATTTTCTAATGAGCGGTTCTTTCAAAAATTTATAGACTGGGACTTTTAATTCCTCACCCAGTGCACATGCTGCAGTACAAATAGACCAACGGTCATAATTGAGCGCCTCAAAAGAGGAGTATTTGGTAATTCGAATGGGATATAAGTGACATGACAAAGGCTTTTTCCAATCTATCGCTCCGTCGCTATGGGCTTGTTCAATACCACATTTCGCGGTACCGTCCATCTCGAAAATGGTATATGCGCATTCCTTTCCATTGATTAGAGGAGTTTCTTTTTCGCCAGAACCGTCAACACTTGTTCCCTGATTTTCAATCGCTTTTCTGCCTGCATCAGTCAAATATGGTGCTACTTTAGAATAGATGCTCTCGAGAATAGCTACTTCTTCTTGCTCCACAGGTGCACCCGCGTTACCCTGCACACAACACGCGCCTTTGCATGCGGAGAGATTACACACAAATTCCTTTTTGAAGAGCTCTGAAACAAGTAGTTTATTATCAATTTCTATCATAAGACAAAACTAACGAAGTAACCGCGTCTAAAAATCGAACAATCCGCTTAATTTTGCATAAAACGAGTAGCATGGACTTTAACTACAACGACTCCCTCAGTGCATTTTTGATTTTGTTCGCTGTCATCGATATTTTGGGAAGTATTCCTATCATCGTGAGTTTGCGAAAAAAAGTTGGCAATGTCCAGAGCGAAAAAGCAACCTTGGTAGCCGGCATTATCATGATCGTGTTTTTGTTCTTAGGAGAGAGCATCCTGACCCTACTTGGTGTAGATGTAGAAAGCTTCGCCATTGCAGGTAGTTTCGTACTGTTTTTTCTTGCCCTAGAAATGATTCTTGGAATTACGTTATACAAGGAAGAGAGCCCCAGTTCAGCCTCAATTGTTCCCATTGCGTTCCCATTAATTGCGGGTGCAGGAACTATGACCTCACTCGTTTCACTAAGAGCTGAGTTTGCCAATATTAATATTATCATCGCAATCATTGCTAACATGATTGTTGTTTATTTTGTACTCAAAAATACCGAACGCATTGAAAGAATATTAGGACCTGGTGGCTTGAGTATTCTTCGCAAAGTTTTCGGTGTTATCTTGCTAGCCATTGCCGTGAAGCTCTTCTTCACCAACCTAATCCCAATGTTTGAAAAACATTAAGAACTGTATTTCATGTCAGACGACCAGTTTAAAAACGTCATTTCCCATTCCAAAGAGTATGGATTTATTTTTCAAAGCAGCGAAATCTACGATGGATTAAGTGCCGTTTATGATTACGGTCAAAACGGAGTGCTTTTAAAAAACAATATAAAAGCTTATTGGTGGGGAGCAATGGTGCAGATGCACGAAAACATTGTCGGTATTGATACTGCGATTTTCGTTCACCCAACCGCTTGGAAAGCGTCCGGTCATGTTGATGCCTTTAGCGACCCTCTTATTGATAATAAGGACAGTAAGAAGCGTTACCGTGCAGATGTTTTGATCGAAGATCACGTTGAAAAAATCCGCCTGAAGATTCAAAAAGAAGTAACAAAGGCGACCAAAAGATTTGGGGAAAGTTTTGATAAAGACCAATTCCTGTCTACCAATCCCAGGGTGGTTGGCTATCAAGAAAAAATAGACACCATCATGAAGCGCTTTGTGTCAGCAATGGAGTCGGAGGATTTAGCTGATGTCAAGCAACTTATTGAAGATCAAGAGATCAAATGTCCTGTTAGTGGTTCTATGAATTGGACCGATGTTCGTCAGTTCAACCTCATGTTTGGTACACAGATGGGTTCTGTCGCAGAGGGTGCCACCACACTATACCTTCGTCCAGAAACCGCCCAAGGAATTTTTTTAAACTACCTCAATGTCCAAAAATCTGGACGCATGAAAATCCCTTTTGGGATTGCACAAATAGGAAAGGCCTTTAGAAATGAAATCGTAGCGCGTCAGTTTATATTTAGAATGCGCGAATTTGAGCAAATGGAAATGCAGTTTTTCGTTCGCCCAGGTACAGAAATGGAATGGTATGAGAACTGGAAAACGAAACGCTTAGCTTGGCACAAAAGCTTAGGGTTTGATGATAGCAACTACCGTTTCCATGACCATGATAAATTGGCTCATTATGCCAATGCCGCAGCAGATATCGAATTTAATTTTCCTTTCGGCTTCAAGGAATTAGAAGGCATTCACAGCAGAACCGATTTTGACTTAAAACAACATGAAGAATTCAGTGGTAAGAAACTTCAGTATTTCGACCCGGAATTGGGAGAAAACTATGTGCCTTACGTTGTTGAAACTTCCATAGGTCTAGATAGAATGTTCTTAGCGATCATGTCCCAAAGTTTACAAAACGAGACGTTAAAAGACGGGTCTCTCAGGACTGTTCTTAAAATCCCCGCGTTCTTAGCGCCTTACAAGGTCGCTGTTCTGCCCTTGCTTAAAAAAGATGGTCTGCCGGAGAAAGCACGTGAAGTCATTAGTAAAATCAAGTTTGATCATATGGTTCAATATGATGAAAAAGACGCTATTGGAAAACGCTACCGTCGCCAAGATGCGATTGGCACTCCACTTTGTGTTACCGTTGACCATCAAACTCTTGAGGATCAAACCGTCACTGTTAGATTCAGAGATACCATGGAGCAAATCCGTATTTCTATAGACGAGTTGGCTCTTCTAGTACATGAAAAAGTATCACTTGGTCAACAACTTAGTAAAATTTCATAAAAAATACTATGTAACCTGTTGATTTTCATATAATTTCACTACTTATTAATCAATCATTCGCGAAGATGAAAAAATTAAACTTATTTGCTGCTGTTACAGTAGCTGTAGCCATGACCGCATGTGCTGCTCCAGCTGAAGAAGCTGCAACTACAACAGAAGAAGTTCTTGTTGAAGAAGTTATGACGGAAGAAGTTATGACGGAAGAAGAATTGATGGACTCAACTACAGAGGTTATTGTGATTAATTCAGAAGAAGCTGTAGAAGAAGAGGTTATGGAAGAAGATCACGAAGGTCACGACCACTAGACTTCTTTTTAAAGAAACAAAAAGCCCCTTACTTTCATGAGAGTAAGGGGCTTTTTTATGGGTTCTTATTTTGAATTTACTGAAGCTTACGAGCTGCTAAATCATATACTTGGAGGAGAGCGCCATCTCGCTTTAACAACAAGGACCGGTAGGCATCGAAACCCCATTGATTTTTAGCTAATGCTATTTTCAAAAGTGACTCCAGCTCCTTAAGGTCTCCCTGAGAAATATCCTCTACAGCGATTCCATACCCTCCATAATCTAAGAAATCTGCTAGTGTCAGAGGGTCTACTTTGAACTGTGTGCTGAAATCCTCCCATAGCATGGCATTGTATGCTGCCCTGTTACGGTCAATGTAATTAAACGCAAAAGCATCCATAGTTCCAAAAGAAAAAGTCCAGAAGTAGGAAAGTGAATCTTTGCTTAAAGTAACATCCGGCTCAATTCCGCCACCTGTGGTTAACACCCGTCCAGTATCACTCAAGAAGATACCTTCGTCTACTACTTCATTTTCTTTGTACGGTTTCTGAATAGATCGACCGGAGGGAGTGTAATAGTAGGCAACTGTCATTCTCACTTTTGAGCCATCGCTCAACATCTTATCCTCCTGCACAAGACCTTTACCGAAAGACGTATTCCCATAAACCGAAGCACGATCATGGTCTTGTAAGGCGCCGGTAAAGACTTCAGAAGCACTTGCTGAGCCCTCGTTGATCAGAATGTGCAAAGGTAAATCCTCAAACGTATGTCCGTCCGTGGCTTTGGAGGTAGACGTCCTTCCGTCTTTATACTGCGTTGTCACAATGTTTTGACCTTCCCTCAGGAATTCATCAGCCATCGAAACAGATTCATGAAGATAGCCTCCGGGATTATCTCTCAAATCGATAATAAGTGATCGCATACCACGATCATCAAGGTCTTTTAATGTGGTCATGAATTCCTCATGTGTAGTTTCAGAGAAACGGTCCACTTTCACATATCCAATACCATTATTAACAGGCAAAGAATAGACACTTTGAATGGGAATTAGATCTCGTTGCACAGAAACTGTTAGTACCGAATCTCCTCGCTTGATACTCAAATCAACATAACTTTTCCTGGGACCTTTTATTCGAGATGTAATCTCTTGATTGGTCAATAAGGGACCAATTAACGTATCCCCATCAATAGCAAAAATACGATCACCATTTTCTATACCGTAGTTTGATGCAGGGCCGTTATCAATGACATACAGAAATACTAAAGTGTCTCGGTATATCATAAACTCCACGCCAATCCCAGTAAATCCACCTTGCATACGTTCGGCAATTTCTGCTCCATCTTCGAGAGGAATATAGGTACTATGAGGATCGAGACTTGAAAGAATACCATCTATGGCTTGCTCCGTCAAATCTTCTATATCCAATGTATCGACGTACTCCAGCTCTAAATAATTAAAAAACTCCTCTAGCTTACTACCGCTGGGCTTCGAGTTTGGCGTAAAATTCCCTCCAAGCCAAATCCCCGCTAAAAGAAAAAGAGTAACCCAGATGACTACATGCTCTTTTTTCAAACTACCTTCATTTGCAGGACCTCGACTCCGGCCTTAATCAGAAAATCTAAACCGCTGCGATCTTTATATTCATTCATGTAAACCAATCGCTTGATGCCTGCTTGAAAAACCAATTTACTACATTCTTTACATGGACTTAGTGTAAGATAAAGAGTAGCTCCATAGGCACTCGCTGTACTACCAGCAACCTTGGTTATCGCATTAGCCTCTGCATGTAGCACATACCATTTGGTATAATTATCATCGTCTTCGCACGGATTTTCAAATCCAGTCGGTGTACCGTTAAATCCATCCGAAATAATCATGCGATCCTTAACTACTAGAGCACCTACTTTTTTACGATGGCAATGGCTCAACTGGGCCCATTCCGTCGCCATTTTCAAGTAAGCGATATCATAACGTTCTTGCTTTGTCATCTCTCAAAAATACTTTGAACAGAAAAATTCAGGAAAATGAATCCCATCATTACTACCATGACCAGATCCTATTTCTTCCGATTATCTTCGCTTTGCCTATTATTGGAATTAACAATATTCAATATCGTTAAACCCATGTAAAGAGCGAATATCAATCCACCCACTACAAAAAATCCGATACTCATGTCGTTCTTCTTTGTCTGATAGCAATCGCAAATAACAAGATGGTCCCTGGCCAGTGTGCAGAATATTGCGCCTCTTCGGTCATGCCCATTATACCGTATCCAACAGAATACAAGAGCATTAGAAAGGCTAGGATCACAGGGTACCACTTAAGAATGATGTGTTTCATTTGAATTTATTTTGTCATTATTAATGTATAACAGACAATGTACAAGTAATGTTGGACGGTGAGGTAAGAAAACAGTAGAAATGATTATCTAGGCATAATAATCATAGTTTTAGAATACCTAACCATTGATATACATCCAGAAAAGAAATTAGACTGGTCTTTTTAGGAATGTAGATTTCTAACGCGACTAAATGCTTCAGGTGTAATTCTAAGTAAAAAATCCCCCAAGAAATGTCTTGGAGGATTCTATTGTAATGAGCCTTGTGGCTTGAGTATCCTGTTTAGAGAACTTCTACTGTGAGTTCTACACGGCGGTCTAAAAACATCTCTCCAGTATAAGTATGGGTAGCTGTTCTGTCTTCTGTAGGGACAACGAGGCCAAGCTGCTTAAAGAACTTCTTTACTTCATTAGATCTTCTTTGTCTTAATGCATCATTATAAGCAGCACTTGCACGTTCATCTGCAAATCCAGAAATGATCATCTTGTATTCAAATCCTATCGATTCTTTCTTGAGCTTATATACAAATTCAAAGATCTTCTTTTTCTGTTCTTTCGTTAGAATATGTATATCCACATTGTAAAACAATACGAGGTGTTGCCCACCTTCAAATCTATCAACATCGTCTTGAGATTTCAAGTTGGATAATTCCATCTCCATTTTATCTTGAAGATCCTTAATGAGCTTGTTGAAGTCCTGGGTTAAGTCTACATCGTAGACATCTCCTTCAGTATTACCTTCTCCACCCATAACCTTAATGACTCCACGAAGTGTATCATTGGCTTCGGAATAGTAATAATACTCATCCGGAGCATCCAATGGGATTTTCCAATTTACCGATCCGTCATCTTTGGTAATACTGTCAGATACTATACCTCTGGGGCTAGCTGGTCGTCCGTCTTTAGTACTGATTCTCAAAGGATGTTCATCAGAATTGTTTTTAAACTTATAGTTAAGTCCTCTAACAACATAAAGTGTAGGGTTCTTATTATCACCCTTCTCATAGTCGAGTTTATCACCAACGACGTATCTGTCGTCCTGATCATTGAACACAAAATCGTCAACTGCTGGAGCAACCATCTGTACATTCGTGATATTAATGGTTGTATCACTTGAGTTTCCTCCTAAAACCTTAATTGTTCCACCAATGGTATCACTTGCATCAGAGTAGTAGTAGTACTCCTCCGGAGCATCTAAAGGCACTTTCCAGTTAACTGATCCGTCTTCGGAAGTAATGCCGTTTGAGTCTAAACCTTTTGGGTTATCGCGCTCGCCCTTTTTCTTACTGAAACGCAAAGGCTGGTCGTCTGAATCGTTTCTGATCTTATAATCAGCACCCCTTACTACATAAAGTGTAGGGTTCTCGTTTTTTCCGTCTTCATAATCAGAGTCATCACCAACAACGTATTTGTCATTATCAAAACCAAAAGTGAAATCATCTTCTTCAGAAGGTACCGCAGTTTGAATATTGGTGATGTTCATGGTAGTATCCCCAGAGCTTTCTCCTAAAACCTTAATTGTTCCGCGGAGCTTATCGTCTGCATCAGAGTAATAGTAATACTCGTTCGGTGCATCAAATGGGATCTTCCAAGTAACGGAACCGTCTCCCTCAGTTATTCCATTAGCACCTAATCCTTTCGGGTCATCACGCTCACCATCTTTCTTGGACACGCGCAATGGTTGATCCTTAGAATTATTTCTAATATTATAGCTCGATCCCCTGACCACATAAAGTGTAGGGTTCTCGTTAATACCACCTTCATATTGAGAGTCATCACCAACGACGTATCTGTCGTCCTGATCATTGAACACAAAATCGTCAACTGCT
>OJIV01000057.1_pt1 | contig 48987 bp, 31 predicted proteins | sample 1595861 | NCBI WGS metagenome assembly OJIV01 (sample SAMN05416883, study PRJEB24817) | seawater metagenome | isolation source: Sea water | place: Canada:Atlantic | collected 2013-11
ACACTGCATATCGTCGGCAGCGTCAGATGTGTATAAGAGACAGATATTAGAGGTGGACAATTCCATGGGCCCTTGCATCGTTTGTTCCGTCATTTTATACCATAACTTTCCGCCTAAATCATACATAAATATCCCATACGTCAAAGACGGATCCCAGTCATATTGAACAGTTAAACGATCTACGGAAGGGTTAGGATATACACGCAAGCCGCCATGATCAGGCTCTAAGGCTGCTTCAGTAATATTTATACTTGGGACAAATTCAAACCAATTCAAATTAAATGGTGCTTGTAATATATCTACTTTCAATTTATAATCTCCCGCCGTTAAAGGTCCTGTGGAGAAACTGGTGGTCTGCCAATTCTGCCATCCGCCGGTAGACAATAGTGTAGCGTAGTGCAAATTAGAAATAAGGGCACCAGAAGTATCTAGTAATTGAAGCTGTAGCGCACCTTGACTTTCAGAAGCATGTCTATACAGGACTTCATAGGAATTGCTGTTAAGCACCTTCACATCATAAATGATATAATCACCTTGGTCTAAGTATGCAATATTCTGTCCACCACCAAGGTCACTTGTGTTCTCAACGGAAATACCCTGCATAGAGGTATAAGCCTCCGCTTCAATTTTACCCGGGATGACCTGAACCGTTGGCAAAAGATTTTCTACCAACTCCAGTGTGAACCCCTGAACCAATGTTCCGTCCACTGCCTTTAAGGAGGTTCCGCTGTAGGAGATTTTAATCTCATCTAAGAATGTCATCGCTTGGGCCACTTCAACCAAAAAGCTCCTAGAATTATTTGGGCTAGGTTTTAACTGTAAAACACTCACTGCTGAGCCATTCACAGTAACGGCATAAGATGAAATGGCTCCTAAGTTTAGGGTATCAACAGGCTTGTTCGTTTGCACCTCAATCCAGGTGCTTGATCTTGTTCTAGAATGAACGTATTCTGCCGTTATAGAGGAGGTGCTTCCTGTTGCGATAAACTCAAAGCTCGTTACATTAAAGCCACCACCATTCGCGACGAATTTAACTGATCTATCACTCTTAGACAGAATGACATTAGGAATGGCCTTGTTCGCCATAATATTCCAACTTCCTGTGTTTGTGGTGTAGTAATTCGGCGTGATGCGGACACCATCCGCCTCAAAGTAAAAATTTCCTCCAGTGGAGCCGCTGCAACCCTGGCGAACATTTATAGTATAAACACTGTCCTCAGCGACATTCACCGTATAATTCATCCAGTCGTCCGTGTCTATGAAGCCTACCTTGTAGCCATTGTCGTTCACTTGGTCGTAAAAGTTTTCGATATCCACACCGTCGTTGCGGTACGTCCATCCAGAGTTCCAAGAGGATGGAGGATTTAATTGGTAGGACTCTGTATCATAATAAGCCACTCCTATAGGCCCCATGTCATATTCTGAAGCGTGTATTACTCCGGGGATATAGTGGTCTTTCCAGGGTAATGCAATCGTATCGTTAATTTGACGGAACATAGCATCTATCACACCACGATTGTAGGTACAATTCTCTGCCTTTAAATCTGTAGTTAATTGCATCAATGTTGCTGTTGCTGAAGCTACACTGGGGGGCGTAGAGGTTTGTCCGCTCCAATAATCCAATAGACCTTGGTAAGCGCTTGATTTAGTAATAGACAACGGAGCATTTATGGTCTCGATTTTCTTAAGAGGCCACCAAGCCCAACCTACACCATTGTTCTCCATGATTTCAATCAAACCAGTGTACCAAGCATTAGAATTCTCACCGGTCTCACCAAACCATATAGGAACACCATATGTATCGCGCAAGTCTAAGCCGTATTGAATATCCGCGGTGCTGTTTACTGGAGACCAATACTTGTGAGGAGAATAAGCCATGTTGTTGTCCCACGGCGGCGTGAGGCCTGTGAACGTATTTGCAAACCAATTCCCTTCTATGAAAATAATATGGTTGGTATCTACAGAGCGTATACTATCCGTGATGTCCTCATAAATCGCCCTAAGGGCTGTGCCTCCTGGAAGATTCCAGTTGGGCTCATTAATTAAATCATAGCCCGCAATAACCGTATCCGTAGCGTATCGCTCTGCCAATTTCTTCCAAAGTGCCGCTGTTTTAGATCTATTGAATGCGCTCTCCCACAATGATGGTTTAGTAGGGTCGTAATCACTAATACCGGAATCATAACCCTGACCACCAGGGGCTGCATGCAAATCCAATATTACATAGATATCGTTTTGTCTACTCCACTCTACTGCAGAGTCAAGAAGATAAAACCCTTTCGTAAGCCAGGTGTTTTGACCTTGAATTGGCTCGTCTTCAATGGGGAGCGTAAATAAGTTGTAGTGCATGGGAATACGAACAGCATTGAATCCCCAGGCGGCTAATGAATCCACGTCTGCCTTATTGAAATGGTTGGTCAACCACGCATCATAAAAAGCATCCGTTGCTGTTGAACCAATTAAGGCTTCTATCGTGTCTTTAATCTTGTGCTGGGGGCTCGCGAAGGAGGCCGTCTGTAGCATGTAGCCCTCCTGGACCATCCATCCACCTACACCCATAGCCCGAATGATCAAGGTATCACCGTTACCCTCAACAATGGCTTTGCCATTAGCATGTACGTAATTCTGCGACCATGCGGTGGATTGAAAAACCACCAATGATAAGAGGACGAGGAAGGATTTATAGTTTGAACTCTTCATAATTCTTGTTGTTTTCTTCAGATCGAATATGATGTTTTCATTGAAAAAATCAGTCATTGCCTAACAAGACAATACCAAGACACACCCTATATTTCCTGAATAAATCGATCCAAGGCATCATTCTTTTCTAATCCTATTTTTTTCTTAAGTCTATATTTCGCCTTCTCCGTAGCCGATAGACTCACATTGAGAACTGTAGAAATTTCCTTGTTATTCATCTTCTCTCTGATCAGGTAGCAAAGCCTGATCTCTCCCTTGGTAAGACTTGGATACTTAGAAATCACAACTTGGGAGAATTCTTCGTGTAAATCCTTATAATTTCGCTCAAAGTGATCCCAGTAATTTTCACTTTGAAGCTCCCTATTCATCTCTCGAATAAGCTCTTGAAGCAACTTGTTCGTTTCTGGTGAACGATTAGACTTGTTTAATTCAGAACTCAGACGCTGCTTGAACGTGTTCAATAGCTCCAGTCTGCTTGACGTCTTGAGCAACTGGAAACTTAATTCCGAGCTTTGTTGTTTTGATTTAATCTCTAAGTCTGTCGCTTTAACCTCAAGAAGTTCACGCTCTATTTCGACGAGCTTAAGTCTTGTCGCGCGTAGCTGTCTGTCTTGGTAGAGCCAAATAAATAGCAGGAGTATTAAAAAGATTACACCAACTATTGAAAGCTGAAACCATTTTTGTTGCCAAACGAAAGCATTAATTTTAACCGGTATAAAGAGTGATGTTCCTTGCTGGTTATTGAATTTAGCTGTAACCTCAATAGAGTAATTACCTGGCGGTAATTCCCGTACAATAAAAGAACGCTCGTTCGGGGCTAGATTTATCCAAACATTTCCTGCCTCCTTAATTCTGTACGAGCATTCTACACCATTCATCCGATTAGGGCTCATCACTTCAAACAAAAACTGAAGCGTATTTGTCCCTGGAGAAATTTCGATAAAAGGAACGCGATCTTGCGAGCTATTAATCATTGCGCTGTGAATGTCTTGGTTATCCACCAGTACGTTAGTCATGATCAGATCGGACGTCGGTTCAGAGCCTCGGCTTGCTGTCTCAAACTGCGCTATACCGCTCGTGCCTCCAATCATCAGTTTTCCCTGATGGGAGCTAAGTGTCTTCCTATTAAACAAGCCTATTTGCAACTCATCTAATTCCTGAATAACCTCATTTCCCCAGCCTAGTGAATCATGGTAAGTCAACTTCAATAAGCCTATACTGGTCGTTGCATAAGCCAGACCATCATGTTCTGTTAACCCATAACTGGTAATATAATCCTCATCAGACACTATAGTGTCTATGCTGCTGCCATGAAAGGCGAGAATTCCTCCACCTTCCATACCTATGATCAAATGGTCTTGGAAAGCGAGTAGGTCGAGTATTGGATTACCTATAGGATAATGGGTGATTTCACCCCGAATGTCAACGCGATACAGTCCATGAAATTCTGTACCGATCCAAAGGTCAACACCGTCAAATTCCAAGTCCATGATCACCCTGCCTCGCATTTGCTCCTCGCTGAAAGGGGTTGTAAATAATTCTCCGTTAAAAAGTTGAAGTCCTCCGAGTGTTCCTACCCATAAACTGTCACCATATGTCGATTCTAATGACCAAATACTGGCGTGTTTCAATCCACTAGCTGTTGGGGTATATGGTAGGTAGTGGTCTAACAATTCACCATTCTCCGCGTATTTAAAGAGCCCCTCCGTAAAAGATCCTAGCCAAATACTATTTGAGTGTTGAGAGTGCAACGCTGTGATCACCTTGGGAACATAACTCTCAGAAGGGATGATAGGCGTCAAGTTGTCTTTATCGCCTTGATACTGTACCAAGCCGTCACCATCAAAGCCAACCCAAAACTGATCTCCGAGAGATGACATACTGATAGCGCTTTGTATACTCGAGTACGTAAACGAGGCTGGCTTTCTTAGCTTCGTTAGTTCATTACTTTCTTTAGGAATAACCGCTACACCACCGTTAAATGTTCCAAACCAATAGGAGTCATAAATTTCATGGATATTATAAAATTGATCGGTTAATATCTCGTTGTATGGATCCTGCTTAGAATAAACGTCAATCCCCGAACTATGAGCAACGAAAATACCGTCACCATCCGTTGAAACCCAAGTGTCATCATTATTAATGGCTACATCAAAAGCATTATTTATAGGGATATTTAAATTAATCAATTCTCCATCAATCAGTTCAAATACACCTTGATCCCCAATCCCTATAACCATTCGATCACCTTGGATATCAATGGCCTTTTTGAAGGATGACATATTCTGTGACGTAGGAATATGGCTCAAGGACTTGCTGCTATACTTATAATACAGTAGTTGTTCACCTGCAGTGGCAAACCACAGCGTATCTCCCTGCTCTACAAATTCGAAACAATATTCGAGGGAACCATTATACTCATTAGACTCAATTTTGACCCATTCACTCCGCCCCTTAGGCAAGTAAAAAACCCCATCACCTGAGGTACCCAGCCAAATAGTTTCAAAACGATCCTCATAAGACCCTATAACTGTAGGTAAGCCAGGCAATGCTGGCAGTGATTCTTCGGGAAATGGCCTCAAGGTAGTGAGGTCATAATGCACAACTCCCCCCCGTTGCAGGCCAATCAATAACGTCGAGTCTTGTGTAACAAGAAGACTCTGCACATTTCTAGATCTCCTAACAGAAGTGGAATCTAAAAAAGAGAACTCCTTAGCATGTCCTTCATTATATCTGTATAGACCTCCCCTGGTACCTATCCAAACGAAACCATATGGATCTTGAACAATGTCATACACTGTAGGATGAAGTAGCCCCTCCGAGGGGCCTACGTGACTAATGTTCTGTCCCCACAGTAAGGCTGGACTTGCAAGTGCAAAAAGAAGAAGGAGTCGAAACATTTCGTGAATTTACAAAATGAAAAGGGGACCCAAAACTGGGTCCCCCTCACTTACTTACTAACCATTTTGGTAAGTGATTATTTCAATGCAACGCGTACTACACGCTCCGTAGATCCATTTTGGATACGAACGATGTACATGCCACGTGGCAATGCTGATACATCCATTCTAGCCTCAGCTTGGAATGTTTGATCAGCCAATACTTTAGCACCTGTTACGTTGTAAACAGAAACTGTTGAAACAGTACCCGTAGTGTTCTCAATGAACAATACGTCAGAAGCTGGATTTGGCTTAACGATAAAGTCAGCAGTAACCTCTTCCATACCTATTCCGGCACAAGGACCACACTCTTCCCAACACTGAATTGGTAAAACTGTATCAGCCATGCCAATAGAAATGTAACGGTTTGTGAACGCGCCAGTAGTTAACGTACAAGTAGAATCAAGCGTAGCTGGATCCAAGTTCTCTTGTATAGCCCAGTCATCAGCTGTGAACTTGAACTCGTAGTTACCTGGTAACAACGATATAGTTGCACTGTAAACACCGTCACCATCATCATCAGTCATAGGATTAGCGTTACCGCTCCATCCGTTGATTGTACCTGAAACATACGCCGTTGTGAAAGTACCAGCAACAGAGTTACGATCTGAATGGAAAGTAACGTCAACTGGAACTGCAGGAACTGGACAATTACCATCAGTAGTACACTCGCCGAAACAAGTAGTCAAACGGTAATCGCTGTATATAGGACCAGGAATTGTACGATCACTATAAGGAGCAACAGCACAAGGCTTTCCTACAATGTTTTCTTTCTGTCCCCAACCTGCGTCATCGCCGTTAGAGAAAGTGAAATCAGAGTTGAACCCAGTATCAGCAGACATTGTAAATGAATACACACTATCACCAATAGGCAACATTTCGTTGTCACCTGGATTTCCGAAGTTACCACCACCAGCGATGAAGACACCTGTTGTATCAACTGTTTGGTATCCCATGTTTACTTGGAAGGTCATGTATACCTTTCCTGCTTTTGCATCACAAGATTCCCAAGCTACACCATCAAGGATGGTGTCATTTGATAAAACAGCAAAACGGTTGGTGTAAGCACCAGTAGTTTTAGTACAAGTAGTACCTGAAGTCAAATTTTCTTGACCTGTCCATCCGTCTAGAGTAAACTTGTACTCCATAGAATCAACTGACAATGGCAATGTAACAGTCCATACTGAATCACCATCAGCATCAGACATAGGGTTACAAGTACCACACCAGCTGTTGAAATCACCGTTCAAGTGCACTGTTGTGTACGAGGAAGTGTTGTCACGCATATCAACGATAAACGTAACGTCTTTTGAAGTCTGCGTGAATGCAAGCATAGGCAAACAGAACATCATTAAAGCGTAGAATTTTTTCATGTTAATTGTTTTTTGTGGTTAGTAATATTTATGGTTAATAATTGTTATTGAAATACACGGATATAATCAACTAGCATGTATTGTGGAAATACTGTTGATTGGTTTACAGGTCCAGGCCAGTCGCCTTCTACTGCAATATTTAATATAAAAAAGAATTGTTCTTGAAAAGCGGATATACTCGACGTGTTCAATGTACTGAATAACGCGTTATCTCTGTACCACTTGATCGAGTTTTGATTCCAAACGACAGAAAAGACGTGAAATTCATCAGCGTACTTTCCAGTCGTTAATGAACTTGCGTTTCCATAACTGGCTTGCTGACCATTATCTCTCCAATGCCCAGTCCCGTGAACAGTTCGGTCATTATTACCGTCGCCCCCTATGAGCTCCATAATATCTAATTCACCGCATGCGGGCCATCCCACGGAAGAGATGTTGTCCCCTAACATCCAAAGTGCTGGCCAGAGACCTGAACCATAGGGAGTCTTCGCTCGGATATCAATACGGCCATATTTAAACGACTGTTTTCCCTGGGTGGTTAATCTGGCTGACGTAAAGGGGGCTCCTAAATAGGTCTCCTCCTTCGCGGTTATTCTCAGATAACCCTGAGCAACTTCAGCATTCTTTGTTCCACTGCGGTAATACTGAGACTCTTGATTACCCCAACCACCGGCACCACTTTCGTAGTTCCAATCCGAGGTGTTAAGCTGTGTGCCGTCAAACTCATCAGACCAGACAAGTGTGTAGCCTGTATAACTGTTCGGCGTTGTATATCCAGCATCATTCACGGGTTGCGCACCGTCATCATTGATCAATGTGATCTGATTAAAGGGCTGTGGTATAGCGAGATTAACTGGATTAGAATAAGACAGCCAGAACGTTTCTGTATCCTCAGGATCCTGGTCACCGTTAATAGTGATAGGGATAATTGCCTCGGTTTCACCCTTAGCAATAACGACTGTTCCTGAGGTAGGCATGAAATCTTCGCCTTCCGTGGCGTTCACCTCTATCGTTGTATAATCGAAGGTCAATTCTTTAGTTGCCTCTTGATTGAGGTACACTGTGAAATTTAACACATAACTATCGCTTCCCTCGTCTATTTCTAGATCTGCGGCGCTTAATTGGGCCAAAGCAGGAGTCTCACAACCTGAAAAACAGGTTATGAGACACGCTCCTAAAAGGGATATATATGCTGTTTTTTTAATCATCTATGACTCTGAGTAGAATTTAAAGCGCCAAATACCAACGGTATAATTAACCTCAATTTGCATATATCTATTGTTATTCTGATCTGTCATGTAAAGAATGTCATAAGTCACCTCATTAACCGGTGAAGACACCTCTTGTCCATTAGCTGCTTTTGGGAAACCCATAAAAGCACCTGTGCCTATGACTCTTAATTGGTCTGGATGATCGACTGTAGCTGGTATGATTTCGAAAGTGTGCGTACCGCTGGCCCATGCAGCTAAAGTACCTGTTAACGCATTTTCTGCATAACAACCCTCTGTTGCAAAGCCCATGTAAGACTCTCCCCAAATATCGCCGTTGGTTTTATACTCCATGGTTCCATCCTCATGAAAAACCCATTCATCATTGAACAAGCAACTTCTTGTTGTGACATCCGCAGTTGAGTTTTGCCACCAGAATCCGTTTGCATCAGGGGCTACCCAACATGCACCTTCCTCAGGAGCCAACTTCCAAGTACGGCTAGAGCATTCCGTTAGATACTCTATAGCACCAACACATGGTAAGTCAGCATCTTTCAAAATTTCAACCTGATCCATAGAGGATGCATGACCACCTTGATTAAAAACTGTATGTGTAATATCGTAAGTCCCTGTTAGCGGGATCAGCACTTCTACGTTCTCACCAGTAAAAGAGCCTACGCCATCAATGTCCCATTGAAACAAGAATGGATCACCCGTTGATTCAGAGGTCAATGCAATTGTATTGCTATCTACCATGGTGTATGAAAAATCTGAAACCGGAAGTGCGCCAAGCTCAGTTTTTGTTCCTGCGTTAGGCTCACATGCCGTGAAACCCAATGCTACTATAATTAAAAGACTTAAATTCTTTAACATGAGATTATAATTTTAATATCCTGGATTTTGAGTTAAAACATCTTGACTTGCGTCAATTTCTTGCTGTGGTATAGGCAAATAGGTATGCGTAGAAGCGCTAAAGCCTTTACTCGATAACACACTTTCTGCCTGACCAGTGCGGATTAGATCGAAGAATCTATGACCTTCACAAGCTAATTCTAACCTACGTTCTGTATAGATATCATCTAACAACTGAGATCCTGAACTAGTGATCGCAGGTAGTCCAACTCTATTACGAACTTGATTCACATAAGCCCTTGCAGTTCCTTCAGAGCCACCAGACCTTACTAAACCTTCAGCGGCCATGAGTAAAACGTCTGAGTAACGAATTTCTCTTACGTTGTTACCCCAATTCAATGCTGGATCTCCATCTGGAGCAACACTTGAAGCTATAGGAGCATACTTGCGCATGAAATAACCAGTGTTCTGGTAACCCGGAGTATATTCAGAACCTGGTAGATTAGCAACATCGATAATGGTATGTCCATAGCGCGGATCGCCATCCATTGCAGCTTCTAGTTCGGTAGATACTGGGCAAAAACCCCAGCCTGTAGCGAAAATTGGACCGTTGTAATCGCGCATTCCAACAAATTGGACACCCACATTACCTTCACCACCGCCCCAGCCAAACGATCCCCAATCACTTGAGGAGTTTTCACTGTATGTGATTTCAAATACACTTTCTGACGACCATTCGCCGTCTCTGGTCCAAATCTCACCAAAGCTTGAAAGTAACGCGTACTCACCTGATTGAATAACAGACTCTGAAAGAGCGGCTACTTCACTCATTTTTGAAGCGTCATTTTGAAATAAATAAGCCCGAGCCAATAATGATTGAGCGGCTCCTTTAGTTACTCTACCTATCTCATTTGAACTTACAGATGACGGCAATGCAGCTATAGCATCTTCAAGATCTGAAATAATCAAAGGGAAGATTAACGCTGGTCCCACTTGCTCCACAGTATAGTATTCTGAAGCACCTAGCGTATGGTCTATGTAAGGAACGTTTCCAAACAAGCGTACCAAATCAAAATAGAACTTCGCACGAAGAAATTTAGCTTCACCGGTAGTACGAGCCTTGAAAGACTCAGACGCATCGTCAATACCTTCAATCTTCTCTAAATATAGGTTTGCTCTGTAAATTCCTTTGTAACACTTTCTCCAAAATCCTCTTTGAGGACCTAGGTTAGGTGAAAGTGTAAAGTTGTCATACGCCACCCATGAAGGCTGATCAGATGCATCACTACCACCTGCATGCGTTTCATCAGAGGCTACGCTTTGTAACAAACGGAACATGGAGAAGCCGTACTGGTCATTCCACTGAAGCACATCATAGACACTCACCAATGCTTCAAAAGCCTGGTCTTGAGTTTGATAATAGTTTACTTCTAAAACGCGACCTACTGGGCGAGTATTTAGAAAGTCCTTGGAACAAGATCCAAAAATCAATAGTGCGGCAATAGAAAGTGTTGCCCAAATGTTCTGTTTCATAATTAATCTCTTCATGACTTAATTATTTAAATGTGATGTTCAAACCAATTGAATTTACTCGTGCCTGAGGATATAGACCTCTATCAACACCAAAGCCAGAACCAATCTCTGGATCAAAGCCAGAGTATTTAGTAAAGGTTAATACGTTGGTACCACTGTAGTAAATTCTCATTTTACTTAGACCAATTTTATCTGCAACAGTCGCAGGTAGATTATACCCTAACTGGAGCGCCTTAATTCTAAAGAAACTACCGTCTTCCACATATAGATCAGAGCTTCTCGCGAAGTTTTTATTCTGATCATCAAACGTCAATCTAGGGTGGTCATTCGAAGAACCTTCACCCGTCCATCTGTTCAAGGCAGTTGCCGCCATGTTTGAGGTTGGCAGATCGTATCGTCTAGTTGCATTATAAATCTGGTTACCAAACACTCCTTGACCAAAGATGTTAAAGTCCCAGTTTTTGTAACGTACATCAAAGGTGATACCTGCGGTCCAATCTGGCGTTGGATTTCCGATCATAGTGCGGTCATCAGCATCGATCTTTCCATCACCGTTAACATCCACGAAACGTAAATCACCTCCTTTAGCCAATGGCTGTAGTGTATCTCCTTCACCACTAACATGAGAATGTACATCGTTCATGTTTTGGAATAATCCGTCCGTTTGATACCCATAGAAGTAGCCAATAGGCAAACCTTCTGTGATACGGGTGATTTCTAATCCTTGAGGACCCCATCCTGCACCGGTTAGGTATCCAGCGTCATTACCAATAAGAACCACTTCATTTTTAATGAAACTCAAGTTACCCATGACTCCTATAGAGAAGTCCTTGTTGTATGCTCTGTCGTAACCGAACTCCATATCTATACCTTGGTTTAACATAGAACCAACGTTTGCCGTTGGCGCATCATTTCCAATGTAATCTGGAAGTGGTGGACGAGTCTTCATGTCATTCGTTCTGCGATTAAAGACATCAAAACCAAAGGTCAAGTAGTCATACGCACGAATTTCAGCACCAATGTTTAATTGTGCTACGCTCTCCCATCTTAAATCCGGGTTTGCTACCTGGGCAGGAGTCGTACCATTGACCAGTACCTCATTGCCTCCAAATGTATATGACCTTCCACCGATAATGGTCGAAGCAAATTCTAGACTTCCAGCAGCATCACTACCATTCAGACCGTAACCAGCTTTCAACTTTAATTGGTTGATGTTATCATACACCCAGAAATCTTCTTTATGAAGGTTCCAACCTGCAGAAAGCGATGGGAAATAACCCCAGCGGTTGTTTGATCCAAAACGAGAAGAAGCATCACCACGAATAATGGCAGTGGCTACATATTTACCGTCGTAATCATAATTTGCACGAGCGAAGTAAGATTCAATGGCGTATCGTTCCCATTTACCTCCATAAACCTGTTCTGAAATTTCATTGCGTCCGTAATCTATCGTTGCGTCCTGGAAAGTTGACGTAGGAACATCTTTTTTACTTCCACCTATGTAACGTCCATTTATCTCTTGAGCACTGTGACCTAAAAGATAGTTCATGTTGTGTTTACCTACAGAGTGCGTATACGTCAGTGTGTTGTCCCATATCCATGTAAACCCTCTGTTGAAGCTTGAGTACACCGTGTTCGTATCTAAGTAGTTTGTTGCATTCAGGTAATGCGATGGGTTGAAACCATCATTACCCCAAAAAGCGAGGTCAATTCCCATACTTGAGCGGGCCTTTAATCCTGGAAGGATTTCAAACTCTGCATAAGTATTGTTGACTACTTTATCTGCCCAGCCCACATTATTAATTAAGCTATACGCAGCAACTGGATTAACAATTTCCGAGGTAACACGGTTTGAAATACCGAAGATTCCGTTTTCATCAGTCACCAGGTTAGATCTTAATTGACCACCGGAAGTATATGGCGCTTGCGACAAAACTGTAGGATCAGTCTCGTACAACGGAGTTAATGGATCCATGTTCAATGCTCTACCTAAAGGAGAACCGTATTCTGTGTTTTCAGCTACACCACTACTCTCGTTGTGCGTGTATGCTACGTTCCATCCCACAGTCAATCTATCATTGACATTTGTGATGGTATTGAGTCTTGCCGCTAGTCTTTCGTAGTTACTCTTTCCTTTAGCAACAATACCGTCTTGGTTAAAATAACTCACTGATGAGTAGTAAGAGCCTTTATCTGTAGATCCAGCTATGCTGAAGTCCGTACTCTGTATAGTTGCGTTTGGATTGAACACATGACTCTGCCAGTCCGTACCACTACCTAAACTTGCAGCACCAGGATAAGGAATTGCTTGATTAGCTGAAGCAGCCATTTCATTTTGAATGGTCGCATACTCACGAGCATCTAATACTGGTAACATTTTCCATGGGCTCTGAAGTCCTGTGTAAGAGGATATCTTCACCTGCATGCCCTTAATCTTGCTACCGTTTTTAGTAGTGACAATTATAACGCCATTCGCACCACGAGCTCCATAAATAGCAGCTGATGCAGCATCTTTAAGAACCTCTATAGTTTCTATATCACCAGGATTCAAGAAATCAATCCCTCCACCGATCACAACACCATCTACTACATATAAAGGATCTGAACCATTAATAGACGAAGTACCACGTATACGAATAACCGCTCCGGAACCTGGAGCTCCAGAACTCTGTATAACAGTTACCCCTGAAGTACGTCCTTGTAGCGCCGTTTCAATTCGTGGCAGTTGCAGTCCTTCCAAATCTTCTGCCTTAACGCTGGAAATAGCACCGGTTACATTCGATTTTTTCTGAACACCGTAACCTACAACAACAACCTCTTCTAGTGTGGAAGATGCTTGGTCATAAGAAAGATTGATTTTTATGTTTTTTTCTTTACCTAAAACTATTTTTTTCGAGACATAACCCACGAACGAAACTTTAATTTCAGTTCCTTCAGGGACGTCCAAGGACCATTTACCATCCATATCAGTCATGGTAGTTGCCGTAGAACCTGCTTGAATTACTGCACCGGGAAGTGTGCTTTTGTCTCCTGCATCCGTTACCGAACCACTGTATTGCGCTCTAGCAGAGAACATTACGAGCATCGCTGCGAGTAGCAGGGTTAATTTCTGTGTTTGTTTTCGCATTTTTTTCACGTGTTGTTGATTAAGCGTACTTAGTACACTCAAATGTGATAAACGATTAGGTGTTAACCAAAATACTCTCTTGGACAAATACCGGACAATTTAGCTAAGCTAGTTGCAATAAGGCAAGAGCCTAAACTATATGGTCAAACTACACACTTATTCATTGTCACTAAACCCCTCAATATCTCGACGGTCTTTCTTGGTTGGTCGCCCTAGACCTTTTTGTCTTGTTATATTCCGGGCAAGTTTCAAGAATTCTTCTTTGTCTAACTCTTCCTGAGGTGTTAAATTAACAACATAATCCTCAACAAGTTTAGCGCCAATCCTTGATTTTGGGATGGATAGAACCTCATACACCTGGTCAAAACCATGGCGCTTAATGGTGATACGGTCACCACTTTTAATGTCTCGAGATGATTTCACAGGTAAACCAGACAGAAGAACCTTTCCTCCACGAACCTGCTCCCCAGCCAAACTGCGGGTCTTAAAAAATCGTACACACCAAATGAATTTATCTACACGCATGTGGACAAATTTGGTGGTTTTCGTTGAATTGAATGGACTTAGCGATATTCATTTTATGAAAAAATTCGATTTTCATCATTTAAAAGTGTCCTAATGACCGTTAAATACCCCACAATTATGTAAAAGAAAGTGTCCGTAGGAGCTCACAAGACGACTTCAACACTTATTTTCGCAATAGAATCCAAACACCTCTTCCATGTACGGCGATTTAAAAAACCACCTGAGCACACAACTTAAAGATATTCAAGACGCTGGTCTTTTTAAAAGAGAGCGCATCATCACCACGGCGCAAGATGCCGTGATCAAAACAACAGATGGCGAGGAGGTATTGAACTTTTGCTCTAATAATTATCTAGGCCTAAGCTCTCATCCTAGAGTATTAGAGGCTGCGCATAGAACGCTAGATACGCATGGTTTTGGGATGAGTTCTGTGCGTTTTATTTGCGGGACGCAGGACATACATAAGGAATTGGAATCTACAATAGCCTCTTTTCTTCATACCGAAGACACCATTTTATATGCGGCGGCTTTTGACGCAAATGGCGGTGTTTTTGAACCATTACTTACGGCTGAAGACGCTATTATTTCTGACAGCCTTAACCATGCATCTATTATAGATGGTGTTCGCCTATGTAAGGCTGCTCGCTATCGCTACGCCAACAATGACATGGCAGACCTTGAGAAACAACTTCAGGATGCTGATGGAGCACGATTTAAAATGATTGTTACTGATGGCGTATTTTCCATGGACGGTTACGTTGCACAGCTAGATAAAATATGTGACCTGGCAGATAAGTACAATGCCTTAGTTATGGTTGATGAATGTCATGCCACTGGTTTTATTGGAAAAAATGGTCGCGGCACTGTTGAACTGAAAAATGTACTTGGACGAGTCGACATCATTACAGGTACACTTGGAAAGGCGCTTGGAGGCGCTATGGGCGGATTTACTACAGGGCGTAAAGAAATCATAGAAATGTTACGCCAGAAATCACGTCCCTATTTATTTTCTAACTCACTCGCACCTGCTATTGTAGGGGCCTCTCTTGAGGTATTCAAGGTGCTGAATGAAAGTACCGCACTGAGGGACCAGTTGGAATGGAACATCAACTACTTTAAAAACGGGGTTGCTGCAGCTGGGTTTGACTTTAAAGATGGAGAAAGTGCGATTGTGCCTATCATGTTGTATGATGCGGCCTTGAGCCAAAAATTTGCAGACCTGCTGTTAGACGAGGGTATTTATGTCATAGGATTCTTTTATCCAGTGGTACCCAAGGATCAAGCGCGCATCAGGGTACAGCTCAGTGCAGCACATTCCCAAGAGCATTTAGATAAAGCGATTGCGGCCTTTATAAAGGTGGGCAAAGCGCTTGACGTATTGCCTGCTTAAACTTTAACACACTATTATGGCGTAAGCCCTGGATGAAGTAAACACTAGTCCAACCTTGCGCGTTACTTTTGAACTCTACTTTTTTAGAACACATACTATGTTGATTCAAATCACCCAGTTTCTTTTAGGTCTTTCATTGCTTATTGTTATCCATGAGTTTGGGCATTACCTGCCTGCGAGATGGTTTGGCGTGCGTATTGAAAAGTTTTACCTCTTCTTTGATTACAAATTCTCGCTTTTCAAAAAACAGATCGGGGAAACTGAATGGGGCATTGGATGGATTCCATTAGGCGGTTACGTTAAAATCGTTGGTATGGTTGACGAAAGCATGGACACTGAGGGGATGAGTGAGGAACCAGAAGAATGGGAGTTCCGAGCAAAACCAGCCTGGCAAAGGATCATCATCCTAACTGGAGGGGTCATCATGAATTTTATCACCGCCTACTTTATTTATGTCTTCTTATTACTGAGTTACGGGAAAGACTATCTGCCAAACGAGAGTCTCGTGCATGGTATTTGGACGAATTCCACAGGAATAGAAATGGGACTTCAAAATGGAGATAAGATCTTAAGCATTGGAGGTGTTGTTCCTGAAAGTTACCGCGAGACTGGACTTGAAATTCTATTGAGCCAAGGAGAAGACATCGTTGTAGAGCGCAATGGCAGAGAAGTTACCGTGCCTATCCGAGTGGAATCTATTGAAGATATGGTGAAGAACAAAACATTTATTGGTTTGATCAAGCCTAGAATGCCCTACGTTGTAGGTGCTTTTGTGGAGGGCTCTATTGGAGAGACGGCCGGCCTACAAATTGGTGACAGTGTCGTTGGTCTGAACGGAACAACCATGTTGTTCTTTGACCAATACTTAGAAGAAATGCCTAAATATGCTGGAGAAGAGGTTCAGCTTACCTATTTCAGGGCAGGTAGGTCTGACACTATGAATTTTTTACTTCCTGAGTCAGGGAAAATCGGGGTTCAAAACACCGGTGAAGTATTCAAATATTACGAGATACAAAACAAGAAATACACGATGGGTCAGGCTCTGGCCGGAGGGTTTGGAGAAGTACAGTCTAAACTAAATAGTTATGTACGCCAATTCAAGCTGATCTTCAATCCAAAAACAGAAGCGTACAAAGAAGTTGGTGGCTTCCTAACGATACTCAAGCAATACGATAATGCATGGAACTGGAGACACTTCTGGGAGTTTACTGCATTCTTGAGCATCATGCTTGGATTCCTGAACATTCTACCCATCCCTGCTTTAGACGGAGGTCATGTTATTTTCACATTAGTCGAGTGGATTTCAGGTCGCAAACCTTCCATCAAAGTACTTGAATATGCACAAATGGTTGGATTCTTTTTACTCCTTGCGCTGTTACTACTCGCTAATGGAAACGATGTGCTTAAAGCCTTTGGGGGATAGATATGGACCAAAGCAAGACTTTATACGAGCATTTATGTCAGGTTAATGATCCTGAAATTCCCGTATTGAGCCTTCATGATATGGGGATACTGCGCAGTGTTACTCTACTGCCCAAAAACGACGAGCGTTTCGCAAAAGCGATGGATGTTTTTGCCTCCGACCATTCGGATGCCTCTCCAGAAAATAGCAAAATTGTCTACCTCATTACCATCAGTCCCACCTATGTGGGTTGCCCGGCAATGGATAGAATGGAACAAGACCTGCGCGAAGCGATGTATGTACGTCAATTGCCTTTTGTTATAGAGCAGCAGCTTCAACCTTCTTGGACTACCGATTGGATCACAAAAGAAGGCAGGGAGAAAATGGAAGCTTACGGTATTGCACCTCCGGTTGGAGCTTCTAGCGACAAGAGAGTACTCTTTGCGGAGGCCCCTAAGGTGAACTGTCCAAAATGTAAGAGTAAGGATACAAAAATGCTAAGCCTGCATGGCAGCACTGCTTGCAAAAGCCAATATGTGTGTACCAGCTGTCTTGAACCTTTTGAATACTTCAAGTGCCTCTAAAAGTGGGCGTGATGCCCTAACTTTGACGAGCGAAACACAGATACATGTCTAAAAAAACCACCATACCATTCGAAAAGGCGTTTAAACTCATGGCTACGGCTAAGAGTTTAACAGAGCTTTACGAACGTGAAAAAGACACTACTTCTAAATATGTACACGCCACAAGCCGAGGCCATGAAGCGGCTCAACTTGCCTTAGCTCTACAGCTAGAGCCTAAGGATTACGTTGCCCCTTACTATCGCGATGACAGTATACTTCTTGGAATTGGTATGACGCCAAAAGATCTGATGCTGCAGCTGCTAGCAAAGATTGATGATCCTTTTTCAGGCGGAAGAACCTATTATAGTCATCCCAGCTTAAAAGACGATGACAAGCCTAAAATCCCACACCAAAGCTCTGCAACAGGCATGCAAGCCATACCTACCGCTGGCGTTGCAATGGGTATTCAATATAGAGAGCGACAGGGTTTAGCAACAGATGCTGAAAAAGGAGCTATTGCCGTTTGTAGTATTGGTGACAGCGCAATGACCGAGGGAGAAATCTCAGAGGCCATGCACATGGCGGCACTTAAGCAGTTTCCTCTACTGATGTTTGTACAAGACAACGGATGGGACATTAGCGCAAACCGAAACGAAGTTCACCACAGTACTGCGGTTGAATATGCAAAAGGGTTTGCTGGAATTGAAACCAGAGACCTAAACGGATCTAATTTTAAGGAGTGTTTTACGGCTTTAAAAGAAGTGATCACCATCATGAGGAAAGAGCGCAGGCCTTTCTTAGTAAGGTGCGATGTACCCCTGTTGAATCACCATACCTCGGGAGTTCGCAAGGAATGGTATCGAGATGATTTGGAAGAAGCGGCAACGCGTGACCCTTATCCCGTGCTATGGCAGCAATGTCTGGAGGCTGGACATAAAGACTCGGAACTAAAGCAATGGGAAGGCGAGGCCATTCAATTTGTTGAGGCACAATATAAATCTGCACTCTCCATGCCGGACCCACAACCGGAGGACTTGTTCAACCACCAGTTTGCCCCGACACCCATCACTGAAGAAAAAGGAGAACGCGCTCCAAAAGGAGCTGCCCCTACGGTCATGGTTGACGCAGCATTGTTTGCCATCAAAGAACTCATGGCAGCACATCCTGAAGCATTACTCTATGGCCAAGATGTTGGCGCGAGGCTTGGCGGAGTTTTCCGTGAAGCCGCTACACTGGCTCAAACTTTTGGAGATGATCGGGTTTTTAACACGCCTATACAGGAAGCTTTTATTATAGGGTCCACGGTGGGTATGGCCGCTACAGGTTTAAAACCTTTTGTAGAGGTACAGTTCGCTGATTACCTCTGGCCAGGGATGAACCAGTTGTTTACGGAGGTTAGCAGAAGCTACTATCTGAGCAACGGTAAATGGCCAACCTCAGCCGTGATACGTGTCCCCATAGGTGCCTACGGATCAGGAGGCCCATTCCATAGTTCATCTATTGAAAGTGTGGTAACGAATATTAGGGGAATTAAGATCGCCTACCCTTCAAACGGTGCCGATTTAAAAGGCCTCATGAAATCAGCCTTTTACGATCCTAACCCAGTGGTCATTTTTGAACATAAAGGATTGTACTGGAGTAAAATCCCAGGTACTGAAGGTGCGAAAACACCTGAGCCTAGCGCTGACTATGTCATTCCTTTTGGAAAAGCACGTATGGTATTAGAGGCCGACAATGATCTGAAGTCTGACGGTGAAGCCGCACTGGTGGTCACCTACGGCATGGGAGTATATTGGGCGCAAGAAGCTGCAACATCCTTTGAAGGTCGGGTCAGTATTCTTGATTTACGGACCTTAGCACCATGGGATAGAAGTCGTGTGATGGAAGAGGCCCGTGCCCACCACCGCGTCCTTGTACTTACAGAAGAATCTAGTAGTCCAAGTTTTGCACAATCCGTTCAGGGGGCCGTTCAAGAAGATTGTTTTGAATCTTTAGATGCTCCGGTGAAACTACTGGGTGCAGAGAATATGCCCGCCATACCACTAAACAGTACACTTGAACGTGCCATGCTGCCAAATGCGGAAAAGGTTCGCGCGGCATTATCGGATCTGTTGCACTATTAACGAAGCGTCTAGTTCCGTAAAAAATCGGTACTTTAGACGTTCAAAATTTAAGCAAATGAACACAGTGTTTCTAGGGATCATGGGTCCCAACCAAATGATACTGATTCTAGTAGTGGTATTGCTCTTATTCGGCGGCCGTAAAATCCCAGAACTCATGCGTGGTCTAGGCCGTGGCGTGAAAGAGTTTAAGGATGGTGTAGCTGACGAAGACAGTGAAGACACCTCTGGAAAAAGCAAAGAGTAATCGCTTAACGATCCCAATCTTATGAGCAGCACTGCACAAGCGGTAGAGACATTCTTGTCTAAAATTGAGCAAACCAAGGACCTCAACATCTTTTTAGAAGTTTGGTCGGATGAAGCGCGCAATCAAGCAATCATTGTAGACGAAAAAATAGCGAAGGGTACCGGAGGCAAACTTGCCGGAATGGTCATCGCTTTAAAAGACAATATCTGTTACCTGGATCATAAAGTCAGTGCCGCATCCAAGATTCTTGAAGGCTTCGAAAGTCAATTTTCAGCCACAGTAGTCCAACGCCTTCTGGCAGAAGACGCTGTACTGATTGGCCGTACGAATTGTGATGAATTTGCCATGGGTTCCGGAAATGAAAATTCTGCTTTTGGCCCTACTAAAAACCCCCACGACCCCACTAAGGTACCTGGTGGTTCTTCTGGCGGTTCTGCCGCAGCTGTTGCTGCTGGTCTTTGCCATGCCGCATTAGGATCGGATACTGGCGGTTCCATACGCCAACCCGCCGCCTTCACAGGAACCGTTGGGTTTAAACCTTCTTATGGACGTGTGAGTCGTCATGGGCTTATTGCTTATGCAAGTAGCTTTGATCAGATAGGTCCTTTTACTTCTACAGTAGAAGACGCTGCATTAATCATGGAAGTGATTGCTGGTCCAGATGATTTTGACGCTACAGCCATACAATCACCTTTGCCCAAGGCGGTTAAAACTGCTCCAAAAAAGGTTGCCTACCTAAAGACTGCCTTAGACCATCCCATGGTGGATGTGTCTGTGCGCAAAGCCTTCGAATCTCAGCTTGAATTATTAGAAAATGCAGGGGTTGTTGTTGAACCCGTGGAGTTTGAGTTTCTAGATGTTCTGGTTCCTGTTTATTATGTCATCACCACGGCAGAAGCAAGCTCTAACCTGGCCCGTTTTGATGGTGTTCATGCAGGATATAGAAGTGACAAGAGTACGGATCTTGAAAGTATTTATAAAACCAGCAGAAGTGAAGGGTTTGGCTTGGAAGTCCAGCGTCGTATCATGCTTGGGACTTTCGTCCTGAGTGCTGGATATTACGATGCTTACTACGGTAAAGCCCAGTCTGTGCGCAGGTTAGTGAAAGAATGGACGGATAAAACGCTGGAGACTTACGATCTTATACTTTGTCCCACGACACCTAACACCGCCTTTGATATTGGTCGCGTGGTGGAAGATCCTACCGTAAATTATTTAGAAGATATATTCACCGTTCACGCAAATATCGCGGGAAACCCAGCGGTAAGTGTGCCTATGGGAATGCATCCAAACGGGCTTCCTATGGGAATGCAAGCAATGGGTGCTAATGGTGCCGATTTAGATGTTCTCGCCATGGTGGGTTGGATTCAAAAGCATTAATATGCGCTTCTTTCTAACGATCACCTTGATCCTAACAAGTTTTTTAGTGGTGGGTCAAAACGATTCTCTAGCCATGGACTCTATGGCTCATCATGAGGTGAGGATGGACTCCAACGCTTTATGGGCGCTTGATCAAAGGCTCGCTAAGTTTGAATCCGACCATGTGTTGTTCGCGCAGTCCACATCTCCTTTAGTAGACACTATTAATCCGTTGCCACTCAACGACAGTATTTTTAAATACTATATGGCAGATCTGGATACTCGTACGCCCTTTGAAATGACGTATAATCCGGTGGTCAAGAAATACTTACAGCGCTACCTGAAATTTGGCACCACCCGCTTGAGTAGAATGATGGCCCATGGGCAGTATTATTTTCCCATGTTTGAAGAGCACTTGGACAAATACGACATGCCGTTGGAAATCAAATATCTCGCTGTTATAGAAAGTGCCCTGAACCCCAAAGCAAAATCCTACGTGGGTGCTACGGGCTTGTGGCAGTTTATGTACAGCACGGGGATTATGTACGATTTAACCGTGAACAGCTATGTGGACGACCGCAATGACCCCTTAAAGAGTACAGAAGCAGCATGTCAATACATGTTGAAGATGTATGATGTATTTGAGGACTGGAACTTAGTACTGGCCGCGTACAATAGCGGTCCTGGTAATGTGCGAAAAGCGATACGTAAAAGTGGTGGTAAAAGATCCTACTGGGAAATCAGACCGTTCCTGCCCAGAGAGACCTCTGCTTATGTTCCCTTATTTATTGCGGCCACTTATGCGATGGAGTATGGTCATTTGTATGGTATTGGACCTGCTGAAGTGCCTGCCTATTACATTGATACAGATACAGTACGCATAACACAGCAAATTCATTTCAAACAGATAGAGGACCAGTTGGGAATTGATCCTGCGACGATGGAATTCTTGAACCCACAGTACCGCTACAAGATTGTTCCTGTCGTTACAAATAAGGACTACTTCATCACCCTGCCAAAAGCAAAAGCAGTCCTTTTCCGTGCCCAGCAAGACAGTTTATACACCATAGCAGAAGCTTATTTCGAGGAGCGTGCGAGCAGCATGCCTGATTTTACAAAAATGAATGAACGTACTGTGCACCGTGTGAAAAGTGGTGAAACATTGGGTCATATTGCAGGTAAGTATGGTGTAGGCGTAAGTGATATTAAACGTTGGAACGGTCTTCGCAGTGATATGATCCGAATAGACCAGCGCATTGTGGTCTACCCTAAACGTCTATAACACCTAAAAGACTTCTCATGGCAACATCTATCCTTCGCTTTTCGTCTTTGATTTTCGTGCTCGCCTTAGCGGTTTCATGCTCTTCTACCAACGAAGATGGTAGCCCAAAGAAAAAACAACGCATTCTTCCGCCCTCTAGTGGCACGCATAGTGAATTGTTATTGGTGATGACTGACGAGATGTGGTTAGGGTCAACGGGGGAAGCCTTTCGTGAGATTTTTCTTGCCGAGCAAGAGGGATTACCTCAACCAGAATCTTACTTTGACATCGACCGAGTAGAGCCAGGAGAGGTGAATGGATTGCTAAAGAAAACCAAGAGCATCATCTGGGTAGAGCTCAGCGACACCTCTTTTGTGAAGATGCAAAAAGACCTTTGGTCCAGACCGCAACGTTTGGTTAGAATTACGGCGCCCACAAAAGAAGAGGTCATAACTACGATGCGCGCAAGTGCAGAACAGATCGTCAGCGCTTATAAAGAACACGATATGGGTGTCATTCAAGGTAGACTGCGAAAATCGGCTTACGCGTACACGCATGAGAACTTAAAGAAGATGGGCATCACGAATATGCTGCTTCACAAGGGGTTTGATCCTACATTGGACAAAGAAGGCTTGAAGATCTTCGCAACAAAAACGGTACGTACCGTGCAATATATTGTTGTGAGCGAGCGCCCCATGAGCGAGGGAATGGTGAGTGTTGATGATGTGATTTCACACAGAGACAGTATAGGAAAGCACTTCTTTGAAGGGACTCGTGACGGCTCCTATATGTCTACGGAACTATTAATTCCTCCAACGATCTCAAATACAGAAATCAGTGGAATGTTTGCGCTAGAGACCCGTGGTTTATGGAAAATGAACGGTGATTTCATGGGTGGACCTTTCCTTTCTTATACTATTTATGATGAAAAGAACGACCGCATTCTGACCATCGAGAGCCTGGTTTATGGACCTACGGCTAAAAAACGAAATGTAGTCTTGGAACTAGAGGCTACTATGAGGTCTATTAAACTGTAAAACTGCACGGTCAGGAATTGGCTAAAATTGAGCATTGGTGTACCTTGGGAGTACAAACCCAAAACGCATGTTACAGATCACTCAAGAAGCTGGGATTTTAACCATCACTTTTGACCGCCCAGATAAATTCAACTCTTTCAACAGAGCACTCGCCTTAGGCGTCCAAGACGCCTTGAAAAAGGCCGCAGATGACCAGGCCATCCGGTGTGTCGTTATTACCGGAAATGGTAAGGCGTTCTGTGCCGGACAGGATTTAGCAGAGGCTATGGATCCTCATGGTCCTGCACTCAGCAGCATCGTGAGTGATCATTACAACCCCATCATACTTGCTATTAGAAAATTGGCCAAGCCGGTAATTGCCGCCGTGAATGGTGTTGCAGCTGGCGCTGGTGCTAATATTGCCCTGGCTTGCGATATTGTCGTGGCACATGAAAAAGCAAGTTTCATACAGGCTTTTAGTAAAATTGGACTCATCCCTGACAGTGGAGGAACCTTTACCCTGCCTAGGCTGGTTGGATTTCAACGGGCCAGCGCTTTAATGATGACGGGCGATAAGGTCCCCGCAGCTGATGCCCTGCAGATGGGAATGATTTATCAGGTTTTCAGTGCGGAGGAGTATGAGTCAAAAGTCGCTGCCTTAGCTATGCGTATGGCACAGATGCCTACAAAAGGGCTCGCGCTAACAAAAGCAGCGCTTAATAAGTCCTATGTTAATGATTTACAGCAGCAATTGGACCTCGAAGAAGCCTTGCAAACCAGAGCTGGAAAAACAAATGATTTTAATGAAGGAGTGCAAGCTTTTCTAGAAAAACGTGCTCCTAATTTTAAGGGAGAATAACCATATGAAAGTAGTTATCCTAGGTGCGGGTGCCATGGGCACCGGTATAGGCCAAGTCGCCGCGCAGAACGGACATGAGGTAGGTTATTACGACGCCTACCCAGGTGCTATAGACCGCAGTAAAGCCTCTATTGATAAGATATTTAAGAGGCTGGTGGAAAAAGGCCGTATGACTGAAGCTGTGATGGCTGAAGTGATGGCGCGCATGAATTGGTCAGAGTCGCTCAGTATTGTTGACGGAGCTGACCTTGTGATTGAAGCGGTCATTGAAGATTTAGCTATAAAAAAGGCCTTATTTACCGCGGTAGAAGAACGCGTTTCAGAACGTGCGCTTTTATGTACAAATACCTCTAGCTTAAGTGTCGCCGCTATTTCAAGTGCGCTAAAACATCCTGAGCGCTTTGGTGGATTACACTTTTTTAATCCCGCACCATTGATGCCTTTAGTTGAAATCATCCCGAGCATTCAAAGCAGCGATGATTGGGCTGAAACGATGGAGTCCATGATGACTAGCTGGGGTAAAACTCCGGTGATTGCAAAAGACACCCCAGGGTTTATCGTGAACAAAGTCGCTCGCCCCTATTATTCTGAAGCCATCAAATTATTAGAAGAAGGCGTTGCGAGTATTGCGGAAATAGACGCCGCCTTAACCGGTGTAGGGTTCAAAATGGGACCATTTGAATTGATGGATTTAATAGGCCATGACGTGAACTTCACGGTTACAGAAACCGTCTGGAGTCAGTTCTTTTATGATCCTCGTTTTCGACCTTCGATCACCCAAAAAAGACTGAAAGAAGCCGGCATGCTTGGAAGGAAATCTGGTCGAGGTTTTTACAACCATAGTGACGATTCTGAGGGGCCAGCTGCCTTAAAAGCTGCCGTAGATCTTGACGAGACGCTCTCTGATAAAATGGTAGAGCGCATCATATGCATGCTAGCGAATGAAGGTTTAGATGCGGTTTGGTTGGGCATCGCCTCAGCAGACAACGTAGATCTTGCCATGACTAAGGGCGTGAACTATCCGAAAGGTCCTTTAGCTTGGGGGGCGGAAATAGGTTGGTCCAAGGTGTTAAAGGTATTGGAAAACTGTCATGACTATTACGGTGACGATCGCTACCGTCCTTGTCCTTTATTGCGCCATTTAGAGAGCGGCAATGCCGAATTGGGCGCAGGTGAGATGGACGATTCCTTCATGATCTAATCCCTTGGAATGAACAAGCCTAGCGAAAAATTACTGCAGCGCGCTTATGCGCAAGACGCTTCCATCTATCAAGAGATGCCTGAACAAGTGGTTTTCCCTAAAGATACCCTTGACATTGTAGCCGCCGTAAAGGAGGCGCAAGCTTCTGGTAAAACCATCATTCCTCGAGGCGCAGGTACCTCACTTGCAGGTCAATGCGTAGGTGGAGGGATTGTTATGGATACTGGGCGCCATATGAACGCCATACTTGAAGTCAACCTTGAGGAAGGCTGGGCAGAAGTTCAACCGGGTGTGGTTCGCGACGAACTCAACCATCATTTAGCACCTATGGGCTGGTTTTTCGGCCCCAATACAAGTACCTCTAACCGCTGCATGATGGGTGGTATGGTGGGCAATAACAGCTCAGGATCTACCTCCATAAGTTATGGCACCACGAGAGAGAAATTATTGGGACTCGAGGTGGTTACTGCTGGAGGGGATGTGTTAAAAATTGGTGAGATCAGAAGCAATGCCAAGTCCGCTATTCCCACGAAAGTACTGGACTGGGAGGCTGATTGGAAAACGGCTTTTACTTCCGAAAACCTAAGCCAATTCTTTCCCGACTCCTCCATTCACAGAAGAAATACCGGCTACGCCATAGACCTTCTGGCCAATGACAAAGAGCATCACAACAAATGGCTGAACGTCCTTTGTGGATCAGAGGGAACGCTAGCTATTACGACAAAAATACGACTACAACTAGATCCGCTACCTCCAAAATACGTTGCCGTCATCGCCTTTCATTACCACACCATGGATGCTGCCTTAGGTGATACGCCGCTCTTTATGGAGCGTAAGCCCTACCAGCTGGAGCTCATGGATAGAATCATCTTAGAGTGTACACGTGAAAGCAAGGAATATGCACCTTATAGAAGCTTTGTAAAAGGCGATCCTGCTGCCATCTTGCTGGTAGAATGTCGCGGAGAAACTGAAGCGCAGTTGGACAGCGCTATTGAAAAAATGAAAGCTACCCAGAGCTACGAGCTAACCATCCTACGCGGTGAAGAGAGTGATAAGGTCTGGAAGCTTCGTGCCGCTGGACTAGGATTGTTATCAAATATTCCAGGCGACGCAAAACCCGTAGCCTGTATTGAAGATACCGCGGTGCGCCTAGACGTACTGCAAGAGTACATCAGGGAATTTGACATACTCATGCAAAAGTACGGGCAACAAAGTGTGTACTATGCCCATGCTGGAGCTGGCGAATTACACTTGCGGCCCCTATTAAATCTAAAGACTTCCGAGGGCGTTAAGTTGCTGTATGACATTAGCAAATCCAGCGCTGAACTCGTTAAAAAATATGGAGGCTCCCTTTCTGGTGAGCATGGAGACGGAAGGGTTCGCGCTCCTTTTATCAAAGATTTTTATGGGGAACAGGTTTATCCCTGGATGGTCTCATTCAAAGAGGCGTGGGATCCAAATGGGTCCTTGAACGCGGGGAAAATTGTCCATGCGAAACCCATGACAGAAGACTTACGTTACCAGGCAGACCGCGAGGAGCCCGTTATAGATAGCCTCCTCAATTTTAATCCAGAAGGTGGTTTTTTACGAGCGGTAGAAAAATGTAATGGTTCTGGAGATTGCCGCAGACTACCTCATTCTGGAGCGCTTATGTGCCCCTCTTATATGGCCTCGCGAGATGAATGGGACAGCACCAGGGGACGTGCAAATATCTTACGCAGTGTACTCACAGAACAGAGCACGGCTGGATTTACCGCGCCAGAAGTAGCAGAGGCTATGCAGCACTGTGTAGGCTGCAAAGGCTGTACAAAAGAATGTCCTAGCGGCGTTGACATGGCGGCCATGAAGCTCGAATTCCTTTATCAAAACAGAAACAAGAGAACCCTTGGGGATATCGCCTTTGCGAATTTCCATAAGGCAGAGAAATTCTTAGCATTGCGGGTTATTATTAACCCATTACTGCAACTAGGGATTACCAAGCGTTTAATGGGCATTGCACCGGAGCGTAGCATGCCTGCACTCGCGAGCCCAGCCTATATGAAGGCGTATACATCCAACTTTACGGCAGCGTCTGCAAAAAACAGTCCTCGTCCTGTAGTATTGTGGGTAGATGAATTTACCGCCGCCCAGGAGCCTATGCTCGTTGGAAAGGCCATAGATGTGCTGAACGCTTTAGATTGTACGCCCGTGGTATATTATGCCCCTAGCGGTAGAGCACTCCTCTCGGGAGGGTTTTTACCTCAAGCAAGGACCATCGCTGAAAATGCGGTTCGTGGCTTGCAACATATCCTTCAGGATCTGGGTGATGTGCCCATCTTAGGTTTGGAAGCCAGCGCGGTACTGAGTGCTGTGGATGAGTATACCAGACTTCTTGACGGTACAGAACTAGAGTGGGTAAAGGCGCATAAGTTTCAAACCATAGACCACTACCTGGCCAGCTACCTGACCACAATAGAGGCACCGCAGCAGAAGTTCAACTCCTATAAGGAAGCTATTCTGTTACACGTACACTGCCATCAAAAGAGCCTTGAAAATGCTGGAGATACAGCTTATGTATTGCAGCTACTTCTTGGAGCAAAGGTCAACCGAGTCAAGAGCAGTTGCTGCGGTATGGCCGGGGGATACGGCATGAAAAAGGAAAATTATGAGATGAGCACAAAAATGGCGAATCTTGTATTGATTCCAAATGTGGAGGCTTTTGAGGGAGATTACATAGTTGCCACTGGTACCTCATGTCGCCATCAAATTCATGACCTAGCGCAGAGAACTGCCGTACATCTGTTGGATGTACTTTGGGATCAACTAAAGATGGACGCTACTGCCCACCATTGATACAAACTACTTATCCGCGGCCTCAAATCTGATGCCTATATCCTGAATACCCGTCAATAAGGTGTCCCTCATTCCCTGGCTTATTTTTAACGTATAGCGTTCATCATCTCTAAAGCGTACAGCACTTTTCCCAATCGGAATAGCGAGGGTTTTGAGGCTACTCATTCCACTGCCATTCCACGCCCCTAGATCGTTAGCTAGAGCAACGTTTACAGTATCGGAATACTCTACTCCTTCCGTGCTTTCTATGGAACGGAAGAGATAAATGTTATTGTAGGGATAGTCTGTGAAGTGACGAATATACATGCTCATAAAGACCGGCTTGTCCGATTCTTTGGGCTCCCAACTCACCGACACGGTAGAGTCCATGTGCCACTGCATTTGTTCAAAGGTGATGAGCTCGTCCAGTACGACATCAGTCCCGCAGGAACCCAGCATCAGTGCTACTGAAGATGCACCCACCAGACGAACTAATCTTGCCTTTAAACCCATCATTATTCCGCTTTTTTCTGAGGTTTATTCGCTCTATTGCGGTTGCGATTTCTATTGCGGTTTCCTTTGTTCGATTGCTTTTTAGGCTGGTCGAACCTGTTAATGCTCTCCTCTGCGTTACCACCTACAAAGTCTGCAACTTCAAACTCAGCCTTAACCTTAGGTGCTTCTTCGTAAGCAAATTCTGACAGATCATCTGGAATCTCACCCTTATCATTTGCCTCAATAATCTCATTTACTTGGTCCAATTTCAAAGGAACCCAGCTCGAAATATCGCTGTCTAAAGAGTACCATAGCATCTCCTTGAAGATGTCCATCTTTTGGAATACAGCAACGCCTTTAGAGAGCTTTAGCTTTTTGTTTGGGGAAGGGAAGCGTTTCACCGCTTCCATGTAACTGTCTAGTTCGTAGTTCAAACAGCACTTCAGTTTGCCACATTGACCAGCTAGTTTCTGAGGGTTCAAGCTCAATTGTTGGTATCTAGCTGCTGCCGTATTGACACTTCTAAAATCACTGAGCCATGTGGAACAGCACAATTCGCGCCCACATGATCCTATACCTCCTAGACGCTGTGCTTCTTGACGTGCACCAATCTGACGCATATCAATACGAACACTAAACATCTGCGCCAACTCACGTATGAGTAGTCGGAAATCTACGCGTTCTTCTGCAGTGTAAAAGAAGGTGGCTTTTGAGCCATCACCCTGATATTCAACATCAGAGATCTTCATTTTCAAACCCAATCTTCCAGCCACTACGCGACTTTGAATCATGGTGTCTTGCTCCTTGTTCCGTGCCTCAGCCCAAGATTCTAGATCTTTTTCTGAAGCCTTGCGATACACTTTCTCAGGTTTCTCTTCCTTGTCGAAGTGAAACTTTTTCTTATTCATCTGGAGCTTTACAAGCTCTCCAACGATGGAAACGTTACCTATATCATGTCCCGAAGGTGCCTCTGTTGCCACGGCATCTCCGACTTGGAGTGTTAGTTCGTTCGCGTTGTGATAAAACTCTTTGCGTCCGTTCTTAAATCTTATCTCAACCCAATCAAATGGTTTTTCTGTTGAGGGAAGTTCCATATTTGAAAGCCAGTCAAAGACCGGCAATTTATTACATCCTCCTGTTCCACATGATCCGTTGCTTTGGCAACCTTTTGGAACGCCACCATCGCTACTACAATTATTGCAAGCCATGGTCGTTATTATTTTACGTTACAAACGCACCTTTTGGTGTGTTGTTTGAACTACTAAGGTCGTAAATTGAAGCCATGTATAAACGGCACTGGACATTTTTTATCTATTCCACGCTTTTGGCGGTTACTTTATCTTTCTCCAACCAGGCTTACGGCCAGTTAAATGGTGGTGCATCCACTAATAATGAGTCCTTTAGCTACTGGATTGACCACCTTCCCTATAACTCTATTTCTCACATTGCCCACCTGGATGGGCTTACTTTTTGTGGCGCTGATCAGGGACTTTTAGTCTATGATAACGCGGCCGGTGAGTACCAGCGTTTTTCGTCTATCAACGGACTTTCTGATGCTGGCATTACCGCCATTGCAGCAGATGTTTCCTCTTCTTCTGTTTGGATGGGATACCCATCTGGGCGTATAGATGTTTGGTATGGCGGAAAGTTCCATACGATCAACGCCATTGAAGAGTCACCGCAATACACTGGGCTGAAAACCATCAATGCGATCACCTTTTACGGGGACAACGCCTATGTTGCCACAGACTTTGGCATTGTAGAGTTTTCCACGCTGAATTATTTAGCCGAAAGAACGTTTATTTTAGGGCCCAACTCTACGGCAACTCGTGTGGATAACATGGCGGTTACAGAAGCTGGCGTGCTCTATGCGTTAACCCCTCAAATGAGGTCTGAAGGACTGATTAACAAGGGTGTACTGACTGATAATTTAGTGTTTTATGAGAATTGGACACCGCTAGGACTGACCCAAAACTGGAATGGAACAGCGCTTGTTTTTGACCCTATTCAATCCGCACTACTGTTTGCTAAAGAAGGGAATATTGACACCGATCTTTTGCGTCTTGATACAGATTCAACGACCGCACTTTTGTATACCACCGCACAAACCTTACAATCCTTAACAGTGTCAAGTGCCGGCAACGTTGTGGTGGCCACCTTAGAGTTTAATGTACTGCTGTTTGAAAACGGGCAGAACACCACCAATATTTCTGCAGCGATATTTAATTCAGGTGCTTTTTCTCCCTTGTGTGCCGTGCATGATGACGGAGATAATGCAACGCTGATTGGAAACTATAAAACGGGGTTGATACGTACAAAAGACTTGGTGAAAAACAAACGAATTGTACCTAACTCCCCCTTCAGCGACCGTGCTTATAACCTGGTTTCTTATGGAGCGGGAAGAAATAGTAGTTATACGGACGTCGGGGGCAACGGTCCTGATAATTTTGGCGGGGTGCTACTTTGCCCGGGAGCCCTAACAGATCTATGGACGAAAACCTTTGTTGCTGATGGGATTGGTGTTTATTCAGAACAGCGCTGGACCCATAAACCTAATGCCTTGCTCTATGGGGTTACAGATGTGGTGGACGCTGCATACATCGTAAATAGCGATGGTGAAGCGCAGTTGTTCCTCTCCTCTTGGGGAAGCGGTTTGTTGCTGATAGAGGGCAATGGATCTCCGGAATTCTTGATGGATACCGTCGCACTTTTTAATACGGCAAACTCGGATGGCGCGCTGGTTGGTGTTGGAGGAAATGCCTCTGATTTGCGCACAGGAGGTATTGCCCTTGATGAAAACGGCACGTTATGGGGGGTGCAGAGTTTGGTGTCAAACCCATTATTTAGCCGCTCACCAGAAGGTGTTTTCACCTCCTATGGCCTAAGTCCAGGAGCAGATGGTGTAGCGTTAAAACAGGTATTGGTAGAGGATGGAATGGTCTTTATTCAGAGTCGTACAAATGGTATTTACGCTTACAGTGAAGTTGATGGCGTAGGGCTAAAAAGACAGCTCACCACTGGGTTAGGCTCTGGAGATTTACCCTCTGATAAGGTGCTCGCGATGACCTTTGACCAGGATGGGGAATTGTGGATAGGGACAGACGAAGGATTGGTGGTATTGTATAGTCCAGAGAACGTTTTCGATGGAACAGGGTCTTTTGATGCGCGGCCAATTCTCTTTGAAGAAGACGGTGTCGTTCAAAAATTGCTGGGCGAGACGCCTGTTACGGCGCTTTGCACAGATGGTGGAAACCAGAAGTGGATTGGAACCCGAGGTGCAGGTTTATTCCTTGTCGCTCCAGATGGCCTGACCCTCATCCACCAATTCACAGAAAACAACAGCCCCTTGCTCTCGAATAGCATTGTAGATGTTGCCGTAGATCCCACCACAGGCGAAGTGCTCATTGCCACGGACAAAGGGCTGATCGGGTTCCGCGGAGATGCCACACCAGGGCATACCAGTTTGTATCCTGATTTACAGGTCTATCCCAATCCTGTGCGCCCTGATTATGACGGCCCCATTTTCATTCAAGGCTTTCAGGAGAACGCCCGTATAAAAATCACGGATGTTGCCGGTGGACTAGTCTATGAGTCCATTTCAACTGGGGGACAGCTGCGCTGGGAAGGACAAAATTTACGTGGTATTGATGTTTCCTCCGGAGTCTATCTCATTTACGCAACGGACGATTTAGGAGAGGTAACGGCACAAGGAAAAGTTCTTATCGTACGTTGATAATCAATTCAGGAATATCCTATTTTTAATCTATGGCGAAGACAGAAAAGACGGCAACTAAGAAGAAAAGCTACGTAAAGCAAATCATCATCACTTTAGTTGTGCTCACGGGACCTTTATGGGGCCTGTCACTTATGTTGTTCCTCACCTCTCTTGGGACTTTTGGTACACTGCCTAGTGTCGCTCAGATTTCAAACCCCCAGACCAAGCTTGCTACAGAAATCATTACCGAAGACGGGGAAGTATTGGGTACGTTTTACCGTGAAAACCGCACAGCGGCCTCTTTTGATGAAATTTCACCCTTCCTGATCAACGCACTGGTCGCTACGGAGGATGAGCGATTCTTTGAGCACAGCGGCATAGATGCTCGCGCTCTTGCTCGTGCCGTTTATGGATTAGGTAACAGAGGTGGTGGATCTACGTTGACCCAGCAATTGGCAAAAATGCAGTTCAACGATCCCGCAAGAAATATCGTGCAGCGAATTGGTCAAAAACTAGGAGAATGGATCATTGCAACGCAGCTAGAAAGGCTCTACACGAAGGAAGAGATTATTGCGCTTTACCTCAACCAGTTTGACTTCTTGTACCAAGCCGTAGGTATAAACTCGGCTGCTAGAGTCTACTTCAATAAAAAGCCCATTGACCTTCGGGTGGAAGAAGCTGCAGTTTTAGTTTCCATGGCGAAAAATCCCAGTTTATACAATCCCAAACGTTATCCGGAACGCGCTAAGCAACGCAGAGATCAGGTCTTCGTGCAAATGGTTAAAAACGGAATGATGAGTGAGGTAGAAAAAGACAGCCTCCAAGAACTCCCGATACAATTAGAATTCCGTCCACAGAGCCATACCGCTGGTCTTGCCCCTTACTTCAGAGAATATCTACGCGGGTACATGAAAGACTGGATTAAAGCCTACGAAAAACGTACTGGAAATGACATTGACCTTTATACCGGGGGACTAAAAATTTACACCACCATTAACGCGGAAATGCAGAAAAATGCTGAAGAGGCCGTGCAAGAGCACATGGGCAACCTACAGCGTATTTTCAATATCATTAAGGAAGACCGCAAGTATGGACCTTATTATTTTGACGAGGACCCAGCGGGTAAAGTTCGCAAAATCTTAGACCAGGCCATGCGTAGGACCCAGCGCTACAGGGGGTTGAAGAAAAACGGTGCCAGCAACGACAGTATTAGAATCGTCTTTAACACCGCCATACCTATGACCTTATTCTCTTGGGAAGGCGATAAAGACACTGTCATGAGTCCTATGGACAGCATCATGTATTACAAGGGCATTTATCAGGTAGGTATGATGTCTATGGAGCCTCAAACAGGGTACGTAAAAGCGTGGGTAGGAGGAAACGATTACCAATATTTTAAGTATGACCACGTGAAGCAAGGAAAGCGTCAGGTGGGTTCCACGTTTAAACCTTTTGTCTATGCTTCTGCGATTATTGAGAAGAACTACAGCCCTTGTATGCAAGTGCCTAATGCAAAAATTTGTATTGAAAAGGGAGAGTATGGATTGATTGAGGATTGGTGTCCATCCAACTCTGATGATGAGTATGGAGGAACGAAAAGTCTGAAGGATGCCTTGGCAAATTCTATGAACACGGTAACGACCTTCTTAATGAAACAAATAGGTCCGCGTCCAGTGATCAAGATGGCGCGTCAAATGGGAATCACCAGTGACATCCCTGAAGTACCCTCTATTGCTCTAGGAACGGTTGACTTAAGCGTCTATGAAATGGTGGGTAGCTACACCACGTTTGCAAACAAAGGCCGTTATGTCGAGCCTATCATGATCACCCGCATAGAAGATAAGAACGGAGTAGTCTTAGAGGAGTTTACCCCTAAAACAAACCAAGTTATTGGTGAGAAAGAGGCTTATGCAGTCCTGAAATTATTAATGGGCGTTACCGAAGATGGTACCGGCCAGCGCTTGAGACATGACCTTGGTAAGAAGTTTTACCGAAATGATGCCGTTACCGGTTACCCTTACGGATTCACGAATGAAATAGCGGGTAAAACAGGAACCACACAGAACAACTCTGATGGCTGGTTCATGGGCGTGGTACCCAACTTGATTACCGGGATTTGGACGGGTTGTGAAGACCGTGCAGCACACTTTGGCGGCGGATGGGGAACCTACTATGGACAAGGTGCTACTACAGCCTTACCTATATGGGCCGTGTACATGAAAAAGAATTATAAAAATCCTGATTTAGGCATTAGCATGGATCCTTTTGAACGTCCAAAGGGAAAGCTAGATATCGACGTTGATTGTGAGACTTCTTCTTCCGCTGAGGGTAGTGAAACTAATTATGACCATGAGTTTTAGGCGTTACTCCTATCCAATTACGACCTAAGGTATCTTGCATTTTGCTGGATTGGCACCATTATAAACACAAAAGCCTCGAAGTATCGAGGCTTTTGTGTTTATGGTTCTTGGTTAGAAATAGAGGTTAGAACATCTCCATGTCCATTCCTCCACCCGAGTCGCCTCGTCCCTGTTGGCGTCTACGGCGCTGTACTTCACCAAAGTTGTAGGTAAGTCCTACCTCCACCACTCTGGACATCCAGCGGAACTGACCTACAGAGGAGAAGTTAGGGCCGCTCGTTGCGTAGTTCCAACCCATGGTATTGAAGATGTCGCGACAGTTCACAGAGATGTTGAGCCTATCGTCTAAAAGTCCTTGCTTGAATCCTCCACCTACAAAGTAGAATGGCTTGCCTATCCCTTGAGCCATTACGCGCTTACTGCGATAATTCCCCATGAGTTGTACACTAGCGTCTTTCCAAAGTGGGGTGCTGAACATGGTGTTCAGTCCAAAACCTGCACCCTGATTTACCCATCCTTGGCCACGAATTTCACCGGATACTTGGGTATAGAAGTAATTTCCCCCGAGACTGAAAAAACCGCCTTTTTTACCAAGCTTGCCTCTAAAGTTCATGTCCAGGCCTACATCCTCTCCACTGTTAAGGTTCTGGTGTGAGGTTGTATTGATCCCGTTTGTGTCTACCTCAGAATACCACGTAATAAGGTTGTTACGATCGCGGAAATAAACGTTTGCCGTGAAGGTGGTTCCTTTCTTTAAGATTTGCGTGTAGCCCAGCTCATATGAACCCGTAAAAGAAGGGAGTAAGTAAGGGTTTCCTTGACGCAAGTTAAAGGGGTCGCTATAATCAATAAATGGGTTGAGCTGACGACCTCCCGGACGTTGTACCCTGCGACTATAGCTGAGGTTTAGCTCACGACCACGAGCAATTTCATAGGTCACGAATGCACTTGGATATACTTGAAAGTAGTTGTTTTGAAATGCCGAATCCTGGGTGATCTGGGTAGCCGTAATGTTCGCTTGCTCTGCACGCAAGCCTAATTGGAATCCCCATGGACCATTTTTAAACCCATAATTCATGTAAGCAGCTAAGATATCTTCCTCATATAAGAATTTGTTCTCAGATAGTGGATCTAGCGTTCCTGTTCCGGTTGAAAGGTCAATGTTCGTTCTATTGAAACCGTCAAGATCATCTCTAGTGATGAGCTTTGCACCTGCTTCCAGCCTGCTGTCTTCATTCCACTTTTTCGTGTAATCCACGATAACATTTAGTTCATTTTGTTGGCCAAAGCTACCCGTGTTATACTGCAGTGAAGGCAGCTTAACATCATTCGAAAGAACGGTGTCTTGTACGAATATTAAATTATCATCACGACTGCCATCTGTATAGCTCAATCGGACATTTAATTCCTCCCCTTTCTGGGGCTTATAGTCATAGATCAGATCTACACTTGAGTTAAGACGAACGCCTGTTCTATCGCTTATTTGACCTATGGTGTACAGTCCTGTTGGGGTGGTCCAGTCTGTATTGGATAGGTTCAACCGTGGTCGTAAACCCTGGTTAATGGTCCCTTGAAGCGTAAAGAAATGCTTCGTACCAGGATTCCAATCCAAGCCAAATTTGGCATTGTTCCCATTGCGTCCTCCCTGACCATCAACGTCTTGACGGAAGCTCACAGTGTCTTGGCCAAGGTAATTATCTCGTTCTACCCATGATGATCTTGGATAGGCTCCTGAGCTGTGGCCCGCATTAAAGAATAGGTTAATATCCTTTACCTTATAGTTTAGGTTCAATCCTGTGCGAACCCTGTCTGCACCTGAATACGAGGCATTCACAGATCCGTTAAGCCCCTGAAGAGCTGATTTTTTAAGTACAATATTGATCATCCCTGCGGTTCCGTCTGGATCGTACTTCGCACTTGGGTTCGTCATTACTTCAATTTTCTCTACGCTATTTCCTGGGAGGCTCTGCAGAAGTGCCGTAAGATCCTCACCTGTAAACCTAGATGGACGACCATCAATCATAATGCGCACTGCAGAAGATCCACGCAGGGTAATGTTTCCGTCTATGTCTAATTCTATGGCAGGAATATTTTCTAAAATGTCCGTTGCAGAACCTGTTTTAGACAGAATGAGTTTTGATGGGTCGTAGACTTTGCGGTCAATCTCGCTGGTCATGAATTCGCGTTCCGCCTCTACAGTTACTTCTTCAAGCTCAACACCAGAGGATTGTAGACCAATTTTACCTAGGTCTATTTCCGTGCCTTCACGACCAAGTCGAACCTCTTGTGTTTTGGTTTTATATCCCACATAGGCGAATTCCAAAGTATTTGGGCCCAGCGTAATTCCCTCTATCTTAAAACGTCCCTTTTCATTGGTCATGCCCCCTGTAACCAGATCAGCACTCAACTTATGCGTTATTTTGATGGCTGCATAAGGAAGTGGCTCACCGGAGTCCTGGTCCATAAGAAAGCCTGATACGACCCCAATCTTCGGAAGCTTAGTAGGGTCAAAACTTCCGCCGCCTCCACCAGGGCGCTGCGCCCACATGGAGATTGAGGAAATTAGCAAGGCAAATAGGAGTACTGGTTTATATTGATTTGTCATTCCTGTGAGAGATGTATTAGGGTCATAGGTTTAACGCACTTACTCATGGTTTTGTGCGAATTGGCCCACGAAAGTACATCCTTTGAAGCAAGAACACATGTTATAGAAGTGTGAAACTCTACGTTACATTAACCTCTACTGACTTATCGACCTTAATCCTTGAGAGTAGGAGCTGAATGATCCAGAAGTTTAACGCAGCAAAAATCTCAAAAAACACCACATGCATATAGGGAAATGACTCGCTCGTAATGATCAGTGGGTTATCCGCGATTGGTGGCTCCATCAAGTACATGTAGTTGCCGCCTGTAAGTAAGTTAATTCCCACTGCGATCAGGGCGAGTACTTGCGTTTGCCCAAAAGCCTTTAACCATGAAAATTTCTGGAGTCTTTCCTTGTGAATCATGATGATATAAATTCCAATCCCCACAATAGATGCGTGGTTAAAAAAGTAGTCAAAAACATACACAGGATGAAGACCATACGTAAACTCCGGGGTCAGTAAGCTTTGAAGTCCACCAGCTATTCCGGTAAACGTTACTAGGACACCAATCCAACGAGAGGACTTGAACAGGTAGAGAATAGCCAATACTCGTGAAAAACCACACATATGGACCAGTAAACTAGTGGCCCAGCTAGCTTCACCCCGGTACATGGCGATGCCTGTCATAGCGATGTAAGACAGCAACAGCAATGCTGCCCAACTCTTTTCAAAATTTCTCCGAAGTTTCGTTGATGAATTTCTACCGAGCCATAAAGGAAAGACGATCACAAATATGGAGAATGCCCACCCAAACCAATAAAGTGAATCCGAGGAGGTTAATGCAACGTGTAAATCCATGAAATCATGTGTTAGCGGTTAGTTTCAAACAGCTTGGCTATGGTTGGGGAACTGTGCTTGAGTGGTGAAAATAAAAAAAGGCGGCCATATGTGGCCGCCTTTTTAAAATGATTTTTAGCATTACCTGCTAAGAAGTGTCTTAATTGTTACCTAGAATGATAGGCAAACCTTGATCACCACCACCAATAACAATCACTTTCGTGTTGCTACTTTCAGCCAATCTCAATGTTGCTTCAATTCCTTTATCCTGAAGTACTTTATCTGTTATAGACGCACTCAAAATAAGGTTAGCGGCAGCTTTACCTTCTGCTTCAATTCTTTGACGCTCTGCTTCCTGGAGCGCACGTGAAATACGGAACTCATAGGCAAGTGAACTTTGCTCTTGTTCGAGTTTACCCTCGATCGCCTGCTTTAGTTTTTCTGGAAGACCCACATCACGGATAAGAACTGCATCTAGCTCAATATTCTTTTCACTGATACGACCTGCCGCAAGAACGAAAATCTCCGTCTGAATACTATCGCGCTTAGAACTATACAATTCTTCTGGAAGGTATTTACCTATAATCTCGCGGGTAGCCGAGCGAATCTCAGGAATTACAATACGCTCATGGTAACCTTCACCAATGTTGTTGTGGAGGTATCCAATTTTATCTTCAACAACACGGTAACGATAAGAAAGCTCCGTACGTATGGTCAGTCCATTTGCACTAAGAACTTCCATAACAGATCTGTCTTCCTGAATTCTTGTGCTGTACACAAACATTTTGTTCCAAGGAGCGATCACTTTAAGGCCTTGACTGTAAACACGATCTTCCTTCAATCCAGAAATGATATCGTACAAAACTCCGGCTTCTCCAGAATTTATTTTTACGAAGATTTTTGAAGAGAATACCAATAAAAAAAGGAAGGCAGCAACCGCGGGTACAAGCCATTTAGGAAATGATGGATTCATATTGATTGTTTAATTAGTTATGCTATGAAAGTAGCAATTTTCCTTCCAATCTGCACATCATGTCAGTTTGGCTGATTATCAACGTTTTTAAGTGGTTTTTACAGATTTTAACGCTGTTTATGTCAAAAAACAGCGAAAAACAGGGTTTTTAATCGAAAACTGGCTTTACGCAAATAGCTCCGTTAGAACCTCTAAACTACGAAAGCGACCAAATCCATCCAGATGTATGTTCATGTACCTGGTCAATCCTTCCAATAAATCCTTGCGTCCTTGTTTTGGGATTTGTAAAGGGGATTGAAAATCCCACTGTAGCGCCTCCCGTAAATAGGCACTCGTATTCTGATCTAAGTAAGGATGAAGTAACGAAGGGTGCGGCAAAAACTGGCCATCTTGGAGGTCAAAAAAAGTATCTGGCTCTGCCTGCTTAATATTTGGGGAAAATCCTAAATACAACATCAACTTTGCCCAAATCACCAGATGAAACGATGGTGGCAATTCTTCTATGGTGTCTAAGGCAAGACAGGCGGTCCTTATAAAATCAAACTTTTCGAGATTAGACTGCTCCTCCCTGAGCACCTTACCGAACAACTCCGCAAGAAAAAGGGCGAGCGCATTTCGCACGGGATCGTAAGGAATGGCCGTATAAGTAAGGTCCATTTTTGCCTCCTTGATCCTATCTAGCTTGCCATGCCCCTTATAGGTATGCACGATGTCTATTAAAGACAAGGGCAAGAGCATAGAGGAACGTACGACAGATTTTTTACTGGAGACGCTATGAACCAGTACACTGATTAGCCCGTAATTATCCGTGTACAAGCGAACTATACGACTGGTGTCGCCATATTTCAGTGCACTTAAGACAATTGCTTTACTGTTGTGGTAGGTGGCCATTGATCAAAAATAGGTCAACACAGGAGCTTGTCTGACAAGATTTCTTAAAAGTTAGATGATTTTAGCGTTTCGAACGCAGCGATTGTACGTTAACAACTTGGTTTTCAGATGCGGTGATCACACCTCAATTGACTTATTTTTATGAATATTAATGGTTGCGCGCGAATGAATGCTTCCGTTTGACACATATTTAGAACTTATGATAAAAAGGCTACTCTTTGCAATAGCGTCGTTATTTGCCATCCAAGGGACCGCTCTTTCACAAACTGTATCCATTTCAGGGCAGTCGCTTGACTTTAGTAATCCCATAACCAGCAGCCCTAGCACTAGTGTTGGAGGCTCCTGTATGTATGATAATGTCGTGACCATTTCTGGAACCAGCTATGATGCGATCATCACCATTACCGCCGTAAATAATGCCTTGATCTCCGACTTTGACCAGATTGCTGCGACAAACAGCAATACTGCAGCGCACTTCAGTCCGCAAGTTTTATGGATTGGAGCAGGAAGCATCAGCTATACCCTAGATTTTATTGAAGATTTCACAAGTGGAACACCTGTACCCGCAGTACTTGGCGACTTTTATCTTACTGCATGGGACCTCGATGGCGTGGGCCCAAGCGGCGCCTACTTTGAAACCCAGGAGTTAACCAGTTACATCCTTGGAACTAATAGTGTCATCAACTACACCAGCTCAGGTCCAGGACAAGGAACTTTCACCAACGGCAATACCTCTTCAAATACGGTGGGAACCGACGGAACCTCTAGGGTTACCGTAGGATACAGCAGCGCTTCCTCCGTAGCGTTTAGTATTGGAAGTAGTGGAAGTGGAAGTAAAACGCATTTAATCTCAGGAGCGAACCCTACTTCGTGGTTCCCTACCTCAGCGGTAGAAACAACCTTTCCAAACCTCTTAACTGTGGAAACCCTGGTGCCTTTCTTTACCTGTGATGGCACAGTAAGTGCCGCACAAAGTGTGGTTGTTGAAGGTCGGTATTTAACGGATTCTGTACTGGTCACTGCCCCTACTGGTTACTCGGTAAGCATGACTGCTGCGGGTTCTTTTTCCTCGAGCCTTGTACTTTCCGCTGATTCTACAGGTCAGCTAGACACCACTTTTTATCTTGCTATGAATGGCTTAGCGCCTATATCAAACCCAGCTTCTGTGCTATTAACCAGCTCAGGTGCGTCAACAGCAACCTTGAGCGTTAGTGGTATAAAAGGGGGCTTATTGGGAATAACCAACTTTACGAAATCTGACCCTACCGCTTGTGGGGCAAATGATGGCACCATCACTTTTAACGTTGAAAATGTTGTTGATGGCAGCTATGTGATTCGTTATTTAGGCGGCAACAATACCGCTGTAGTTTCTGGGGGTCTTGCCACCGTTTCTGGATTAAGCGAGGGCCACTACACAGACGTTATCCTTATAGATGCTAATGGTTGTAGCACCGCTACTGGATTTAGCGTGAGTCTTCTAGAGCCGATTGATTTTACTGTTGCCTACAGCCCATCTGATAAGGAGCTTTGTATAGGCGATGCCGCAACTTTTGGTGCAGTAGCCGTGGGGACAACGACATTGCAATGGCGAAACTTCGCCTCAAATTCATGGTCAAATATCTCTAGTGCAAACTCCAGTACCTACACCACTAATGCGTTAAGTGATACGTCCATTTATGATGTTCAGATTACTTCTGCAACCGGTTGTCGCTGGACCTCCCTACCCGTTGCAGCACAAGTTCACCCTAATCCAAGTGCTGCCTTAGTTTCAACTCCAGCGAGTTGTCCGGGTACCACAGACGGATCTATAGATTTGACAATAACTGCTGGACTGTCACCTATGAGCTTCCTATGGAGCAATGGTGCAAATACGGAGGATTTAACGAGCGTAGCGAGTGGGACTTATTCTGTGACGCTGCTTGATCCTATAGGTTGTGAAGGCGCTGCCTCTGTCTCCGTTAGTGACAGTGATGGCGTAGCCCCTGTGGTTTACGCGATGGATATTACGGTGCAGTTAGATTCATTAGGAATTGCTACCATAACTCCTGGAGATGTGGATAGTGCAAGTAGCGATAATTGTTCCTTGACCTTAAGTCTGGACAGTACCACTTGGGGATGTTCAGATATAGGCCTTCATACGGTCATGCTCATAGGAACAGATGGTACTTACAGTGATACTGCTTTTGCCGTCGTTACGGTTTTAGATACCCTAGGGCCAACCATCACTTGTGGAGCGGATACGACACTATATGTGGGGATAGACACTTCAGGCACAGGGTACTCCTGGGCACCTGCTTTTGCGACAGATCCTTGTGGTATTGATACCGCATGGGCCTCTGATACGGCAGGGACGTGGTTCGGAATTGGCACCCATTCTATTACCAGCTATGCCAGAGATGCAAGTGGAAATACTGATTCATGCAGCTTTACCCTCACCGTGCTTGACACGGTTGCGCCTTCCTTTACCAGCTGCTTAAGCGATACCATCATGTATTCAGATGCGCTAAGTTGTGGTGCGGAGCTGACCTGGATGCAACCACTCGCTACGGACAATGCAGATAGTGTCCTCTATAGCAGAACAGATACTTCTGGAACCTTCTTTAGCGTAGGTGTGGACACCGTCATGATCTTTGCGATGGACCTCAGTGGAAATACAGATACCTGCAGCTTCACGGTAACCATAATTGATACCATTGCACCGGCATGGGACGGAACTTTGGATACGTTAGTGATCCAAACAGCGACAGATACTTGTGGTGTCTTCACAGACAGTGTGAGCCTTACAGCCCCCACGATTGTTGAGGCCTGTGGGTTAGATACTCTTTACCATAACGCTGCGAATTATTATGCACTGGGCGAGCACGATGTGTACTGGTACGCTACGGATGTTCATGGCAACACAGACAGCATTCTTCAAAGGTTGGTGGTTCAAGAAACCGTACTTCCTGAGATTTATTGTCCTGGAGATTCCATAACTGTTTATGCAGATGTAGACAGCACATGGACCATGGTCACCTGGACGGGAGATAGTGTTTGGGACAATTGTGGCATAGACACTTCCTTCTTCAGCTTAGACAAAGGATCGTACTTGAATATTGGACTTTATAAGATTGATTTCTACGCCTATGATCTAAGTGGCAACGGTGATACCTGTAGCTTCTTCTTGACCATTCAAGATACTACCGCCCCGGTGCTTGCTGGATTGATATCCGACACCACGCTGATTGCGCCGCAAGACAGTTGTTCTGTGCCTTTCGCTTGGACCCTGCCTACTATTATTGAAAACTCAACAAACTACACGAGCACAAGTAATACGGCGAGTGCTTCAGGAAACTTTGGGATTGGTACACATACCATCTACTACACGGTAACAGATGCTGCCGGTTATACTGATTCTGCAGGGTTCACTATTACTGTGGAGGACCAAAGCGGACCTCAGCTTTATGCAAACACTCAAGTGCTCACATTAGATGCCATGGGCTTCGCTACTATAAATGTGGGGATGGTTGACAGTGGGTCTTTTGACTGTAGCGGCTTAGATTCATTGTGGCTTAGTGATACGCTATTTGTTTGTACGGACATTGGCTCACCAGTTGTTTGGTTCTATGGATTAGACAGCTTGGGCTTCACAGACAGCCTTTTAGTACCAATCACCATTTTACCAAACCCAGCAGGGGTTATACAAAGCACACTTGCGATCACGGATGTGCTGTGTTATGGAGAATCTTCCGGTGCGGCTAGCATTGGTGCTTCTGGAGGTAGTTTACCCTACAACTATTCTTGGTCCACAACGGACACCACAGTAAACATTGCCGGACTTTCAGCTGGTAGCTACAGCTACACGGTGAGTGATACGAACGGCTGTACTTTTCAGGCAAACTTCTCCGTCAACGAGCCGCCACCTTTCACCGTGAGTACGCTCGCCTCTGACTATAGTGGTTATGGCATCAGCGTTGAAGGTGGGAACGATGGAACTATTGACGCCACCGTAGCTGGTGGAGTTTCCCCTTACGTATATGACTGGAATAACGGTTATGCTACTACGGAAGACTTAACCGGGTTGTTTGAAGGCACCTACTTTGTGATGGTCACGGACAGTAACGGCTGTATGGCTTTAGATACTGTGGTCTTAATTGAACCCGATTACTTCGGGGTCAGCACAACGGTACTGAGTGACAACATTTGCCCCAACGGATTGGATGGCTCCATCTATGCTGCCTACACTGGAGGTGCAGGGCCTTACATCGTGAGTTGGTCTAATACAGAAACTACAGATACCATCAGCGGACTAACCTCCGGCACCTATTATGTCGTAGTCGTAGATAACAATGGTGTTATTGCTTCGGATACTAACGTGGTTTTTGCCTTGGATGAAGATTGTGATGGCATTCTAAACATTGATGAAGGGGGAATCCCTGGAGCAGGTGGTGGAATGATGGATACGGATGGTGATGGTATTCCTAACCAGCAGGATACAGACAGTGATGGAGATGGTATTGCGGATGCATTGGAGTTTGATTCCAATAATGACGGAACTGGTTTTGATGACTGTGATGGTGATGGCACCCCAGATTTCTTGGATGCTGATAAGTGTACGCCTAAGGCTGCTTCTGTGTTGACACCTGATGGTGATGGTAATAATGATTTCTGGGTGGTTGAACGGATCGCGCTTTACCCAGGAAGTGTTGCGAAGATTTTCAATAGGCATGGAATACTCGTGTGGGAATCTGATAATTACGCAAATGACTTCAACGGAAATTCTAATGTACAGACCTTCTTAAACAACGCGACGCAAACATTGCCTACTGGAACCTACTTCTACTATTTGAGATTAGGCGGAGGATTAGATGAAGTTATTAATGGATACATCTACCTAAACAGATAACGCCATGAAGATATTTATGACACGAAATATAAAGAACCACCTGACATTAGCTGTTGCTCTTGTTATAGGATTGAGCTCATTGACCGTTTATGGACAGCAGCACCCGTCGTTAGACAACTATCTATTCACCCCTGTTTCTATCTCACCGGCTAATGCAGGAATGCAGCAGCAGGATGTGGTGAGCCTTGTAGATGCCCAGTGGGTTGGAATAAAGGGAGCCCCCAGAACAGGTATTATAAGTGCCGATTACCGGTCGCTAAATGGCTTGGGTCTTAACATGACCCTGGTTACAGATGCGGTAGGTCCCGCCACCACCTCTTATATGGGATTGAGTGCAGCCTACCACTTGCCCATTTCTGAAGAGGCAACGCTAAGCACAGGATTGCGCGTTTCCCTGGGGCGCTCCACTGTAGACTTTAACAATGAGTTTTACTTTGATCTGGTAGATCCAAATATTTACTCCGTTCAAGGGCCTATGATGGCTAATGTAGACGTAGGTACTACCCTGAATACCAAGAATTTTTATGCTGGGGTAAGTTTCAAGAACCTGAATAGGGCGGAGATCTATAAAAATAATTATACGGCCCAAGTCCTTCACGTTTTTGGAGGGCACCGCATGGATGTTACTAAGGATTGGGCGCTTACGTCAAGCTTCCTTATGACCGGTACCAGTAATTCCCCCGCGGATCTGAATATGCATGCCTATGTAGAGCGGAGCAACACGTGGGGAGTGGGTCTTCATTATAGCCCGGCAGATGAAATGGGCATGTTATTCCGGGTGAAGCCTACGGATGACTGGCACCTATTTTACCAGTATAACTTCCCATTGACAGAATTGGTTTATGTGACTAGAACCAGTCATGTTGTGGGAGTCGCCTTTAATGTGATGCAGAAAGTAACATCGTTAACGTCACCAAGATATTTCTTATGATGCGCTTGAGATTAGATAAAACATGGAGCCTCGTTTGCTCAGTCGTGGTGTCGCTTCCTTTGATGGCTCAACCTATATTAGAAGAATTGGCCACGCCAGATTCCCTAAACACCTTTATTGTAGGTGTTCCTACCGCAGATGATTATGGCGCTGTGCCCTATGGGGCGTCGCATGTGCTGTTCAGCTCAAACCGAGATGCGAATGCTTTTACACCAAAGGATCCCATTACCCACAAGCCATTTACTAAGCTGTACCTCATGTCTCTCAAAGACAGAAGCGTCACTCCTTATAAAGGAAATGACGCTATACAGGCACTGAAGTATCACGTGGGACCCGCCGCACTGCTGCCAGACAGCTCCGGGATCATAGTAAACCACAGCAGGCAGAAACCCAATAAGAAGGGAGACCTGGGCATGACGCTGAGCTTCTTCTCTTTTAGTGGTGAGCCAAGCCGAGAATTATCTTTTGTGCAAGAAGGCGTCAACTACCTACACCCCTACTTTGATGAGGAAAGCTACACGCTGTTCTTTGCCGCTGATCAGGGAAAAGGTGGTGATTACGACTTATACGAAACCTCATTCGCCTTTGATGGTGCATGGAGCGAGCCTATGCCCGTTGCCTATGCCAATTCACCTGCTGACGAGGTCTTCCCTTCCGTTCTCAACAATAACATCTTAGCCTATTCTAGAGCAACCAAGAACTATGGCCTCCAGCTGTTCACTTGGACATTAGGAGATACTGCTGGTGTGGAAATGAATCTTAACGGACGAGGTGATGATTTTAACTTGACCATTATAGATGATAGCACCGCTATGATCTCTCAAAGCAAACGCAAAGGAGAGGCCGCTAGTTTTATATTCTACACCATTCCCGCGCCAGAACCTGTAGTGGAAGCTGTTGCTATTGAGCTAACAGATACCGCCACGGCAGACAGCACGTTGGTAGGCACAGAAACACTTGGGGAAGAGTCTGACCCATCAACTGAAACTGAACTGACAGAGACAGAAAGTACTACCTCCGTAGCCACAAAAAAAGCGAACACAAAATGGGTCACAGACGACTCCCCAGCGCCAGGCTCTACAAAAGGGTTTAGCTTGATCGTAGGTGGGTTTATGGACCAGGAAAACGCAGAGGTATTCCTTGAAGGTATTACAGGCTGGGCGCCAGAGTCTTTTATTGCTAGGCACAATGATAAATTCTACGTTGTTCATTCTGTCAGTGACTCCAGAGATCAAGCCGAGCGCCGTAAATCCGGGGTGACCAAGCGAGGGAATAGAGCTTGGATTTTGAGTTTGGGTTTGCAGAAATAGAAAGACCCCTTTCCGCTTTATTAAAAAGCCCCGCCAACTTTCGTTGACAGGGCTTAAAATCAATCTAATCATGTTCTAATGGTGAGGGCTAACCTCTCCAAAATTGACCATCATTCGCGAATTCAATGGTGATTGATTAGTTCAATGAATTAAAGGCTGCTGTGAAGTCGCCATAGTTCTGTTGGAACAATATTTTACCTTCCTCATCAAAATCAAAAGAAGAGTATACAGGAACCGTAAAGGACTTAGCCTCTAAAGAATCTGTTGCTGTTCTCGTGACTTTCCATACGCCATAGTAACGGACGGAACCGTCCATCATGTTTGTGGCTGGGTCCACTCCGGATAAGAATTTAAGATCTGAGACTAACTCATAGTCCATCATTGCCCATCCGTTCATGTTGCTTTCCTTCATCTCGTCAAGAGAAATAGAATCCCCTTCCGTTGGATTAAAACGTGTCGGTCTCGCCCAAAAGCTCTCTTGATTGTAAAGGGAGTAATCCCCTGCTTCATTTTGGAAGTTCTCCAAAGCAGTGGTTACTGTAGCGCAATTTGCTTCATACATGGCTTGAACCTCTGAAGTCTCATTTTCTGCTGGCATACACCCTACGGCTAATGCGCTTAAAGCAGTAATCGCTAATATTTTTCTCATGACTTTATATTTAAATAGTTAGAAAAAAGGCCGATACACCGTTAGGAATACCGGCCTTTTTTAAGATGTCTTTACAGGGCCTCTGCTCTTTCTTTGGAAGCGGTCCAATTATTATTCAATTCATACGCTTTCATGTACATCTCCTTCGCCATGGCTGAATCACCTGCAGTTAAATAATACTCGCCGTAAGAATCATAGGCGTTTGGCACATCTGCATTTGCACGTGCGAAAATTTCGAAGTGTTGCTTCGCTTTTTCCATATCACCCGCAGCCATGTACTTATAACCCATCATATTGTTTACGCCGCCTTGCTCTGGCAATCTATCCCACGCTATTTTCATAATGTCAATAGCACGTTCAGGATCTTCTTGTCCCCAAGCATACCATACGCGAACCATTGGATCCGCTGGAGCAAAAATTAGTGCCTGCTCCAAATGATGATCACCAGCTTCACGATCAGTGGTGTATGATTTTATGAAGTGTGCTTCTGCACGGCTTGCTCTGTCTAGTTTAGATTCAGCAATTGCACGAGTAGCGTTTAAGCTTTCTACATCTTTTTTCATCCAGTGGTACTGGAGCTGTCCTAAGTGCGCCGTTGCCCAGTTTGGGTCTGCAGCAACAAGTGAATCTGAGATGGTTTTAGCACGATCCATTTCTAAATTCATCATCGCGTTTCTCATCTCGTTGTAGGCGCTCATGGCTCCTTCCATCTCCGTGGAAGGCCAAAGGAAACCTTTAGATAAGTTCTGGTTATCAACTGCTACGAAGCGGCTCCATTTTAGTTGTCCGTCCTCTTCTGTGACAATCCCAGAGAAATTTCTGTAGGTCGTATTCACCCCAGCGACTGTCTCTTATACACATCTGACGCTG
>OJIV01000060.1_pt1 | contig 48244 bp, 41 predicted proteins | sample 1595861 | NCBI WGS metagenome assembly OJIV01 (sample SAMN05416883, study PRJEB24817) | seawater metagenome | isolation source: Sea water | place: Canada:Atlantic | collected 2013-11
TACACACTGCATATCGTCGGCAGCGTCAGATGTGTATAAGAGACAGATCATACACCAATACGTTGTATGCCATATAGAGAAGATATTAATACTTTTAAAACATAATATTATGAAATCAAAACTTTTATTTTCTGCACTCATCATTGGAGTTTTTCTATGGAGCTGCAAAACTGATAACCAAGATATCAGTACCGATAGTAATTCTATGGATGAAATTCGCTCAAAGTACAATACTGAAATTCCAGATTTTATTCTAACTCCAGACCAAGTTGAAACGAGGATTGGTACATTAAATTTCTTTGATGGTATCCCTACTAAAGAAACAGCCAAATTGGTTTATGACAATTTGGATTTTTTACGTGGTATTGAAACTTTTCTCAACGGTATTCCTGCCACATCAATAGAAGGCATTCGTAGGGGGCTGGCTTCGCTAGGTGCGGAAAGCTCAAATCAAGTAGTTGTTTTCGACCAACTTATGGATAGTAATCCTTTGTTTTTGACTGGTAATACAAGCACCGTGTATGCAGTTCCTTTTCTTAACCTAAAAAAAGATGGACCAACTGTTATAGAGATTCCTAAGGGGGCTGGACCCGGAACGGTTAATGATGCTTACTTCCGCTTTGTTATTGATATGGGGGCTCCAGGACCAGACAGAGGTCAAGGTGGTAAATATTTAATCCTCCCTCCAGACTACGATGGGGAACTCGAGGGTCTAATTGGTGGAAAAGAACAAGTGATAAATGGCGAAACCTATTTTGTTGCCAAATCACCGAGTTATGTCAATTGGGTTGCTCTTCGTGGATTTCTTGTTGATGGAAAGTCAGATACTGCCACAAAAATGTGGAAAGAAGGGCTAAAAATATACCCGCTTTCTAAAGCCGATGCGCCACCTTCCATGGAATTTATAAATGGCTCAGGTAAAACATTTAATACCATACATGCCAATAATTTCAAATTTTATGAAGAACTGAATCAAATTGTGCAGCGTGAACCCATTGAATTATTTAGTCCTGAAATTAGAGGTCAATTTGCATCAATTGGAATTCAGAAAGGCAAACCTTTCAACCCTGATCAGCGTATGAAAAGTATACTCACTGACGCTGTAGCTGTGGCTAATGCCACAGCTCGAGCAACGCTTTGGAATGAACGAAATAGTGAAGAATTTTTATACGATGGCAGCTATTGGAAACGCGGTTATCCCGGAAATAATTATCAATTTCTAAAAGATGAAGGTTTGGGCGGCCGTAATTTAGATGCCCGTACCATGTTTTACTATTTTGCCACAGTTAATACACCAATGATGGCTATTGAGCTTGTTGGAAAAGGATCGCAATACGCCTGGGGCTATCTGGATTCTAATGGAAACTTTTTAGACGGATCCAAAAATTACAAGGTCAACATTCCAGGAGATGCGCCAGCACTTAAGTTTTGGTCCATGTGCGTTTACGACCCTCAAACACGGTCTATGCTTCAAACAAACCAACCCTATCCAAGTAAACAAAGTCAGCGAGATACTAACATGATTGTTAACGAGGATGGTTCTGTGGACCTGTATTATGGACCTGATGCTCCTGAGGGCATGGAAGCCAACTGGACACAAACAGTTCCTGGTAAAGGATGGTTTGTAGTATTAAGGCTTTACAGTCCGACAGAGCCTTGGTATGATAAATCCTGGAGGCCTGGAGAGATTGAATTGATTGATTAATACGGCATATAACAATGTATAACCTCAATTACGGGGGATTCGAATACGTTCGAATCCAATCTGAATTGCGGGCGTCAGTGCTAAAAAGCTATTGAAGATTTAAAGTATCAAATAAACAGCCTTAGATAAGCGATTTTCCTTTTAATTGTTTGATATAATTCATTGTTGTATTGGTAGCTCCTTTATTGTTTTCGATAAATTTCTTAGCTATTTTACCCGATTCAATTCTAGCGTTTTTATCAGTTACAAGTTTTTTTAGTATTTCAGAACATTCAGCAGCATTTGAAATTGAAAACAGTCCTTTCAATTCTTTCAGCTCTTTTGCCTCCGGGAATTTTTCAAAACGATTGCCAATTACTATTGGAACTCCAAATGTGGCAGGTTCCAAAATATTATGCAATCCGGTATCACCCATGCCGCCACCTATATAAGCTATGTCAGCATGCGAATAAATTTTTGTAAGTAAGCCAACAATATCTATAATAAGCACATTGTATTCAGATATATTAGTTTCTTCCTTTTTTGAAAACAAGCTGCTTTGTTTCTGAATATTTTTTCTAAACGATTCAATTTTAGAAGCATTTATTTCATGAGGAGCAATTATAAACTTCACATCATCTGAAGCTTTATTGATATAATCAATTAAAACGGCTTCATCTTCAGGCCAGGTACTTCCGCAAACAATACATAGATTATTTTGTTTGAATTCTGAAATAAACGTTAAGTTGTTATCTTGAAGTAATTGATTGCTAACACGATCAAACCTTGTGTCGCCACTAACAGTAGTTTCTTTGATGTTAATATTGTTTAACAATTTCTTTGAAGTTTCATCTTGAACAAAAAAGTGATCAAAACTATTTAATACTTTTCTCATAAAACCTCCATAGGGTTTAAAAAAGATCTGATCTTTTCTAAACAGCCCTGAAACCAAAAATGTGAGTATTTTTTTTTCTTTTAATTGAAATAAATAATTGGGCCAAAACTCATATTTAATAAAAATTGCTAGAGAGGGATGTGCTAATTCAATGAATTTTTTTGCATTTGAAACCGTGTCAATTGGTAAATAAATAATAGTGTTAGCAAGTGTTGAATTTTTTTTGACTTCAAATCCTGAAGGAGAAAAAAAGGTGACGATTAATTTATAGTCAGGAAATAACTCTTTTGTTTTTTCCATGATAGGAACACCTTGTTCATATTCTCCTAAAGATGCGCAATGAAACCAAATAGTTTTATCATCAGGATGAATGGATTCTTTTAAGGTATTAAAAACCGTTTTTCTACCATAAACAAACAGGCTCATTTTTTTACTAAAAAAAGTAGTTAGCGAAATTAGCTTACTGGTTATAAATATTGAAAAATTGTATAATAAATGCATCAGATAATACTATACTGCTAAAATACGTTTCTTTATGGAATTAGATTGTTTGTCGATTTCAAATTTTGTAATTTTGTTCTTTATTTTTTTATAATTACCTAAGGTTCTCGGCTGAAACATAAGTAACGATTAGTTAAAGTTCTTTGCACTTCAAGATCTAACTAATAGTAAATAGCATTTGACTGTTAAAAAATAATAAATATAAGCGCATGAAAAAGATACAAATGGTTGATCTTAAGGGTCAATATAGCAGAATAAAGGATCAAGTGGATTCCTCTATTTTAAATGTAATTGAAACAGCTGCTTTTATCAATGGACCGGAGGTTCATGCTTTTCAAAAAGAATTAGAAGCGTATTTAGAGGTCAAACATGTAATTCCTTGTGCCAATGGTACCGACGCATTACAGATAGCTATGATGGGTTTAGGTTTAAAACCTGGCGATGAAGTAATAACGGCAGATTTTACTTTTGCTGCAACTGTTGAGGTTATTGCTTTATTGGGATTAACACCTGTTTTAGTCGACGTGGATCCTATTACGTTTAACATAGATGTAAATGCTATTAAAAATGCAATTACTCCAAATACGAAGGCAATAGTGCCTGTACATTTATTTGGTTTAGCTGCAAATATGGATGAGATTATGAAATTAGCAAATGAGCATAACTTATTTGTAATCGAAGATAATGCTCAGGGTATTGGAGGATATTATGCTTCAAAAGATGGAACTAAAAAGAAAACGGGTACAATAGGTCATGTAGCTTCAACCTCATTTTTTCCTTCTAAAAATTTAGGTTGTTATGGAGATGGTGGAGCTATTTTCACAAATGATGATGATTTGGCACACACTATTAGAGGTATTGTAAATCACGGAATGTATGTAAGGTACCATCATGATGTAGTAGGAGTAAATTCTAGATTGGATTCAATTCAAGCTGCAGTTTTAAGAGCTAAGCTTCCAAATTTAGATGCATATAATGATGCTAGGCGATTGGCAGCTTCAAAATATACAAAGGCTTTTCAGGGAATTGATGGGGTAATTACTCCTGGTTGTTTTTGCGATTGTTCTATAGAAAATAAAGAAAAATGTAATTTACATGTCTACCATCAATATACCTTAAAAATTATAAATGCTGATAGAGATGCTCTTGCTGCTCATTTAAATGAAAATGGAATTCCTTGCGGTGTTTATTACCCAATTCCATTACACCTGCAAAAAGCATATATAGATGATAGGTATAAAGAAGAAAACTTTAAAGTGACCAATCAATTAATAAAAGAAGTTATTTCTTTACCAATGCATACAGAATTGGATGATGAACAAATCGAATTTATAACTTCAACAGTTATTAATTTTTTAAAAAACAACTAGCATGAAAAAAATATTGGTAACTGGAGGTTTAGGATATATTGGGTCACATACCGTGGTTGAATTACAAAACACAGGTTTTGAGGTTGTAATTATCGATGATCTTTCCAATTCTTCTAAAGAGGTTTTAAGTAGGATCACTTCTATAACAGGAATTAAACCTGATTTTGAAGAAATAGATTTAAAAAACAAACAAGCAGTTGAGCAATTCTTTAAAAACTATTCCATTGATGGAGTAATTCATTTTGCGGCTTCAAAGGCGGTAGGAGAAAGTGTGAATGAGCCATTAAAGTATTATGAAAATAATATTACAACATTAACTTATGTATTAAAGGAAATGATTGCTAACCAGGTGCCTAATTTTATTTTTAGTTCTTCTTGCACAGTTTATGGCCAGGCAGATGAATTGCCAATTACGGAAAATGCACCTACAAAACCTGCAGAATCTCCTTATGGCGCTACAAAGAAAATGGGTGAAATTATTATTGAAGACACTACAAAAGTAACTGCATTAAAGGCAATTGCATTGCGTTATTTTAATCCGATTGGAGCACATGAAACCTCTAAAATTGGCGAATTACCTTTAGGAGTTCCTCAAAATTTAGTTCCATTTGTAGTGCAAACTGCAGCTGGAATTAGAGAATGTCTGTCTGTTTTTGGAGATGATTATAACACTCCAGATGGAACTGCAGTTCGCGATTATATTCATGTAGTAGATTTAGCAAAAGCACATATTGTAGCTTTAAATAGATTGCTGAACAATGAAAATAAAGCAACCTGTGAGTTTTTTAATATCGGAACGGGAAAAGGAAGTTCCGTATTGGACGTCATAAATGCTTTTGAGAAAGCTACAAATAAAAAAGTGAATTATAAAATCGTAGCCAGGCGGGCAGGAGATATAACTGCAGCTTATGCAGATACAAGTCTAGCTAATAATGAGTTAGGTTGGAAAGCTGAATTAGGTTTAGAGGAAGCTTTGGCTAGTTCATGGAAGTGGCAGGAAAGTTTAAAATAAAGCGGGTTAAATTTCAAATGAAGAGCCGCTAGTTGCAACATTTCTGTCTATTTTTCGCATTAGTCCTTGCAATACATTTCCAGGTCCTACTTCAATAAAATGGGTAGCTCCATCTGCAATCATTTGTTGCATGCTTTGAGTCCATTTTACAGGTGCAGTTAATTGAGAAACTAAATTCATTTTAATTACTGAAGGATCAATAACAGCGGTAGTACTTACATTTTGATAAATAGGACAGGCAGGATTTGAAAAATGAGTATTCTCAATAGCTGCAGCTAATTCTTCTCTAGCTGGTTCCATAAGAGGGCTATGAAAAGCACCACCTACTGGTAACACCAATGCTCTTCTTGCTCCGGCTTCTTTCATAGCTTCACAAGCTAAATTGATAGCGTTTACTTCTCCAGAAATCACTAATTGACCGGGGCAATTATAATTTGCGGCTACCACAATACCAGGAGTTTTTGCACATATTTCTTCAACAACAGCATCTTCTAAGCTTAAAACTGCTGCCATCGTAGAAGGTGTCGCTTCACAAGCTTCTTGCATTGCTTGTGCTCTTTTTGACACTAAAAGAAGCCCATCCTTGAATACCAACGTTTTATTTGCAACTAAAGCAGATATTTCGCCTAAAGAATGACCAGCAACCATATTTGGCTGGAACGATTCTCCTAATACTTCAGCTAAAATAGTGGAGTGTAAAAATATCGCAGGTTGCGTTACTTTGGTTTCTTTTAATTCCTCTGCTGTGCCCTCAAACATTATTTTGGTAATATCAAAACCCAAAAGTTCATTGGCTTGATGAAACAATTCTTTTGCTTTGGAAGATTTTTCGTATAGATTTAATCCCATTCCTGTAAATTGTGCTCCTTGTCCTGGAAAAATATATGCGTTCATTTGTTTGTATTATTTAATTATTGGAGTTTGTAAATCTTTAGTTTTTTTGAAGATGATTATTATTCTTAATTCGATTCAAAAATAATTAATTAAATTCTATAAAGTTTAGTTGTTAACAAAGGTTTGATAAGAAAAATTAAATTTATGTTTTTCATCTTTTAAATGGAATTCCTCAGAAATAAGTTTCCAATCATCTGAAGGGATTTCAGGAAAAAAAGTATCTGCTTCAAAAGAGCTATTAACTCTGGTTAATTCAATTTTATCTGCTATTTTCATTCCTAGTTTATAGATTTCTCCTCCACCAATAATAAAGGCTTGGTCATCATCTTTTGAGAGTTCCAATGCTTCAGTCATTGAATGAACAATAATTGCACCTTCTGGATGGTAATTCGTATTGCGTGTAATAACGATATGGACTCTATTTGGAAGTGGTTTTGGAAACGATTGGAATGTTTTTCGCCCCATGATAATATGATGCCCAGTAGTTAATTTCTTAAATCGTTTAAAGTCTTTTGGTAAATGCCAAACCAGGTCGTTGTCTTTGCCTAGTTCATTGTTAGATCCAGCAGCAGCTATAATTGTAATCATATTTTTTCTTCCGAGTCTAGTGTTTTTTTTTTAGCTTCTAGTTCTTCTGTTACTTCTTTTTTATTTAATTCAGATATTTTTTCTTCTTGTAGTTTTTTTAGTTTTTCTAATTGACGATTTTCCCATTCCTTACCCATAAACCTGTTTTTAACTAAAACATTAAAACTATGGATTAAAAATAAAAAGCCCCATGCTACAATTGCCCAAACAAACCAATGGTATCCAATAAAAGTAATATCCTTACCAATACCTAAAGCTAAATTTAAAATAACCAATAAGATAGCGCCAACAATAAAGTAAATTAAATGAGATAACAGTCCTTTTTTTTGAATAATTCGCTTTCTAGCATACTCGTATTGCTCTCTTTGTTCAGCTTCATTTCGAGATTCTTTTTTAGATTTAGTGAACATACTGTTTTTTTTAGACTTAAGTAAATATACTATTTTTTAGAATGAATTAAATAGCAACGGTACCTTTAATATGAGGGTGGTGTTCGTAATCTGTTAAAGTGAAATCACCAAAAGTAAAATCAAAAATATTTTTCACTTCAGGATTTAAAACCATTTTAGGAAGTGGTTTAGGGTCTCTTGACAACTGTAAATCTATTTGCTCTTGATGATTGCTATAAATATGTGCATCGCCAAAAGTATGAATAAAATCTCCTGCTTCCATTCCACAAGCCTGAGCCATCATCATGGTAAATAATGCATAGGATGCTATATTAAAAGGAACCCCTAAAAATATGTCTGCACTACGTTGGTATAACTGACAAGATAATTTCCCATTGGCTACATAAAACTGAAAAAAAGCATGGCAAGGAGGTAAAGCAGCTTTGCCATTGGCAACATTATCTGAAAAAGAGTTGCTGGTATCAGGTAATACACTTGGATTCCAAGCAGAAACTAACATTCTTCTACTGTCTGGATTGTTTTTAAGCGTTTCGATAATTTCTGAAATTTGATCAATTTCATCTCCATTCCAGTTACGCCATTGATATCCGTAAACAGGACCTAAATCTCCATTTTCATCTGCCCATTCATTCCAAATACGAACTCCATTTTCTTGAAGGTATTTAATGTTGGTATCGCCTTTTAAAAACCATAACAGTTCATAAACGATCGATTTTAAATGAAGTTTTTTAGTAGTTACCATTGGGAATCCTTCACTTAAGTCGAATCGCATTTGGTAACCAAAAACACTTTTAGTTCCTGTTCCTGTTCTATCTTGTTTTATAATTCCGTTTTCTAAAACATGTTTGATAAGGTCGTGGTATTGTTTCATAGATAACTCCTTTAAATAAAGGGCGGTTTAATAATAGATTCAAATTCTTATGAGGATAAAAATAAAAAAAGCAATGGCTAATTAATTCTAAACCATTTTAATATTATTAAAAGTTATCAACGTAAATGAAGAATCACAAGACGCTATAAATATTTAAAGGAAGGGATTAAAGTTGTTTTGATAAAAGATAAAAAGGAAACACTTTAAAAAATAATTCCGAAGAAACGAGTTTAAAGGTGTTACATAAAATCGAGAGCTTTCATAGTAGAAACCAAATATCTTATGGTACCTGTTTTAAATTTGGGTTAGTTTTTTTGGTAGCGATTCCTGCCTCCGCAAGAATGAGTTATCCTATCAACATGCCTGCGATGGTAGCTGAAATTAAAGATGCAATGCTACCACCGATAAGCGCTTTCATTCCAAATTTTGATAAGGTTTTACGTTGTCCCGGTGCTAATGAGCCTATCCCACCAATTTGAATACCAATGGAAGCAAAATTCGCAAAACCGCATAACATATAGGTAGCCATGATAATTGACTTCTCGTAGGTTAAATGAGTGGCATTCGCAATATTTTTAAGGTCTGCTAATTGTATATAACCAACAAATTCACTTGCTACTAATTTGATTCCTAAAAGTTGCCCCATCATCATCATATCTTCTTTTGCAACTCCAATTAACCACATTAATGGAGCGAATACAGTCCCTAAAATGGCTTCTAATGAAAGTTGATCATAGGAAGAATGGTCAGCAACCCAGCTGTTAATACTAGTAAAATCTCCAAGCCAACCTAAAATTCCATTGAACATTGCAATAAAGGCAACAAAAACTAATAACATAGCTCCAACATTTACAGCTAGTTTCAATCCTTCTGTAGTTCCGATTGCAATCGAATCTAATATGTTCGTTCCAATTTTTTCTTGAGAAACTTCCACATCAGTATTGACTTCTTCAGTTTGTGGGCACAATATTTTTGAAATTACAATAGCGCCTGGAGCAGCCATAACAGATGCTGCTAATAAATGCTTTGCAAATAGCAATCTAAGTTGAGGGTCATCACCACCTAAAAAACCAATATAAGCAGCAAGAACAGCACCTGCAACAGTTGCCATTCCTCCAATCATTACTAACAGTATTTCAGATTTATTCATTTTCTCTAAATACTCTTTGATTAGCAAGGGAGCTTCTGTTTGTCCTATAAAGATATTTCCAGCGACACTTAAGCTTTCAGCTCCCGATATTTTTAATAGCTTTGATAATAACCATCCAAAAGCTTTCACTACCTTTTGGATGACTCCTAAGTAAAATAATACAGATGTTAATGCAGAGAAAAAGATAATTGTGGGTAAAACTTGGAATGCAAAAATAAATCCGAACGTATCCATGTCTACCACCAATCCGTCAAATAAGAACTTACTACCAGCTCTTGTAAACTCTAATATGCTAATAAATACTTGTCCAACAGCTTCAAATATATTTTGTATAAGAGAAACTTTTAATACACCAATAGCAATAACTAATTGAAATGCTAAGCCAATTCCAACTGTTTTCCAATTTATAGCTCTTCTGTTGCTACTAAATAAAAATGCGATAAATAACAAAGAAATCATTCCTAAAACACCCCTCCATATACTCGTAAAAGAAAATCCTTGGCTTGGTATTACCCCTAAATTCTCTTCTGATTGCAATCCAATTCCTTCTTTTTCACCAATGGAAGTTCTAAATTTATAATGCGAGCCATTTTCGGTAAATATTAATGTTGAATCGGTATGCTCGGTGATTTCATATTTTATGATAGTATCGATTGGTTGATTATAATAAAAAACCAAAAGCTTGTTTTGGAACAGATAATCTCCAGAAGTTTTTAAGTTTTCTTTAGCTTCTATTTCGTAAGAAAAAGTTCCATCCCTTAGGATTAAAAAGTCATTTTCTGAATTTATAGCTGTTATAGATTTATCATTTGCATTTTCAATACTTGAAAATTGCCATTTATTCTCTAAATCTTGTCCAAATGATAAAAAATGAACTAAAACTAATACTACAACTACTAAATATTTTTGCATAGGATACTATTGTCTTTTTGAAACTTCGTCTCGAATACTTACTGCCTTTTCATATTCTTCGTTATTGACTGCTTCTTCAAGCATTTTTTTAAGTTGCTTTAATGAATGTTTGCTGAAATCTTCTCGAGTAGAAATAACTGATTCTTTATTGTCACTTGTTAAAAGCTGTTCAATAACAATAGCTGCTTTTTTGGAAAGATCATTTTTGTTTGGCGCTGTTTCCGATTTAATACCAGCTTTATCTAAAATATTTTTATAGGTAAAAATTGGTGCGTCAAAACGCAGTGCTAAGGCAATCGCATCACTAGTTCTAGCGTCTATAATTTCCTCAATACCTTCTCTTTCACAAATAATACTAGAATAAAAAACACCGTCTAATAATTTATGAATAATCACTTGTTTTATAGCAATATCGTACCGTTTTGCAAATGTTTTAAATAGGTCATGGGTTAGAGGCCTGGGTGGCATAATTTCTTTTTCTAGTGCAATAGCTATAGATTGTGCTTCAAAAGCACCAATGACGATTGGTAATTTTTGATCACCATTTTCTTCACTCAAAATTAATGCATAAGCGCCATTTTGAGTTTGACTATATGAAATCCCTTTAATATTTAGTCTTACTAAGCTCATTAAAAAATATTCAAAAAAAAAGCTGTTTAATTTTTGTGCTAGCCTAAAATTAAACAGCCCTTTTATTCAGGCACAAATTAATAAAAAATTATGCGTTATTAGATTTAAACTCTTTTAATTTTTCTATTAGTTGAGGTACAAACTCAAAAGCATCTCCAACGATACCATAATCAGCAGCTTTAAAGAAAGGTGCTTCAGGGTCATTATTGATAACAACTTTTACTTTTGAAGAATTTACTCCTGCTAAATGTTGAATTGCTCCAGAAATACCAATTGCAATGTATAAATTAGAAGATACTGGTTTTCCAGTTTGTCCCACGTGTTCACCATGAGGTCTCCAACCTAAGTCACTCACTGGTTTTGAACAAGCAGTAGCAGCACCTAATATTTCAGCTAATTCTTCAATCATTCCCCAGTTTTCAGGACCTTTCAATCCACGTCCAGCAGAAACTACGATATCAGCATCAGCAATAGTCACTTTGTCATTAGCTTTTTCTACAGAAGACACCTTGGTATTAAAGTCGCTTTCTGATAAACTTGGAGCAAAGTCTTCTATAGCTATAGAAGTTTCATTTTCTAAAACACCAAAAGCATTTTTTGCAAGTCCAATTAATTTTGTTTCGGTGGTAATTTCTGTAGTAGCAAACGCTTTATTTGAAAATACGGTTGAGCTTATTTTAAAAGGTGAAGTGCTTGTTGGTAATTCCGTCACATTTGGGACAAAACCAGCTTCCATATTCACTGCTAATAGGGGTGCAAGGTACTTACTGTTTGCACTGGATGAAATTATTACTACAGGTGATGCTTCACTTTTTGCAGCTTGTGCAATAGTATCTGCATAAGCTGAAGCATTAAAACTTTGCAATTGATCATTAGAAACCTGAAGAACTTTAGAAGCTCCATATTTTCCTAATTGATCGGTATTGTTACCATTTATGGATATTGCAGTAACCGAGGTTCCTAACATATCGGCTATCCCTTTTGCATAGGATACCGCTTCGAAAGCTATTTTTTTAAACGTACCTTCTTCAGATTCTGTGTATACTAATACTGACATATTTTATTTTTTGTTATCCTGAACTAAATTCAGGACTTTTTTAAATATTTCTTAAATTTTATAAGTTTTCGAATTATTTCGGAATGATTTAACCAGCGTCTAAATCACCTTAGCTTCATTGTGTAAGAGGTTGATTAATTCATCAATATTATCTACCAATTTTACAGCACCTTTTGAATCTGGTTTTGAGAAACCTGTTATTTTTGTTTCTATATTGGTATCTATAGGTTCTTTTACTGTTAACGGTTTGCTACGTGCTTGCATAATACCTCTCATATTTGGAATTCGAAGGTCAGATTCTTCAACAATACCTTTTTGACCAGCTACAACTAAAGGGAGGCTAGTATTGATAATTTCATTACCACCATCTATTTCACGAGCTGCGGTTACATTGGTTCCTTCCACTTCAATATTGACACACATATTGACAAAATTAGCACCTGTTAATTTAGCAATCATTCCTGGAACCATTCCGCCATTATAATCAATAGATTCACGACCGCCGATTACCAAATCATACCCGCCTTCTTTAGCAACATTTGCAAGTTGTTTTGCAACATAAAAGCCATCAGTTGCAGGAGTATTTACTCTTATTGCTTCGTCTGCACCAATTGCCAGTGCTTTTCTTAAGGTTGGTTCTGTTTCTGGTCCTCCAACATTTATAACATGAACCGTTGCGCCTTGCTTTTCTTTAAACCACATAGCGCGTGTTAATCCAAATTCATCATTAGGATTAATTACAAATTGAACACCATTAGCATCAAATTTAGAATTTCCTTCAGTAAAATTAATTCTAGATGTAGTGTCTGGTACGTGACTTATACACACTAATATTTTCATAGTAAAATTTTATTATTTATATCTTTTAAATAAATTTTATCGCGTAAAAAATGCTTCAAATTTTGAACTACAAATATAGGTATATTTTTATTTTTTTTACTATGCATGCATAATAAAATTAGTTAAATTTTTAGAAAAAATAGGGAGCCATATATAAATAATAGTATTTTTGTATTTCCTTTTTACCAGGAGAAAATTATGTAGTAGAGTTTTTAAATCTGATACAATTCAGATTTGCAAATAAATAAGAAGATTAAATATGAAAACAATTCAATTTAGAGAAGCTATTTGTGAAGCGATGAGCGAAGAAATGCGTCGTGATGAAAGCGTTTATTTAATGGGTGAGGAAGTTGCCGAATACAACGGTGCTTATAAAGCTAGTAAAGGAATGTTAGATGAATTTGGCGAGTTAAGAGTTATTGATACTCCAATAGCTGAACTTGGTTTTTCAGGAATTGCTATTGGTTCTGCTATGAATGGTAATAGACCTATAGTTGAATACATGACTTTTAATTTCTCGCTAGTAGGAATTGATCAAATCATAAATAATGCCGCAAAAATGCGTCAGATGAGTGGTGGGCAATTTAATATTCCTATTGTATTTAGAGGTCCAACAGCTTCTGCTGGTCAACTTGCTGCAACTCATTCTCAAGCCTTTGAAAGTTGGTATGCCAATTGTCCAGGTTTAAAAGTAGTAGTTCCTAGCAATCCTAAAGATGCAAAAGGTCTTTTAAAAAGTGCAATTAGAGATGATGATCCGGTTATCTTTATGGAAAGTGAACAAATGTATGGTGATAAAGCTGAGGTTCCAGAAGGAGAATATTTAATTCCTTTAGGAGTTGCTGAAATTAAAAGAAAAGGGACGGATGTCACTATCGTATCTTTCGGAAAAATTATTAAAGAAGCTTATAAAGCAGCTGATGTGCTTTCTGAAGAAGGTATTGAATGTGAGGTTATTGATTTGCGTACCGTAAGACCATTAGATCATAAAACAATTTTAGAATCTGTTAAAAAAACCAATCGTTTAGTAATTTTAGAAGAAGCATGGCCTTTTGGAAATGTTTCAACAGAAATTACATATCAAGTACAAGAGCAAGCTTTCGATTATTTAGACGCTCCAATTATTAAAATAAATACAGCAGATACGCCAGCACCATTTTCTCCAGTTTTACTTGCAGAATGGTTACCCAACAGTACTGATGTAATAAAGGCGGTAAAAAAAGTGTTATATAAATAAGATTTATCACATATTTTAATTGACTTTGTAAATTATTTTTTTAAAAATTACTTTTCTTATTATCAATATCTTAACATCGAATTACTTTTGATGAGGCATTTTTATTTTTATATATTACTCTTTTTTACTTCATTGGTTCAATCACAAACCAAGGTAAGTGGGGAGCTAAAAGATGAATTTGGAGATCCAGTTGCCTTTGCTAATGTTTTTTTTAAAGATTCTAATGAAGGAACAATTACCAACGAAAACGGAAGGTTCTATTTAGAGTCTAATGAAACCTATACCACTGTAATTTTTTCATTTGTTGGATATACTACTTTAGATTTAGATCTTGAAAAAAAGACTAATTTTAAAATGAATATTATTTTAAAAGAAGAGTCTGCTTCTCTAAAAGAAGTGCTTATTTTTAGTGGAAAACAATCAAAAAAAAATAATCCTGCTATTGATATTCTTCGTAAAATTTGGGAAAATAGAAGGGAAAATGGAGTTAAAAAGTTTGATCAATATTCCTATGATAAATATGAAAAATTAGAATTTGATATAAATACCATTGACAGCAACCTTATAAAAAGTAAAACCTTTAGAGGAATGGAATTCATTTTTGATAAAGTTGACACGTCAAGGGTGACAGGAAACACCTATTTACCTGTTTTTATCAATGAAGCTTATTCAAAGGTGTACGGTGATAATAAAATTGATAAAGAAAAAGAACTTTTAGAGGGCAATAAAAACTCGGGGTTTGAAAACAATCAATCATTGATAGAATTAGTAAAAGACTTATATTCAGATTTTGATATTTATGATAATCATTTAAAATTCTTTGATGTAGCTTTTAACAGCCCATTATCTACAAATGGAATTAATGTTTATAATTATGTGTTATTGGATAGTGCTTTTGTTGGTGATAAGTGGTGTTATAATATTGTTTATTATCCTAGAAGAAAAAATGAATTGACATTTAAAGGAGACTTTTGGGTAAATGATAGCACTTGGGCCATTAAAGAAATTAATTTACAAGCATCAAAAAGTGTAAATTTAAATTGGGTACGTGAAATTTATATTGAACAAGAATACGATGTGTTAAACGATTCTACTTTTTTAATAACAAGAGATTACATGTTAAGTGACTTTAGTTTTAGGAAAAAAGAAAGTGCTCATGGTATGTATGGAAAAAGAACTACTCTTTATAATAACTACAAATTTGATATTCCTAAGGGCGAAAAATTTTATAAAGAGAATATAGATCCCTATGATTATGAAGTTTACAATCGATCTGATAGTTTTTGGGACGAAAGAAGAATGGAGTCTTTAAGTAGTGACGAAAAAGGTATTTATAAAATGTTAGACACCTTGATAACGGTTCCACGATTTAAAAATTTATATACAATAGGTGCTTTAGTCGCCAGTGGATATTATGAATTTAAAGGTTTTGATGCTGGGCCAATTTTTTCTGTTTTAGGTTATAATGATGTCGAAGGTTTGCGACTTCGACTTGGAGGAAGAACATACTTTGGTCAAAATGATATGTGGAGATTAGAAGGTTTTGGTGCTTATGGATTTAAAGATGAGAAATTTAAATATGGATTGTCTGGCAAGGTATTGCTAAGTAAAAAAAATAGGAAGATTTTATTTGGAGGTCATCGAAAAGATATAGAACAAACAGGAGCGAGTTTAACCAATAGCAATGATGTTTTGGGAAGAAATAGAGCCTCTTCCGGATTGGTGACAATAGGGGCAAACGATCGTTTAACCAATATAGAACTTTTTACTTTAGGCTATGAAATGGAGCCTGCTAAAAATTTTATTTTTAGAATAACAGGTTCTCATCGAACATTAAAGTCTGCTTCAGATACCTTTAGTTTAAGTTATTATGATAAAAATGGTGCCATTAATGACGAATTAAAACAGTCTGAATTAGAATTAGGAATTAATTACATTCCAGGACGTAAAACTTCTGGGTATGGAGTAGAAAGGAAAATAATAAATCAAGGAGATTTCCCTTCCTTTTTCTTAGGATATACTTTTGGTTTAGAAAATGTTTTAAAAAGTGACTTTGATTATCACAGAATACAAACCTTATATACGCAACCTTGGAACGTTGGAGGTCTAGGAAGATTATATACCACCGTTGAATTAGGGAAAATAATTGGTGCTGTTCCTGTAGGCTTATTAAGTCCTATCCCCGGAAATCAAACACTATGGAGTATTTATAACACATTTACACAATTAGATTACTACGAATTTGTAAGCGATACCTATGCGTCTTTTCATTTAAAACATAATTTTGGAGGACGATTTTTTGGTAGAGTTCCGTTGCTTCGAAAATTAAATTTACGTGAATTGGTAGGTTTTAGAGCCGTATGGGGTCAAATTTCAGAAGCAAATAATGCTATTAATGTTGGGGTAGATGGTTTGCCAATTCTTTACCAATCTCCAGAAGATATCTATTGGGAATGGAGTGCTGGAGTTGGGAATATTTTTAAAATATTTTCAATTCAACTTAATTTTCGTGGCAACTATTTTGATAATCCAGGAGCAAGGAACTTCGGAATAACAGGGGATTTTAGTTTTTCATTTTAGAATAATTATATTTTATAAAAAATTACAATGACTACAAAAGACAAGATTACTTTTATGTATTAATTGAAATATAAAAAAAATTAGAAATAAATGAGAATGTGATTTACGTAAAATTTTGCTCTTTAAAATTAGTTTTCTGAGGGGTTTTTTATTCTATTTGAATTTACTACTTTTGCAAGCCTTAATAATAAAATAATAAAATATGGAATCAATGATGATTTATATGCCAATAGTTGCGGCATTAATAGGTTTGCTTTATATGTTAGTTAAAAAATCTTGGGTAATGAAACAAGATGCAGGTGATGGTAAAATGAAAGAAATTTCTGAACACATCTACGAAGGTGCTTTGGCATTCTTAAATGCAGAGTATAGACTTTTAGCAATATTTGTTGCAGTTATAAGTGTTTTATTATTTGTTGTTTCAACAATTGTTCCGTCAACACATTGGTTAATTGTTGTTGCTTTTATATTAGGAGCCTTTTTCTCTGCATTTGCAGGAAATATCGGTATGAAAATAGCCACTAAAACAAATGTAAGAACCACACAAGCAGCCAGAACAAGCTTACCGAATGCTTTAAAAGTATCTTTTGGTGGTGGAACTGTCATGGGCTTAGGGGTAGCTGGTTTAGCAGTTTTAGGTTTAACGATGTTTTTTATATTTTTCTATAACTACTTTATGGGTGGAGTAAATGGTGCTTTTTCAGTAGAAAAAATGACTATAGTTCTAGAAACCTTAGCTGGATTTTCTTTAGGTGCTGAATCTATTGCATTATTTGCAAGAGTTGGTGGTGGTATTTATACCAAGGCTGCCGATGTTGGAGCTGATTTAGTAGGTAAAGTAGAAGCAGGTATTCCAGAAGATGATCCTCGCAATCCAGCAACTATTGCTGATAATGTAGGTGATAACGTTGGTGATGTTGCAGGTATGGGTGCCGATTTATTTGGTTCTTATGTAGCAACGGTATTAGCTGCTATGGTATTAGGAAACTATATTATTGCAGTAAATGATATTAATATCTTTAAAGATTTTGGTTCCATTGGACCCATCTTATTGCCAATGGCAATTGCAGGTGCAGGAATTATCATTTCTATGTTAGGTACCATGTTAGTTGGTATTAAATCTAATGATGCTAAAGAAACCCAAGTAATGGGGGCTTTAAACAAAGGTAATTGGTTCTCCATAGCTTTGGTAGCAATTTCTTGTTATGTTCTAGTAAATTATATGTTACCAGAAACAATGAAAATGAATTTCTTTGAAACAGGTGGTAATGTATTGAAAGATATTACTGCTATGCGTGTTTTCTATGCAACCTTAGTTGGTTTATTTGTAGGTGCTGTCATATCTTCAGTAACAGAATATTATACAGGTTTAGGTAAAAAACCAATTTTAAATATTGTTCAAAAGTCGGCTACAGGTGCTGGTACAAATATCATTGCAGGTTTAGCGACAGGGATGATTTCTACATTTCCAACCGTACTTTTATTTGCTGCTGCAATTTGGTCATCATATGCATTAGCTGGTTTTTATGGTGTTGCAATGGCAGCATCAGCAATGATGGCAACTACAGCGATGCAATTAGCGATTGATGCTTTTGGACCTATTGCAGATAATGCAGGGGGAATTGCTGAAATGAGTGAACAAGATCCTATCGTAAGAGAACGTACAGATATTTTAGATTCAGTAGGTAATACAACAGCAGCAACTGGTAAAGGTTTTGCTATTGCTTCTGCAGCATTAACTTCATTGGCATTGTTTGCAGCATATGTGACATTTACTGGTATTGACGGTATTAATATTTTTAAAGCACCAGTTTTAGCAATGCTATTTGTTGGAGGAATGGTGCCCGTTGTATTCTCTGCCTTGGCGATGAATGCAGTAGGTAAAGCAGCGATGGAAATGGTATACGAAGTACGCCGTCAGTTTAAAGAGATTCCAGGAATTATGGAAGGTACTGGGAAACCAGAATATGATAAATGTGTAGCGATCTCTACTGAAGCTTCTTTAAAAGAAATGATGTTACCTGGTTTATTAACTATTGGATTTCCTTTGGCTATTGCTTTTATACCCATGTTATTTGGCATGGATAATATGATGATTGCTGAAATGTTAGGTGGTTATATGGCTGGAGTTACTGTAAGTGGTGTGCTTTGGGCAATTTTCCAAAACAATGCTGGTGGTGCTTGGGATAATGCTAAAAAATCGTTTGAAGCAGGTGTAATGATTAATGGTGAGATGACACATAAAGGTTCTGCTGCTCACGAAGCTGCAATTACTGGAGATACCGTTGGTGATCCGTTTAAAGACACTTCTGGGCCATCCATGAACATCTTAATTAAACTTACTTGTTTAATTGGATTGGTGATCGCACCTATACTAGGGGGACATAGTTCTGAAGATAAAGTAAAAGTTTTAGAAACGGTCGTTGTAGTTGAAGAGGTAATGAAAAGCAACACTGCAGAATTGCAAGGAGTTTGGTTATTAGATGCCAGTCATTCTTATGTAGATTTTTCTATCAGACACTTTTTAGCAAAATCTAAGGGTAGTTTTCAAAAAATTCAAGGTGTTATAGATTTTTCTGACACCCCTTCTATGGATGTAACTATTGATGTTGAGTCAATTAATACTTCAAATGAAAATAGAGACAGTCATTTAAGATCAGATGAGTATTTTGATACGGCTAAATTTCCAACGATGACTTTTGTTTCAAAAAGATTTAACAATACAGGTAACGGAATGATCGTAACCGGAGACTTAACAATAAAGGATATTACCAAGGAAATAGAATTTCCTCTATTTTATTTAGGTAAACAAGATACTGGTAGGGGATATCCGTCTGCTGCTTTTGAAGGTGAAATTACGATAAAGAGAACAGAATTTGGTGTTGGAAAAGAAGGTGTTTCTCTTGGTGATGAAGTTACTATTGAATTTTCATTAGAACTAAACCCAAAGAAAGAAGAGTAAAATTACTTAATTAATATTCATAAAAAAACCTGCTAATTTTAGCAGGTTTTTTTATGAGTATATTTTTAGAATCTTGATTAAAACAATCCGTTAATCTCCGCATCAATCTTATTGATAACATTTCCAAGATCTTCTGGGTTGTCTACAAAATTGATATTATCTACATCTAAAATCACAACGCTTCCTTTGTCATATTGATCAATCCAAGCTTCATAACGCTCGTTCAGTCTACTTAGGTATTCTATGCTAATAGAGTTCTCGTATTCTCTTCCTCGTTTATGGATTTGCCCTACTAAATTTGGGATAGAGCTTCGTAAGTAGATTAGTAAATCGGGTGCTTCTGTTACGCTTTCCATTAAGTCAAATAATGAACGGTAATTTTCATAATCACGATTGGTCATTAATCCCATCGCATGAAGGTTAGGTGCAAAAATAAATGCATCTTCATAAATCGTTCGATCTTGAATAATGGTTTTTTTATCTCTTCGAATATCTAAAATTTGTCGAAAACGAGAATTTAAAAAATAAACTTGAAGGTTAAAAGACCAACGTTCCATTTTATTATAAAAATCGTCTAAATATGGATTGTCTTCTACGTCTTCATATTGAGCTTTCCACTTATAATGTTTGGCTAGTAAACGAGTTAATGTTGTTTTTCCAGCTCCTATATTTCCTGCTATGGCAACGTGCATAAAGTATTACTTTGGAAGGGTTAGTTTAAATGTACTGATCTTATTTTCGTTATAAATATAAAGGAAATCTTGCGTAAGCTGCAAATCTTTTATACTTATTTCAGGAGATTTTATTTTCGTTATTTCTCGAGTCTCTTTATCAATATAATAGAGCTCATTATCTTTTAAGGCAATTAAATTTTTATTTAATTGTACGATTTTCTGAAAGCCTTCATTATTGATTTCAGCAATAAGGCTTCCATAAATATTATAAGCTCTTATTTTAGCCTCTGTTAAAACAAAACAATAATTAAAATTACTAGCTACCGATAACACTTCACCGTTAATAGGTTGAGAAACTAAGATTTTACTTTTCAAGCGATAGTTGTACAATTCTAATTGCTGCGAATCCATATTAATAAACCATAAGCTATTATTGGCAGCAACCATCGCTTGACTGGAATTAATGAATTCTGAAAGATTATTAAAATTAATTCGTTCGATTTCAGACAGTTTATTATCCAATAAAACTACCGTATTAAAATCTTGATAATAAACAGCAATGTTCATAGGGTTAACAATATCTACTGAATAGATTTCACCTAATTGAAAGTCCTTAAAGTTAGCTATACTAGTGTTGTTTTTTTTGTAGAATACTTGATCTTTAATATAGTAGATATCGTTAAAGGAATCGATACCTATAAATGTATCTGCATCTAATAGCTTGGTTTCAACTAAAGATATTTGTTGAGACCAAACCCAAACTGGGAATAATATAAAAAGTATAGTATATTTCAAATCGAATGACAAGGTACGGAAAACAATTATTCCAACGTAAACAGATACCTACATTTTAGTCATCCATTTAAATTGATACTTAGTATCTGGAATAACAGATCGTTCTGCCAATCGATACATTCTATCTGGTAATCGCATTAAATAGTCTCTTGCCTTTTCAGCTTCGGAGTTTAACCCCGTTATTTTATCGATACTCCAAAGCACATTTAATTTTCTCATAATGTCTACATAGTCAAAGCCTGTGTAAACACCCGCACGCTGTGCTACTATCGAAAATTGATCAAATAAAGATGTTTTTTTACCGAATGATTCTCTTAAATTCATAGCTGGCATGATGATTTGATTTTTCATCATATAATAATAGGCTAACATCATTTCTGAAGGATCAATTTTAAATATTTCTTCAATAAAATGAGAATATGCTAAGTGATGTCTCATTTCATCTCCAGCAATTATTTTAGACATTTTTGCCAGGGCTTTATGTCCTTTTTTACGAGCTACTTTTGCGACATTATTATGAGAAACATACGTAGCTAATTCTTGAAAACTAGTATAAATAAAGTTTTTATATGGGTCAGTTGCTGTTCCAATATCAAAACCATCTGCAATTAAATGTTGCGTTGAAATTTCAACTTCTCTCATATTTACTCTCCCCGATAAATATAAATATTTATTAAGAACATCACCGTGTCTATTTTCTTCAGCAGTCCAAGCTCTTATCCATTTAGCCCAACCATTGTCTGGGTCTTGATCAACTCCATCTAGAGACATAAGCCAAGATTCGTAAGTTGGTAATGCTTCTTCAGTAATGGTGTCACCTACCAAACTAACCCAAAAATCATCATCTAATTCTTTTCCTAATTCTTGAATTTCTTTTACTTCTTCCAAAAAATTAGCTCCTTGAGGGTTTGGTAAAAAATCGGAAGGCTGCCATATTTTATCAGCATCTACTAGAAACTTGTCTACAAAAACATCAATGTTTTTGCCTAGGGTTTGCATTACTTCTTTACGTATATTTTCTATAGACATAATCTCATAAATTTAGTTATGCAATATACCCTTATCCACTGAATTTTGCTATTATTAAGATGTTCTAAATTTAAATATGTTTAAAAAAAAACAGTTAGAGTTTAACACTCAACATGCTAAAAAGGTAAAAAGATAAATCAAGAAGAGTTGGAAAATCTGATGAAGAAATTAATATCGGATTGGATAATTATATATTTTGTTTTAATTGTGAATCTATTCCTGAATTAATAGTAATAAATGAACTAGCTGAAAATAAAAATAAAATAGCAAACATTGCTTTACGGATTAATCCCAATGTTAAAGCCAATACACATTAATATAATCACTGGATTAGAAGAAAATAAATTTGGTATTAACAGATGGGAATTAGAAGAGGTTTTACATACTTTGAAAAACCTTAAAAACATTAATCTATTTGTTTTTATTTTCACATAGGATCTCAAATAAGAGATTTACTAGTTGTAAATTCTTGTGGAGCTTATGGTGAAGTAATGGCATCTCAATATAATTTAAGAAGATGACCCCTTGCGATTTATTAAATCAATCCCATTATCAATCAAATGAGCGATTTTTGGCCAGGTGTCTTTTAAGTTGATTAAGTGTTGTAAAACGACTTCTTCCTTAGTGAGTTCATATATTTCAATAGATAATAACCAATCGGAAGGATAATCTCTTTTTAAGGCTTCAAAAATGGTCATTAAAGCATCGTAAGAAGCTTTGTTTTTTCGTATGGTTCTAACAGAATTATATAATTTATTTAATTCCCTTTCTTTTTTTGAAATGGCCTTTTGAATGGTTTTAGTATCGCTTGGTTTTAAGGTAATTGGGAAAGAATTATAATCTGCTGCACCTGTAAAAGCAGAAACAATTTCTTTGCCAACCGCCATATCAAAACCTCCCATTTCTGGAGAAAACAACAGTTCATTTTTATAAGTCACCGTACAATTTGTAAACTGAATCAACATCAATTCCCCTCGAAGGTTTCTAATTCCTGTAACATTTAATCCTTTTACAGTGATTCCGCTTTCAAACTCAAATGAAATTTCTTTTCCATCATAAAAATTATAAGCCTGTAAATCTCGAGGCCCCATATTTTCAATCGCTAGATTGATGCCTTTCAATTTCCCTAAAGGAGAACTGAAACCATGTTTGTGAGCAGTAATTCCGTGACCGATCACTTCCTTCTCTCGATAGGAGAGCGCTGTAGGACCCTCTGTTTTAAAGAATACTACTTCGTTATCTTCATTTTTAATCATTTGGGCAAATACACCTGAAATTTGAAGCCCGGTACTTAACTCTATAGTGCCTAATTGCTTTGAACCTATTAGTTTATTTAAACCTCTCCAGCCTCCTTTTCTAACAGCCATGGTATTGGCGAATTCTTCTAAAACCTCTTGTAAGTATGCGAAATCTGGTGTTACATATAGTTGAGGTTGCGGTTTTGTAATGTCAAAACTTTGATAAGCAGCATCTATGGAATATGGAATTTTTTTTACTTCATCTTTTAAACATGAACTGCTTTCTCCAATAGAAGATAGAAGCCCAGCGCCATAAATTTTCGGATCATTAATAGTGCCAACTAATCCATACTCTACGGTCCACCAATGTAAATTTCTAATTAATGTAATTTCGGAAGGTGAAACCTCTTTGTTTTGTAATTCTGCCACCCTGTTTTCTGCTGCTTCTATTATTGAGTTTGAAACTCCATCAGCTTCCTTTACAATAGATAATTCTCTTATAGCTTCATACATATCTATATCATAAGCACTAGAAATTGCTTTGGCTCCAATTTCTCCAAAACGCCTTAAATATTCAGCATAATCTGGACTTGCAATAATAGGGGCATGACCTGCGCCTTCATGAATAATATCTGGTGCAGGAGTATACTCAATATTTTCTAATTGTCTAATATCACTTGCTATAACCAATATTTTATAGGCTTGAAACTCCATAAAAGCATTGGGTGGTATAAAACCATCAACAGCAACAGCAGCCCAACCAATTTCTTTAAGTATTCTATTCATGCCATACATAGATGGGATGTGGTCAATAGAAATACCAGTTTTGTCTAAACCTTCAAGATAGCTTTCGTGTGCTACGTTACTTAAGTAATCTATATTCTTGCGCATTACATAACGCCACACTGCCTGATTTATGGGAGTATATTGTTCGTAATCTTGTGACTTCATAAATTGCTTCAAATGAGGAGGCAATTTGTCCAACAATGGATTCGATTTAATTTGATCGTTCATAAAGTCAAAAATAGAATAATATTATTAATTATAGTTTCAGAATTGTAGATAAAAAAAGAAATGATAACTTGCCTTTTCTATGAAACGAGCATATAAAAGTTTTACACTCAAAGGATGATTTTTAGTAAACAGCATGTGACCGATTTATAAAATAGTATTGACACATGAATCCATCTCCCAGAAAATTAGAAATTATTTCCGTAGCCTCTACTCTTTTTAAAGAAAAAGGTTATAGTGCTGTCACGATGCGAGATATCGCAAAAGTAATGGGAATTAAAGCTGCTAGCCTTTATAATCACATACAAAATAAAGAGGAGATTCTTACATTTATTATTATATCATTGGCGGAAGAGTTTATTGATGGATTGGAAAAAATAAAAAGTGGCAATAATGATTGTATATATAAATTAAAGCAAATTATTATTTTACATGTAGATATTTCCAGCAGGAATACTAACGGAATGGCTTCTTTAAATAACGATTGGATGCATTTAAAAGATCAATTAAACCATTATCTAGCCTTGCGTATGGAATATGAAAATTCTTTTAGAAATATTATCAGTAAAGGTATTTTAAAAAATGAAATAAAAAATATAAATCCCGATATTATGGTATTTTCTATCTTATCTACCTTACGCTCACTATACCTTTGGGTTCCAAAAAAAGATGACATGGAGCCCTCACTTTTAGCTGCTAACTTAAGTGAAGTGCTGTTAAAAGGAATAAATAAATAAATAGTAAATATTTGTTATCTTTGTAACGTAAACTAACAATTGTTAGTTGAAATAAATATTATAATTGTGGCGAAATTTCATTCCCTTGAAGTAAAAGATATTTATAAAGATACCGACGATTGTTCGGTCATAGCGTTTAATGTACCGGAGGATTTAAAAATAACATTTAAATTTAAGCCAGGGCAATATTTAACCCTAAGAGACACTATAGATGATGAGGATATTAGGCGTTCTTATAGTTTATGTACTAGTCCTTTGGATCATGAATGGAAAGTAGCAGTTAAGAAAATACCTGATGGTAAATTTTCAACTTTTGTAAACGAAACTCTAAAAAAAGGTGATGTTTTAAAAGTAATGAAACCAATGGGTAGGTTTGGCATTGCAATTTCTGAGACACCAAAAAATTATATTTTTTTTACAGCGGGTAGTGGTATTACCCCTATACTTTCGATATTGAAAACTCATTTAGAAATGGAACCTAATAGTACCTTCAAATTATTTTATTTGAACCGTACTGTTAAATCTATTATTTTTAAAGAAGAAATAGAACAACTTAGAAATCAATATTTCGGAAGGATTGAGTTGTTTTATTTTTTAACTAAAGAATACAGAGATGTTGAATTGTTTAATGGGCGGTTTTCAAAAGAAAAATTAGAAATAATTTTTGATAAATTAGTAGATGTTTCAAGTTTAGATGAATGTTTTCTTTGTGGCCCTGAAGAAATGATTTTTTTAGTAAAAGATGAATTGATAAAAGCTGGAATGGCTTCAGAAAAGATTCATTTCGAGTTATTTGTAACAGGTCTTTCAAAAGAAAATGTCAAGGAAACTAAAAACACTGAAATATCAGAAAGAGATCAAGTTGAAATTACTATTATAGATGGAGGTAAAGAATTTCATTTTGGTATGCCTAAAGGAGATGGAAATATTCTGGATGCCGCTTTAAATGCAGGTTCAGATTTACCATTCGCTTGTAAAGGTGGAGTTTGCAGCACATGTAAATGTCGAGTAGTTGAAGGAGAAGTGTTCATGAAAGTAAATTATGCCTTAGATGAAAAGGAAGTTGCACAACAATATGTATTAAGTTGTCAAGCTGTTCCAACAACTAAAAAAGTAATACTAGATTTTGATGTTTAGCATCAAATCCAATATATTTATATTGAAAATAAAAATTGAAGTTCAACTCGCTAAAGGTTAATAACCAAAAGTCAAAAACATAAAAAAATGAGTAAAGAACAACTAAAAAATTTAGAAACTCAATTTGAAGCTCGCATTGCTCGTGATGAAAAAATTGAGCCCAAAGATTGGATGCCAGAAAAGTATCGCAAGACACATATTAGACAAATGTCTCAACATGCGCATTCCGAAATAGTAGGAATGCTCCCAGAAAGTAATTGGATTACTAGGGCTCCTTCTTTAAGAAGAAAAGTAGCATTATTAGCAAAGGTTCAAGACGAAGCTGGGCATGGATTGTATTTATATTCTGCAACGGAAACTTTAGGTATTTCAAGAGAAGAATTATATAACCAACTTCATACGGGTGCAGCAAAATATTCGAGTATTTTCAATTATCCAACGGTAACTTGGGCAGATATGGGTGCAATAGGTTGGTTGGTAGATGGTGCCGCTATCATTAATCAAGTTCCGCTCTGTAATACATCGTACGGACCCTATGCAAGAGCTATGGTTCGTGTATGCAAGGAAGAAAGCTTTCATCAACGTCAAGGATATGAAATTATGATGAAATTGGCAAATGGAACAATGGAACAAAAGGATTTAGCTCAAGATGCTCTGAATCGCTGGTGGTGGCCAAGCCTTATGATGTTAGGTCCAACAGATGCAGAATCTATTCATACAGAACAATCTATGAAATGGAAATTAAAACGTAAATCTAATGATGATTTACGTCAGCAATTTATAGATCAAACTGTTCCTCAAGCTGAATTGATTGGGCTAACAATTCCTGATCCAGACTTAAAATGGAATGATGAACGTAGTAGTTACGACTATGGTAAAATTAATTGGGAGGAGTTTTGGCAGGTTGTAAAAGGTCATGGGCCTTGTAATAAAGAGCGAATGAGAGCTCGATTAGGAGCATGGGAAGAAGGTGAATGGGTTCGTGATGCGGCTATGGCCTATGCTGAAAAAAAACAAGAACGAAAAGAAAAACAAGTTGTATAAAAACAGATAGTCATGTCAAAAAAAAATTGGCCAATTTGGGAAATTTTTGTCAGAAGTAAAAACGGATTAGAACATCGTCATTTTGGAAGTCTTCATGCAGCAGATGCAGAGATGGCTCTAGAGAATGCACGTGATGTTTATACGAGACGAAATGAAGGTGTAAGTATTTGGGTTATAGAATCTAAACACATAACAGCTTCAAACCCTGAGAATAATGGTGAATTATTTGAGCCTGCTCAAGATAAAGTATACCGCCATCCAACCTTTTACGATTTACCAGACGAAGTAAAACACATGTAATGAAAGAGAATCTCTATAACTATATTCTTGGTATCGCAGACAACAGTCTAATTCTAGGACAACGTATGGGAGAACTCTGTGGTCATGGACCAAGTTTGGAAACAGATATTGCTTGTACTAATATATCATTGGATTTATTGGGGCAAGTACGAAGTTATTTTCAATATGCTGCAAAAATTGCAGGAGATGATAGAAACGAAGATGATATCGCAATGCTTCGCAAAGAACGCGACTATAAAAATGTATTATTAGTAGAACAACCAAATTTAAATTTTGCATATACTATTGGGCGTCAGTTTTTATTTGATGTTTATCATTTAGCCTTTTTAGCTGAACTACAAAAAAGTACAGATTTAACACTATCGGCTATTGCTAATAAATGCATAAAAGAAGTGAGTTATCACGAGCGATTTTCGTCTGACTGGGTGAAGCGTTTAGGTGATGGTACAGCAGAAAGTAAAGAAAAGATACAAGAAGCCGTCAATGATTTATGGACCTATACTGATGAATTATTTCATCAAACAAAAGCTGACAAAGCGATGGTTTTAGAAAGTGTAGGAGTAGATGTTACAAAACTTAAAGGCAACTACTACAAAAGAGTTAAGAATCTTTTAGAAGAAGCAACACTCCAAATTCCCGATTCTAAATGGTTTCAAAAAGGAGGTAAAGAAGGAATTCATACGGAGCATTTAGGATATTTATTAACTGATTTGCAATACATGCAACGCACCTATCCGAATATGGAATGGTAAGATGAATAAAACGGAACAACATATCGACCCAATTTTAATTCCAATACTAGAACAGGTTTCTGATCCAGAAATCCCTGTATTGTCTATTATGGATATGGGAGTTGTGCGTTCTGCATTAATCATAAATGGTATCGTAGAAGTTGAAATCACACCAACTTATAGTGGTTGTCCTGCAATGGATGTTATAGGAGATGATATTGAAAAAGCATTAAAAAATGCTAACTACGACTCCAGAATAGATTTAATCCTTCACCCAGCTTGGACAACCGATTGGATTACACCAATAGGAAGAAAAGCGTTAGAAGATTATGGTATAGCTGCACCTTTAGAAGCTGATGCGGATAAAGAGGTATTGTTAAACGGAAAACGATTGATTAAGTGTACCAATTGCCGTTCACAAAACACAAAATTAGTAAGTCAATTTGGATCAACTGCTTGCAAAGCTTTATTTAAGTGTGAAGATTGTCAAGAGCCATTCGACTATTTTAAATGTCTTTAACTTAATATTTATAAATGAACAATAGTATTCTTATAAAAATAGAAAATCAAGTTGCTTATATAACACTTAACAGACCTGATGTATTTAATAGTTTCAACCGAGAAATGGCATTGTCACTTCAAAGTATATTGGATGACTGTGAACATAATAATGATGTTAGATCTATTGTTATTACCGGAAACGGAAAGGCGTTTTGTGCTGGTCAAGATTTAAAGGAAGTCACTAGTCCAGAATTAAATCCTGGTTTTAAAAAAATATTAGAAGAACATTACAATCCCATTATCACTAGAATTAAATCTATTAATAAACCTATTATAGCAGCTGTAAATGGTGTGGCAGCAGGAGCAGGAGCAAATATCGCTTTGTCTTGTGATTTGGTTGTAGCGTCAAATAAAGCTAGTTTTATCCAAGCATTTAGTAAAATAGGATTGATACCAGATAGTGGAGGGACTTTTTTTTTACCAAGATTAATTGGTTTTCAGAAAGCCACTGCTTTAATGATGTTAGGAGATAAAGTGACGGCTGAAGAAGCGGAAGAATTGGGAATGATTTTTAAAGTGATTTCATCCGAAAGTTTTAATGAAGAAGTTGAAAAACTAGCTGTTAAATTAGCAAATATGCCGACCAAAGCTTTAGGGCTGATTAAAGAATTATTAAATAAATCAATTACAAATACCTTAGAGCAACAATTAGAATTAGAAGGAAAATTACAAATTGAAGCTGCTCTATCTGAAGATTATACAGAAGGAGTTAATGCTTTTATGGAAAAGAGAAAGCCAATTTTCAAAGGAAAATAATGAATAAAGAAACCTTGATACAAGTCCATGATAAAGTGAAACCATACATTCATCGCACACCTGTACTTAGTTCTGAATTGATAAATGAAATTACAGGTTGTAAGGTGTTTTTTAAATGCGAGAATTTTCAAAAAATGGGAGCTTTTAAAATGCGAGGTGCAGCAAATGCAATTTTAAGTTTATCAGAGGAACAGCGTAATTGTGGAGTGGTAACACATTCGTCTGGTAATTTTGCTCAAGCTTTATCATTAGCAGCAACTAAAATGAATGTTAAAGCATATATAGTAATGCCTAAAAATGCACCACAAGTAAAAAAAGATGCTGTTAAAAATTATAAAGGTGAAATAATAGAATGTGAGTCTAATTTAAAAGCTCGCGAAGCAGCAGCAGAAAAAATTAGAATAGAAAAGAATGCTACCTTTATTCATCCTTCAAACGATGATCAAGTAATTTTAGGTCAAGGAACTTCGGCCAAAGAATTATTAGAAGATTATCCCGATTTAGAGGTTATTTTTACTCCAGTTGGAGGAGGAGGTTTATTGGCAGGAACTGCTTTATCGGCTAACTATTTTTCAGATAAGTGTGAGGTAATAGGTGCAGAGCCAGAAAATGTGGACGATGCTTATCGATCTTTGAAAAGTGGGAAAATAGTATTTAATGATAATTCCAATACCATCGCAGATGGTCTAAGAACATTTTTGGGGGATCGAAATTTTCCGATCATATTAGCACATGTCAAAACTATTATACGAGTTAGTGAAGATGAAATTATCAATGCGATGAAATTGATATGGGAACGAATGAAAATAGTAGTGGAGCCTTCAAGTGCCGTTGCTTTTGCAGCATTACTAAAAGAAAAAAATAATTTTAAAAATAAAAATATCGGTATTATCATTTCCGGTGGTAATGTAGATTTAAATAATCTACCATTTTAAATATATAGTATGACAGTTGGAATTATAGGAGGTGGTACAATGGGAAGTGGTATAGCGCAGGTAGCTGCTACTGCAGGTTGTAGGGTAAATTTATACGACACCAATCAAATGGCTTTAGATAAAGCCAAAGCTTCCCTTGAAAAAATATTAAATCGTTTAATTGAAAAAGCTAGCATCGATTCTAATGAGAAGACCCGAATTCAGAATAATATTAATTATGTTGGTTCTTTAAAAGAATTAAGTGACTCTAATTTGATCATTGAGGCCATAATTGAAAATCTCGATATTAAGCAAAAAGTGTTTTTAGAGTTGGAAAATTATGTCAGTGAGGATTGTATTATTGCATCAAATACCTCAAGTTTATCAATAGCATCAATAGCTGCTTCATTAAAAAACCCTAAACGTTGTGTTGGAATTCATTTTTTTAATCCAGCACCATTAATGAAATTGGTTGAGGTTATTCCTGCTATTCAAACATCATATGAAGTGCTTGAAAAGGCAATAGACACAATAACTAGTTGGAAAAAAACAGTAGCAGTTACTAAAGATACACCTGGTTTTATAGTTAACAGAGTTGCTAGACCATTTTACGGTGAAGCTTTGCGCATTTACGAAGAAGGTATAGCAGATTTTGAAACCATAGATCATAGTTTAAAGACATTAGGTGGTTTTCGAATGGGTCCATTTGAATTAATGGATTTTATAGGTAATGATATTAATTATACAGTTACAGAAACCGTGTTTAAGGCTTTCTATTTCGATTCAAGATACAAGCCCTCATTTACGCAAAAACGGTTTTTAGAAGCAGGCTATTTAGGACGTAAATCTGGAATTGGTTACTATGAATATGATGAAAATAGCAAACGTGTCATTTCAAAAGAAATTAAAACACCTCAAAATAGAGGCTTGTCTCAGCAAATATTTGATAGGGTTTTAGTCATGCTAATCAATGAAGCTGCAGATGCATTATTTTTAAACATAGCTTCAGCCGAAGATATAGATACCGCAATGACAAAGGGAGTAAACTATCCAAAAGGTTTATTAGCTTGGGCAGATGAAAAAGGAATAAATTGGTGTGTAGATAACATGGATAACTTATACAACGAATATCATGAAGACCGCTATCGTTGTTCTCCATTGCTTCGAAAAATGAATCGAGAAAATAAAACTTTTTTTTAATGAAAGGAGAGTTGATACCATACAAGATGTTGAGTCAAGATGCTTATAGTCAAACGTTAGGTATCAAGATATTAGAATGTGAGATTGGAAGGTGTAAACTAGGAATGACAATTCGTAAAGAAATGTTGAATAGTATGGATAAAGCTCATGGTGCTATAACCTATGCTTTAGCGGACACCGCTTTTGGCTTTACAGCAAATACTCATGGGAAGTATGCGGTTTCTATCGAAACATCTATTAATCATATAGAAGCTTTAGAAATAGGGGACTACATTACAGCTGAAGTTACATTGGATCTTCAGAAAACTAAAGTTGGGTTTAATATAGTTGAAGTAAAACGTGGAAATGAATTAGTAGCTCTTTTTAAAGGAGTGGTTTATAGAACAGAAAAAGATTGGAAAAAATAAAATGATTAACGATCTGTAATTTGAGAATTAAGAAGTATAAAGTTTATTTTAACAACATTAAATCCTCAGTCTCAAAATAAATTTAACACATAAAATGGAACTTATAAGGATAGTGTTTTAGAAGCGTGTAGTACTTCAAAAATCAAAAATCGTTTAATCCGCAATTAAGAATCAAAATGGAAGCATATATCATAGACGGAATAAGAACACCTATTGGAAATTATAAAGGAACATTATCAGCTATTCGTACCGATGATTTGGGAGCTTTGGTTATTTCAGAGATTGTAAAGCGTAATCCTAATATTCCAAAAGAAGCCTATGACGATGTCATCATGGGCTGTGCAAATCAAGCAGGTGAAGACAATCGAAATGTTGCTCGCATGTCATCATTATTAGCAGGCTTGCCTTTTACCGTTCCAGGAGAAACAGTAAACAGACTTTGTAGTTCAGGATTGTCAGCAATTATTCATGCAAATAGAGCTATAAAAGCCGGTGATGGGGATTTATTTATTTCAGGAGGAGTTGAGAATATGACTCGTGGGCCCTATGTAATCGCAAAACCATCAACAGGTTTTGGAGGAGATTCTAAAATGTATGATTCTACTTTTGGGTGGCGTTTTATAAACCCAAAAATGAAAGAGCTTTATGGTGTTGACGGTATGGGAAATACTGCTGAAAATTTAGTAGAAAAGTATAATATATCTCGCGAAGATCAAGATAAGTTTTCTTATTGGAGTCAAATGAAAGCAACAAAAGCTCAAGAAAATGGGCGTTTGGCAAAAGAAATAATTGCTGTTAAAATTCCCCAACGTAAAAAAGATCCAATTCAATTTTCCAAAGATGAATTTGTTAAGCCTATGACATCTTTAGCGGTTTTAGGGAACCTTAGACCTGCTTTTAAAAAAGAAGGAGGAAGTGTCACTGCAGGTAATTCCTCAGGGTTAAATGACGGTGCTGCTGCAACTATTATAGCTTCTGAGAAAGCCGTAAAAAAATACAATTTAAAACCCATTGCACGAATTGTTAGTTCTGCAGTCATTGGTGTAGAACCTCGCATAATGGGAATTGGTCCCGTAGAGGCTTCTAATAAAGCATTGAAAAAAGCAGGATTAACCATAAACGATATGGATGTAATAGAATTAAATGAAGCTTTTGCAGCACAAGCTTTAGCATGTACCAGAGCTTGGGGTTTAGCAGATGACGATCCTCGATTAAATCCAAACGGAGGTTCTATTGCTATCGGACATCCCTTAGGAGTAACTGGGGCAAGAATAACCTATTCTGCAGCCTTAGAATTAAAAGAGCAAAATAAAAAGTACGCATTGATCACCATGTGTATCGGCGTAGGGCAAGGATATGCTGCTATTATTGAAAATGTAAATTAAAATTAAAGTCATGAAAAAACTAGAAAGCTATATTAATGGAAAATGGGTTTATGGTTCAGGTGAAGGTATTCCAATGATCGATGCTGTTACTGGTGAAATTGTGGCCTTATCTAATACCACAGGTTTTGACCTTTCTGAAGTACTGCATTATGGAAGATTAAAAGGAGAGGTTTTACGAAAAATGACTTTTCAAGAGCGTGGTAATATGCTTAAAAAATTGGCTTTTTATCTTATTAAAAAGAAGCACTATTTTTATGACCTTAGCTATCGTACTGGAGCTACAAAAGTTGATAGTTGGATTGATATAGAAGGAGGTTTTGGTAATTTATTTGCCAACGCTTCTCTACGAAAATTATTTCCTAATCAGTCTTATCATGTAGAAGGAGAACCTATTGATTTGTCGAAAGGAGGCCGATTTATGGCTCATCATATATTAGTTCCCAAAAGAGGTGTTGCAATACATATTAATGCCTATAATTTTCCTGTTTGGGGAATGTTAGAGAAATGTGCAGTTAACTGGATGGCAGGTGTTCCAGCTATAGTTAAGCCAGCGACAAATACTTCTTTTTTAACGGAAGCTGTAGTTAGAGAAATTATAGCATCGAATATCTTACCAGAAGGGTCATTGCAGCTAATTTCTGGTTCAGCAAGAAGTATATTAGATGCTGTTGAATCACAAGATGTGGTTACATTTACGGGTTCTGCAATAACAGGTAGGATGTTAAAATCACATCCTAGAATTATCAGTGAAGCAGTACCATTTAATATGGAAGCAGATTCTTTAAATTCATGTGTATTAGGAGAAGATGCAATGCCAGGGACTCCAGAATTTGATATATTCATAAAAGAAGTACGCAAAGAAATGACCGTAAAATGTGGTCAAAAATGTACAGCAATTAGAAGAATTATTGTTCCTGAAAAACTAATTGAAGATGTCCAAATTGCCATAGGGAAACAATTAGACAAGGTCATAATTGGTGATCCAAGATTGAAAGAAGTTAGAATGGGTGCTATGGTAAATAAAGATCAAGTACAAGAAGTGAAGCAACGAGTTGGAGAATTAACAAAAACTGCTAAAATGGTTTATGGTAACTTGGATGAGGTATCGGTAATTGGTGCAAATTCCAAAGATGGAGCCTTTTTAGCTCCTGTACTTTTAAGAGAAGATGATCCATTTATAAATACAGAAATTCACGAAATTGAAGCATTTGGACCAGTTAGCACACTAATGCCATATAAAACATTGACCGAAGCAATTCATTTAGCACACTTAGGAAAAGGATCCTTGGTTTCTTCTATCGTCACTAATAGTGATTCAATTGCAAAAGAATACGTAGTTGAATCCGCTACACATCATGGCAGAATATTAGTTTTAAATCGTGAAAATGAAAAAGAAAGCACGGGTCACGGTTCTCCATTACCTACTTTAGTTCACGGTGGTCCTGGAAGAGCTGGTGGTGGAGAAGAAATGGGTGGAATGCGTGGTGTTAAGCATTATTTACAACGATGTGCTATTCAAGGAACTCCGACTACCTTAACAGAAATTACAGGAATTTATCAGCCAAAAGGAGCTTATAAAGAAACGGATAAACATCCCTTCGCATATCATTGGGAAGATATTGAACCAGGAATGTCTCTTAAAACTCATAAACGAACCATAACCGATGGTGATATTGTAAATTTCGCAAATTTAACATGGGATCATTTTTATGCACATACCGATATTACTTCTCTTGATGGAAGTATTTTCGAAAAGAGGACAGCTCACGGTTACTTTATATTAGCTGCGGCAGCAGGTCTTTTTGTATATCCCAATAAAGGTCCAGTTGCTGCAAACTATGGATTAGAAGATTGTCGTTTTTTAAGACCTATTTATCACAATGATACCGTTTATGTTCGATTGACCTGCAAGCAAAAGATCGATCGAGATGAAAGAGGAAAAGAACATCCCTGCGGAATAGTTAAATGGTATGTTGAAGTTTTTGACATTGAAAATGAATTGGTAGCAATTGCAACAATATTAACAATAGTTCAGAAAAAACAAACTGTTTTTCTAGAGATGACCTCCAAAAAGATTGAAGAATGTTTAAAAAAATTGACTGAAAAATCAAAACCCAATTGGGGAATAATGACTTCACAACATATGACCGAGCATTTAGAGTTGACCTATAGAATTGCATCTGGTGAAATCCAAGATTTTGAAATAGTAACACCAGAAAAATATTTAGAAAAAGTACAAGAATCTCTTTATAACTTCAAACCGATGCCTTCAGGATTCGATTTTCCACTGTATAAAAAAGGAAAATTAGAAGAACTAAAACATGAGAATTTACAAATCTCTAAATTAAAATTATTGGAAGCAAGAAAACAATACATCAATTTTTATAAAGAAAATCCCGATGGACTAGTTAAGAATGCAGTATTTGGTTTTTTAGAAAAATATGAATGGCAATTATTAGAACGCAAACACTTAAATCATCATTTTAAACAATTTGGATTATTATAACTATGGAAGCTTACGTAAATCAAAATATACAAAACGGTATTTCAACCATTGAGTTCTTTCATCCTGCACATAATAGTTTGCCGGGGACAATTCTAGCTGAATTAGTTAAAAATATCCACGATGCAGGATCAAATAATAAGGTTAAGGTTATTGTTTTAAAAAGTAGTGGAGCGCGTACTTTTTGTGCTGGTGCTAGTTTTGAAGAGTTAATAAATATCAATGATGCAGAAACCGGAAAGGTGTTCTTTTCAGGATTTGCTAATGTTATAAATTCAATGCGAAAGTGTCCAAAATTTATAATTGGTAGAATACAAGGTAAAACTGTTGGAGGTGGAGTTGGCATTGCATCAGCTACCGATTATTGTATGGCAACAAAATTTGCGTCCATTAAATTAAGCGAGTTGAATCTTGGGATAGGACCTTTTGTAGTTGGACCAGCAGTTGAAAGAAAATTAGGACTCAGTGGAATGTCTCAAATAGCTATCGATGCTAATTCTTTTTATAGTGCTGACTGGGCAAAACAAAAAGGATTGTTTGCGCAAGTATACGAAAGCACAGAAGAAATGGATAAAGCGATACAATCTTTTGCAGAAAAGTTATGTAGCTATAACCCAGACGCAATGAAAGAAATGAAAAAAGTTTTTTGGAGCGGAACTGAAGATTGGGATGATTTACTAGCGGAACGAGCTGCGATTTCGGGTTGCTTGGTTCTGTCTGATTTTACAAAAGAAACGTTAAAGAAATTTAAATAGATGTTTTATAGTTTTAAAGGACATATACCGATAGTTCACGAAAGTAGTTTTGTACACCCATTAGCTGCTGTTACAGGAAACGTACTCATTGGAAAAAACTGTTATATAGGACCTGGAGCTGCAATTCGAGGAGACTGGGGAGCGATTATTTTAGAAGATGGAGTTAATGTTCAAGAAAATTGTACGATCCATATGTTTCCTGGCAAAACAATTGTTTTAAAAGAGGGAGCGCATATAGGACATGGAGCAATTATTCATGGAGCCAACTTAGGGCGTAATTGTCTTATAGGAATGAATAGTGTTATAATGGATGATGCAGAAATAGGAGATGAATGCATTGTAGGTGCAATGGCTTTTGTAAAAGCGGAATCTATTTTTTCTAGTAGAAGTTTAATTGTTGGTAATCCAGCAAAAGTCATAAAAGAAGTTACCGATAAAATGATGGAATGGAAATCAGCCGGCACCAAGCTTTACCAAGCTTTACCAACAGATTGTCATGAAAGTTTAAAAGAAGTAGTGCCTCTTCGTGAGATCCCAAAGGACAAGCCTAAACAAGAGGATTTTTATAAAACCCTAGCTGAATTGAAAAGAAATAAATAATGTCAGAATACAAATTCAAAATGCCTAGACTTGGCGAAAGTATCACTGAAGCTGCCATCATTAAATGGTTTAAAAATGTGGGTGATACCATTGATCAAGATGAGGTATTATTAGAAGTTGCAACAGATAAAGTTGATTCTGAGGTTCCTTCATTGGTTTCAGGAATAGTTTCAGAATTATTGTTTAAGCAAAACGATGTAATTTCTATTGGAGAAACTATAGCTATTATTAAAACCGATGGAATTGTTTTACCAGCTAAAAAAGAAGAAGATTATAAACAAAAGCCTGCACAAGAGGCTAATAAAGCATTAAATAAATCTTCTCAAAAAATTAAACAAGGAGCATTTAATGTATCCAATTCAAATTTATTTTTCTCTCCATTAATTATCAGTATTGCAAAAGAACAACACATTAGTTTTGAAGAACTAGCTCGAATTCCATTAACAGGAGACGAAGGGCGTTTGCGAAAAAGTGATTTAATGAGCTATATTGAAGAAGGAAGGCCTTTTAAATATGCGCAACCTGTTGTTACAGATAATGGTTTTAAGGTGCCAGATTTAAAGTTTGATAAAGGAACTGGTAAAATTGTAGAAATGGATCGCATGCGACAGATGATCGCTGACCGGATGGTTTTTAGTAAACTTACTTCTCCGCACGTTACAGCATATGTAGAAGCAGATTTAACAGAAATGGTACATTGGAGAAAACAAGCAAAAATTTCTTTTCAAGAAAAGTATAATGAAAAATTAACTTTTACACCTTTATTTATTGAATCAGTAGCAAAGGCAATAGTTGATTTTCCGATGATTAATTCTAGTTTAGATGGAAAAAATATTATTGTAAAGGATACAATTAATGTTGGGATGGCAACAGCGTTACCTTCGGGTAATTTAATTGTACCCGTAGTAAGAGATGCAGATAAAAAAAACCTTAAAGAATTAGCTTCTGCAATCAATTCGTTGTCATTAAAAGCAAGAGAAAATAAATTAAAAGCAGATGATACTAGTGGTAGTACATTTACGATATCTAATGTTGGAACTTTTGGTTCCGTAATGGGAACTCCAATTATTAATCAACCCGAAGCAGCAATTTTGGCTACTGGAATTATAAAGAAAAGAGCTGAGGTGATGGAAAGGGCAGAAGGAGATACAATAGAGATTAGGCATATGATGTATTTGTCACTTTCTTTTGACCACAGGATTGTAGACGGGTTTTTAGCTGGATCCTTCTTAAAAAGAATTGCAGAAAACTTAGAGGGATTTGATATAAAAAGAAAAATATAATTATATGAGTCTTATCAAAAACAATAAAAAATACTTATGAAAAATATAAAAATTACAAAAACGGAACATTCAACATTGAGTAAATTAGATTTTGATAATATTCCTTTAGGAAAGATTTTTACCGATCATATGTTTATTTGTGATTATGAAAATGGTACTTGGAACAATCCTCGCATCATACCAATGCAAACTATTGCATCTCATCCAGCAACGATGGCATTGCATTATGGACAAGCAATCTTTGAGGGTATGAAAGCTACATTAGAAAGTAATGGCACTCCACTATTATTTCGTCCTAATAAAAATGCAGCAAGACTTAATTTTAGTGCGGATCGTATGGGAATGCCAAGTTTCCCTGAAGACCTTTTTTTAGAAGGTTTAAAGCAATTGGTGAACCTTGATAAGGAGTGGATTCCTAAGAAAAAAGGAAGCGCCATGTACTTGCGGCCTTTTATGTACGCAGATGAGCATTTTATAGGTATGCGTGCTGCAACAAGCTATAAGTTTATTATTATTTGTTCCCCTGCGGGTCCATATTTTAGTGAGCGAATTAAATTATTTGCTGAAAAAAAATACATTCGTGCGGCAACCGGAGGAACCGGAGAAGCGAAAGCAGCTGGAAATTATGCAGCAGCAATTAAACCTACAGAAAATGCAAAAGCCAAAGGATATAACCAAGTGCTTTGGTTGGATGCTGTTGAGCATAAATACATTCAAGAAGTAGGAACCATGAACATTTTCTTTAAGATCAACGGAAAGATTATTACTCCTTTTAGAGATGGTAATATTTTAGATGGAATCACAAGATTGAGTGTGATTGATTTATTAAAAATTAAAGGGTTTGAAGTAATAGAGCGACCTATTTCGATTGATGAAGTTAAGGAAGCATCAGAGAACGGAACATTAGAAGAAGCTTTTGGAACAGGAACTGCTATAGGAATTGCATACATTCAAGAAATTGGAACTGATGAAGAAATCATTCATGTTTCAAATAATAGTCCGGTAGGTGAAGACATAAATAATACATTAAATGGCATTAAAATTGGTGAGATTCAAGATACATTTGGTTGGATGATCCCAGTGGTTTAATAGTTTTAATAAAAGTGTTTAGTTTAAAATAAAATTATTTGAAAGATAATTCAATTCATAAGAATCTATTAGAGAAAGGGTTTTCTAACCTCTGTGCTGCAAAAGCAATGACTGATGAATATGAAGTAAACTTTAAAGAGGTTTCAAAATATGTTCATGCAACCTCTAGAGGGCATGAAGTAATACAAACTGTTGTTGGAATGCAATTGTTGCCGCAAGATTATGCTTTTCCTTATTATCGCGACGATGCTATGTTATTAGCTTTTGGTATGACTCCTTACGAGTTAATGTTACAAGTATTAGCAAAAAAAGAAGATCCATTTTCTGGAGGTAGAACCTATTATTGCCATCCTAGTTTGAAAGATGAGGATAAACCTAAAATTCCACATCAAAGTTCGGCTACTGGAATGCAGGCTATTCCAGCAACTGGAGTAGCAATGGGAATGCAGTATAAAGAACTAGTAGATTCAAAATCAGATTCTAAATTATTTAATACGCTTGATGTAAATCGTCCAATTACAGTTTGTTCTCTTGGTGATGCATCTGTAACTGAGGGTGAAATATCGGAAGCCTTTCAGATGGCAGCATTAAAGCAACTTCCAATATTATATTTAGTACAAGACAATGGATGGGATATTTCTGCAACTTCTGAAGAAACCAGAGCTCAAGACGCTTTTGAGTATTCAAGAGGCTTTAAGGGATTAGAAGCCATATCTATTGATGGAACTGATTTTGAAGAATGTTTTAAGGTGATACAATCTGTAATAAAAACGATCAGAAAAGAAAGACGCCCCTTTTTAATTCATGCTAAAGTTCCTTTGTTAAATCATCATACTTCTGGTGTAAGAATGGAATGGTATCGAGATGATTTGGAGGAGGCAAGAAGTAGAGATCCATACCCAAAAATGAAGAAATTATTATTGGAAAATGGTTTTTCAAAACCAGAAATAAATGACATTGAAGTATCTGTAATTGAAATAGTAAAAAAAGATTTAAAAAAAGCGCTAAAAGCAGAAGATCCAAAACCAGAAGATTTATTTACTCATGATTTTGCACCTACATTAATTACAGAAGAGGTAGGTGAGAGAACTCCTAAAAATGCTGACAAAGTACTTATGGTTGACTGTGCTTTATTTGCTATTGAAGAGTTAATGGGAAAGCATAAAGAATGCTTGCTTTATGGTCAAGATGTTGGAGGTAGATTAGGTGGTGTGTTTAGAGAAGCCGCAACCTTGGCCGAAAAATTTGGAGATCATCGTGTTTTTAATACTGCTATTCAAGAAGCTTTTATTGTGGGAAGTACCGTAGGTATGAGTGCAGTTGGATTAAAACCTATTGTTGAGGTACAATTTGCAGATTATATTTGGCCAGGATTAAATCAATTGTTTACGGAGGTAAGTAGAAGTTGTTATTTATCTAATGGCAAATGGCCAGTATCTATGATTTTAAGAGTTCCTATTGGCGCTTATGGAAGTGGCGGACCCTATCATTCATCTTCAGTAGAAAGTGTGGTTGCAAATATCAGAGGTATTAAAATAGCCTATCCTAGTAATGGAGCTGATTTAAAAGGGTTAATGAAAGCTGCTTATTATGATCCAAACCCAGTTGTTATTTTAGAACATAAAGGCTTGTACTGGAGTAAAGTTCCAGGAACAAAAGGAGCTACTTCTTTAGAGCCAGCTGAGGATTATATTTTACCTTTTGGAAAAGCGTGGGTCCTTCAGGAAATTTGGAAACAGGAAGAAGAGGAAACCCTATCGATTATAACTTATGGTATGGGAGTGCATTGGGCGATGAATGCATCAGAAGAATTAGGAATGCAAGATAGAATAGAAGTAGTGGATTTAAGAACACTGCATCCATTAGATTATAAGACTGTTTTTAATTCGGTAAAAAAATGCGGAAAATGTTTAGTCGTTACAGAAGAACCATCGGAAAATAGTTTTTCAAGAGCCTTACAAGGTAGGATTCAAGAAGAATGCTTTAACTATTTAGACGCACCAGTTATGTTTGTTGGTAGTAAGAATATGCCTGCAATTCCATTAAATTCGACTTTAGAGCAAACAATGATTCCAAGTACCGAAAAAGTGAAATCAAAAATTCAAGAGTTGTTAAATTATTAAATATCTAATTATGAAAAACTTACTAAAATTATTTATGTTTTTTGCATTTATAACTATGAATGCCCAATGGACTACAGATACCGTTTTAAATACCTTAGTAGCGGATTCTGAGGTAGGAGATATGCAAGCTATTGGTTCTTCTGAAGGGAAAACCTATGTGGTGTTTTGGAAATCTGTTGCTCCGCCTGTTAATTATGAATTGAGATTGCAAATTTTAGATGTAGATGGGTTACAATTATTAGGAAGTGATGGTATGTTAGTTAGTGATGCAATTCCAATGAGTACTTATACTGTTACTTGGAGTGTTGTTACAGATAATGAAGATAACCTTTATATAGGTATTACAGGTACAGGGAATGGCGAGCCTGCTTTTGTTTTTAAATTAGATACAGAAGGAAATCATTTATGGGGCTCCAATGGTGTTAATGTCGGTTCTGGATATTCTGTAACCGTTTTGCCATTATCAACTGGTGAAACTATTGTTTCTTGGTTTCCAGAAGGAGAAAGTGTAATGCAGAAATATGATGCTTCTGGAAATACTTTATGGGAAGTAACACAAACTATAGTTGAAAGTGGAAACAATACAGTGCCTGCAAACATGTTTGAGTTATCTAACGGAGATTATATAATGGTTTTCCATAGCATAACTTATGGGGTGAACTCTAATTTATTTGCACAACGATTTGATTCATTTGGGGTTTTACAATGGTCTAATCCTACACAATTATCAAATTACGGAACTGTTTTTATTACTACTTATGATGGTTTGCAAGATGGTGATGTTGTTTATATGGGATATAAAGCTTCTCCAGGAAACAGATTCGATTCCTTTTTACAACGTATTGATCCAGACGGAACATTACCTTGGGGTATAAATGGATCAGATTTCGATACCAACCAAACCGATTATGAGATGGATACAAAAATTGCATTCAAAGAGGGATCAGCATATATATGGTCAAGTTGTAATTATACCAATACCAGCCAAAGTGAAAAAGGAGAATATATTCAAAAGTTTGATAAAGAAACTGGAGCGAGAATGTTTAGCAATAATGCAAAAGAAATATTTCCAATTGGCAGTGAAAAAGTACATGCTGGATCTATATATTTATTAAATGATTCTCCATTATTATTAATTAAAGATGGTTTAGATAATGGAGTTTCACCTACGTCATTACATGCCTTAATGTTAGATGAAAATGGTGATTTTGCTTGGCCAGAAGAAACAAGGCCATTAGCTACTTATTCAGCAAATAAAAGAAGGATACAATTTACAAAACCAGCAAATAATCAAAATGTAACTGTTTTTATTGAAGATAAAGGGACTGGTTCCAAAATTTATGCTCAAAATTTCACTGAGGAGATATTAGCAATCAATGATCATGAATTTGAAAGCAATTTATCTTTTATAAATCCAGTTACGACTATCTGGGAAGTAAAAAGTAAAGATACAATTTACGCCATCTCAATATATAATGTATTGGGGCAAACCATTTTTGAATTGAAAAATAATTCTTCAAATGAAGTGTCTATAAATACTGAAATTTGGAATTCAGGAATATATTTAATGAAGGTTAATTCTCAGATAGATATAATTTTAAAACAGATTATTAAAAATTAATACTCTGGTCTCGAGTATGCCAGTTTTATATGTACTTGAAATTAATAGGGGTATATCAGATTCTTGAAGGATAATTAAGATTAATATTATTTAATAGATTGTCAGTTAATTTTACATATATTACAGATTATTAGCAAATTATAGATTAAATGTATGAAGAAAATTACTTCTTTATCTTTTGATAAAACATCAGAATATTTACTTTTTAGCTGATAGGGATGATTGGTTTATACGATATTAAGTTCAGTATCATTTTTTGATATTTAAAATAAATCAACAATAATTAATATAATTTAAAAAAAATACTATTAATGAATTCCCAAAAAAAAATATACCTGTGCAATAGCATTTTCTGCTAATATTTTAGGTGATAAATGGAATCTCCTTATCTTGAGAGATATTATTTTGCATAAAAAATCTAGGTTTAAAGAATTTATGTCTTCAAAAGAAAAAGATAGCCACTAATGTTCTTACAAAAAAATTAAATATCCTATTAGAAGAAGGTTTTATTAAAAAATTAACTGCTTTAGGGACAAAAAAAGTACTCGTTATATTGCCTTAGATGTAGGAATTTCAGCATTACCTATTATAATTGAAATGTATTTATTTTCTATATACAGCATAGATGATTCTGTTTTAGATGATTCTCAAAATAGCTATTAAAAATGCGCTTATTGCTAATCGTGATCCCTTTGAAGAAGAAATAATAAAACAATATCTTGATTTTTCGAAAGAGCTAAGAGCTTTTTGATTTTAAGTGTTTTTAGGTAACGTTTAGAAATAATAATTCAGGCCTAAATTAAGTGAGCTGTTTTTTATAGTTAATGGATAATATGTAGCAAAGTTCCCATAGATAAAACTTAAATCGTTCTCGTATTCTGAGATATAATTAAGGGTTAATCCTAAATATTTACCTTTATTAAGTTGATACAGTATTCCTGCTTTTGGTAAAAAGAAATAGTTTTGATCGTGATCTTTAAAATCAATTGTTTCTATAGAACCATTATAATAATCTGAAGTATATCCATATCCTATCCCTAAAAATGGAGATAACATACCTTTTTTATTAAATACATACTCTAATCCTAATGAGAATCTATAGCTATTTACTTTATAATTTAATGGTACACCTCCATTTTTAAAATTAGTATCTCCTGAAAAAGCCATAGAAAAATCAAAATCTATATATATATATCCTTGCAGCTTGTTCATAAAACTTGGTGAAGCAGCAAGTCCAATCCCTAACCCTAAACTGCTTGAGTTATTGGCGCCATTTCCATTTATATTAGTGTTATTCAAACTCCCCAGTAAAGCAGTATAAAATCTAAATGTATCAGTGTTATAAGTATTTGCTTTTTTTATTTCAGTTTCAGTAGGTATATAAGTGCCGTATTCACAATTGTTATATAAATTAGTTAAATTTATTAATGTATTTCCTGAATACCCTTCTATTTTATTAATATCATCTCTAACGGGATTACAATCATTAAAAAGCAATGATAGGATTCCTGGAATTTGTTGTTTATCAATTTCTAAATTGAATTTCTGATTTTTATTTTCATTAACTATTATAAAATATTCCTCTCCAAGTTCGAATAAAGAAGCCTTTCCAAATACTAAAGTTGTAGCTAAATACTCTTCATTATCAAAGTTGATTTTAGAATAACTAGCAGCTCCAATAGTTGCACTTTTAATAGTTGTAAAATTATAAATAGCTGAACCTCCACTTTTTTTAAATAACACTTTTTTTGAATCATTATCTATATAAACTCTTCCTTCAACATTTTGTCCATTATTCGTGGTAATGGTTCCTGAATGATAATTTTGAGCAACAGTACTATTAAAAGTATAAATGCTGAACGCAATTAAGGTATAAAATAGTTTCATTTTAATAAGAGATTTATTTTGTGTATACTCATTGATTAGTTTTAATAACAGGTGGGTATTGAACAAGTATTTTATAGACAATTTCTTTAATTCTTGCCTCTTTCTTTTCGACATTACTCATTACTAAATCACCTTTTCCAATTCCTTGCCATACTAATTCATTTTTACTATGATCAATTAAATCGATATATAAGGTGCCTTCTGGAGTAGAAGTAATGTAACTTCGGCCACCGAACCATGCGCCATAACCATATCCATAAAAATTGTTATTATACACATCAATGCGCTCTCTTTCTTTGGTGAATAAGCTTACTAACAAATCAGGATCATTAGAAATAGTCATGCCTTTAGCTTTTAGGTTAGCTTCAATTTGACGCATAATTCGTTTTTTATCCAAATCGGAAATTTTTGCTTTATCAATCCCTGGTTTATAAAAAGCAAATGTTTGGTACTTGCTAAAATCTGTTAGGGAATCATAATCTGAAACAACTCGAACTGAAGAGCAAGAGCTGAAAATAAAAATTAATAACAGGGAAATAAATTTTAAATTTTTCATGAGTTTATTATTTGTTAAATAAAGAATCGTCAACGAAATTGGGAAGCGTAACTTTTAGATTTGGATTTTTATCCATCGCTCTTTTTATTGCAAATATGGCTTCGTTATTTCTTGCCCAGCTTCTTCTAGAAATTCCATTGTTTACATCCCAATAGAGCATTGATTCTAGTCGTCTTTGTGCATTACTGCTACCATCAAGAACCATACCAAAGCCCCCGTTTATTACTTCTCCCCATCCAACACCACCACCATTATGGATGCTAACCCAAGTGGCTCCTCTAAAACTATCCCCAATTACATTTTGTATGGCCATATCTGCTGTAAACTGGCTACCATCATAGATGTTAGATGTTTCCCGATAAGGAGAGTCGGTTCCTGATACATCATGATGATCTCTTCCTAAAATTATATATCCAATGTTACCGTCGGCTATGGCTTTGTTAAATGCAGCTGCTATTTTCATTCTTCCTTCAGCATCAGCATATAAAATTCTTGCTTGTGATCCAACCACCAAATTATTTTCTTGGGCTCCTTTTATCCATTGGATATTATCGTGCATTTGTTGTTGAATCTCAGGAGGTGATGTTTTTATCATTTCTTCTAAAACTTCACAAGCAATTTGATCGGTTTTTAATAAATCTTCTGGTTTTCCTGAAGCACAGACCCATCGGAAAGGACCAAAACCATAATCAAAACACATAGGTCCCATAATGTCCTGAACATAACTAGAATATCTAAATTCTTTTAAAGGGTTTACAGTGTCCAATACGTCTGCTCCAGCACGCGACGCTTCGAGTAAAAAGGCATTGCCATAATCAAAAAAGTAAGTTCCTTTTGCTGTGTGCCTGTTAATAGCGTCTGCATGGCGCCGCAACGTTTTCTTAACTTCTTCCTTAAAAGCTTCTGGTTTATTTGCCATCATTTCATTAGATTCTTCATAGGATAATCCAACCGGATAATAACCTCCTGCCCAAGGATTGTGCAGAGATGTTTGATCACTTCCTAGATCGATGTGTAAATCTTCTTTATCAAAAGTTTCCCAAACGTCAACGATATTTCCATCATAAGCAATAGAAACAGTTTCTTTATTTTTTACTGCAGTTTTCACACGATTAGTTAATTCCAATATATCTGAGTATACTTCATCGACCCAATTTTGAGAATGTCTTGTTTCGGTTGCTTTTTTATTGATTTCTGCACATACGGTAACACAACCTGCAATATTACCCGCTTTGGGTTGTGCACCACTCATTCCTCCTAAACCTGAAGTAACAAATAATCCTCCAAAAGGGCTTTTATTGATTTTTCGGAACCCATTTAATACCGTGATGGTAGTTCCGTGAACAATCCCTTGAGGACCGATGTACATATAGCTTCCTGCCGTCATTTGTCCATATTGACTAACTCCTAAGGCATTAAATTTTTCTAGATCGTCCTGTTTGGAGTAATTAGGAATCATCATACCGTTAGTGACAACGACTCTTGGTGCATCATTATGAGAGGGAAATAAACCTTGAGGGTGTCCAGAATACATCACTAAAGTTTGTTTCTCTGTCATTTCAGATAAGTACTGCATAGTCAATAAATACTGAGCCCAGTTTTGAAAAACTGCACCATTACCGCCATAGGTAATTAATTCGTGAGGATGCTGAGCAACAACATGATCTAAATTATTTTGAATCATTAGCATGATTGCCTTTGCTTGTTCACATTTTCCAGGATATTCATTTATAGGACGTGCATACATCTTGTATTTTGGGCGAAAGCGATACATATAAATGCGGCCATAAGTTTCTAATTCATTTTTAAACTCAGGTAGAAGTATTGCATGGTGTTTTGCATCAAAATAGCGAAGTGCATTTTGAAGAGCTAGTTTTTTTTCAGCTAAAGAAAGTATGTCTTTCCGTTTAGGTGCATGATTAATGGAAGAATCATAATCGATGGATACAGGAAGATTATTTGGTATTCCTTGTTGTATTTCTTTTTTAAAGGTCATAGTTTTATTCAGTATTTTTTTAACAGTCGAGAGAAAGCTATCAATTCGTTTTCTTATCAAACCCATAAGGGCAATGTTTACAGCCATTTTCACAGCAATAGCCACGTTTTAAATGGTATTTCTCTGTAAAGCACTTATAGCCTTCTGGACTTAGGTAGTAATCGCCTTCTTCTAAAGGAATGTATTTTTTAAAATTGGACACTTTACAAAAATAACATTTTCTTATCTTGTTTGGATAATTATTTTGATTTTGGTCTGTTATTATTAAGCCATTAAACTTATTCCTGTCTCTTATACACATCTGACGCTGCCGACGATA
>OJIV01000061.1_pt1 | contig 47932 bp, 55 predicted proteins | sample 1595861 | NCBI WGS metagenome assembly OJIV01 (sample SAMN05416883, study PRJEB24817) | seawater metagenome | isolation source: Sea water | place: Canada:Atlantic | collected 2013-11
ACGCCGATTATGTTAAAAACATGATTACTGGTGCTGCTCAAATGGATGGAGCTATCCTTGTTGTTAGTGCTGCTGATGGTCCTATGCCACAAACTAGAGAGCATTTACTATTATGTAACCAAGTTGGAGTTAAGCAGATAGTTGTTTATATGAACAAAGCTGACCAAAATGATGATCCAGAAATGATTGAGCTTGTTGAAATGGAAATCAGAGAACTACTAACTGAATATGACTTCCCAGGTGATGACACTCCAATTATTGTTGGTAGTGCTCTTAAAGCTCTAGAAGGTGATACTTCTGAAATCGGAGTTCCTTCAGTTGTTAAACTAATCGAAACTCTTGATTCATTTGTTGAAGAGCCAGAAAGACCAACTGATCTTCCTTTCTTAATGCCTATTGAAGACGTTTTTACAATTTCAGGAAGAGGAACGGTAGTAACTGGAAGAATCGAAGCTGGTATTGTTAATACTGGTGATCCATTAGAAATTATCGGAATTAAAGATACAGCAACAACTACATGTACTGGTGTTGAAATGTTTAGAAAATCTCTTGATGAGGGTCGTGCAGGTGAAAACTGTGGTGTCCTATTAAGAGGTGTTGAGAGAGATGCGGTTGAAAGAGGCCAAGTGCTTTCTAAGCCAGGTGCGATTTCTCCTCATACTAAATTTGAAGCAAATATTCTTGTATTGACTAAAGAAGAGGGTGGAAGACACACTCCATTTATGAATAATTACAGACCTCAGTTTTATTTTAGAACTACAGATGTGACAGGTGCATGTGAACTTCCTAGCGGAGTTGAGATGGTTATGCCTGGTGATAACCTTGATATGGTAGTTACACTAATAGCTCCTATTGCTATGGACGTAGGTCTCAAGTTTGCAATTAGAGAAGGTGGAAGAACTGTTGGTCGTGGTGTAGTAGCAAAAATTATTGAGTAAAAATTGACTATATAGCCGAGGCCATTGTGTCTCGGCTTACTTGTCTCTGAAGAATATGAAAATGTGTTTTAGGCCAGTAGCTCAATTGGTAGAGTACCGGTCTCCAAAACCGGGGGTTGTGGGTTCGAGCCCCTCCTGGCCTGCCAATTTAACTTGATACTGAATAAGGGAATTTATGAGTAACGGATCTGCATCAAAATCAATAGATAATCTCAAGTGGCTTCTTGCGCTCGTGGTATTTAGTGCAGCTGTCATTGGAAACAGTTACTTTGGTGAAATTGCTTTTCTATATAGAGTTCTAGCAGTAGTATTTTTGTTTATAGTTGGACTAGGTATATTATCTGTCACAACTTTTGGCTCCAACGCATTAACACTCATGAAGGAATCAAGAAAAGAGATAAGAAAAGTTGTTTGGCCAACTAGAATGGAAACGACTCAAACATTTTTAGTAGTTTTTAGTGCAATTGTTATTTTGTGTTTATTTTTCTGGGCTTTAGAATCACTTTTAAGTTTTTTAACTAAATTGGTATTGGGATAGCATTATGGATTGGTATGTAATACAGGCTTATTCTGGCTACGAGCAAAAAGTTAAACTTGCTTTAGAGGAAAAAATTGAGCTGAATAATCTTTCAGCAAAGTTTGGTGAAATACTTATTCCTACAGAAACAGTTGTAGAATTAAAGGCAGGCCAAAAGAAAACAACAGAAAGAAAGTTCTTCCCAGGATATATTTTAATTCAAATGGATCTAGAGGATGATTCTTGGCAGCTAGTTCAATCAACACCGAGAATATCTGGTTTTGTTGGCGGCACTAAGGTTAGACCGCTTCCGATATCTGAAGAGGAAGTTAATAATATTGTAAATAGAATTGAAGTCGGTGAAGATGCCCCGGCACCTAAAACTCTATTTGAACCAGGTGAAGTTATAAGAGTTTGTGACGGTCCATTTAATGACTTTAACGGTGTTGTTGAAAGTGTTGATTACGAAAGAAATAAAGTAAAAGTAGCAGTACAGATTTTAGGTAGATCCACAGCAGTTGATCTAGAGTTCATGCAAATAGAGAAAACATAATGGCAAAAAAAATAGCAAGTGTTCTTAAATTACAAATTCCTGCTGGTGGAGCTAATCCAAGTCCTCCTGTAGGACCTGCGCTAGGTCAAGCTGGTGTAAACATAATGGATTTTTGTAATGCATTTAATGCTGAAACACAAAATGCTGAAAAAGGAATGCCTTTGCCAGTTGTTATATCTGTATTCGAAGATAAGTCCTTTACCTTTGTAGTTAAAACACCTCCTGCAGCTGCACTAATTAAGAAAGCTTTAGGCATTACCAAAGGAAGCGGAGAACCAAATAAAGAAAAAGTTGGAAAACTAACTAGAGCCCAATTAGAAGATATTGCAAAAGTTAAAGAACCTGATCTTAATTCAAACGATATAGATGCAGCAGTAAAAATTATAGCTGGAACAGCTAGAAGCATGGGAGTAGAGGTAGAGCTATGAGTAAAGTAACAAAAAAACAAAAAATTATCCTTGAAAAGGTTAATCCTGAGCAAACGTATTCTATAGCGGAAGCTTTAGACATCATGCAATCTGTTAAATCTCCAAAATTTGAAGAATCAATAGATATTGCTATCAGACTAGGAGTAGATCCAACTAAATCTGATCAAAATGTTAGAGGTGCTGTAACCTTACCAAATAGTTTAGGTAATCAGGTTTCAGTTGCTGTATTTGCTGATGGCGATCAAGCTGAAGCTGCTAAAGCTGCTGGTGCAGAGCATGTTGGAATGGATGACTTGGCTGAGAAATTTTCTAAAGAAGAAATTTCAGTTGATGTAGTTATTTCTACTAATGCCGCAATGAAAGTGGTTGGCAAGCTAGGCCAAGTATTGGGACCAAAAGGCCTAATGCCTAATCCTAAAACAGGAACTGTTTCTGATGATGTTGCTACTGCGGTTAATAATGTTAAAGCAGGACAAGTAAGATTTAGAACAGATAAAAATGGAATCATTCATGGAAGCATTGGCAAGGTATCATTTGATGTTACTAAACTTCAGACTAATGCAACTGCTTTAATTGATGAAGTAAAAAAATTAAAACCCTCTTCTGCTAAGGGTATTTTTATTGGTAGTATTGCTTTAAGTAGCACTATGGGACCTGGTATAAAAATACACGCATCAGAGCTGGTATAAGTTTTAGCACTATAAGTAATTATATTGCTAGATAGTTGCGTTTATCGCAGCCGTCAAAGACCGTAGGTGTCGAAAGACTTAATTTCCTACGTAGGTGGTGTTCAAATTGTAATTTCGCAATTTGTCGCCGAATAGCCGAAAGGCTTAAACAGGAGAAATGCTGTGGCGTTATCGAAAAGTGAAAAAGAAAGAATAGTTGGAGAGGTTAAAGAGGTTGCATCTACTGCATCTTCTTTAGTTATTTCAGATGCAAGGGGCCTTAAGGTTACTGAGTTATCGGAAGTAAGAGCGAAAGCTACTCAAGCTGGAATACATATCCAAATTATCAAGAACTCTCTTGCTAAATTAGCATTTGAGGGAACTGACTTTGGTTGTTCCGACGAGGTCCTTGTTGGGCCTTCATTATTTGCTTTTTCTTTCGAAGAGCCAGGTGCAGCTGCTAAATTGCTTAAAACTTATGCTAAAAACTTTGATGCCTTAGAGATCAAAGCTTTAGTTGTTGAAGGGCAGTTACTTAATGGAGATCAGATAGATATTCTAGCTAGTCTTCCATCTAAGGATGAGGCTTATGGCCTTATTGCAAATGTGTTGCAAGCTCCAATCAGTAAATTTGCTACTTTATTAAATGAAGTACCAACTAAACTGGCTAGAGTTTTAACAGCAGTTCAAGACAAAAAACAGGCATCAGCCTAAATTATAAGGAGAATTAGAATGGCAACTAGTAAAGAAGATATTTTAAAAACTATAGAAGAAATGTCAGTAATGGATCTTGTAGATCTTATTTCTGCGATCGAAGAAAAGTTTGGTGTTACAGCGGCAGCAGCAGTTGCAGCAGCACCAGCAGCAGGTGGTGCAGATGCTCCAGCAGCTGAAGAACAAAGCGCTTTTGATGTTGTATTAACAGCAGCCGGAGCTCAAAAAGTTCAAGTAATTAAAGCTGTAAGAGCTATAACTGGTCTTGGATTAAAAGAAGCTAAAGATATGGTTGATGGCGCTCCAACAACTATTAAAGAAGGTGCAAGTAAAGATGATGCAGATGCAATGGTTACTCAGTTAATCGAAGCAGGCGCAACAGCTGAAGCTAAATAGAACTAATAACATATAAATATTAAAAAAAGGTCGCATTTATGTCATACAGTTATACAGAAAAGAAAAGAATAAGAAAAAACTTTGGTACTTTTAAAAAGGTAATGGATCTTCCTAACCTTGTTGAAACTCAAACTAAATCTTATTCTGAATTTTTGCAGGCTGATACGGCACCTGAAGCAAGAAAAAAACAAGGACTTGAAGAGGTTTTTAAATCTTTATTTCCTATTAAAAGTGTTTCAGGAAATGCTGCTCTTGAATATGTTTCTTATGAGCTTGGTAAGAATACCTATGATGTTCAAGAATGTCTTGTACAGGGTTTATCTTACTCAGCTCCTTTAAGAATTAAAGTTAAATTAGTTCTTTATGATAGAGAGTCAAACTTTAAAGAAGTTAAGGATATAAAAGAAGGCGAAGTATTTATGGGTGAAGTTCCATTAATGACTGATGATGCCTCTTTTGTTGTTAACGGAACTGAAAGAGTCGTCGTTGCTCAGCTTCATAGATCACCTGGTGTTTTTTATGATCATGACAAAGGAAAAACTCATTCGTCCGGAAAGGTTTTATATTCTGCAAGGGTAATTCCTTACAGAGGCTCATGGCTTGATTTTGAATTTGATCCTAAGGATATCTTATTCAGTAGAATAGATAGAAGAAGAAAGATACCTGCAACCATAATGCTAAGAGCATTGGATATGGGTACGGAAGAAATTTTATCAGAGTTCTATGAAGAAGATCTCTTCACTCTTGATAAACAAACTGTAAAGCTTGCTCTAATCCCAGAGAGATTAAGAGGCGAAACTTTATCAGTTGATATTAAAGTTAAAAGTAAAGTTTATGTAGAGGCTGGAAAAAGAATTACAGCTAGGCATATTAAAGAATTATCTAGTTCAAAAGTTAATGAGATAACTCTTTCTGAAGAATACTTAATTGGAAAGGTTTTATCTAAAGATATTTTCAATAAAGAAACTGGGGAAGTATTGTTTTCTGCTAATACAGAAATAGATATGACTGTCCTAGAATCGCTTAAGGAAAACAATGTTGTTGAAATTAAATGTCTTTTTATCAATGAATTAGATAAAGGACCTTATATTTCAAACACACTTAGATCAGATCCTACTTCAAACAGGCTTGAAGCTCTTGTAGAGATTTACAGAATGATGAGACCAGGCGAGCCGCCAACCAAAGATTCTGCCGAAACATTATTTAACAACTTATTCTTTAATGAAGAGAGATATGATCTTTCTGAAGTTGGAAGAATGAAGTTTAACAGACGTTTAAAACTAGACGGTGAGAAAGAAAGCCCGCATACACTTGATAAAGAAGACATTATTGAAGTAATGAAGGGAATAGTAAATATTAGAGATGGTCATGATATTGTTGATGATATTGATCACCTTGGAAACAGAAGGGTGAGATCTGTTGGAGAAATGACTGCTAATCAATTTAGAGTAGGCCTAATAAGGGTTGAAAGAGCGGTTAGAGAAAGATTAAGTATGGCTGAAGCAGATGAATTAGGTCCGCAAGATCTAATCAATGCTAAACCAGTAACTGCAGCAATCAAAGAATTCTTTGGTTCAAGTCAGTTATCTCAGTTCATGGATCAAAATAATCCACTATCTGAAATTACTCACAAAAGAAGAGTTTCTGCACTAGGACCCGGAGGATTAACAAGAGAGAGAGCCGGTTTTGAGGTTAGGGATGTTCACCCAACTCATTACGGAAGAGTTTGTCCAATTGAAACTCCAGAAGGACCAAACATTGGTCTTATTAACTCTTTTGCATCATATTCAAGAACTAATCAGTATGGTTTTATTGAAACCCCATATAGAAAAGTTGTAAATGGAAAAGTAACTGATGAGATTATCTACTTATCTGCGATTGACGAGTCAGAGTATGTTATTGCCCAGGCCAGTGTTACTTTAGATAAAGATAATAAGTTTGTTGATGATCTTGTGGCTGTGAGGCATGCAAGTGAATTTGAGTTAATGTCTCCAGAAAGAGTAGATCTGATGGATGTATCACCTCAACAGGTAGTATCTATTGCTGCTTCATTAATCCCTTTCCTAGAGCATGATGATGCTAATAGGGCTTTAATGGGATCAAATATGCAGCGTCAAGCAGTTCCGGTTCTAAGAGCTGAAAAGCCATTAGTTGGTACTGGTCTTGAATCAGTTGTAGCAAGAGACTCGGGTGTTTGTATAGTAGCCAAGCATTCTGGTGTTGTTGAGAATGTTGATGCAGCGAGAATCGTTGTAAGAGTTACAGATAAAAAAGCTAAATCAGCTGCTGATGTATACAATCTTATTAAGTACACTAGATCAAATCAAAATACATGTATTAATCAAAAACCAATCGTGAGAGTTGGTGATATTGTTAAAGCTGGTGATGTACTTGCAGATGGTCCTTCCATAGATAATGGAGAGCTTGCTTTAGGTCAAAATATTAGAATCGCATTCATGCCTTGGAATGGGTATAACTTCGAAGATTCAATATTAATATCTGAAAAAGTTGCTAGAGAAGATAGATTTACATCTATACATATACAAGAAATTGTCTGTGTTGCCCGTGATACAAAACTGGGATCAGAAGAAATTACAGCTGATATTCCAAATGTTGGAGAGGGATCTCTAAATAAACTAGATGAGTGTGGAATGGTTTATGTTGGAGCAGAAGTAGATCCAGGTGACATATTGGTTGGTAAAATTACTCCTAAAGGAGAAACTCAATTATCACCAGAAGAGAAACTATTACGAGCTATTTTTGGTGAAAAAGCATCTGACGTAAAAGACACATCTCAAAGAGCTAGTTCTAAAGGAACTGTAATTGGTGTTGAGGTATTTACTAGAGATGGCGTCGAGAAAGATGAAAGAACTCAAGCTATCGAACAAGATCATTTAGATGAAACAAAGAAAAATTCAGATGATGAAGCTTCTGTTGTTGAGCAAGCTACTAAGACAAGATTATGTGAACTTCTTAAAGATAAGAAAGCACTTAAGGGAAATGGTCTGAAAAAAGGCGATGTTCTAACAAGCCAACTACTAGATTCTCTTATCCTTAATGACATATTCTCAATCAGGACTGCTGAAGATAGCACTAATGATGTAATTGAAGATACAGAAAAAAGCTACAACGCTTATGTCAAAGACATTCAAGCGAGATACGAGGCTAAAAGAGCTAAAATTATACGAGGTCATGATCTTGCTCCAGGAGTTATCAAGATTGTTAAAGTCTATTTAGCTATCAAGAGAAGAATTCAGCCGGGTGATAAAATGGCCGGTCGTCATGGTAATAAAGGTGTTATTTCAGAAATTATGCCTGTTGAAGATATGCCTTATGATGAAAATGGAGATCCAGTTGATGTGGTGCTAAACCCTCTTGGGGTTCCATCTAGGATGAATGTTGGACAGATATTAGAAACTCACATGGGTTGTGCTGCTAAAGGTATTGGTAAAAAGATTGACAATATGTTGAAAGCTAACGCAAAACCAGCTGAGCTTAAAGAATATCTGGATAAGCTATACAACACTAATGCTGCTAATAAAGAGGACATAAACTCATTTAATAATACTGAGATACTTGAACTTGCTAATAATCTTAGAGATGGCCTTCCAATTGCTACACCAGTGTTTGATGGAGCAAAAGAAAGCGAAGTTAAAGATCTATTAAAATTAGCAGATTTACCAGAGTCTGGTCAATTTACTTTATATGACGGCAGGACAGGAACTAAGTTTGATAGACCGGTAACCGTAGGTTACATGTATATCATCAAGCTAAACCATTTGGTTGATGACAAAATGCATGCGAGATCTACAGGCTCTTATAGCTTAGTTACTCAGCAGCCATTGGGTGGTAAAGCGCAATTTGGCGGTCAGAGATTCGGTGAAATGGAAGTTTGGGCTCTAGAAGCCTATGGTGCTTCATATACTCTTCAAGAAATGTTAACAGTTAAATCTGATGATGTGGCTGGAAGAACGAAGATGTATAAAAACATTGTTGCTGGAAAATATGAAATGGATGCTGCTATACCCGAATCATTTAATGTTCTTAGCAAAGAAATTAAATCATTGGGAATTAACCTCGAATTAGATTCAGAAAACTAGGAGATAAAATTGAGAGACTTATTAAATTCATTAAAACAAGGGCAGGATGATTTCACTACCATTTCTGCAGGGCTAGCTTCTCCTCAAGTAATTAAATCTTGGTCATTTGGCGAGGTTAAAAAACCTGAAACTATAAACTATAGAACTTTTAAACCTGAAAGAGATGGTCTGTTTTGCTCAAAAATATTTGGACCTATAAAGGATTACGAATGTATTTGTGGTAAGTACAAGCGTATGAAGCATAGAGGAGTCGTTTGTGAGAAGTGTGGAGTAGAAGTTACTCTTGCAAAGGTTCGAAGAGAAAGAATGGGCCATATTGATTTAGCAGCTCCTGTTGCTCATATTTGGTTTCTTAAGTCTCTTCCATCTAGAATCGGACTATTATTAAATACAACTTTAAGAGAGATAGAAAGAGTTCTATATTTTGAAAGTTATATAGTTACTGATCCCGGTCTTACTGAACTAGAGAAAGGACAAATCTTGACAGAAGAAGAATGGGTTGAAAAGTATGAAGAATTTGGTGATGAATTCTCAGCTGGAATGGGAGCAGAGTCTGTTCAAGTGCTACTTGAAGAGCTCGATATAAATGATGAAATTAGAATCATAAGAGAAGAAATCCCTCAAACTAACTCAGAAACAAAACTAAAGAAACTGTCTAAAAGATTAAAACTTTTAGAAGCTTTTAATGAATCTGGAAATAGACCTGAGTGGATGGTGATGAACGTACTACCTGTTCTACCGCCAGACTTAAGACCTTTAGTGCCTCTTGAAGGAGGAAGGTTTGCAACTTCAGATCTAAATGACTTATACAGAAGAGTTATTAATAGAAATAACAGATTAAAAAGACTTCTTGAATTAAGCGCACCTGAAATCATTGTAAGAAATGAAAAGAGAATGCTTCAAGAATCAGTGGATGCTCTTCTTGATAATGGAAGAAGAGGAAGAGTTATTACTGGTACAAACAAAAGACCACTGAAGTCTCTTGCCGATATGATTAAAGGCAAAGGCGGAAGATTTAGACAAAACCTTTTAGGTAAAAGAGTTGATTACTCTGGAAGATCTGTAATCGTTTCAGGTCCTACACTTAGATTGCATCAGTGTGGGCTGCCTAAGAAAATGGCACTCGAACTGTTCAAACCTTTTGTATACGGAAAATTAGAAGAAAGAGAGTTAGCAACTACTATTAAAGCTGCTAAGAAGCTAGTAGAAAGAGAGACTCCTGAAGTATGGGAAGTTCTTGAAGATGTTATTAGAGAGCACCCGGTTATGCTTAACAGGGCTCCTACATTGCATAGATTAGGCTTGCAGGCGTTTGAACCAAAACTGATAGAAGGAAAAGCTATTCAGTTGCATCCTTTGGTTTGTGTTGCATTTAACGCTGATTTTGATGGCGACCAAATGGCTGTCCACGTACCTTTAACATTAGAAGCCCAGCTTGAAGCAAGAGCCCTAATGATGTCTACTAACAACATACTATCACCAGCTGATGGTTCTCCTGTAATTAGTCCAACTCAAGATATTGTTCTGGGTCTTTATTATATGACTCGTGATAATGCTAGTGCTACTGGCGGCGGTAGAGTTTTCAGTGATCCTGATGAGGTCTTAAGAGCATTTGGAACTGAGACATTAAATGTTCATTCCCCAGTTAAAGTAAGAATTACAGACGTAGATGGTGAAACATCTATACAAGAATCCACTGTTGGAAGAGTTCTAATTTGGAGAATTACTCCTGTAGAAGTTGGTTTTGAAAATATAAATAAAGTTCTAAATAAGAAGTTAATATCAAAATTAGTAGATATTTCTTATAGAAAAGGCGGTCTAAAAAAGACTGTTATTTTTGCCGATCAACTTATGTATTTAGGTTTTGATTTTTCAACAAGATCAGGTTCGTCAATTGGTGTTAATGACTTTGTTATCCCAGATGAAAAGTCAAAAATTATTGAAACATCTGAAAAAGAAGTTAAAGCTATTGAGAAGCAATTTGATTCAGGCCTAGTAACCAGAGGAGAGAGATATAACAAAGTTATTGATATTTGGTCTAGAGCTAATGAACAAGTAGCTAAAGCTATGATGGAAAAAATTAGTATTGAAACAGCTACTACTCCTGATGGAGAAAAAGTAGAGCAATCATCATTTAACTCAGTATATATATATGCAGATTCAGGTGCGAGGGGTTCTCCTGCACAGATTAGACAGCTTTCAGGAATGAGAGGACTTATGTCTAAGCCAGATGGATCTATCATAGAAACACCTATTACAGCTAACTTTAGAGAAGGTTTATCTGTTCTTCAGTACTTCATATCAACACATGGAGCGAGAAAAGGTCTTGCAGATACAGCTCTTAAAACAGCTAACTCAGGCTATTTAACGAGAAGATTATGCGATGTTTCAATGGATTCTGTTATTAACATAGCAGATTGCGGAACATCTGAATCAATTACTGTTACTTCTATTATTGATGGTGGAGAGATTATTCAAGCACTTACCGATAGAATCTTAGGTAGAGTTATTGCAGAGCCTATATTTGATGCAGATGGCAAAGAGCTATTTGCTAAAGACACTATGCTCGATGAAGATGCTGTTGATAGCATTGATTCATTAAATTTATCTACTTTAAAAGTTAGATCTCCTATGACGTGTGAGGCTTCTATTGGGGTCTGTTCATCATGTTATGGAAGAGACTTAGCAAGAGGTCATTTAGTTCATAGAGGTGAGGCTGTAGGTGTTGTGGCCGCTCAATCAATTGGTGAGCCTGGAACACAGCTAACTATGCGTACCTTCCATATCGGAGGAGCTGCATCAAGTACCTCTGAAGATAATGCTATTTTCAATAAAAACCTAGGTGTTGTTTCGTTTTCTGATGAAATGAAAACAGTTACTAACAAAGACAAGCTTGAGGTTGTTGTTTCAAGAAACGGTATGGCAACAATTACAGAACCCAACGGTAAAATAACTGAGCAATATAAAGTTCCTTATGGAGCTACTTTAGAAGTTAAAAATAATGCTGATCTGAAGATTGGTACTAAAGTTGCATCATGGGATCCTTATACACGTCCAATTATTGCTGAAGCATCTGGAAAAATTAAATTCGTCGATATCGAAGACGGGATAACAGTTAGAGAGCAAATGGATGAGCTAACAGGACTCTCAAGTATTGAAATCATAGACGTATCAGAAAGACCAACTGCTGGAAGAGAATTATCACCTAAGGTTCAGATTGTTGATTCCAAAGGTAAGCCGGTAATAATAGGTGACTTTAAAGTCCCTGCAGAATATCCATTACCAGCAGGCGGACTAGTTAATTTAAGAGACGGTCAAAAGCTAACAGCCGGTGAAGTTATCGCTAGAATGCCTTTAGTTGCATCAAAAACTAAAGATATTACTGGTGGATTGCCTAGAGTTGCTGACTTATTTGAAGCTAGAAAACCAAAAGATGCATCTGTTCTATCAGAAGAAACGGGTATTATTTCTTTCGGTAAAGAAACTAAAGGTAAGATTAGACTTGTTATTACTCCAGAGGGATCTACTAAGAAAACTCAAAATACTGAAATGTTAATTCCAAAACACAGAACATTGTCTGTTTTTGAAGGGGAAAGAATTTCTAAAGGAGATATTATTTCTGATGGCCCTTATAGCCCTCATGATATTTTAAGATTGAAAGGGATTCCTGCTCTTACAAACTTCATTGTTAACGAAATACAAGATGTTTATAGACTGCAAGGTGTATCAATTAACGACAAGCATATTGAAACAATACTAAGACAGATGCTAAGAAAAGCTTTAATCATAGACGGATGTGATACTAAGTTTATCCAAGGAGATGTAGTTAGTTATGCTGAGCTTAAAGAAGAAAATGCAAAAGTTGAGAAATCTGGAAAAACTCCTGCTGAGTTTGAAAGGGTATTGCTTGGTATTACCAAAGCTTCTCTATCAACAGATTCATTTATATCTGCTGCATCATTCCAAGAAACAACTAGAGTTTTAACTGAAGCTGCGGTTACTGGTAAGAAGGATCATCTTAGAGGCCTTAAAGAAAATGTTGTTGTTGGAAGACTAATACCTGCTGGAACAGGAATGGCTTTCCATGACAAATTGAAGAATAAAAAACAAAACGATATTGATGAAACAACCTTATCTGCTGACGATATAGAAGCAGCGCTAAGGGAAGGTCTTCAAGAAAACGAGGAATAATCTTGACCGCGACTAACATGCTCTATAGAATCGCGATCTAACTAAAAATAAAATTATGGCTACAGTAAATCAATTAATTAAAAAGTCTAGAAACCCTAAGGTTAGAAAGACTGACGTTCCCGCACTTGTTGCATGTCCTCAAAGAAGAGGTGTCTGCACTCGTGTATATACAACTACTCCAAAGAAACCGAATTCTGCTTTAAGAAAAGTATGCAGAGTTAGGCTAACAAGTGGCTTTGAAGTTACATCATATATTGGTGGAGAAGGGCACAATCTTCAAGAACATTCATTGGTACTAATTCGAGGTGGAAGAGTAAAAGATCTACCCGGTGTCAGATATCACACAGTTAGAGGAACACTAGATACATCTGGTGTTGCCAATCGTAAACAAAGAAGATCTAAATATGGAGCCAAAAAAGGTAAATAATTATGCCAAGAAGAAGAAGTCCCGAGAAAAGAAAAGTTTTACCAGATCCTAAATACAAAGATATAATTCTTGCTAAGTTCATGAATAACTTAATGAAAGACGGTAAAAAGTCTATTGCTGAGAAAATTGTTTATGGAGCTTTTGAACAAGTTGAAAAGACTTTAAAAGAAGACCCACTGGGAATTTTTATGAAAGCCTTGGATGAAGTTAGCCCAGTTGTTGAGGTTAAATCTAGAAGAGTAGGTGGTGCAAACTATCAAGTACCTATCGAAATTAGACCATCAAGAAGACAAGCACTTGCAATGAGATGGATTGTTGAAGCTGCTCGTAAAAGAAGTGAAAAAAATATGAACCTTAGATTAGCCGGAGAGCTAATGGATGCATCCCAGAAGAAAGGATCTGCTGTTAGAAAAAGAGAAGATGTTCATAAAATGGCAGAAGCTAATAAAGCATTCTCTCACTTTAGATTTTAATCATTAATCATTAATAAAGTATAAATTATGGCTAGACAGATTGTTTTAAACAAATATCGTAATGTTGGGATTTGTGCCCACGTTGATGCAGGTAAAACTACTACAACAGAAAGGGTTCTTTTTTATACTGGTTTATCCCATAAAATAGGTGAAGTTCATGATGGCGCAGCTACTATGGATTGGATGGAGCAGGAGCAAGAAAGAGGAATAACAATTACCTCTGCTGCTACTACATGTTTTTGGAGTGGTATGGAGCAACAGTTTCCACAGCACAGAGTTAATATTATTGACACACCAGGTCACGTTGATTTTACAATTGAAGTTGAAAGATCATTAAGAGTTCTTGATGGAGCTGTAGTAGTTTTTTGCGCTACATCTGGAGTTGAACCTCAATCAGAAACTGTATGGAGACAAGCTAATAGATACGAAGTACCTAGAATTGTTTTCGTTAATAAAATGGATAGGGCTGGAGCAAACTTTGATAGAGTTGTTGCTCAAATCAAAGATAGACTAGGCGCTAACATTGTTCCAATTCAATACAACATTGGAGAAGAAGAAGATTTCAAAGGCGTTGTTGATTTAATCAATATGCGTGCTATTTACTGGAACGAAGAGGATCAAGGTCTTACATTTGATTCCAAAGAGATTCCAGAAGAACTTTTAGAGAGATGTAATGAGTTGAGAGAAGACATGGTAGAGGCAGCAGCTGAGGCTAACGAAGAGCTAATGGATACATATCTTGAATCTGGAGAGCTGTCTATTGAACAAATTAAAACAGGTCTTAGAATCAGATCCCTTGCTAATGAATTAATAGTAGGTTTATGTGGTTCGGCTTTTAAAAACAAAGGCGTCCAAGCCATGCTCGATGCAGTTATTGAATTTCTTCCTGCACCTGATGAAGTTAAAGCAATAACAGGTGTTATTCCAAACAATAGTCAAGAAGATGAAGTTGAAGACGTAAGAAAATCATCTGACGAAGAACCTTTCTCAGCCCTTGCTTTTAAAATTGCTACTGATCCCTTTGTTGGAACGTTAACATTCATCAGAGTTTATTCAGGTGTTCTAAAAGTAGGCGATGCTGTTGTTAATTCGACTAAGCAAAAGAAGGAAAGAGTTGGAAGAATGGTTCAGATGCATGCCAATAACAGAGAAGAAATTAAAGAAGTGAGAGCAGGGGATATTGCAGCCTGTATTGGACTTAAAGATGTTACAACCGGTGATACGTTATCTAATCCAGATAAACCAATTGTATTAGAAAGAATGGATTTCCCAGAACCTGTAATATCAGTAGCTGTTGAGCCTAAATCAAAACCAGACCAAGAAAAAATGTCTCTAGCTCTAGGTAAACTAGCTCAAGAAGATCCTTCCTTTAGAGTCCATAGTGACGAAGAGTCAGGTCAAACAATCATATCTGGAATGGGAGAGCTTCACTTAGATGTTCTTGTAGACAGGATGAGAAGAGAGTTTTCAGTAGAAGCTAATATAGGTAAACCTCAAGTTTCTTATAGAGAAACCATTAAGGAAACTGTAGAAATAGAAGGCAAGTTTGTTAGACAGAGTGGTGGTAAGGGCCAGTATGGTCACGTATGGTTAAAACTTGAACCTCTAGGACTTGATGACGAATATGAATTTGTAGATAAAATTGTTGGTGGATCAGTTCCTAAGGAATATATCCCAGCTGTTAATAAAGGTATTCAAGAGCAAATGAAAAATGGTTGTATTGCTGGATATCCATTATTAGCACTTAGAGCTACATTATTTGATGGTTCATTCCATGATGTTGATTCTAATGAAATGGCATTTAAAATTGCAGGATCATATGCTCTTAAAGATGGTGCTTTGAAAGCAAACCCAGCTGTTCTTGAGCCTATAATGAAGGTAGTTGTAGTGACACCTGAAGATCATATGGGAGACGTAGTTGGAGATCTTAATAGAAGAAGAGGTATTATTTTAGGTATGGATGATATTCCATCTGGTAAAGAGGTTTCTTCGGAAGTGCCTTTAGCTGAAATGTTTGGATATGCCACAGACCTAAGATCTGCCACTCAAGGTAGAGCAACATTTACAATGGAATTCACTAAATATGGTGAAGTTCCTAAAATGATTGCTGAGCAATTAAAAAACTCATAAATTATATTAGTAAATGACGTCAATATTGTTGACGTATAGCTAGTATGAGCTTAGAATACGCCACATTTTGCAATAAGCACAATGTGAGTAAGAATAATTTAATAGGATAAATAAAGGTAAAAATGGAGAATCAATCAATCAGAATTAGGCTTAAGGCTTTTGATTACAGACTGATAGATGCTTCAGCTAAGTTGATAGTTGAGACTGTTAAAAAAACAGGCGCAATTGTTAATGGACCAATACCCTTACCAGTTAAAAAAGAGAGAACAACAATATTAAAATCTCCGCATAAAGATAAAGATGCTAGAGATCAGTATGAGATTGTTACATATAAAAGACTTATGGATATAATCCAACCAACTGATAAAACAGTTGATGCTTTGATGAAATTAGATCTATCTTCAGGGGTAGACGTTCAAATTAGCTTGGGTTAATTCATTTATTTAACGCGAACGCGGCCATAGAGGGTTATAAGCCCCGTAAAAGGAGATTAAATTGAGCATAGGCTTAATAGGTAAAAAAGCTGGCATGTCACGTCTTTTTCTTGAAGACGGAGCAGCAATCCCAGTAACTGCAATTTCGGTTTGCGGTAACTTTTTAGCAGACATTAAAACATCTCAAAGAGATGGATATAATGCTTTTGTTGTATCTAAAGTTACAAAATCGAACAATGTTAACAAATCAAAAAGTGAATTCTTTAAAAAGATTAATCTTACACCAGGCATTCTGGCTGAATTTAGATCTGATAAAGAAATCTCTGACGAATTTAAAGTTGGAGCACATCTAACTGCTGACATGTTTGAAGTTGGTCAGTATGTAGATGTTACAGGCACATCAAAAGGTAAAGGTTACGCTGGTGTCATTAAACGTCACAACTTTGCTATGCAAGACGCTACTCACGGTAATTCGCTATCTCATAGAGCCCATGGTTCTATCGGTCAGTGTCAAACACCTGGTAGAGTTTGGAAAGGTAAAAAGATGTCAGGTCATATGGGTCACGAGCAAAAAACTGTTCAGAGTTTGAAGATCGTTGAGCTTGATGTTGAAAATAACGTTTTATATATTAAAGGTGCAGTTCCAGGTTTCAATGGATCTGATTTAAAAATCAAACCAGCGCTTAAAAAATCATGAAAATAGAATTACTATCAAATACAAAGACTAAAGATATTAATATATCTGATAATGCTTTTAGCAAAGATTTTAACGAATCTTTAATACACCAGGCTGTTGTAAGCTACATGGCAGGTTCCCGTCAAGGAACCTCTAAACAAAAGACTAGATCTGAAGTTCGTGGTGGTGGTAAAAAGCCTTACGCTCAGAAAGGTACAGGTAGAGCTAGAGCAGGAACAATTAGAAGTCCTCTTTGGAGAGGCGGTGGTGTTACTTTTGCTGCGACTCCAAGAGATTACAGCAAGAAAATTAACAAGAAAATGTATAAAGCTGCAATTAGATCTATATTTTCAGAGCTACTTAGACAAAATAGACTTGTTGCGATTGAAAATCCAGTTCTTGAAAAGCCTAAAACTAAAGCTATTTATGATTTCTTAAAAGAGTTTTCATTAAGCAAGGTATTAATAATTACAGATGAGTTAGATGTTAATTTCTACTTATCTACTAGAAACATACCAAATGTCGAAGCTATTACTGTTAGAGAAATAAATCCAGTTTCATTACTAAAGGCTCATAAAGTAGCTGTTACTGCTGAAGCCTTCAAAAAAATTGAGGAGTGGATAGATGCATAACGAAAAATTATTTACTTTAATTAAAGCCCCAATAGTTACTGAAAAAGCAGCTAGAGTTGGTGAATTAAACAAACAAGTTGTTTTTAAAGTTGACCTAACAGCGAACAAAAGAGAAATCAAAAAAGCGGTAGAGGAGTTATTTAAAGTTGAAGTTACTAAAGTAACTACCTCAATTGTTAAAGGCAAAAGAAAGAGAAATAGAAATGGTATTCACAAGAGATCAGATTATAAAAAAGCCTTTGTATCTTTAAGTAAAGATTCAGAGATTCAGTTTGAGGGTATTAATTAATCATGGCAATAGTAAAAGCTAAACCTACCAGTCCAGGGAGACGTGGTGTCATTCAGATTAAGAGCGATCTTTATAAAGGAAAGCCACTCAAATCTTTAACACAAGCTAAATCCAAGAATGGTGGAAGAAATAATAATGGAAGAATTACTGTAAGACACCAAGGTGGTGGTCATAAACAGCATTACAGAATAATAGACTTTAAAAGAGACAAGTTTGATATTCCAGCTACAGTTGAGAGAATAGAATACGATCCCAATAGATCAGCTCATATTGCTTTGATGCTTTATGCAGATGGTGAAAGAAAATACATAATTGCCCCAGCAAAATTAAATATTGGCGATAAGATTATTTCTGCTGATAAGTGTGAAATAAAAGTTGGCAACTCTATGAAACTAAAGGATATTCCTTTAGGAACTAATGTACATTGTGTTGAATTAAAGCCTCTTAAAGGCGCTCAGATTGCTAGAAGTGCAGGTACATCAGCAAGGCTTATTGCTAAAGAAGGTATTTATGCAACCCTAAGGCTTCAATCTGGAGAGACTAGAAAGGTTCTATGGGAATGTAGAGCAACATTAGGATCTGTATCAAATGCTGAAAATAATCTTAGATCTTTAGGTAAAGCTGGAGCTAAAAGATGGAGAGGTGTTAGACCTACTGTTAGAGGGGTTGCGATGAACCCTGTAGACCATCCACATGGTGGTGGTGAAGGAAGAACTTCAGGTGGAAGACATCCTTCTACTCCATGGGGTGTTCCAACTAAAGGGTACAAGACTAGAAAGAACAAACGAACAAATGACCTTATTATAAGAAGAAGAGGAAGCAGGAAATAGACTATGCCAAGATCACTAAAAAAAGGACCATTTATAGATTTATCTCTTGAAAAGAAAGTTGAAGCTGCTTTAGCTTCTAACGACAAGAGACCTATTAAAACTTGGTCAAGAAGATCAATGATTAATCCATCAATGGTTGGGTTAACTATTGCAGTTCATAACGGAAGACAGCATATTCCAGTCTATATCAATGAAGATATGGTTGGCCATAAGTTAGGTGAATTTTCCATGACAAGAACTTTCAAAATGCATTCAGGCGATAGGAAGGCTAAATAATGGAAACAAGAGCATATTTAAAAGGTACTAGACTTTCACCTCAAAAAGCTGGTCTGGTTGCTAATGCAATTAGAGGTAAGTCAGTTCAAGAGGCAATGGATTTCTTAGTTTTTAACAAGCAAAAAGGTTCTGCGATTATTAAGAAATTACTAGAGTCTGCTATTGCTAACGCAGAAAATAACAACAATGCTGATGTAGATTTATTATCAGTTAAAACAATAATAGTTAATCAAGGTATGAGATTAAAGAGAATGAAGCCTAGAGCAAGAGGAAGAGCAGATAGGATCATCAAACCGTCATGCCATATTGAAATTATATTAGCTGAAGGGGCGAAATAATGGGACAAAAAGTTAATCCAATTGGTTTTAGATTAGGAACTTCCAAGAAGCAAAATGCTAACTGGTATGCAAAGGGTAAAGATTTCTCTACTTATCTAATCCAAGACCTCAAAGTAAGAGAATATTTTAAGAAAAATCTTAAAAATGCTTCTATAAGTAAAATAGAGCTTGAGAGATCGGCAGAAAATTTTGTTGTCTCAATTCATACAGCAAGACCTGGAATTATTATTGGTAAAAGAGGCGAGGAAATTGATAACCTAAAAAAAGCTATAGAAAAAATAGTGAAGAAGCCATCTCAAATTAATATTAAAGAGGTTAGAAAACCTGATCTAGATGCTCAAATATTAGCTGAAGGTGTTGCACAGCAACTTGAAAAAAGAGTCATGTTTAGAAGAGCAATGAAAAGAACTGTTCAAAGCGCTCTAAGACAAAGTGCTAAAGGTGTAAGAGTAGAAGTTTCAGGAAGATTAAACGGTGCTGAGATTGCAAGAACTGAATGGTACAGAGAAGGAAGAGTTCCATTGCACACTTTAAGAGCTGATATTGATTACGGAACAGCAGAAGCATTAACTACTTATGGAATTATAGGTATTAAAGTCTGGGTGTTTAAAGGTGAAATAACTGAAGATCCTTACAAAGTAGATCTAGGAGTTTAATTAGATATTATGTTGCAACCAAAACAAACAAAATTTAGAAAAATGCATAAAGGCCGTAATAGAGGTCTTGCACAAAACGGAAACACAGTTGCCTTTGGAAGGTTTGGTCTTGTTGCTTCTGACAGAGGGCGTATAACGGCTCGTCAGATTGAAGCTGCTAGGCGTGCCATGACTAGACATATTAAAAGGGGTGGAAATATTTGGATAAGAATTTTTCCTGACAAACCTATAACAAAAAAACCTTTAGAAGTTCGTATGGGTAAAGGTAAGGGTAATGTTGAGTACTGGGTAGCTCTTGTCCAGCCAGGAAAAGTAATGTTTGAAATGGCAGGTATTGATGAAGATATAGCTAGACAGGCTTTTAAATTAGCAGCAGCCAAACTACCTGTAAAAACACATTTTATTAGGAAGGATGTATAAATGAGCAAAGAATTAGCTGATCTAAGAAAGAAAAATGTTGACCAACTTGGCGCTGAACTTATAGTGGCAAGAAAGGAACAGTTTGATCTTAGAATTAAGCATAAAACAGGACAGCTAAAAGAAACTAATCAGATCACTCTGGTTAGAAAAAAGATAGCAAAAATTAAGACAATAATGAACGAATTAAAAATACAGGATAGTAAATAATGATTTCAACTAATCCAAGAATACTTACAGGAGTTGTTATAAGTGATAAAGCTGATAAGACAATCACTGTAAGGATAGAAAGAAAAGTAAAACATCCGTTATACGGAAAAGTTATGAAAAGAGCTACTAAAGTTCGTGCGCATGATGAAGATAACTCAGCTGTAATGGGTGACGTTGTTACTGTGCAAGAATGTAGGCCTATTTCTAAGAGTAAAACATGGGTTTTAGTTGCAGAAGGAACTACAAACGCATCTGTTGTAACAGAAGAAAAGATTGAGGAGACTGAATAATGATTCAAATGCAATCAATTCTAAAAATTGCCGATAATAGTGGCGCAAGAAGTGTTATGTGTATCAAGGTCCTTGGAGGATCGAAGAGAAGATATGCAAACATTGGTGATATTATTAAAGTAGCCATCAGAGAGGCTATCCCAACTGGAAAAGTAAAAAAAGGTCAGGTATGTGATGCTTTAATTGTGAGAACAAGAAAAGGTGTTAGAAGATCAGATGGGTCATTAATTAAATTTGATGAAAATGCTGCTGTATTAGTTAATGCGCAGAAAGCTCCAATTGGTACAAGAGTATTTGGTCCAGTAACTAGAGAGTTAAGAGAAGGGAAGCACATGAAAATCCTTTCATTAGCTCCTGAGGTAATATAAATGAAAACTACCCTAACAAAATTAAGAATTGGTGATGAAGTTGTTGTTGTTGCAGGAAAAGATTCTGGCAAGAAAGGACCTTTAAGAAAGATTGTTAAAAATAAAAATAAAGGAATTGTTACAGGCATTAATATGGTCAAAAAACATACTAAGCCAAATCCAGAAATGGGCATAACTGGTGGAGTTGTAGAGCAAGAAGCTGCTATTGATCTATCTAACCTTGCTATCTGGAACCCTGGTAAGAAAACTAAAGATAGAATCGCTTATTCAGTTAATAAAGATGGAAAGAAAATAAGACTATTCAAATCAGATGAGACAGAGATCAAGTAAATGGCAAATTTAAGAGAAAAATATAATAAAGAATTACGAGTTGCTCTTCAGGAAAAGCTTGGTTTAAAAAACATAATGGCGGTACCTAAGCTTACTAAAGTAGTAATTAATATGGGTGTTGGAGAAGCTGCGAATGATAAAAAACATCTTGATACTGCAGTAGCAGATATGGCCGCAATAGCAGGACAAAGACCAGTTATAACAAAAGCTAGAAAATCAGTAGCAAGTTTTAAAATAAGAGAAGGATGGCCTATAGGATGTAAAGTCACATTAAGAGGCAACAAGATGTATGAGTTTATGGAAAGGTTGATTGATGTAGCCATTCCTAGAGAAAGAGATTTTAGAGGATTAAACCCTAAATCATTTGATGGTCAGGGCAATTACAATTTCGGAATTAAAGAGCAAATCATTTTTCCAGAAATTAAATATGACACTGTAGCGAGTATTAGAGGTATGGATGTATGTATCAATACTTCTGCAACAAACAAAGAAGATGCTAAAGCTTTACTAGAAGTTTTACAATTTCCATTCAAAAAATAGGTATTAGAAATGGCAAAAAAATCAATGATCGCAAGAGAAGTTAAACGAATCAAAACAGTTGCTAAGTTTGCTGATAAAAGAGCAAGCCTAAAAGCAATAATGAACGATGAAAAAGCAACGAGTGAAGAGAGATATGAAGCCTCTGTTAAGTTACAGAAACTTCCAAGAAACTCCAGCCCTTCAAGAGTTGTAAGAAGATGTCAGGTAACTGGAAGACCGCATGCTGTGTATAGAAAGTTTGGACTTAGCAGAATAAAGCTAAGAGAAGCAGCTATGAGAGGCGATATCCCAGGTTTAGTTAAATCAAGTTGGTAATATAATATTATGAGTTTTCAAGATCCTATAGCAGATTGTTTAACAAGAATACGTAATGGCTTAATGCGTGGAAAGGTTCATGTTGATGCGCCTTATTCTAAGTTAAAGCATGAATTAGTTAATATTTTGATATCCGAAGGATATTTAAAAAGTTGTGAAAAAACAGAAAAAGATGGAAAGCCTTCTATTAAGATAGTTCTTAAGTACTTTAATGAAGCTCCAGCAATTAAGAGCATTAAAAGAATTAGTAAGCCTAGTCTGAGAAGATACTCAGCTTCTTCAGATATTAAGTCTGTTAAAAATGGCCTAGGAGCTCTTATTGTTACTACCAATCAAGGTTTAATGACTGACAAGCAAGCTAAAGCTAAAAATGTCGGTGGTGAAGTTCTTTGTGAGGTATTTTAATTATGTCTAGAGTAGCAAAAAACCCAATTCAAATTGTTGATGGCGTAACTGTTAATCTTGAGGGAAGCATTGTAGATGTTAAAGGCAAGATTGGAGCAATGAAATTTGATGTTCCTGAAAGCGTCTCTTTAGAAATAAATGATAATGTTATAACCGTTCAATATGACACTGAAAATCAACAATCAGCAGCATTGGCTGGCACAACAAGAGCGCTTGTTAATAATATGATTGTCGGAGTGTCACAAGGCTTTGAAAAAAAATTAGAATTAAAAGGCGTTGGTTATAGAGCAAAAGCTACAGGTAAGCATCTTGAGTTAACATTAGGTTTTTCTCATCCTGTTAGCTATCAAATTCCAGAAGAGGTTGAGGTAGAAACTCCTTCAAATACTGAAATAGTGCTTAAAAGTTTCAATAAACAGATCCTTGGGCAAGCTGCTGCAGAGATTAGAGCATTTAGACCTCCTGAGCCTTATAAAGGTAAGGGTGTTAGATACTCTGATGAAGTAGTTAGAAGAAAAGAAGCCAAGAAAGCAGCTGGAGCATAGTAATGAGTATTAAGAATATATCAAGAATAAGAAGAGCTACGAAAACTAGAATGAAAATTAGAGAACAAGAATCGCCAAGATTGACAGTTCATAGATCATCTAAGCATTTTTATGCTCAGATCTTCGATAGTCTTGGAACTAAGGTTATAGCTTCAGCTTCTACTAATGAAAAAGATTTAAAAATTAAATCAAATAATGTTGAAGGTGCTGAAACTGTTGGGAAAAGAGTTGCTGAAAGAGCTCTTGAAAGTGGAGTTACAAAAGTGGTTTTTGATAGATCTGGATATAGATATCATGGCCGAATAAAAGCCCTAGCTGATTCAGCTAGAAAAGCAGGCCTGGAGTTTTAATTAAATTATGAGAGAAAATAATACAACAAATAATCAACAAACTGATGCTCTTGAAGAGAAGCTAGTTCAGGTAAACAGAGTAGCTAAAGTTGTTAAAGGTGGAAGAATCTTTGGTTTTACAGCCCTTACAGTTGTTGGTGATGGAAATGGCAAAGTTGGTTTTGGTAGAGGTAAGTCTAAAGAAGTACCTATGGCAATTCAAAAAGCTATGGAAAACGCTAGAAGAAATATGGTTGATGTTGAGTTAAACAACACTACTATTTGGTATCCAGTTAAAGCTAAGTTCGGTGCTGCTAATGTATACATGCAACCAGCTTCAGAAGGTACAGGTATTATTGCTGGTGGAGCTATGAGAGCGGTGCTCGAGTTAGCGGGTGTTCAAAATGTTTTAGCAAAATGTTACGGATCTACAAATCCTGTAAATGTTGTTAGGGCCACTATTAATGCTTTGAGCGCGATGGAGTCTCCAGGGACTGTTGCTGCAAGAAGAGGGAAAAAGGTTGAGCAAGCATAATGACTAAAGATAAAACAATGACTATAAAGTTAATTAAAAGTGGAATTGGCAGAATGAAGCGTCATAAGCTTTGTATTAAAGGCCTTGGCTTTAAAAAACTTAACCAGACAGTAACTGTCATAGATACTCCAAGCAATAGAGGCTTGGTTAATAAAATATCTGACATGATTGAGATTCAGGAAAACTAAAAATGAGCGAACAAGAAACAAATAATTTATCTCTAAACAATCTTTCAAGTAAAGGTACTGCTCAGAATAGAAAAAGAGTAGGTAGAGGTATAGGATCTGGAACTGGTAAAACAGCTGGTAGAGGTCACAAAGGACAAAAATCTAGATCCGGTGGATCAGTTAGACTAGGTTTTGAGGGTGGTCAAATGCCACTTCAAATGAGGTTGCCAAAGTTTGGTTTTTCTTCAAGAACTAATAATTACTTGAAAGAAGTAAACGTTAAACACATTAATGGTATAGAAGGCCTTGAGCTAGTAACCATAGATACATTAAAAGAACATAAGGTTATTTCAAAATCAATTAAGAAAGTAAAAATATTTGGTATTTTTGACCTTGAATCTAAATTAAATGTTGAAGGAATAAGAGTTACCAAGGGAGCAAAAGCTTCTATAGAGAAAGCAGGCGGGACTGTTGCTGATTTTGTAGAGCCAGTTGCTAGACCTAAATTTGTTAAAAAAATAAAGGCTGCGGAATAATAAATGAGCGATAAAGGTACAGGAATGAGCGATCTTTGGAGAAGACTGCGCTTCGTATTTGTTGCTATTCTTGTATATAGAATAGGAACACATATACCTATACCTGGAATAGATCCAGATAGATTGGCTGCTCTTTTTGATCAGAATCAAGGAACTATTATTGAAATGTTCAATCTCTTCTCTGGTGGTGCACTAGAGAGAATGAGTATATTTGCTCTTAATGTTGTTCCTTACATATCTTCTGCAATTATTATGCAGTTATTCTCAAACTCGATTCCTTACTTACAAGAACTAAAAAAAGATGGCCAAGCTGGAAGGAATACTATTACCCAGTACACAAGATATGGAACAGCCATTCTTGCTTTCATTCAAGCTTCTGCTTTAGCAGTTACTTTATCTGCAAGTGGTCTAGCTTATACACCTGGTCCTTCATTCTTTATTTCAGCTGTATTCTCTGTTGTTGCAGGAACTATGTTCTTAATGTGGCTAGGTGAACAGATATCAGACAGAGGAATTGGAAATGGAATCTCAATCATTATTGCTACTAGTATTTTGACTGGTATACCTGGTTCAATAGGTCAGGCTTTAGAGCAATCTAGACAGGGAGACTTAAGTGTTCTTCTTCTTATAGCAATTGGTCTTTTATCAATGGCTGTAATAGCAGTTGTTGTCTTTATCGAAAGAGGGCAAAGAAGAATTACAGTTAATTATGCTCAGAGACAGCAGGGCAGAAAGTTAATGCAAGCTCAAACAAGTCATCTTCCGTTTAAGGTAAATATGGCTGGAGTTATTCCTGCAATTTTTGCTAGTACTTTTTTATTATTCCCAGCATCCTTATCAACTTGGTTTGGCCAGAGTGAGTCACTTGGATTTTTACAGACTTTCTCATTAGCTCTTAATCCTGGTCAACCTTTATATATTTTAGTTTTTGCTGGACTTATTATCAGTTTCTGTTTTATATGGTTAGCTCTTACTTTTAATACAAGAGAAGTTTCAGATAATCTAAAACGATCTGGTGCCTATATAGCTGGAATACGTCCAGGAGAACAAACTTCAAATTATATTGATGCCGTTCTTGCAAGACTTACAGTTTTCGGGGCTATATACCTAACACTAATTTGCCTACTTCCATTGGCGCTTATTAATTTCGCAGGAGTCTCACCAACTATCTCAGTTGGCGGTACTTCAGTATTGATTATTGTTGTTGTTCTAATGGATTTTATGGCACAAGTTCAATCTCATATGATGTCTACTCAGTACTCATCGTTAATGAAAAAAGCTAATCTAAAAAACTATAAAAGGTAATATGAAAGTTAAAGCATCAGTAAAGAAAATATGCAGAAATTGCAAAATTGTACGTCGTAATGGCGTTCTTTTTGTAATCTGTAAAACAGACCAAAAACATAAACAAAGGCAAGGTTAAAATATGGCTAGGATCGCAGGAGTAAACATTCCAGAAAACAAACATGTTGAGATATCACTAACTCACATTTTTGGAATCGGAAGACAAACAGCTCAAAACATTTGTGAAGAGTTAAAAATAGATTACACAAGAAAACTTTCTGAACTTACAGAGGAAGAGGTTGAGAGCTTAAGAACAGCTATCGGAACTTATGTTGTAGAGGGTGATCTTAGAAGGAATATTAGTCAAAATATTAAAAGATTAATGGATCTTGGTAGCTATAGAGGAATTAGACATAGAAGAAAGTTACCTACTAGAGGTCAGAACACAAAGAATAATGCTAGAACTAGAAAAGGTGCTAAAAAACCAATGAGAGGATCATAAGATGGCGGTTAAAGGAAAAAAAGGTAAGAAAATTGTTACTGACGGAGTGGCTCATATCCATTCTTCCTTTAATAATACAATCGTTACTATTACTGATAAGCAAGGTAACACTTTATGCTGGGCAACGTCAGGCGGTTCTGGCTTTAAGGGCTCAAGAAAAAGTACACCTTTTGCAGCACAGATTGCTGCTGATAAAGCTGGAAATGCAGCTAAAGAGTTTGGCATGATTAACTTAGACGTTAAAGTTAAAGGCCCTGGTGGAGGTAGAGAGTCTGCGATCAGATCTCTAAATTCATGTGGATTAAAGATTAGAAGTATTACAGATGTGACACCGCTTCCCCATAACGGTTGTCGTCCATCTAAAAAACGAAGAGTTTAACGGAGTAACAAATGGCAAGATATACAGGACCTACATTAAGACTTTCAAGAAGAGAAGGAACAGACTTATTCTTGAAAAGTGGTATTAGAGCAATTGAATCAAAATGTAATATGGATTCTCCTCCAGGAGTTGCTGCCGGAGCAAGAAGAGGAAGACTTTCAGATTACGGACTTCAGCTTAGAGAAAAACAGAAAGTTAGACGTATGTATGGCGTTCTTGAAAAGCAGTTCAGAAATTATTATAAAAAAGCAGCCTCATCTAAAGGTAATACAGGTGAGAATCTTTTATCTCTTCTTGAAAAGAGAATGGATAATGTCGTATACAGAATGGGTTTTGGCTCAACAAGGGCTGAAGCTAGACAAATGGTTTCACACAAAGCATTTAAAGTTAACGGGCAAGTTGTGAATATCCCTTCATACCAAATGCAAGCAGGAGATGAGGTTCAAGTTAGAGATAACAAGAAAGGTCATCTTAGGATAGCCTCAGCGCTTAAAATTGCCGCTACAAGAGAAGAGTGTGATTGGATTGAAGTCGATGAAGCAAATTTAAAAGGTGTATTTAAGTCAGTTCCAGATAGAACAGACCTTAGTACTGAAATTAACGAAAATCTTATTGTTGAGCTTTACTCAAAATAATACTTTAAAGGCGGAGAAAAACTATGCAAACATCAGTAATAGATCTATTGGTCCCAACTGAAATACAGGTGGACGATATTACACCTAACTTATCCAAGGTAACACTTGAGCCTTTAGAGAGAGGTTTTGGTCATACGCTTGGTAATGCGCTAAGAAGAATTCTTTTATCTTCTATGCCAGGAGCTGCTGTCACAGACGTTTCAATTGACGGTATATCCCATGAATACAGTACTATTGAAGGTGTTAGAGAAGATGTGATAAATATACTTCTTAATATTAAAGATATGCCTGTTAGTCTTATTGAAGGTAATTCAGCAGAGATAGTCCTAGATGTAACGGGTCCTTGTGATGTCCTTGCTTCTTCTTTTACTGTACCTGCAAATGTTGAACTTGTTAATCAAGATTTTCATATTGCAACGATCGTAGATAAAGTTAATCTTAAAATGACATTATCTGTTAATACTGGAAGAGGTTACGAGCCTGCAGACTTGAGAGATGATGAAGACAGAGTCGTTGGAGCTTTAAAATTGGATGCTTCATATAGCCCAGTAAGAAGAGTTTCTTATACTGTTGATAATGCAAGATTTGAAAAAAGAACTGACTTAGATAAATTAATAATTGAACTTGAAACTGATGGTACTTTAGATCCAAAAATGGCTATTGAGCATTCAGCAACAATTCTTCAACAACAGCTAAGTGCTTTTGTTGATCTAGATGCAATTGCTGAGCAAGAAGCTAAGAAAGATCAAAACGACTTTGATCCAATACTATTAAGATCAATTGAAGAACTTGAGCTTACTGTTAGATCAACTAATTGTTTAAAAGCTGAAAGTATTTTTCTTATTGGTGATCTTATCCACAGATCAGAATTTGATTTATTAAAAACTCCGAATCTAGGTAAAAAATCTCTTAATGAGATTAAAGATGTACTTGCATCTAAAAATCTTTCCCTAGGTATGAATGTAGACAATTGGCCACCAGTAGGATAAAAAATGAGACATAGAAAAGCAGGAAGAAAACTTAATAGGAATTCTTCTCATAGAAAAGCGTTATTAAAAAACTTAGCGATAGCTTTGATTGAGCAAGATATCATAAGAACTACTCTTCCAAAAGCTAAAGAGCTTAGAAAGACTATTGAACCGCTTATCACTTTAGGTAAGGAAGATACAGTTGCTAATAGAAGGCTTGCTTTCAGTAGACTAAGATCGGACGCTGCAGTTGGTAAATTATTTTCAGAAATCTCTGTAAACGCTAAAGATAGAAAGGGCGGATACACAAGAATTATTAAAGCTGGTTTTAGACCAGGTGATAAAGCTGATATGGCTTACATCGAGCTTGTTGATAGAAACACTAATGGTGTTGCTGACTCAGACACACCTGAGCTTAAAGAAGACTCAGCAGCTTAACTTAAAGCATTTTCTCTAGATATTGACCTGTGAAGGAGTTGCCGACTTTAGCAACCTCTTCAGGGGTTCCTGTAGCTATAATCTTACCCCCACCACTCCCACCTTCTGGACCTAGATCTATAATCCAATCAGCTGTTTTAATGACATCAAGATTATGTTCTATAACAACAACAGTGTTACCTTGATTCTTTAGTCTTTCCAGAACTGTTAAAAGCAACTCAATATCTGCAAAGTGGAGACCTGTTGTTGGCTCATCTAGAACAAACAAAGTTTTACCCGTACTTCTTTTTGAAAGTTCTTTAGCTAGTTTTATTCTCTGAGCTTCTCCTCCAGAAAGAGTGATAGCAGACTGACCTAAGGTGATATAACCAAGTCCAACATCGTTAAGTGTAGCTAGCTTCTTTTTAATTGCAGGCAATGCATTAAAGAATTCTAAAGCTTCTTCAACAGTCATATTAAGCATGTCGCTTATATTTTTTCCTTTATACCTTACTTCTAATGTCTGTTCGTTATACCTTCTCCCTTCACAAACATCACACTTTACATAAACATCAGCTAGGAAATGCATCTCCACTTTTATCATTCCATCACCCTGGCAAGCCTCACATCTTCCTCCTTTAACATTAAAGCTGAACCTTCCAGGCTTATAGCCTCTAGATTTTGCTTCAATTGTCTGAGTAAGAAGATCTCTAATATAAGAGAATAAACCTGTATAGGTTGCAGGGTTAGATCTGGGGGTTCTCCCAATAGGGGATTGGTCAATGCTAATGACTTTATCTAAATGCTCTAAACCTTCTATCTTGTCGCACTTTATTTCTTTAGTTAATTTCGATTTATTTAACATAAATGAACTTAATGGAAGTAGAGTTTGGTTGATCAGGGAAGATTTTCCTGAACCTGAAACTCCAGTGATACACGTGAATAAACCAACGGGTATTTCAGCAGAAATATTTTGTAAATTATTTTCCGAAGAATTAACAATTTTAATATTTTCATTTCCTCGAGACATTCGTTTCTTAGGAATCTTAATTTCTCGTTCCCCAGATAAATACTGAGCTGTGATAGAATTTTTATTTTTTAAGATATCTTCCAAGGTACCTTCAGCACAAATTTCACCACCATGTTTTCCAGCCCCAGGGCCAATATCAATTATATGATCTGCACATCTAATCGCTTCTTCATCGTGCTCAACAACAATAACTGTATTTCCTAAGTTCTTAAGGTTGTTTAAAGTTTTAATAAGTTTTTCATTATCTCTTTGATGTAACCCAATAGATGGCTCATCTAATACATAAGTTACACCTACTAATCCTGATCCTATTTGGCTGGCAAGCCTAATTCTTTGCGCCTCACCACCAGAAAGGGTTTCAGCACTTCTTTCCAGTGTTAAGTAACTCAAACCAACATCTTCTAAAAAAGTTAATCTTTCGGTTATTTCTTTTAATATTTTTTCTGCTATCTTCTTTTTTGCACCATCTAATTTCATTTTCTTTGTGAAATCCAAGGCCTCATTAATCCTCATTCCAGTAATAGAATGTATAGGAGTTTTATTTATGAAAACATTTCTTGATTGGGTATTTAATCTTGACCCTTCGCACTCATCACATGAACTTTTAGACATAAGCTTCGACAGCTCATCTCTTATAAAGTCTGAATCAGTCTCTTTAAAGCGTCTTTCAGTACTAGGAATTATCCCTTCAAATTTATGCTTGCGAACTATCTTGCTTCCACTTCTAAATCTATGTGAGAAATCAACCTTATCTTTTGATCCCCATAAAATAATATCTTTAATATCTTGAGGATAGTCTTTCCATTTAGTTGTTAAGCTAAAATCATAATGAACACCCAGACATTTAAGCTGATAAAAATAAAATCTATTTCTTCTTGTCCAGCCCTTAATAGCGCCATTTGAAATAGAAACATCATCATCTTGTATTAGTCTTTTCTCATTAAAGTATTGAATTACTCCAAGACCATCACATCTTGTACATGCGCCATAAGGATTATTAAAAGAAAACATCCTTGGTTCTAATTCAGCAATTGCATAACCACATTGAGAGCATGAAAAGTTTGATGAAAATAATATAGATAATTTTTTATCTAGATTTTCAATTTCTACCAAGCCATTTGAAAGCGTTAAGGATGTTTCTATTGATTCTGCCAGTCTAGATCTATCTTCATCATCATCTTTTATTACTAATCGATCTATAACTGCTGAGATATCATGCTTTTTATTTTTTTCTAGTTCTGGAAATTCCTCAATAGGGTAAACAACACCATTTACCTTAACTCTTACATATCCGCTTTTTCTAAGATCTTCATATATTGCTAGATGTTCTCCCTTTTTACCTCTAACAATAGGGGATAGAATCATAATTTTAGTATTCTCTTTTATTTTCAAGACCTCATCGCATATTTCAGAAACAGTCTTAGCTTTCAGTTCCTCATTATGATCTGGGCAAATAGGTGAGCCTATTCTTGAATATAACAGCCTTAGGTAATCATATATTTCAGTTACTGTTCCTACTGTTGATCTTGGGTTGTGAGAGGTTGCCTTCTGTTCTATAGAAATAGCCGGTGATAGACCTTCAATTTGATCTACATCTGGTTTTTCCATCATTGACAAAAATTGTCTAGCATAGGTAGATAGTGATTCAACATACCTTCTTTGACCTTCAGCATAAATCGTATCAAATGCTAGTGATGATTTACCTGAGCCTGATAAGCCTGTTATTACAACAATCTTATTTCTCGGTATTTCAAGACTAATATTTTTAAGATTATGGGTTCGAGCGCCTTTGATATAAATACTATCCATATGATAAAAAATCCGTGATGAAAAAATTAATTTAGGTTAAACTTCTAACAATATTATAAGAGGTAAATATGAGCAGAGGCGTAAATAAAGTAATTTTAGTTGGTAATTTAGGTCAAAAACCTGAAATGAGATATACAGCAACTCAATCAGCTGTAGCTAATATCTCTATTGCAACTACTGAGTCATGGAAAGATAAAGAAAGCGGCGAGATGAGAGATAAAACAGAATGGCATAAAGTTGTTTATTTTGGAAAACTTGCTGAAATAGTTGAGAAATATTTAGATAAAGGTTCAAGCGTTTACATTGAAGGCAAACTTCAAACTAGAAAATGGCAGGATAAAAGCGGTGCTGATAGATGGACTACAGAAATTGTAGGAAATGAATTAACTATGCTTGGATCAAGATCATCTGGTTCTGATTCTTCTATGGGCTCTAATTCTCAAATGGGTTCCTCTCAATCAGAATCCCCTTTCCCAAAAGATGACGATTCAGGAACGGGTTTAACGGACGATGATATTCCATTTTAATACCTAGTACCTAAGTGTGAATTTTAAAACGATTATCTTTTCTGAAAAGAATTCATTAGCGTTAATTACTCTTAATAGGCCTGAAAAGCTAAATGCATTCAACCAAGCTATGCTTGGTGAAATGCTAGAAGCGTTTGATTACATCGATAAAAAGGACTCCATAAGAGCTGTAGTTATAGCGGGAGCTGGCAGGGCATTCTGCGCAGGCGCAGATCTTTCAGCTGGAGAAAAAACCTTTAATACTGAGTTTGATAACTCAAAAAAATATACCGAAGATTTTAGAAGAGATTCCGGTGGCATTCTTACCTTAAGAATGTATAGATGCTTAAAGCCAATTGTTGTAGCTTGTAATGGAGCCGCGGTTGGAGTTGGAGCTACCATGCAACTAGCTGCAGATGTTCGAATAGCATCAACATTAAGCAAGTTCTCTTTTCCATTTGCAAAGAGAGGGATAGCACCAGATGCATGCTCTAGCTGGTTTTTACCAAAAATAGTAGGCATTTCAAAAGCTTTGGAATGGTCTTATTCAGGAGAGTTATTTAGCGCATCAGACGCTTATGAGGCTGGTCTTGTTTCATATTTAGTTGAACCAAATGAATTAATGGATAAAGCAACTCAAATAGCTAATAAATTTATTAAAGAATCCTCTCCAGTTTCAATCGCATTAACTAGACAGATGATGTGGAGTTTATCTTCAACATCGTCACCTGAAGAGGCGCATATAATAGATAGCAAGGTCATTGATTCAAGAGGCTCATCAGGTGATGCTGCTGAAGGCGTTATGTCTTTTTTAGAAAAGAGAACTGCAGTTTATCCTAATAACATTTCTACCGACATGCCATCAATTTTTCCTTGGATAAAAAGTAAATTTAAAGATCAGGAGTAATTAAAATTATGTTATTTAATCCATATGAGCTTAAAAATACTGTTTTAAGAAATAGAATTGTTATGGCTCCAATGACAAGGAGCATGTCTCCTGGAGGAGTTCCTACTCAAGCAGTCATTGATTATTATGAAAGAAGAGCTAAGGCTGAGGTTGGCCTTATTATTACTGAAGGTATAGAAGTTAGCCATAAAGCCTCTAGCGCTTACCCTGACGTTCCTAGGCTAGATAGTGAAGAAGCAAGAAACGCTTGGAGAAAAGTTGTGACGGGTATTAAGAAACATGATGGCGCAGTGGTGGCTCAGTTGTGGCATTGTGGCGGCTTTAGAAAATTAGGCATGGCCCCAGAGCCAGAAGTTCCTGGTCATACAGCCTCGGGTCTCGTAAGACCTGGAAAAAAAGTGGCTCATGAAATGACCATTCAAGATATTAATGAAACTATTCAAGCTTTTGCTTCTGATGCTAAGTTTTGTGAAGAAATTGGTTTCGATGGAGTAGAAATCCATGGTGCTCATGGCTATCTAATTGATAACTTCTTTTGGAATGGCACAAATGTAAGAGAGGATATGTATGGAGGATCAACTGCAGAAAGATCTCAATTGGCAACTGAAATTGTGAAAGCAATAAGATCAGAAGTAAGTAGTAATTTTATTGTTGGGCTGAGATTTTCACAATGGAAGCAACAAGACTATGAAGCAAGATTAGCTTCCACTCCTGAAGAGCTCAAAACAGTGCTTACTCCACCTGCAGAAGCTGGACTTGATTATCTCCATTCAAGTATGAGAAGATTTTGGGATAGTGAATTTAGCGGATCTGAAGAAAATTTAGCTTACTGGACAAAAAAACTTTTAGGACTTCCAACTATCAGTGTTGGAAGCGTAGGTCTTGACTCTGAATTTATTGACATGAGTGCACCTGCATCACCTACAAATATCAATAAAGCAATTGAAGATATCAATAATAGTAAATACGATATGGTCGCAGTTGGTAGAGCTCTTATATCAGACCCTGAATGGGTAATTAAGATGAAAGAGGGCAGGTTGGAAGATGTTATTCCTTATACTAAAGAAGCTTTATTCAAACTTTACTAATTTTTACTTAATACCAAACTCGCGTTAGTTCCACCAAATCCAAATGAGTTACTCATTACAGAGGTTATATTTTTTGATATTGTTTCAGTATTAATATTAATACCTTTTGCTTCTTCACATAACTCTTCTGAATTAATATTCGGAGCTATAAAACTTTCATTCAGCATCATTATAGAATATATGGCTTCTTGAGCTCCCGTTGCTCCAAGCGAGTGACCAGTCATCGATTTGGTAGAACTAATAATTGGACATTCAGTAGCAAATAACTCTTTGATTGCATTAAGTTCAGCAATATCACCAACAGGCGTACTTGTTCCGTGAGTATTAATATAGTCAACTGAAGATCCGTAAATATCTAGTGCACCTTTCATGCATCTTAGAGCTCCTTCTCCAGATGGTGCAACCATATCGTAGCCATCAGAGGTAGCAAAATAGCCAGAAAGCTTAGCTAAGATATTTGCGTTCCTTTTTTTGGCATGCTCCTCTTCTTCTAAAATTAAAATTCCCGACCCACCGGCTATAACAAAACCATCTCTATTTTTGTCATACGGCCTAGATGCAATTGTTGGAGTGTCATTAAATTTTGAAGAGAGAGCTCCCATGGCATCAAATAAATTTGAAGAACTCCAGTGCTCATCTTCTCCTCCGCCTGCAATAATAATATCTTGTTGTCCTGACCTTATTAAATCAGCCCCATGTCCAATACAGTGAGCACTTGTAGCGCAGGCTGAGGATATAGAATAATTTATCCCTTTTAATTTAAAAGCTGTTCCTAGGATTGCTGAAATAGAACTTGCCATCGATTTGGTAACTGCATATGGCCCAATTCGCTTTGGTCCTTTCTCCCTAGTAATATCTGAAGTGGATAGCATGACTCTTGTGGAGGAGCCACCAGAACCAGCAACTATTCCCACTCTTGGTGAATTAAGATATTCCTCCTCCAGACCAGACATCTTAATAGCATCCTTTGCAGCTAGATAAGAATATGCTGAAGCTTCACCCATAAACCTTAATAACTTTCTATCAATTAATTCTGAATAATCTAAATCGATAGAACCAGATATTTGACTTCTAAAGCCCATATCAGAATATGATTGATTTGAAGTTATCCCAGATTTACCTTCTTGAAGACTACTAAGAACCTCATCATAGGTATTCCCTATACAAGATTTAATTCCAACACCAGTTACCACTACATTTTTCATTAGAAATTACCCGGATCTTTAAATAAGCCTACCTTAAGTTTTTCAGCATTATAAATTTCTTTATCATCTACAAACATTTTACCATTAGCAACACCAAGAACTGCGCCACGATTAATTACCTTCTTAATATCTATTTCATATCTAACTATTTTTGCAGAAGGAAGCACTTGCCCAGAGAATTTAATTTTTTCTGCGCCTAAAGCTCTTCCAATACCTGGAAGTCCTGACCATAAAAGATAAAAGCCTAAAAGTTGCCACATAGCATCAAGCCCCAAGCAGCCAGGCATTACTGGATCCTTTTTGAAATGGCAATCAAAGAACCATAACTCAGGATTGATATTCAAAACTGCTGTAATACTTCCTTTCTGAAACTCACCACTAAAATTATCAATATTAGAAATTTCATCAAACATCAGCATTTGATCTGCTGGCAATCTTCCATCTCCCTCATTGGTAAAGAGATTTCCTTTAGAACATTCAATTAACTCTTGTTTTGAATAGCTTTGTTGAGGTTTAAAGCTCATTTCTTCCTGTACATTGCTGAATTAACTAATTCTATCATTTCTTTGCTGATATTTTTATCATCAATTAAATTTGCAGCCCTTGCAGCCTTTTTTAAATATTGTAAAGCTAGCTTTTCAGTCTCTCTAATTCCATCAAGATTGCTAATTAATTTAAATACAGTTTTTTGATTAATATTTTTCTTACCTAAAAAAGATCCAAGTTTTATTTTTTCTGAATCATTGGCATTTTTATTTGCAAAATAGAAAGGGTAGGTAACCTTTCCTTCTTTTAGATCTTGAAAAACTGGCTTACCAATAAGACCCTCATCTTCTGAATAATCTAATAAATCATCTTTTATCTGAAATACTATGCCTAAATTTTTTGAACAATTTGTAATATTTTTTATATATTTAGGATCAGCATCTGCAAGGATAGCCCCAGATTTTGCTGCAGCTTCAAATAATCTTCCTGTTTTATAGTAACTAATATCTTCTAAGTTTTTTAATGAGATTTCTTTATTACTTATTGCATCGAGCTGGATAAGCTCTCCTTTTGAAATATCATTCGTTGCTTTTGCAAGCTCATCTAATATCTTACTATTTCCAAGTTCGACCATTAATATAAAAGCCTTTGAATAAATATAATCACCTATTAAAACTCCATGAGAATTTGACCATATATTGTTAACTGATTTTTTTCCTCTTCTAGTGGGTGATTCATCAACCACATCATCATGAACCAATGTAGCTGTATGAAGGAGCTCAATAATTGCAGCTAACTTTAATCTTTTCTTTCCTTTTCTTCTGTTTATGGACGAAGCAACTAGGCTTAATCTCGCTCTTAATTGCTTGCCATTTGATTTAAAGATATATTTATAAAGATCAGAAATAGTCTTTTCTTCAATAATTTCATTTTTAATTAGATTTTTTACAACAGTAAGTTCTTTCTGAATTGAATGTTTTGTCATGATTTGATAATAATTAAAGCAAAATTATACATAAGTATTGATAAATTCTTCATTAAAGCGTATATTTTGCCACCTTTAGGGATATAAATATGTACGCAGTAATAGAATCGGGTGGGAAACAACATAAAATCGAGAAGGGTATGTACTTACCTGTTGATTTATTGAAAGACGAACCTGGAACAAAAATAACTTTTGAAAACGTATTATTATACGTTGACGACAATAATGTTGAGATTGGTCAACCTTATTTATCCAACGTAACAGTTACCGCAGAGGTTCTTGACGTTGTTAAGTCTGATAAAATTTCTATTCTTCGTTTTAGAAGAAGAAAGCACAGCATGACAAGAGTAGGTCACAGAGCTAGGCATTCTCAAGTTGAAATCAAAGATATTAAATTAGCGAGTAAATAATGGCACATAAGAAAGCAGGTGGTTCCACTAAAAACGGTAGAGATTCCAACGCCAAGAGACTTGGTGTTAAAAGATACGGTGGACAAGTAGTTAAAGCTGGTGAAATATTAATACGTCAAAGAGGTACTAATACTCATCCTGGAATTAATGTTGGTAAAGGTAAGGATGATACGCTATTTGCTAAGGCTCCAGGCGTAGTTCAGTTTACTTATAAAGGACCTAAAAGCAGAAAAACAGCGAACGTTATTTCTCAATAACGCGCTTCTAAATCATGAATTTTATAGACGAGGCCTTTCTCGAAGTTAGGGCAGGGAATGGTGGTGCCGGTGCGTCCAGCTTCCGCAGAGAAAAGTTCATACCCTTTGGTGGTCCTGATGGCGGAGATGGAGGAAAGGGTGGGAATATTGTCTTTAGAGTTAATCGAAACAAAAATACATTAATTGATTTTCAAAATCAAAGAGTTTTCATTGCTAAAAATGGCAGGCCTGGATCAGGTAAAGATAAATCAGGAGCAGCAGCAGAAGATTTAATAATAGATATACCCAAGGGCACAGTAATTTACGATGATATATCTAATGATGAATTATTAGATTGTTGCGATGACGGCGCTTCTTACGTTTTAGCCAAAGGCGGGGATGGCGGCCAAGGCAATGCTCGTTTTAAATCAAGTAGAAATCAAGCACCTAGAAAATTCACACTAGGATTTGAAGGTGATGTTAGGTTTATAAGACTGGAGCTTAAATCATTGGCAGATGTCGGATTGGTTGGTTTTCCAAATGCAGGCAAATCTACTTTTTTAAATAAGGTCTCATCAGCTAAACCAAAGATAGGTAGCTACCCGTTCACAACACTTAGACCTCACCTAGGAACTATTGAAGGATCTGAATCAAGCTTTGTTATAGCAGACATACCAGGATTGATTGAAGGAGCTTCTGAGGGCGCAGGACTAGGTATAAAATTTTTACAGCATATCTCGAGAACAGGATTGCTTTTAATATTTGTTGATCTTTATTCATCCGATAATCTTGAGCCTATAGAACAAATAAAATTATTAAAGAATGAACTCAGCGCTTACAAAGAGGATTTAACTCAAAAGGTTTCCTGGGTTGTTTGTAATAAAATAGACCTCATCAATAAAGAGGATCGTATGGGCCACTCTAAGGACATTCAAGAGGCTCTAAATATATCTGAGAAAGATATATTCTTTATATCTGCTGCAACAGGAGAGGGCACGCAAAAGCTTCTTCAATCACTTGAAGAAGTTATTTCACAAAGTAAATTAGATTTAACCTAGGTCTTTAACGGCTTTTGAAAGTCTGCTCTTAGTTCTAGCAGCAGCATTTTTATGAATCACTTTCTTCGAAGCAGAAGAGTCTAGGACTTTTTCAGCTTTTGTTAGTGCTTCTTTAGCTTTCACGGAGTCATTTTCATCAATGCTTGCGCGAACAGCTTTAACAGCGGTTCTTACCATTGATCTTTGAGCGTGTCTGAGTTTATATGTCTCAGCGTTTTGTTTTGCTCTTTTTATTGATTGTTTTGAGTTAGCCATAATAGTTTTAATTTTAGAGTGCGTAGTTTAATGAGCAAACTGGTATATGTCCATATATTTATGATAAATAATACTAAGCCTAAGCATAAAAAAAGGCAGCTTAAAAGCTGCCTTTATAATTCAAATTAAAGATATATTATCTTGATATCTTTATACCCATGTAAACGATCTTACCTCTTGGGTCATGATGCTTTGCATCATAACTAAAGTTAGTATCATCCCATACAAGCGGAGCTTCTTCATCTAATAGGTTGTTAATACCTAATGATAGCTTAACGTTACTATTGCCCATTTCGTAATCATAAGAATACTTGACATCAACAGTCATAAAGCTATCTATGTCTTGTGTAATTCCAGCAGCAGTAGCGCCAGCATTAAGAGCTCTAGTAGTTTTATATTCAGAAACGTTTCTTACAAAAGCAACAACATTATGCTTGCCGTTAGCTAGTCTTGCAGTTACAACTGACTTAGTCTCTGGCATCGATCTAGCAAAGTTATTCCAGTTAAATAATCCAACTACGTCTTTCATGCCGCCAGAACCATTTGGTATTTCATAGTTAAGAACATGAGCTGTATTAAAACCAATAGATGCTTGTCCAAATGAAGTATCAAAATCATAACTACCTGAAATATCTAGACCGCTTGCATCAATACTTTGAGCATTAAAGTAACTAGTTGTTACCCCAACAAGTGTTCCTGATAGTCTTTTAATATCAGGATCAGCTGGATTAGCAGAAATCTTGCCCTGAGCACTTTCAATAGTAATAACATCTTCATAGGCTATATTCCAATAGTCAACTGTAAGAGATGCTTGGTCATTGACTGTCCAAATGGCACCTAAATTAATATTATCAGAAGTCTCTGGAACTAGGTTAGGGTTATGAGCTGCAGCAACTCTTATAAAGGCTGTTTTACCTCTTGTTGTTCCATCAGTATTATAGTCTTGAAGACCTTGAAGTGAAACAAGAGATGCAGTCATTTGTGATAAAGAAGCTTCTCTAAATGACGAACTGTATGACCCTCTTAATACTAGACTATCAGACATTTGATATCTCATAGAAACCTTAGGATTAAAGGTCGTATCGCTTTCAAGACTTTCATATCTTAATGCGCCTTTTAACTGAAGTTTATTATTCATATCTTTAGATGCTTCAACGAAAATAGCACTAGAATTTCTTGTTTCATCACTTTCTAATCCACCACCAAGGAACATTAGATCTGATTGCTGAGTAATACTTCCATCAGGACCAAAAACAGCTTTTGATGCATCGTTTCTAGCAATAGAAAATCCTTCTCTTTTCCATTGGAATCCAGTTGCAACATCAACATTTCTTTTAGTAGTTCCTGTAAACAGAATATCTAATACAGATAAATCAGCTATTGTTGTTCTTACCTCAGCTGATTTGATATGAGCAATTAGAGATGCTGTATTATTAGCAGAATTAAATAAATCCCACGATTCAGTTCCGCTAACTCCACCAACTCCGTTTATAGCCGCATCAAATCTTGATGTGCTTGTATCTGGCTGGGAGAACCACGCTTTCTGTTTACTATCTGTATAATGAACATCCCAATCAAAACCATTACTTAAAGTTCCATTAAGGCCTAATGATAATCTTTCATTATCATATTCTCTTGGAGCAAGTGGTGAAGGTGATGCTGATCCCAAAGGTCTTCCTATCCATAAAACAGGATATGAGAATGGGCTTCCAGCTTTACCAGGCATAACAGGTTTTGCTAAATACGAAAGAGCAGGGTATGAAGGAGACTGAGGATTATCATTAACGCTGATATCAGTTTTCATAAAGTCCATTTCAAAATTAACACCGTTACCTAGAGTCGTTTTTAGAGATGAATATAAGCTATTGTGATCTTCGTCATTAACTAGATTAAACCTATCGCCATAATAGAAACCACATCTTTGTCCATCAGGTAAACTCAACCCTCCTAAAGGGGCATTATAAATATTAGCCACTGGAACAAGAATTCCTTTATTTTCAACACAGTTAGCGTCAGGAACATTCTCTCCAATAGAATAAGTTCCAGCATATGGTCCTGAAGCAACGTTATGCACTCCACCGTTGGTAAATATATTACCAAAATCTCCTGTCAATACAGGTATTGATAAAACAGCAAAACTATTACCAAAGCCACTAATTGCTCTTTGTGAATACTTAGTTATATCAGTTCCTGCTAAAGGAGATCTATTCAATACACTATAAGATAGGACAACATTTGTATCTCCATACTCTTTACCCCAGATCATGCCAATTGTATTGTCAGTCTGTTTGCCTAAATCAGCTTCTTGTTTTGATACATCGAACTCTAAACCAGTAAAATCTCTTCTTAGAATATAGTTAACAACACCAGCAACGGCATCAGATCCATATATAGATGCAGCACCTTCTTTAAGAACTTCTACTCTTTTAACTGCGATAACAGGGATGCTGTTAGTGTCAACAAAAACACTTCCATCATTTGCAGTAGCTGCAGCAACAGTATTTCTTCTGCCATCTACTAAAACTAAAGTAGACGAAAGACCTAATCCTCTTAAGTTTATATTAGATGTTCCTTGAGTTGATCCAGATGTAAAAGAATCAGCTTGGTTTTCAGAACCTGAATTAACAGATATATTTTTTGTGATATCTGCCATGGTAACGGCTCCAAGATCTTCAATAGTATCTCTACCGATTATCTCAACTGGTGAAGCTCCATCAGTAGCACTACCTTTAAGGTATGAACCAGTAACAACAACTTCTTCAACCGCCTCTTTATTATCCTGAGCAACAACTGCAAATGCTGTAAATAGCAATGCAACTGAGCATAGGGTATTAAAAGTATTTTTTATTATTTTCATTAAGATATCCCCCGATATTTAATTTTAGATTTAAAATTTGTAATTAAATTAAATTTAATCACTTTTCGTGGGCAAAACTAACACCTTTACAGCATTTTGTATAGACAATTTTTATATATATTTAATGGACATTTTTAAAATTTGGTGCGTAGTTTAATGATGAATTTGCTATATATCTATGATTAGCGCAATAAAAAAGGCAGCTCAAAAAGCTGCCTTTAAAAAACAACAAGAATTAGTAGCTATAAACTAATTCAACTCCTACTACTTTACCTATCATAAGTGGTGCAAATGAGCCCCAGCTTACAGGACTTATATTTCCATGTTTAACAGAGTTATCAAGGTTTTTACCATAGATTCCAACATTGATATTTTCTGATGGAGAGTAAAAATCTACTCCCATATCAAAAATCTTCTGCTCACCAATCATTCCAATGTTAGCATCATCATAAGCAACTTCATCTCTATAGCTATATGAAACTCTTCCGCTTGCAGACCAGCCACCAACAACGTTAAAGTCTTTTGATAACCCAACAGAATATGTTAAATCAGCAGCTCTAGGAAGAGCCAGATTTAACTCGTTATAATCAATAACGCCATCACCAGTTATATCATAAGTAACTTCATCGTAGCTGGCATCTAGTGTTCCTAGGTTAAGGTTTAGAACAAGATCATCCATTACCATATAAACTAATTCTACCTCGAAGCCACTCATGCTAGCATCGCCTGTATTTTTAATGTACTGAACAGGTCCAGCTGGGCCTGCTTCGTTTAAAGTTCTTTGCATATCCTTGAGATCTGATGTGAAGTAAGCAACATTTACCCTTCCATTTTCAAAGGATTTCTTAATACCAAGTTCAACTGTTGTAACTTCCTCTTGATCAAATGGTCCAGGACCTTTTTGAGGTGTAAGAGCAAGAATGGCAGTATTTCTCATATTGTAACCACCTGATCTATAACCTTTAGCAAAGTACCCGTAGTAGGTTGTATCACTATCTTTAGCATAGGTTAATCCTATTCTTGGTGACGTACTACTCCAAGAGTCGCTGTCTACAAAATCTCTCATACAACCACCAGAGAAAATCTGACAGCTTGCTTGAGCTGGACTTTGAATTAAAGCTGGATTTCTGGTTCCTAAAAAGTAGATATTACTTTCCCCACCTGTCGCTAAATTTCCAACACCTGCAGATAAGGAGGCAACTGAGACAGATTTATCTTCATCAGTCTTTCTTACTCCAAGATCCATAGTTAATTTTTCATTTAATGGTACTTCAGCTGTTGCAAAAAATGCAGTAGTTTCAGTATGAAGATCTCCACCACCATTCCACTCAGTTCCACCTAAAGTTAGAGGAAGAACTCTCATTTCTTGAAACGTTAAATCTCTTTCATGTGTCATATAGCCAACTAATATATCGAACTTTTCAAAGGAGCCGTTATACCTAAATTCATGGGAAGAAGAACTATCAACTAGTTTTTGTGGAGCGTGGAAAATAGTTAAACGAGTTCCATCAATATCACCATTGCTATCCATTTCATAGGAGTTATCACCACCTAGATAGGTAATTAGGCCATTTCCAAAAGATACATCTTTTTCTACTTTTACTACAATAGTTTCACCAGAATCCTTAAGATAGCCTGGCTCATTAATACTTAAATCAAATGAATCTCTATTTTGTTCTAACCCATAACATTTCGGGTCAGTTGCAGTTAATGAAAAACATTGAGCTGATGGACCATCTCCATCACCTTCTGTGTTTGTATACTTAACGTTAATGCTAAGAGTTTCAGAAGGATCATAAACAACTGTTCCTCTAAACATTGTTGATTCTATTGCACCATGATTAGAACCATCAAAATTATTTTTATGCCAACCTTCATTATCATTTATATGCACAACACCTCTAACTTTTAATTTATCTGTTAGCGGCCCACCAGAAGCATATTGGATGTATGAGTTCATTCCGCCCGGGCTTCCGAATCCTTCATAAGCAAATCTTGCTTTAGATTCCCATTCATCTCCAGGGTTTTTAGAGTTTACAAGAACAGCTCCTCCTATGGAGTTTTTACCCATAACAGTTCCCTGTGGACCTCTTAGAACCTGAATGCTTTCTATATCAAAACCATCTGAAACAATTCCATTACCTATATATATACCATCAGTTATCATGGCAACAGGTGACTCGATAGATGCTATTGATGAGTTATGACCTAAACCTCTTATTTGGAAGTTTGGAATATTATTTGCAGTTCCAACTTCATCTAGGGAAACATTTGGAATACTCGCTATTTCAGTCAGGTCCCTGATTTTCAATACTTCAAGTTGTTCCGATGAGAGATTTGAAATTGATATAGGAACTAGCTGCTGATTCTCTTCTTTTTTACGAGCAGTTGTAATCACCTCTTCAATCAAAGATGCTGACTTACCTGATTCTTGTGCAACCACCGCAAATGCTGAAAAAAGCAATGCAATCGAACACAGGGTATTAAAGGTATTTTGTATTTTATTCATTAAGATATCCCCCGATATTTAATTATTTATTGTTAAATAAAACTAAATGTAAAAAATTTAGGATTACCGTTGAGCAAAAAGTATCACTTTTCATGCTATTTGTATAGATAATTTATTTATAGTTTTTAGACACATTATTTATTTGATTCATTTGTCAAATAACAGCTTATTTCTAAAAACCTATTAGTTAAAAGTATCTACTAAATACCTACAATATTTATATAAGCTTGCGACCCTTTTTAACACAGTCACTTGAAGGGTTCCAAAACCATCCTTGAGGATCCCAGGCCCGTCCGTGTGTTAAAAAGATACAATATGAATATATTTTTTTAGAATATTCAATTTTTCCTAAAGCTTCCAATGAAACAGCTTTAACCCAAAGAGCCATCGAGACATCGTTAATTATATAGTTTTGATGGATTCTATTTTTTTCTATTCTTGTAACTCTTCCAGAAGGCGGAAGTTTAATATTTTCTTTATTAAAGGTTTTTTGAAGCTCCACTGCTTCTGGAGCCCATTGGTTAAAACAAGCATCCACTAACTCAATCGCATCCTCATATTTTTTTTGTTCAAAGAGCTTAATAGAGTTGTTAGCCCAATAGGCTGAGTCTCCGAGCTTAGGATTGTTTGAGATACAAGAGTTAGGATTTATATCCTGGCCCATGGTTTGAATTGAGGATATTAGCAATACAAAAGATATGGCTAATTTTTTTTTCTTAACTTTTAACATATTGATAGCTTAATAATTTTTAAAAAAAAATCAAGAAAATGGTGGAGGCGGCGGGAATTGAACCCGCGTCCGCTAATCCTTCAGCCTAGCTTCTACATGCATAGCTCACCCAATTGGCTTTTTAACTTTTGTGACCCGAGGAGCAGGGTACTAAAGCGAGCTTGATTAGTTTTAACCAAACTGTGTCCAAGCAACACAGCTTGGCTAGACTATGATATTTGCCGATACTTCAAACCATAGTCAATTTTGGTATCGGTTAGCATTAAGCTGCTAAAGCGTAGTTGTCGTTATTTGCAACTAAATTTTTTGTAGTATGTTTTACAAGAATTACCACAATCTTGGCATGCGCTTCGGAGTCCAGTAGAAACGTCGAACCCTGTTCGCCCCCATGGGGATGTTGATTATACAGTATTACTTGAAATTTTTAGTGGGATGGTTATTGTTTTTAGCATTTTTGAGGATTCTACCCTGGTCTCGTTCCCAGTCTCTCTTTTTAATATCTTGTCTTTGATCATGCAATTTCTTTCCTTTACCGGTAGCAATATCACACTTGATATGGTTTTCTTTCCAGTACATGGAAGTCATTATGATTGTTAATCCCTTTTCTTCTTTTAGCTTTTGAAGTTGAGATATCTCCTTTTTTTTTAATAAAAGCTTTCTTGTTCTAAGGGGGTCTACATTAAAGACCTTTAAAGAAGCAGGTGGATCAATTTTAATCCCAAATAACCAAGCTTCGTCCTTTTTAAAAGTAACGTAACTATTTTTAACATCTATCTTGCCATCTCTAAGAGATTTCACTTCCCATCCTTCTAAAACTAGTCCAGCTTGAAATGTTTCACCAAGTATATAGTTCCTTGATGCTGTTTTATTCTTTACAATTAATGCGGGCTTATCTTTAGACATATCTTTATTATGTCTTTAGAAGTATCTAGTGCAAGAAAAATTGAAGAAAAAATGAATATAAATAATATTAAATCAACATACGGATATATTGGGTTTATACCATTCGCATTTTTTTCTATTATTCCATGGATATTTGGAGGTCCAATATCCCAAACAGCAATAATTTTTCAACTAGCCTATGGATCTATTATTATTACCTTTCTTGGGGGCATGGCTTGGGGCTGGAGAGATGATCAAAGTAAGCAAAGCCTTAACCTATCTATAGGTATTTTATATAGTCTTGTAGGATGCCTAATTCTTTTATTGACCTATTTTAACTATATCCTTTTAGGATTATTGATTTCAGTTCTGAGCTTTCAATCTTTTTATTATTTTGAAAGGTCTACTCAAGATTTTAAAACAAGAGATGATGAGTATAAAAAATTCAGAAAGATGCTTTCGTTGCTCGTAGCGATAAGTTTTTTGATATCATCGGCTTATTGGATTAACCCCTACTCAAACCCTTTAACGTAAATTAAATTATGGAAATACAAAAACAACTTAAATCTCACGGCGCTTGGGTTGGAAAATGGACTTTTATTCTTGCGGCAACTGGCTCAGCGGTAGGCCTAGGAAATATATGGGGCTTTCCTTACAAAGCAGGTACTAATGGTGGCGGTGCATTTGTACTTATCTATTTAGGGTGCATAGTCATTATTGGACTCCCGATAATGATTAGCGAAATTATTATTGGAAGAAGGTCAGGCAATAGCCCAATTAATGCTATGCGAAAAGTTGCTATTGATTCTGGTCAAACACATGCTTGGCAATTAGTTGGATGGAGTGGAATATTTGCCGGGGCCTTGATTTTATCTTTTTACAGTGTAATCGCAGGTATTTGCTTAAATTATATTTTTATTGCCGTATCTTCATCAGGAGCCATTAGTGCGTCTGAGCAATTTGGCAATGTTATTTCTTCGCCAACGAATCTGCTATTTTGGCATACCTCGTTTATGGTTCTAACTACATTGATTGTTGCAGCTGGAGTGAAAGATGGCATCGGAAGAATGGTAAAAATACTAATGCCAATGCTTGGGTTCCTAATGATTTTTATGGTTATTTATTCAATTATCAATGGAGATTTTAATAGGGCAATGTCATTCCTATTTGCTCCAGATTTCTCTAATGTCACCTCAGATACTGTTCTTCAAGCTATGGGACAGGCATTTTTTAGTTTAAGTTTAGGCATGGGTTCTATTATGGCTTATGGCGCTTATATGCCTAAAAACCAAGATATAACAAGCACTTCTTTTACAGTCGCTTCATTGGATACACTTATAGCTATTCTTGCTGGCTTAGCTATTTTCCCAATTATTTTTGCATTCAATCTAGAGCCGGGTAGTGGACCAGGTCTTGTTTTTGTTTCTATGCTTTCAGCATTTAATCAAATGCAATTCGGCCAACTAATAGGTCCTCTATTTTTTATACTTTTATCTGTAGCGGCTTTAAGTTCTTCAATATCTCTTTTAGAACCTGGAGTCGCTTATTTGTCTGAAGAGGGAATATTGTCAAGAGGCCAAGCCGCAATGGCCATTTCATTTTTTGTATGGGTACTTGGTATAGGTTCAGCATTAAGCTTTAATGTTTGGTCGGACTTCCATTTAATTTCAGAAAAAAACTTCTTAGATTCAATGGATTTTTTAGCCAATCAAATACTTCTTCCTTTGGGAGGCATGTTAATAGCAATATTTGTTGGTTGGTTTATGAAGGAGTCATTAATAAAAGATGAAATTGGAGCAATTAACCCAGTTATTTATTATTTGTGGAGATTTTTTGTAAGATTCATAGCGCCAGCATGTGTGGCTTACATATTCTTAAGTCAAATTTTTGATTTAAATTGGATTTTTGATTTCTATAGTGGATAAACAGATAACTTTTGAAAGGGTTATAGACGTTGATCATAAAAAAGCATTTGAAGTAGTGTCCAATTTTGATAAATATGCAGAATTCATTCCAGGGTGTTCCGGATCTTCTTTAATTGAAAGAAAGCATCCTGTAGAAATTGGACGACTAGACTTTCATGTTCTAGGTAAAGATTATTTTATTGAATCAGAAAATACACTGTCTCTTATACACATTTG
>OJIV01000090.1_pt1 | contig 39649 bp, 33 predicted proteins | sample 1595861 | NCBI WGS metagenome assembly OJIV01 (sample SAMN05416883, study PRJEB24817) | seawater metagenome | isolation source: Sea water | place: Canada:Atlantic | collected 2013-11
GTCTCGTGGGCTCGGAGATGTGTATAAGAGACAGATTGCACGGAGACTGCCTAACGGTTACTGGAAAAACAATTGCAGAAAATCTTGTTGAGGTTGAAGACTTAAAAGAAGGTCAAGATGTAATTATGCCAACGGAAACCCCTATTAAAGCTTCTGGCCACTTACGAATGCTATATGGAAATTTAGCACCAGACGGAAGTGTTGCTAAAATTACTGGAAAAGAGGGGTTAAACTATAAAGGAACCGCCAAAGTATTTGAAGGGGAATATGCGGCTAATGATGGAATTCGTGACGGAAAAGTAAATAAAGGCGATGTGGTCGTGATTCGATACGAAGGTCCTAAAGGGGGCCCAGGAATGCCTGAAATGTTAAAACCCACTGCAGCCATTATGGGTGCCGGATTAGGAAAAGACGTTGCGCTTATAACTGATGGACGATTTTCAGGTGGTACACATGGATTTGTGGTAGGTCATATCACTCCAGAAGCTCAAGAAGGAGGAGCAATTGCCTTGGTAAAAGACGGAGATATTATTTCCATTGATGCCGATACAAATTCAATTATACTTGAGGTTTCTGAAAAGGAACTTGAATTACGAAAAGCAAAATGGACAGCCCCCCCCTTAAAAGTTACACGCGGGGTTCTTTACAAATATGCAAAAACAGTATCATCCGCATCCTTAGGGTGTGTAACAGATGAGTTTTAAATTTAGATTATGGATACACTAACCGCTACTCAGAAGCAATACTTAGAGCAACCGAAGGAACGCATTTCAGGAAGTGAAGCGATCGTAAGATGTTTGTTAGCTGAAGGGGTTGACGTTTTATACGGATATCCAGGCGGCGCAATTATGCCTGTTTACGATGAGCTATATAAGTATGAGGATAAGATAAACCACGTCTTAACAAGACACGAGCAATGTGCCGCTCATGCCGCTCAAGGATATGCGCGTATTTCTGGAAAAGTAGGGGTTGCTATGGCCACCTCAGGACCTGGCGCTACAAATTTAGTCACTGGCATTGCCGATGCGCAAATAGACTCAACACCTATTGTGTGTATTACAGGACAAGTACCTTCACATTTACTAGGGAGCGACGCCTTTCAAGAAACAGATATTGTAGGGATTTCAACGCCAGTAACTAAGTGGAATCACCAAGTTACAAAAGCGTCTCAAATCCCAGAAATTATAGCAAGAGCATTTTATATCGCAAAAAGTGGTCGACCCGGCCCCGTTTTGATTGATATTACGAAAGATGCTCAGTTTGAAGAATTTGATTTTCAGTACAAAAAATGTACAGGAGTTCGAAGTTATGTGCCAGTTCCAAAAACAGATCCGTCTTCTATTTCTGCCGCTGCGGCCCTCATAAATAGCGCTAAAAAGCCATTGATAATTTGGGGACAAGGAATTATACTTAGTAAAGCAGAAACAGAGCTTAAAGCGTTAGTTGAAAAAGCAGGAATTCCTGCAGCATGGACTATCATGGGCGCTTCAGCGCTTCCAACATCACACCCACTAAACATAGGAATGGTTGGAATGCACGGAAACTATGCGCCAAATGTTCTCACAAATGATTGCGATGTATTAATCGCAATCGGGATGCGTTTTGATGATCGTGTAACAGGTAAATTAGATGAGTACGCAACACAAGCTAAAATCGTTCACCTCGAAATTGATCCAGCGGAAGTTGATAAAAATATCAAAACAGATGTGGCCGTTTTAGGAGATGCTAAACAGAGTTTATTAGAGCTGTTACCACAGGTTAACGACAACTCACACAATGAATGGCTTCAGAAATTCAAAGATTTATACGAAATTGAATACGAGAAAGTCATCAAAAATGATTTGCACCCAACCAAAGCGGGGCTGACCATGGGAGAAGTACTCAAAGAGATAAATATCCAAACCAAAGGGGAGGCTGCGATTGTTTCAGACGTTGGTCAACATCAAATGATAGCTTGTAGATATGCTGATTTTAATATTACTAAAAGTAACATCACTTCTGGAGGCTTAGGCACTATGGGCTTTGCATTACCAGCGGCAATAGGGGCAAAAATGGCAGCTCCAGACAGAGAAGTCGTTGCTGTTATTGGTGATGGCGGATACCAAATGACGATACAAGAATTAGGAACTATATTTCAAAATAAATTACCCGTAAAAATAGTCGTTTTAAATAATGAGTTTTTAGGGATGGTTCGTCAGTGGCAACAACTATTTTTTGAAAAGCGTTACGCGTCTACAGAAATGGTAAATCCTAATTTTGTAGCCATTGCTCAAGGCTATTATATAGAAGCAAAAAAAGTCACAAAACGAGAAGATTTAGCAGCTGCTGTAAAGGAAATGATTGACAGCGACGGTCCGTATTTTTTAGAGGTTTGTGTAGAAAAGGAAGGTAATGTATTTCCAATGGTTCCATCGGGGGCATCGGTATCAGACATAAGATTAGAATAGGATGGCAACAGAAAAACAACTTTATACAGTCTCTGTGTATACCGAAAACAATATTGGTTTACTCAATAGAATTTCCGCAATTTTTCAACGAAGACATATTAACATCGAAAGTCTTAATATTTCTGTTTCTGAAATTGAAGGCGTTTCTCGTTTTACGATTTTGATTCATATGTCCGAAGATCAAATTAAAAAAATTCTAGGTCAAATTGAAAAACAAGTGGAAGTAATCAAGGCTTATTACCACACAGATGATGATACTATATATCAAGAATCTTGCTTGTTCAAAATTAAATCAGACTTGCTGTTTGAAGAACGTCAAATTCAAAATATAATAAAGGAAAGCAACGCACATATCGTCACGGTTAACAAAGAGTTTTTTGTTCTTGAAAAATCAGGTCGAAGAGCGGAATTAGAAACCTTGCACAAAGCTCTTAGTGTTTTTGGAATTATGCAATTTGTGCGTTCTGCTCGAATTGCAGTCACTAAAGATGAACTAAAGATAACAGAAATGCTCAATGCATTTAAAAACTAATAAAAATCAACAACAATTATAATGGGAAATTATTTTAACACTCTATCCTTAAGTCAAAAATTAGATCAACTTTCAAAATGTAGATTCATGGAATCTTCTGAGTTTGAAGATGGCGTAACCGCTTTATTAGGAAAAACAGTTGTAATTGTAGGCTGTGGTGCTCAAGGACTTAATCAAGGTCTCAACATGAGGGACTCAGGCCTCAACATCTCATATGCCCTACGCGAACAAGCAATAAAAGACGAACGTCAATCCTTTAAGAACGCCTCTTCTAATGGCTTTCCCGTTGGTACCTATGAGCAGTTGATTCCAAGTGCTGACCTGGTTCTTAATTTAACTCCAGACAAACAACATTCAAATGTAGTTGATACCGTTATGCCACTTATGAAACAAGGCGCTACACTGGCGTACTCACATGGGTTTAATATTGTAGAGGAAGGAAAGGAGATACGTGAAGATTTAACAGTTATTATGGTCGCTCCAAAATGCCCAGGAAGTGAAGTTAGGGAAGAGTATTTAAGAGGATTTGGCGTGCCAACACTAACGGCTGTTCACCCAGAAAATGACCCAGAAGGTAAGGGATGGTCACAGGCAAAAGCGTATGCAGCGGCGACAGGTGGTCACCGAGCAGGGGTTTTAGAGTCCTCTTTTGTAGCCGAGGTTAAAAGTGATTTAATGGGCGAGCAAACTATTTTATGCGGAGTGCTTCAAACAGCCTCGATTTTGTCCTTTGACAAAATGATTGAAAAAGGAATTGATGCAAACTATGCTTCCAAACTTATTCAGTACGGATGGGAAACGATTACCGAATCCTTAAAGCATGGAGGGATTACAACCATGATGGATCGTTTGTCGAATCCAGCAAAAATAAGAGCATTTGAAATATCAGAAACGCTAAAAGGAATTATGAAGCCTCTTTTTGTAAAACACATGGACGATATTATGTCTGGACATTTTTCAAAAACCATGATGGAAGATTGGGCAAATGATGACGTTAATTTATTAAAGTGGCGCGCAGCAACAGGTGAAACAGCTTTTGAGAAAACCGCAGCAACAAACAAACAAATCTTAGAGCAAGACTATTTTGATCACGGCGTATTAATGGTTGCATTTGTGCGAGCAGGGGTAGAATTAGCATTTGAAACAATGGTAAGCTCAGGAATTGTTGAAGAGTCTGCTTATTACGAGTCGTTACATGAGCTTCCGCTAATTGCGAATACTGTAGCAAGAAAAAAATTATTTGAAATGAATAGAATTATTTCGGATACAGCAGAATATGGTTGTTATTTATTTGATCATGCCTGTAAGCCATTATTAGTTGATTTTATGAAGACAGTAGAAACAGATGTCATCGGGACCTCTTTTACTTCAACAAAGAATGTGGATAATCAAGAATTGATACGTGTCAATGATGCGATCAGAAATCACCCAATTGAAGCAACTGGAAAGGTCTTAAGAACCGCAATGACAGCGATGAAAGTGATTAAATCTGACGCCTAAAACGAATGTCAAAAACAATCCCCTATTTTCCAACTATTGATGCGGTAAAAGCAGCGGCAAGGAACCTTGAAGGTATATCAATCGTAACGCCTTTAATTCAGAACCTGCAATACTCTTCCACGTTTGACTGTAATTTAAGCTTCAAACGAGAAGACCTACAAGTCGTGAGGTCGTATAAAATTAGAGGTGCTTATAATAAAATGTCGTCCTTAACGTCTGCCGAAAAAGAGAACGGGGTTATTTGCGCAAGTGCGGGTAACCATGCTCAAGGCGTTGCTTTGTCCTGTAAGCTGTTAAAGATCAAGGGGACTATTTTCATGCCAACCCCCACCCCTAATCAGAAGATAGAGCGGGTCAAGATGTTTGGGGAGAATTATATTAAAATTGTTTTAGTAGGCGATAGCTTTGATGATGCATATAACGCAGCAGTTGAGGATTGTAACAAGCGAAAAAAAACGTTTATTCATCCCTTTAATGACGAAAAGGTAATTGAGGGACAGGCGACACTAGGCTTAGAGCTCATTAATCAAGCATCAAAACCAATTGATTATATTTTTGTAGCTGTTGGCGGTGGAGGTTTAGCATCAGGGATGTCTACAGTATTTAAACTGTTATCTCCAGCCACAAAAATTATTGGCGTTGAACCGGAAGGTGCTCCTTCAATGAAAGCCGCCCTTAAAAATGGGGAAGTAATACAGCTACAGACCATAGATAATTTTGTAGATGGCGCTGCTGTAAAGCGAGTTGGTGATAAGAATTTCCAAATCTGTAAGGAGAACTTATACGATATGATTACGGTTTCTGAAGGGAGCGCGTGTCAGACAATCTTAGACTTATATAATAAAGATGCAATTATCGCTGAGCCTGCTGGCGCTTTAAGCGTGGCTGCTTTAGAGGGATTTAGATCTGTGATTAAAGGTAAAAATGTAGTTTGTATCATAAGCGGTGGCAATAATGATATTACACGGACCGCGGAAATAAAGGAGCGTGCGCTGCTGCATTCGAAGCTAAAACACTACTTCATAATTACATTTCCACAACGTGCGGGTGCTTTGCGCGAGTTTGTAGTCGATATCCTAGGGCCTAATGACGACATTACTCACTTTGAGTATACGAAAAAGGTCAGCAGAGAAACAGGTGTAGCTGTGGTTGGAATCGAGCTTAAATCGCCCAACGATCTTGAGCCGCTAATTGCTAAAATGAAACTTCATAATTTTTACGGCGATTACCTTAACGACAAACCTGATTTATTTCAGTTTCTAGTTTAGCGACTTTTTTTAAATCGAATTTTTATAATTTAGAGTAGTCTTTAACCTCACTAACCCTCAAGGTGTTTACCATTCCTTTTTCTTTCATTGGCATTGCTGCCAAACTGATAACCATGTCCTCTGCCTCTACGTACCCTTTTTCATAGGCTATTTTATTAACATCGTTAATTGTTTCATCTGTTGAAGCAAACTTATCATAATAAAAAGCGCGAACGCCCCAAAGTAAATTTAACTGCGAAATGATACGCTTATTTGACGAAAACACAAGGATGTGAGCGTCAGGGCGCCATGCTGAAATCTGAAATGCTGTATATCCACTATTTGTGAGCGTTGAAATAGCACGCGCATTAATTTCATTTGCCATATTAGCTGCATGGTAGCAAATAGATTTTGTAATAAAACGTTTGGTGCGAATGTATGGAGGGTTTTGCGGCACATGAATCAAGTCTGAATTTTCAACAGTTTTGATAATGTTTGACATTTTTTCAATCACCTGAACAGGGTATTGACCCACAGAAGTTTCTCCTGAAAGCATGACTGCATCTGCACCATCCATTACGGAGTTGGCAACATCATTAACCTCTGCACGAGTTGGCGTTAAGCTTGTAATCATCGACTCCATCATTTGGGTTGCAATAATTACAGGGATTCTCGCTTTTTTTGCTTTTAAAACTAACTCCTTTTGAATTAAAGGGACTTGATGCGCAGGAACTTCAACTCCTAAATCGCCTCTAGCAACCATTAAACCATCACAGTAAGCGATGATTTTGTCAATATTTTCGACTGCTTCTGGTTTTTCAATTTTAGCAATAATAGGAATTTTGCAAGAACTATGCTCAGATATTAGTGTTTGTAGTTCCATTAAATCCTCAGGATTTCTTACGAAAGAAAGTGCCATCCAATCGACCTCTTGCTCGATTGCGAACACGGCATCTTCTTTGTCTTTTTCTGTCAATGCAGGCTGTGATATATCGGTATTTGGAAGGTTGACTCCCTTTTTAGATTTCAAAGGACCTCCTTGAATAACTTTAGCCCTAACTTCATCTTTTAAATTTGTAGAAACGACTTCAAAAAGTAACTTTCCGTCATCTAAAAGGATACTTTCTCCTTTTTTGGCGTCTAAAGGGAAGCGGTCGTAGGTCATATAGACACGCTCTTTAGTTCCTTCAAAACGTTCGCCTGTCGCAAAGATAATTTCATCTCCTGGGTTTACAACTACGTCGTCCTTCATGACCCCCACCCTTAACTTAGGGCCTTGTAAGTCTGCCAAAATGGATGCGTTAAACCCATATTCCTCGTTTATCTCACGGATAAGTTTTATACGCATTTTGACATCCTCATAGTCGGCATGAGAGAAGTTAATTCTAAATACATTTACTCCAGCTTCTACCATTTTGTGAAGCATTTTTTTTGAACTGATAGCAGGTCCTAATGTTGCTACAATTTTTGTTTTTTTTCTTGTGTGTGACATTAATTAAATATTAAATGGTCTTTTGATTTTAGTTGTGAAATATCGACGCTGTAAGCTGTCGATACTTTCGGTATTTTTTGAATCTTGTCCAAGATTTGTTTTTCGTTAATAAATCCACCACCATTATTTATTTTCAATATATAATCAACAGAATGGTGCTCTGGCAGTAATGAGTGTATGACCCAGCTTTTGTCGTTTATTTCTGAAAACAGTCCTTGAGAAACAGCAATTTCTTCGACTAAGCAACTGTTTTTAATTAGGTGCCAATCTGTTTGAAGCTGTTTATTAGACCACTTAAAAACAGAAAAAGAGGCTAATGATGTAATGAAATCAAGATCTTCTTTTGTTCTAGCCAGTCGAGTCTCCAAATACTTGTTTAAATAGTATGCTAACCGGTAATCCTCCATTTCGCAGTGAACCGCTAAAAGTGAATAATTTGAGTCTTCAAAATCATCAACAAGTAGTTTATGTACGGCCATAATTCTCAGTAAACATTATGTAAATATAGGATATTAACTCAGAATTTGAACCTGCTTTCAAGCTTCTTAAGTCCAAATTAATGCGAAAACGTTATAGTTTCACGAGAACAATTAAATCAGGTAATTTTATGGATCTTGTCCTGAAGAGCAAAATAAGCTCGTTTAGACACTTTTTCTTCCGCTTTCTTTTTTGAGGTAGCCCTTGCTTTCGCAACGGTCTTTCCGTTTATACGTAGTTTAACAGAAAAGTGTTTTAATAGGTCTTTTCCAGCATCTTCCAGGCTTTCGAAATAAAAGGTTTTCTTTTCCTTTTGACACCACTCAATAATATAGCTCTTATAGCTAATAATTTTCCCTTCTAAGGATTCAATATCTACATGCGGACCAATAACTGTTTTGTAAATAAACCGGTCACAAGCTATGTAGCCTTTATCCAAGAAAACAGCACCTATTAGAGCCTCGTACAGGTTGCCATGAATGTTTTCTCCAAATTGTGATAAAGGAATTTTACTGTGCATCAAGCTTGAAAGTTTTAGCTCTTTGCCAATTTCGTTTAAGTGCTCCCTGCTTACCACCTTTGAGCGCATCTTGGTTAAATAGCCTTCGTCTCCGCTTGGAACTTTATCAAATAAATAATGCGCCACTACAGCGCTTAATATTGCGTCTCCTAAAAATTCGAGCCTTTCATAGCTAATTGGGTTTCCTAATTCGTCTTTTCGGTTTGCCGATCTGTGTGTAAAGGCTTTTTCGTAGTAGACGTGTTTTGCAGGACTAAACCCTGTTATTTTTTTCAAAGACCCCGTGAGGCTTCTGTTCTTTTCAGAACGTCGCTTAAAGATATTTTTAATAGGACTCAAGAAGATTAATCTAGTTTTTTGAAAACAACACAAGCATTGTGGCCACCAAAACCGAACGTATTACTCATCACAACTTTCACGTCTCGCTTTTGAGGTTTGTTAAGAGTTAAGTTTAACTCAGGGTCAATATTTTCATCTGGGGTCGTATGATTAATCGTTGGAGGAATCATGCCGTGCTCAATCGACAACACAGAAGAAATAGCTTCAATTGCTCCAGCAGCACCAAGTAAATGGCCCGTCATAGATTTTGTAGAATTAATATTTATATTTTTCGCATGCGTACCAAAAACCTGTTTGATTGCTTTTAGCTCTGCCACATCGCCAAGAGGCGTCGAGGTTCCATGTGTGTTGATCGCGTCAACATCTTCAGGACTTAAACCTGCATTTTCAAGACAATTTTTCATTACCGCTATGACACCGATTCCATCTGGATGCGGAGCTGTCATATGATAGGCATCAGAAGAGAGCCCACCACCAACAAGTTCTGCGTATATTTTAGCACCTCTCGATTTAGCGTGTTCGTATTCTTCTAGAATCAAAGCGCCAGCGCCCTCACCTAAAACAAAGCCGTCTCTAGTTCCATCAAAAGGTCTCGAAGCTGTCTCAGGGCTTTCATTTCGTGTAGATAATGCGTGCATGGCATTAAACCCACCCACTCCAGATTGCGTAACACAAGCTTCGCTTCCGCCACTCACTATGACATCACAATGCCCAAGACGTATTAAGTTTAATGCATCAAAAATCGCATTTGCTGAAGAAGCACATGCAGATACAGTCGTGTAGTTAGGACCCATAAAACCGTGTTTTATGGAGATATTGCCAGGAGCAATATCAGCAATCATTTTAGGAATAAAAAATGGATTGAATCTTGGAGTTCCATTTCCATTGGCAAAGTTCATCACTTCGTTTTGGAATGTTTCAATACCACCAATTCCAGCTCCCCAAATAACTCCAACACGAAGTTTATTTATATTTTCTAAATCGAGTTTAGCATCTAAGATGGCTTCGTCAGAAGCCACCATAGCATATTGTGTAAATCGATCCATTTTTCGAGCTTCTTTACGATCGAAGAAGTCTAAAACATTGAATTTTTTTAATTCACAAGCAAATTTTGTTTTGAAATGTTCAGTATCAAAATAAGTTATAGGACCACAACCACTCTTGCCGCTAATTAGACCCTTCCAATAAGTGTCTATATTATTGCCAATAGGAGTCAATGCCCCAAGACCTGTTACTACAACTCGCTTTAGTTCCATAAAAAATTAAAATGTAATTATTTTGCAGCTTCGATATAAGAAACAGCTTGACCTACAGTTGAAATGTTTTCTGCTTGGTCATCTGGGATTTGAATATCAAATTCTTTTTCAAATTCCATTATTAGCTCTACAGTGTCTAGCGAATCTGCGCCAAGGTCGTTAGTGAAGCTAGCTTCTGTTACCACTTCGTTTTCATCAACGCCTAATTTGTCTACGATAATCGCTTTTACTCTTGATGCAATGTCTGACATAATATTTCTGTTTTAAGTTTTATATTAGGATGCAAAAATAAAAAACTTTACATTAAAACGAGTAAATACTTTAAAAATGTGTGTTTATAAATGGTTAAATCGGTTATGTATTGTGTTTTTACTTCTCAATGTGGATAATTATTCTTTTTTTTGTTAAAGAATTTCAACCCAAAAAACCTTTAAATGAAACGAATTGCAATTTTTGCTTCTGGGTCTGGCACCAATGCTGAAAATATTATAAAATATTTTCAAGCAAATAAGTCTGCTGAAGTTGTTCTTGTTCTATCAAACAACCCTGAGGCATTTGTTTTAAATCGCGCCTCAGAACTAAATGTTAAGACAATTATTTTTGATAAAAACCAACTTAATGACTCTGCTTGGGCGCTTGAAAACCTATCAAATCTTGAGATAGACCTAGTTGTGCTTGCTGGTTTTTTATGGAAATTCCCCCCACATTTATTAAATATGTTTCAAAATAAAGTTTTAAATATTCATCCCTCATTATTACCAAAGTACGGAGGCAAAGGCATGTACGGCACACATGTACACAAGGCGGTAGTGGCTAATAAAGAAACGGAGTCCGGTATTACAATTCATTATGTGAACGAGCACTATGATGACGGCGCTATTATTTTTCAAGCCAAATGTTCGGTTCTTCAAACAGATACTTTTGAGGACGTTGCGGCTAAAATACACCAACTGGAGTCTAATCACTTTCCAGAAGCTATTCAAAAGATACTTTCTGAAAATGGCTAAATCAAAACAAAAATATTACACTGTTTGGAAGGGACACCGGACCGGTGTCTTTAAAACCTGGGATGATTGTAAGGCTCAAATAGCCAACTTTGAAGGTGCACAGTATAAATCATTTTTGACATTCCAGTTAGCTAAAACAGCACTTAATGGTAATTATAAAGATTACATTGGGAATAAAAAGCTCTCAATTGGCCTTTCGGAATCTCGACTAAAGTTAATTGGTCAGCCGAACTACAATTCTATTTCAGTGGATGCTGCTTCTAGTGGCAATCCTGGAATAATGGAGTACAGAGGGGTTGACACCCAGTCAAAAAAACAATTATTTCATAAAGGTCCTTTTCAGCAAGGCACTAATAATATTGGTGAATTTTTAGCACTTGTTCATGGGCTTGCATTTTTAAAGCAAAAAAACAGCAGTCTCATTCTTTACACAGATTCTAGAACGGCAATGAGTTGGGTTAAGAAAAAACACTGCAATACCAAGTTGGAACGAAACCCGACTAATGCAGCCATGTTTGAACTAATAGACCGTGCTGTTTTTTGGTTGAAAAACAACTCATATATGACTGTAATAGTTAAATGGGAAACAAAGGCTTGGGGTGAAATCCCTGCGGATTTTGGACGCAAATAAATTATGCAATTACAGTCGATTTATTAGTTTTATTAAGAAGAAAAAATACGTAACTTTGTTTTTTAATTTTTAATAAAATTTATGAGCAAGTTGGTAATCGTTGGAACAGTTGCATTTGATGCTGTAGAGACTCCTTATGGAAAAACAGATAAAATACTTGGAGGATCCGCTTCTTATATTGGTTTGTCTGCCTCGCAATTTAACGTCAATAGCGCCATCGTTTCTGTAGTTGGAGGTGATTTTCCTCAAAACCATCTAAATCTCTTTTTAGATAAAGGGATTGATATTTCAAGTGTTGAAATCATAAAGGATGGCAAGACATTTTTTTGGAGTGGACGTTATCACAATGACATGAATAGTCGGGATACTTTAGTAACAGAACTTAATGTGCTGGAAAATTTTCAACCAATAGTTCCTGAATCCTATAAAGACGCCAAAATATTAGTTCTAGGAAACTTACACCCAGCAGTGCAGTCGAGTGTTTTAGACCAAATGAGCGATTCATCTACACTTGTTATTCTTGATACAATGAATTTCTGGATGGACCATGCCCTTGATGAGCTTTTAGAGGTAATCAAGCGTGTAGATGTTATTACAATTAACGACGAGGAAGCTCGCCAATTAACCGGACAACATTCATTGGTCCAAGCCGCTAAGAAAATTCACGAAATGGGTCCCGAGTATGTCGTGATCAAAAAAGGGGAGCACGGAGCACTATTGTTTAACAATGGAAACATGTTTTCAGCGCCGGCATTGCCGTTAGAGTCTGTTTTTGATCCTACTGGCGCTGGAGACACCTTTGCTGGTGGATTTGCTGGGTTTTTATCCCAGTCTGAAGCCATTAATTTTGAAAGCATGAAAAAGGCAGTTATTTATGGCTCAACCCTAGCTTCATTTTGTGTTGAGAAGTTTGGTACTGAGCGCCTTGAGTCTCTGAAATCAGAGGAAATAAGCCGCCGTCTGATTGCTTTCAAAGAGTTGACACAATTTGAAATAGAAACAACATCATAAAAAGCGCGCCTATTGTTGGGCGCGTTTTTTAATAATAATATATCATACTAAATTATTTATATGAGCGATGCAATTAAACATGAGTGTGGAATTGCCCACATTAGATTATTAAAACCTCTAGACTTTTATAAAAAAAAGTATGGCACTGCTTTTTATGGGATTAATAAGATGTATCTCATCATGGAAAAACAACACAACCGCGGACAAGATGGTGCGGGGTTTGCTAGCATAAAACTAGATATGAAGCCTGGGGAACGCTATATTAGTCGAGTACGTTCAATAGAACAACAGCCCATTCAAGATATCTTTGCTCAAATCAACACACGGATTAATGATGTGTTGGCAGAAAACCCAGATGTTGCAGATGATGTAGCAGCTCAAAAGAAAATGGTACCCTACCTAGGAGAAGTGTTGCTAGGCCACGTGCGTTACGGAACTTTTGGCAAAAACAGCGTTGAGAGTGTTCATCCCTTTTTAAGGCAAAATAACTGGATGCATCGAAACCTGATTTTGGCAGGAAACTTTAATATGACTAATGTAAAATCGCTTTTTAAAAACCTTGTAGAAATAGGACAACACCCTAAGGAATATACTGACACGATTACCATCATGGAAAAAATCGGTCATTTCTTAGATGATACTGTTTCAAAATTATACAAAAAATTAAAGAAGGAAGGCTATACAAAAATGGAGTGTTCTCCATTAATAGCAGAACGACTTAACTTAAAGAAAATACTAACTAAAGCTGCAAAAAACTGGGACGGCGGTTACGCTATGGCCGGCCTGTTAGGGCATGGAGATTCATTTGTTTTGAGAGATCCATCTGGAATTCGTCCAGCTTACTACTATATGGATGACGAAGTTGTGGTGGTGGCCTCGGAGCGCCCCGTTATTCAAACGGCGTTTGATGTAGACTTTGATGACGTTCATGAGTTGCCCCCAGGCTGTGCAATTATTACAAAAAAATCAGGCGAGACCTCCATAGATCAAATTCTTAAACCTTTAGAGCGTATGGCTTGTTCGTTTGAACGGATCTACTTTTCTAGGGGAAGTGATGCTGAAATTTATCAAGAGCGAAAATTACTTGGGAAACTAATTGTTCCAGAGGTTCTAAAGTATATAGATCACGATATAAAAAATACAGTGTTTTCTTACATTCCTAACACCGCCGAAACTTCATTTTTTGGCATGATTGAAAATGTTGAAGAGCATTTGAATAAAAAGAAAACAGAACAAATTTTAAAAGGTACTAGAACGCTGTCTGCTGACAAAGTAACTCAGATTCTTTCAGAACATACCCGGATTGAAAAAATAGCAATCAAAGATGTGAAGCTTAGAACATTCATTGCCGAAGATAGCAGTCGGGATGATTTAGTAGCTCATGTATATGATGTCACCTACGGAGTTATAAAGCCAGAAGACAACCTTGTAATTATCGATGACAGTATTGTTAGAGGAACAACTTTAAAGAAAAGCATTCTAAAGATGATGGATCGACTTTCCCCAAAACGGATTGTTGTCGTATCGTCTGCGCCACAAATACGATACCCGGATTGTTATGGAATTGACATGGCTAACTTAGAGGGTTTAGTTGCTTTCAAGGCAGCACTATCTTTGTTAAATGACACTAATAATTATCAAATTGTTCAGGACATCTATTTAAGATGTAAAGCTCAAGTTAATCTGCCAGACGTTGAGGTTAAAAACTTTGTAAAAGAAATTTATGCTCCTTTTAATCCACAACAAATTTCTGATAAAATAGCAGAGCTTTTGAGCGATGAAACTATAAACGCAGAGGTTAAAATTATCTTTCAACCGATAGAAAACCTGCATATAGCCTGTCCAAAAAACTTAGGAGATTGGTATTTTACAGGAAATTATCCAACCCCAGGAGGAAACAGAGTCGTAAATAGAGCGTTTATTAATTTCTACGAAGGTAATAACGAAAGAGCTTACTGATAAAACTCACTTTATCTAATAAAAGCGCATTTTATCTAATACTTGAGTTTTTTATAGATGAATCGTCTATATTTGATTTACCATAACATAAGTAGGTTAAGTTCATGGTAGATTTGGGGCAAAAAAGGTGAACGAAAGTTCACCTTTTTTATTTTTAATTATTTCCTAAGCTCTATTTTGCAACAGAGAAACGCTTCTCAACCTCCGTCCAATTAATCACACTAAAGAAAGCTTCAATATAATCAGGACGACGATTTTGGTAGTTTAGGTAGTAAGCATGCTCCCACACATCTAATCCTAGAATTGGAGTTCCGCTACAAGAAACACCCGGCATTAATGGATTGTCTTGGTTTGGGGTTGAGCATACTTCAACTTTCCCCCCTTTGTGAACACATAACCAAGCCCAGCCAGAACCAAACTGTGTTGCAGCAGCTTTACTAAAAGCAGATTTAAAATCTTCAAACGTTCCGTATGCCAAAAGGATTGCGTCTTTAAGTTCGCCAGAAAGAGCTTCTTTTCCTTCAGGGTTCATAACGTTCCAAAAAAGAGAATGGTTATAAAATCCACCGCCGTTATTTCGCAAAGCTTTATTGGACATATCTAGATCTCCTAAGATGGTCTCAATAGATTTAGTTTCTAAATCCGTTCCAGCAATAGCTGTATTTAAATTGTTTGTATATCCGTTGTGGTGCTTAGAGTGGTGGATCTCCATAGTTCTTGCGTCGATATGAGGCTCTAGGGCATCATAAGCGTAGTTTAATTGTGGTAATTCAAAAGCCATAAGAATTTGTTTTAAATGTTTCCCCAAATCTACGATAATCAAATAAAATTTACGTCGATATATAATTAAGATTGTCTATTTTGGTATAAATTTTATTTAGTGGCTGTTTCAACATTTAATATCTATAACGCATCCGCAGGGAGTGGTAAAACATTTACTCTGGTTAAAGATTATTTGAAAATTGTACTGAGCTCTAAAGAATTTTTGCCACACCGTCACGTTTTGGCTATTACCTTCACCAATAAGGCTGTAGATGAAATGAAAACTCGAATTATAGAAGCACTTATGGCATTTGCGTCTCCTTCGATTTTAAGTCAATCAGATGCTTTGTTTTCTCAAGTTGTAAGGGAATTACAAAGTACTCCAGAAACGGTTCACACCAAATCTAAACATTTGCTAAGTAAGATTTTACATAACTATGCTGCATTTGACATTTCTACCATTGACAAGTTTACTCAGAAAATCATTCGTACTTTTGCATTTGATCTAAAACTTCCAATGAATTTTGAAGTTGAACTGGATACGGATCATTTATTACAAAAAGCAGTTAGTCGCTTACTTTTAAAAGCGGGAAAAAATAAAGCGCTTACGAAAGTTCTAGTCGACTTTGCTATAGAGAAAGCAGATGATGACAAGAGTTGGAACATAGCCTTAGATTTATCTAAAACAGCCAAGCTTTTAACCAAAGAAACAGAGGCTTCTTTTTTACACGATCTTTCACAACATTCGTTGACTGATTTTCAAACCCTAAAGGAATCTCTAACAAAAGAAATTTCCGAAGCGGAAACACAAATTATATATGTATCAACACAAGTTTTAGAACTAATTAGATCCAGTGGCATTGAGTTTTCTGACTTTATCCGCGGCTCTTTACCTAAACACTTTAATACACTTGTATCTAAAAAATTTGATCTTAGTTTTAGCGCACAGTGGCAACAATCAATTCATACCACGGCAATGTATACTCAAAAAACAGCTCCAGATGTTGCTGCCATTATTGACGGATTACGCCCTCAACTAGTCGAAGCATTTCAACTCACAAAAGCCACGGTTTATCGATTACGATATTTGAAAAACATACGTAAAAACACCACACCACTTTCTGTCATAAATTTAATAAACAAGGAATTAAAAACTATTAAAGAGGAAGATAACCTACTGCTAATCTCAGAGTTCAACACGATTATAAGTCAAGAAATAAAAAACCAGCCGGCTCCTTATATATACGAACGCATAGGGGAAAAGTTTAATCATTTTTTTATTGATGAATTTCAAGATACTTCAGAGCTGCAATGGCAAAACCTACTGCCCTTGGTTACAAATACATTAGCGACAGAGAACGGAAGTGTCATGCTAGTTGGAGACGCGAAGCAAGCCATTTATCGCTGGAGAGGCGGGAGAGCTGAGCAGTTTATTAATCTTTATAACAACGATACCCCAATCCCTTTTGGCGCTAATATTTCCTTTTTACCCACCAATTTCCGGAGTTGTAAAAAGATTGTAGAGTTCAACAACCATTTTTTTAAACACTTGTCCACGCTTACGTTTTCTAACGAGTCATATAAAGAATTGTACCAGAATCCAGCTCAGCTAGAGTTTACTAACAAGGAGGGTTATGTTAATATTTCTTTTTTAGAATTTGAAAAAGGAGACGATAAGCCACTTTTGTATGCTGACAAAGTTTTAAAAATAATTAGGACTTACTTAGCTTCCGGAGCAGACACCAAATTAAATGATATTTGCGTACTTGTTCGAAAACGAAAGGAGGGAGTTGCCGTAGCCAATTTATTAAGCCAGCAAGAAATTGATATTGTTTCTAGTGAAACGCTATTAGTTTCTCAGTCTCCAGAAGTGAAATATATAGTTAGCCTACTAGAGTACCTACACGAGCCCTCAAATACAGAAGCTAAACTTGAGGTTATAAATTACATGGTTTCTAACAAGGACATTGAGGACCCTCATTTATTTCGATTAGACTGTGTTTCTTTAGACATGAGAAGTTTCTTTAACACTCTTCAAGATATTGGGGTCCATTTTTCGCCTCAAACAGCTCTTCAACTTTCTCTTTACGAATCTGTTGAGTACATAATAAGTAGCTTTCAATTAGCAAAAAAGTCTAATGCTTACATTCAGTTTTTTCTAGATTTTATTTGGGAATTTTCGCAGAAACCAGCCTCTAGCGTCCGTCAATTCATGGACCACTACAATCTTAAAAAAGATAGCTTAAGTGTTGTTTCTCCAAAAGGAATAAACGCCGTTCAAATCATGACGGTACATAAGTCTAAGGGTCTGGAGTTTCCTGTAGTTATTTTTCCTTTTGCAGAACTAGACATTTACAGAGAGTTAGACCCTAAAGAGTGGGTGCCTTTAGAAGATTCATTCGCCCCCTTTTCACACTTTTTGTTAAACTACAATAAAGATTTTGAAAATTATGGATCCGTAGGTGCGTCTATTTATGCTGACCATCAGTCCAAACTGGAGCTTGATAATATAAACCTATTGTATGTGGCTCTAACTCGTGCGGTAGAGCAACTGTATGTAGTTGGGAATGCGGCTGTTTCTAAAAAAGGAGATGAAAACATAAAAACGTATTCAGGACTTTTGATAAATTACCTGAAATCTATTGGACGCTGGGAGGCTACCAAGCTTGAGTACGAATTTGGATTATTTGAGAAAATAGAACCCCCAAAGCCACCAAAATATCCAACAGAAATTCAAACTAAGTTTATATCCACACCAAAGGCGCAACTCAATGTCTCAATGGCAACAACCTCAGGTTATTTGTGGGACACTACTCAGAAAGAAGCCATTGAAAAGGGTAATTTAATTCACTTGTTGTTATCAAGGGTATATATTAAATCTGACATTGAAATTACAATTAATCACTTTGTCTCCACTGGGGTTATTTCAAACAGTCAAGTAGAATTTCTTTTACAAATAGTTGAGGAGATTGTTAACCACCCTATGCTTAGTGTATATTACAGCTCAGAAGTCACTATTTTTAATGAACGAGAAATAATGACTGCTTGCGGAAAAATAATTATCCCCGACCGTTTGGTTGTTTTTGAAGACCAAACAGCAGTTATTATCGATTATAAAACGGGTGGCTTTGATGACAAACATAAGGTGCAACTACTAAATTATTCTGAAATCATAGAAGAAATGGGCTACAAAGTCGTTAAAAAGCTACTTGTTTATACGGATGTCGCCTTACAGATTAAGGAGTGCTAGCATAAATAAATAGTCCTCTACGGGATTCTCTCTGGATCTCAACTTATTTTTCTTTGGAAGACACCTTGATTAAGTAAATAAGGCTATTTTTTTAACATTTAAATTTGTTTTCTAGATATAACACCATACTTTTGCCTTAACTAATAAAACAAATTAAATATTATTATATATGAAAAATCTTAGCAGATTAATCCTAACAGTGCTATTAATATTAGCAGTTGGAAATGTAAATGCACAGGACAAAAACAATCCTTGGCAAGTGACAGTTGGTGTAAATGCAGTAGATGCACTTGGAATAGATCAAAAAGTTGGCAACGAAGACATTAGCTTTTCTCAGCTATATAACGTAGCTGGAGAATGGAGTAATATTTCTTCACCATCTATGCTTACAGTAGGTAAGTACCTTGACGATAACTTTTCTTTTAGCGTATCAGGGACATTTAACAAACTTGATAAGTGGAATCCTAATTTAGACTTTCCTGGAATCAATTTTGAGACCCCTGCTGAAGACGCGGTTTCAGTTGAAGAGTTAATGTACTACGGGTTAGATGGGATGGTCAAATACAGTTTCTCAGAACTATTAAATTGCACTGATTTTGAGCCTTTCGTTGGTTTTGGAGGTGGTTACACTTGGATGGAACAACCTGGAGCTGACCTAGCAGGCCTTGCTACAGTTAACGGAACAGTTGGAGTTTCTTATTGGATCAATGATTTAATTGGAATTACAGCTCAGTCTAGTATAAAGAACTCTTTTGATGAAGTAGTTTTAGTAGATCATTTCCAACATTCTCTTGGACTTACAATCAAATTTGGTGGTAAAGATTCTGACAGAGATGGTGTATATGACAAATATGATGTTTGCCCAGATGTTGCTGGTTTAGCAGAGTTTAATGGCTGTCCAGATTCAGATTCAGATGGCATTCAAGATTCTGAAGATACTTGTCCAAATCAAGCCGGTTCTGCAGAATTTAATGGTTGTCCAGATTCAGACGGAGACGGAATTTCTGATAATAACGATACTTGTCCAAATGAAGCCGGTTCAAAAGCTTTATCAGGATGTCCAGATTCAGATTCAGACGGTGTAGCTAACGCGCAAGATACATGTCCAAACGAAGCGGGACCTGTTGCTAACAACGGATGTCCTTGGAAAGATGGAGATAGCGATGGTGTTTTAGATAAAGACGACAACTGTCCTAACGAAGCTGGCACTGTAGCTAATAACGGATGTCCTGAAGTTATTTTCCCAACAGAAGAAGAACAAGCTCAATTAATAAGTTACTCAAGAACAATCAATTTTGCACTTGGAAAGTCAAGCTTTGAAAAAGATGCAATGTCTACATTAGAAGCAATCACTTCTATATTAACTGCTTATCCTAAAGCAAACTTCGTAGTTGAAGGGCATACAGACAGTGTTTCTAGTGAAGGGTTTAACCAAAAATTATCTGAAGCTAGAGCTGCTCAAGTAGTAAAATTCTTTACATCAGGCGGTATTTCTAGTGAAAGATTAGAATCAGTTGGCTTTGGGGAGACTACTCCAATTGAATCTAATACGACTGCTGCAGGAAGAGCTGCTAATAGACGTGTAGAAGTGAAGCTGGCTAAATAGTTATTAGTCTTTCATAATAAAAAGCTTAAAACGCTTCGCTATTGCGAAGCGTTTTTTTATTTTTATAACATGACAAGTTTTATTTATGACGTCCTAAAAGACCTTGAATTAGATTCAAGGGATATGTCTAAGCTAAGCCTTATTCTTCCTAATAAACGTGCTGGGCTATTTTTAAAAAGAGAGTGGGCTACTATAAACAAAACCACAGGGTTCTTGCCTGAAATCCTCTCTATTGAACATTTTATTGAAGAATTATCTCAATTAAGACTCCTTAGTAACACCGAACTTGTTTTTGAGTTTTACCACGTTTATTTAGAGTTTACCCCACCAGAAGAAAGGGATTCTTTTGACAGCTTTTCCAAGTGGGCCCCCATAGTACTTCAGGATTTTAATGAGATAGATCGTTATTTAATTCCTCAAGAACAGATATTTGAATACCTCACGGCGATTCAAGAAATAAATCACTGGTCGCTTGACGCTAATTCTACTCCACTCATAAAGGGGTATCTTTCGTTTTGGAAAAAGGTTGACACTTACTATTCAAGACTTACAACTCACTTGCTACAAAAACGAGTGGGTTACCAAGGCTTGATTTATCGTGAAGCAGTTGAAAACCTAGAGGTCTATACTCAGAACAATCCACACAAGTCACATGTGTTTTTGGGCTTTAATGCTTTAAATGCTTCCGAGTCTACTATTATTCAGGAGCTATTACAACAAGAAAAAGCAGCTATTTACTGGGATATTGACCAAACATTTATAAACACTCCTTACCACGATGCGGGCTTTTTTATAAGGCAACATCGAAAAAAGTGGCCGCACTTTCAATCACACCCCTTTAAGTGGATATCAAATCAGTATGCGACCCCTAAAAACATCTCTATTGTAGGCACACCTAAAAATATAGGCCAGGTTAAATATGTTGGGACACTTCTGAAGCAGCTACAGGCTGAAAACAAGCTGCACAATACAGCTTTAATATTAGGCAATGAAGATCTGTTGATTCCCATGTTGAACTCAATCCCAAGCACTATTGAAGAAATTAATATCACCATGGGCCTGCCTTTAAAACAGATTCCTTTTTCAGGCTTTATTAATCAATGGTTCCAACTTCAAAAAGACACATCCCCCAATTATTATTATCAGGATATAATAGGAGTCTTGTCACATCCATTTGTTCGTCCCTTATTACAAGACCAAAATCAAGATGCAGGGCAATTGATTATTACAAGCTTGAACACACACAATTTAGTAAGCCTTAACAAGGATCAAATTATTGCAATTGCGCCAGCTCATAAGCCGATATTAGAGCTTTTATTTACAAACTGGGGCAATTCGTCAAGCAAAGCAATTGAGAGCGTTCTATCCCTTATTTTTAAACTCAAAGGTTATTACAGCCAATCCAAAAAAAACCATCTATTACCGCTTGAATGCCTGTTTCGATTTTCAGAAATATTTAATCAATTAAAAGAATTAAACAATTCCTACAATTACATTAACACGATTAAAGTTTTACAAATTATTTACAAAGAGTTATTAAGCACAGAATCCTTGGATTTTAAAGGGCAGCCTTTAAAAGGGCTTCAAATAATGGGAATGTTGGAGTCTCGAGTTTTGGATTTTGAAACCGTCATTATTGTATCAGTCAACGAAGGCGTGTTACCCGCAGGAAAAACCAACAACTCTTTTATTCCCTTTGACGTCAAGATTGAAAATGGTCTGCCAACATACAAAGAAAAAGATGCGGTTTATACCTATCATTTTTACCGTCTCCTCCAACGCGTAAAAAATGCTCATATTATTTATAATACTGAATCCGATGTATTAAGTGGGGGGGAGCGTAGTCGTTTTTTAACTCAATTAGAACACGAAGGAATTCACACGTATAACCATAAAATTGTAATCCCAGAAACGCCACAACTGACGCCACAATTGCTGAGTATAAAAAAGTCACCAGAAATCATCTCTAAACTTAAAGCCGTCGCAGCAAAAGGGTTTTCCCCGTCTTCTTTGAGTAAATATATTCGAAACCCAATTGATTTTTATAACCAAAAGGTATTGGGCGTCAAATCTGAAAACTCATTAGAAGAAACGGTCGCCGCTAATACTTTTGGAAGTATTATCCATAACACTCTTGAAGATTTTTACAAGCCTTTGATTGGATCTGTTTTGGATGCTCAGATGATTAATAATTTAAAACCCAAAATTGAACCTACAGTAATACACCATTTTAGAGAACTTTACAAGGACGGTGATATTACTCAAGGCTCTAACCTTATTAGCTTTGAGGTAGCCAAGAGGTATCTTTTTAATTTTTTGAAATATGAACTGGCTTGCATTAATAATGGAGATGAAATTAAAATTGAAGCTATCGAATCAGAGATTAAGGCGACCGTTACGATTCCTGAACTCCCGTTCCCAATTCAAATCGTTGGAACAATCGACAGGGTAGATTATTGTAATGGCACCCAAAGAATTATAGACTACAAAACCTCACAAGTCTCTCAGGCTGAATTAGAGCTTGTTAATTGGGTAGATATAACATCTGATTACAAAGCATTTAGTAAAAGTTTTCAGATTTTGACCTATGCGTATATGCTCAACCAGAAAGCACCTTTTATAGGAGCTGTAGAAGCTGGAATTATTTCTTTTAAAAATTTAAAATCAGGATTGCTAAAATTTGCTAAAAAAGATAAACTAGGAGCATATGCAAAAAGAAACACTCAATTATCAACGGAGACAATAGAGAGCTACGAACAGGAGCTTAAGAAGCTAATTGTAGAGTTATTTGATTTAAAAGTCGATTTTATAGAAAAGGAAATATAGGTGATTGCACGCAATTTAAATATCAGTATACAAGACACAAGCAAACGACCAATTGTTACGGATCTAGTCTACGACAGCTCTATTAAATTGGGGCCTTTAATTATTTTTTGTCACGGCTATAAGGGGTTCAAGGACTGGGGCGCTTGGCCTTTATTGTCTGAGGCCCTGGCTGCTTCAGGATTTGTGGTAATAAAGTTTAATTTTTCACACAATGGCGGCACACATAAACAGCCTATTGATTTCCCAGATCTTGAAGCATTTGGAAACAACAACTACACAAAAGAATTAGAGGATCTGGATCGGGTTATTAGCTGGACGCAAATCAATTACGCAAATCACCCCAATATGAATCCTATAAACCTCACCTTGATTGGCCACAGTCGTGGTGGAGGCATAGTCACCATTAAGGCCGCCGAAGACTCTCGAGTTAAAAAAGTTATTAGTTTGGCAGGAGTATCTGATTTTAAATCAAGGTTTCCTTTAGGGAAGGAATTGGAAAAATGGAAAGAAACAGGGGTACGATTTATTGAGAACGGCCGCACTAAACAGCTTATGCCTCACTATTATCAATTCTACAAAGACTTTATAGCAAACGAACCTAGGCTTACAATTCAAACAGCAGTTAAAAAGTTAAAAATACCGTTTTTAATTATTCACGGAGACGCAGACACAAGCGTGTCTATTAATGAAGCTTTGGCGCTTCGTGAGTGGAGCCCAAATGGCCAATTCATAGCCCTTCAGGGAGCAAATCACGTGTTTGGAAGTAGTCATCCATGGGTATTAACGGAGCTCCCTCCTTATTTTGATCAAATTCACACTGAAATCACTCATTTTATTAACAATTAGTATTACTTCTTAAAAAAAACATCATTTATCTGATATTTTCTTTGGAAATAATAAACTAATTTTTGTAATTTAGACTAAACTAAATATATATTATGGGATATTCATTCAAAAATAGCAAAGGAAAGACTTATTTTTTACACACTAAAGATGTAATTCTTAAAGGTGGTAGAGAACAAACTATTTATTATTTCGCAAAAGATGAGCGTGATAATACATGTGATCTTCCTGCTGGAAAAAAGATTGTAGAAAACGAAAAAACAGGACTACCTTTTGTAAAAAAGGCCTAAGTTTCCAATCTTCACAATTAAAAAACCCACTCTTAGAGTGGGTTTTTTTGTATAAACTTTATACGGAAAAGGGTTTAGTTAGCGGTTTTGCACGGACTTATCACGCGCTAACAGATTAACGGATAAAGATTAAGTCCTTTTATTCAAAACAATACTTATCTCCAATTTCGTAGGAGTTGTACTCTTCCAAGCTAACGTCAATATTTACATCTCCGAAGCCATCACCAAGACCGCCATTATTCTCGCTATTGGGATTATTTGAATTTTCGAATGCTCCTATCAAAATATATTGATTATCAGAAAAAGTTTTACTAATAATTTCACAACAATTTCTATCGTCATCACACGCAAGGGCTAGAAAGCAAAAAACATAAAATAAATTCCTCATCACTATCACAAAATTTTATTAGTTTCAAAACAAAATTAAATATTAATTATTTAAAACAACAACAAATCTAATTTTAATTTAATCGCAAGCACCTTCACCATACGCAGGCACTCCAGATGAGTTAAGCGCCACACAGGCATTTGAATGTAATACCATCAAAACCACAAACAGGTGCGTATTCTACGGTACAAATAGCCTCAAGATCTATCAAAGAAGGATCGACACAGGTAGGTAGGGCGTCATCTGAATCATCTGAATTGTTGCAGCAGATTAAAAATAAAAATATAATTAAGTACAGTGGGTTTTTCATCTTTCGTTAAAATTTTCTAGCAATTACAAGTCCATTAGCATCTATACAAGACCCCGCAAAAGCCTGTCCGCCCCAAGACTCAAAGTTAAAGAACATTACATATGGAAAATATCCATCTTTAGTGGAGCTCCAATAAACAAGTGTTTCGTCAAACCCACCTAGTCCAGCTACGTGCACATTGTTGTATATAGCCTCTAAGGATCCGCTGCTCGGAATAAACCAATCATCAAAACCTTTGTGCTCTAAATCGAGTACGATTTTAAAAGCATAATTATCTCCGCCAAATTCAAATCCTCCAAAAACTTGACTATTATCACTAGCATTTCCATCTACAATTAGTTGTGTGTTTTCAAGCCCATCTCCAATAGCCGAGCCCGTATCTAAATTAAAATGATCTCCCCATGCGACCCCTCCAATTTCTGAGTAGTCTTTTGCAACCATTAACTCCCCATTAGACTCATTGACGTGAAAAATAAAACCGCCTCCAAACTCTACTCCGTAAAGAGACTCTAAACCGACATTGTCAATAATATCAAGAACAGAAACATTATTGTCTAAATTAGCAATAATTGTAAGTTCAGAATTAAATACAGTAAGGTCTACCTCCTCGCTTGAACAAGCTAAGATTAATAATGCGGACAATAAGATTAGTTTTTTCATAATTTTTGATTAGTAGTGTTTTTTACAATATAAGAAATTAAGAGAGGCTTCCTAAGTTGCTTTTTTTGAACTTAAACAAACAGACATTAACTAGCCATGGCCCCAGCAGATCCAGCACCTTCAGCGCTTTGTTGTCGCCTCATTAAGAAAAGAGCAGCGACTAAAAGGACATAGTCGGCATTGCTTTTATCGTTAAATTCTGCTTCAATAGATTCCTTCCATTTTTTTAAAGCATAATGAATTGTTAACGCAGTTGTTTTTTCATTTTTGTTAAGGATGTATTGCCTATTTGACGAATACCATTTACCAACAGTCTCTGCTTTTAACGAATAGTGAGATGTATTCAAGTCGCTGTCTTTAAGAATTATTTTTGCACCTGTTTTAAAACTCCAAACAATGTCTCCAAATAGGCGCCCCCCTTGTAAAATAGAAAATGATGTCCCCCAAAACCCTTTCTTTTTTATGTTATAGGTTTTGTTGTTGTAACGAAACTGTATTTCTGAAGAATACCATTTTGGCTTTTGCCCTTTGACAACTACCACGCCATTTTCAAGGAGCTGAAAATCCTTATTGTTTTTGGCAATTTCTATTTTGATACGTTGGGTTTCATTGCTCATAAAAAACGGATTCTGATGTAATTACTTCTATTGTATTTTAGATCAAAATATAAGCCGTAGTTGGATAATGAATAACAGATGTAAATGAATTTAGACCACATAGTAAAGTCTTGTTATAAAGTGAGAGCCAAAATAGCCATAATTTTTATCGTTATAGCTCTAATTATTTGCATATCAAAACTAACTAATTTTGGTCTAATTTCAAAGATTTAAAACTGACAGTTTAACAAAGTGATTTCTAAGTAATTAGTATAACGAAAACAATCACTATTAATGCGGGATTTGTAATATTACAGTCGGTATAATTACTATTCAATAATTTCCAGTCATTTTAAGTCTAAATAATTTAATTATTACTAATTTTAAACTCTGAAAATAATTCATATATGAGTAAGGATATTGTTTTAGTTATAGGGGCTAACGGACAGTTGGGTTCTGTGTTAACAAAAGAACTTCAAAAAATTTACGGTATAGATAAAGTCATAGCATCTGACGTCTATTCTGTTCCTAATTTCGAAGGGATATTTCAACTTCTTGACGCAAACGATAGTGTTGCCATAGAGGAGATTGTTAAGCAGTACTCAGTAACTCAGATTTATCATCTTGCAGCGATTTTGTCTGCTAAAGGGGAAGAGCAGCCATTGCGAACGTGGGACTTAAATATGAAAATGATGCTCAATGTTTTTGAAGTGGCAAGGCGCAACGTTATAGATAAAGTATTTTTCCCTAGCTCTATAGCTGTTTTTGGTAATCTGGCGCCTTTACAAAATACGCCCCAATCTGTTTTTTTGAACCCTGCAACGGTCTATGGCATCAGCAAAGCTTCAGGCGAAAACTGGGCACAGTATTATTTTACTAATTATGGGTTAGATATCCGCTCTATTAGGTATCCTGGGGTTATTGGTTATCAATCTATGCCGGGGGGAGGGACCACGGATTATGCGGTTGATATTTATCATAGTGCCGTAAAGAAACAACCTTATTGTTGTTTTTTAAGTGCAGCCACTAAGCTGCCAATGGTGTTTATGGAAGACGCCATAAGGGCGACGATCGAGCTTATGCAGGCCCCAAAAGAAAATATCAAAACAAGAACCGCTTATAATATAGCGGCGATGAGCTTTAATCCTGCTGAAATTTTTGCCGAAATTAAAAAAGTATATCCTAATTTTGAAGTCGAATTTCAGCCAGACTTCAGACAGGCAATAGCTGACAAATGGCCTAAGAGTGTAGATGACAGTGAAGCTAGAAATGATTGGAGCTGGACGCCTAGATACGATTTACAGTCTATGACAGCAGTGATGCTTGAAAAGTTAGAAGAAAAATATAATACAATCAAATTAAAATAATAATCGATGTACGGAGGTATTAAGCAAAACTTACAAAAGGAATTAAAAGAGATTGAAGCAGCAGGCTTATATAAGAAAGAACGTATTATAACGACCGCTCAAGATGCGGTTATAAAAGTATCTACAGGTGAGGAAGTGATAAATTTTTGCTCCAACAACTATTTAGGCCTATCCAATAATAAAGAGGTTGTTCAAGCGGCTAAAGACACACTGGACTCTCATGGTTTTGGGATGTCCTCTGTGCGTTTTATATGTGGGACTCAAGGCATTCATAAAAAGCTAGAGCATACAATTGCAGAGTTTTTTCATTGCGAAGACACTATTTTATACGCCGCAGCTTTTGATGCAAACGGCGGAGTTTTTGAGCCGTTATTAGGCAAGGAAGACGCGATTATATCGGACGCTTTAAACCATGCCTCTATTATTGACGGGGTTCGTTTGTGTAAGGCCGCACGTTATCGTTATGCCAACAATGATATGGAGGCTTTGGAAGCCCAACTTATTGAGGCAAACAAACAAAATCACCGCTTCAAAATTATAGTAACCGACGGAGTTTTTTCAATGGACGGTATTGTAGCGCAGTTAGATAAAATATGTGATTTAGCAGACACTTACGATGCACTGGTGATGGTAGACGAATGCCACGCGTCTGGCTTTATTGGAAAAACAGGTAGAGGCACTATGGAGTTAAAAGGAGTATTAGGACGCGTGGATATTATAACAGGGACACTCGGAAAAGCCCTTGGAGGCGCGATGGGTGGATTCACGACAGGAAAAAAGGAAATCATCGAACTATTACGTCAGAAATCAAGGCCCTATTTATTTTCAAACTCTTTAGCACCTACTATTGTTGGGGCTTCACTTAAGGTTTTTGAGATGATTTCAAAAGACACTTCGCTAAGAGACCAATTGGAAGTAAATACAAATTATTTTAGAACTGAAATGGAAAAAGCAGGCTTTGATCTTGTTGGTGCAGATGCCGCTATAGTACCCGTAATGCTGTATGATGCTAAGCTTTCTCAAGATATGGCCAACGCCCTTCTGGAGGAAGGGATTTATGTTATAGGGTTTTTCTTTCCAGTAGTTCCAAAAGAGAAAGCACGAATTAGGGTACAATTATCTTCGGCTCATACTAAGGAGCATTTAGACAAAGCAATTAGTGCATTTATTAAAGTTGGGAAACAGTTAAATGTTATTTAGTCTTTAAAAGAACTAGTTCATAGTTAGCCGGATTTATTAACTTTATGAAACACTAAAAATAGTAACAAAAAAACACTGCATGATGATAAAAATATCTCTCATATTAATTTCACTAACTCTAGGGCTTCAGTCTGATGTTTCTGCTCAGATAAATGATGAAATATTTACAATATACTTAGTTAGACATTCAGAAAAAGACTTACTATCGAATGACCAGTCAGACCCTCCACTTTCTCAATGTGGCGAACAAAGATCAGAGAGTTTAAGTCTTTTTTTTAGAGATGTAAATCTTGATGTTATATACAGTACTGATTATAATCGAACTAGAAAAACTGCTCTTCCAACAGCCCTGTCTAAGGGATTGATTATTAAGAAATATAATCCCCAAGACCTCAGGGGGTTCTCAAAATCACTAATAAACAGTAAACAGGATGTACTCGTTGTTGGGCACAGCAACACAACAGCAGTTTTAGCAGGGCTTTTGGCTGATGAGGAGTTGGGGGCATTTGATTTAGATATTTATGATCGAATTTATCAAGTAGTGATTTCTAAAAACACAAGCCAGATTAATTTATTACATTCTACTTTTGTGTGCACTGAATAAGCTTTTTTTAAAACATATTTATTTTTTCACAGCTTAGAGTCTAAGACCAAATAAATTAAAATGGTATCTAATTCAGCGTAAACAATTGTATATTTAAACACAGAAAATTCTTTTAAAATGATTAAAAAAATATTTTTATCACTGCTTTTTTTAATTCTTTTTTTTAATTCTTGTTATTCTCAAGTAACAATTGACAATTACTCCATCAATGGTCTTGGACAAGTCCAACTGTCAATTCAGGCAGAAGAAGGTAAATACTATATCCTACATGCACAGCATAATTCTACGTTTAACTGGGCGACTTCAATGACAATAGGGATCAATGGAACGATGGTCATTTCTGAGCCAGCAGCAGCATATCCCCAAGAACAATACACTATAACAGAACATGATTCAGCCTCCCCTGATGATTACGACGGAGATGGGATAGATGATGTTACAGAATTTAATAACATGCCTACTGATTCACCTTTCAATTTTGCCCCCGCCATTGACCTTATTAATGGTTCCACATCAATTCCGGACGCTGAAACCTTTACGACATTGGCTACGGTTAATAATGTTGGATGGGCTCCATTCCTTGATGATCAACTGTATGTTAAGTTTGGAATTCTTGACAGGGACACACCACAACCCAAGGTCTATTTTATTAATAGTAACACATATACTATACACGCAAGTTTTTGGAATGGAATTGACGCTTCTGTTACTGGAGACGATAGCTCTGGAGAGATTGTTTTCAACCCTAGTGTTATACTCCCAAGCGGGGTGATAGGAACTTATTCTTTCAACTTCTCTTTTGGGGATGCTTATAATTTTGAAGCTACTCAAAAAACATATGAACTTCTGGTTGCCAGTATGCCTTTTCTGCAGAACAACATGAACCACTTTATTGGACAAAACGATGAAGATAATCATTCCGATAATTATGCTGAAGAGTTTGAAGGTTCTAGAATAGATGTGGTTTTAGAGTCTGACGTTTTTGCAGAAATTAATTATATACCTTTTCATGAAGCAGAAGGCTATGGTTTTTTTAAGCACATGCAAGACCTCAACGAAACTCCGGGAAGTAGAGATATTGTTTTATATGACGCATTACCGAACTCACTTCCAAGAGTGGGAGGGATAATAACATCTGTTATACAAACTCCTTTATCTCATGTTAATTTAAGAGCTATTCAAGACAATGTGCCAAATGCATATATTGCAAACCCTTTAGATAATGATGCAATAGCAAATTTGCTTGGGGGATATGTTTATTATAAAGTAGAAAATGAGCAGTTTGAAATTAGAGAGGCCACTCTAACTGAGGTCAATGATTGGTACGAAGACCTTAGGCCAACGGAACCACAAATTCCTGTACGAGATTTAAGTGTCACAGAAATTATGCCACTGGATGCAATTAATTTTGACATGTCTACATCGTTTGGCGCAAAGTGTTCTAATGTAGCTACCATGAGGACATTTGGTCTTCCAAGTGGAACAATCCCCGATGGTTTTGGGATTCCATTTTATTACTATGATGAATTCATGCAGTTCAATGATTTTTATCAAGAGGCGCAAGTCATGATTGATAACCCTACGTTCCAGAACGACATAAATTTTAGAATTGAACGGCTTAAAGATTTTAGAAGGGACATCAAAGACGCTCCAATGCCGCAATGGATGCTGGATGATCTTCAAGCTATGCATGATGATTTTCCAGAAGGGACTGCCGTTAGATGCCGATCAAGCACGAACAATGAAGACTTACCCGGCTTTAGTGGAGCGGGCCTATACACATCTAAAACTCAATACTTAGACGAAGGCCACATCTCAAAATCCATTAAGCAGGTTTATGCCAGCATGTGGAATTTTAGAGCTTATGAAGAAAGAGATTTTTATCGTGTAGATCATTTTATGGCAGCAATGGGGTTATTGTGTCACCCGAATTTTCAAGAAGAACAATCAAATGGAGTTGGAATTAGTATTGACCCTATTTACGATACAGAGGACACATTTTATTTAAATACTCAAGTAGGGGAGTCATTAATCACTAACCCGGACCCTAACTCGGTACCAGAAGAGATTTTATTGTATGAGGATCCATCACAAGGGGGTGGCTATCTTGTTTTAAGATTATCCAACTTAGTGAATCCAGGTGAGCTGGTAATGGATCAGGCGTATCTTGATCAAATGAGAGAATTCCTAACAACCATTCATGACGAATTTGCAATACTATATGATGTAGTAGGCGCTGAGGGATTTGGAGTAGACATCGAATATAAAGTTACAGCTGAAGATCAATTGATAATTAAACAAGCAAGGCCTTGGGTATCATTTTGGGCAAATGTTAATGCCGATAACGACTTGGGAGTGACCGCAATAGTAGCCCCTCAGTCTTCTTCAAGCCTAGGAGATAACGAAATTGTAACAGCTACGATTGCGAATCAAGGATTAAACGACATGAGCATTATTGAAATCGAACTTTTCGTTGACGATCAATATATTGAATCGTTCACTACTCCTCAGACAATACAACCATTTGGGGAAGTTAATTTGCAATTTCCAACGCCTCAAAATTTTTCGGTTGATGGAGATTATAATATTACAGTAAAAGTTAACCATCCTTATGATGAATACGAAAACAATGATACTTTAAATGTTGTTTTAAGTAAGATTCAGGAATTAGATGGAGCGATTTCAGTTGAAGAATTGGAAGTGGTTTGTGATGATATTGTTGAAGTTACGGCTATTGTTACTAATTATGGTGAGACAACTATAAATGAAGTATCCATTGAAGTTGTAGTTAACGATCAGGTAGTTGAGATAATTACTACTTCAGTCGATATACCTACTCAAAATCAAGAGTTTGTGGCACTTTCAATAAGTGAAAACCTACAAGAAAACAATACGATTGTTTTAAACTTAGTTGAGGTAAATGGTCAAGAAGATGATAATTTTGAGAACAATTCGAATTCGTCTACTACAAGTTTAGACTCAGACTATGACATCATCACGCTGACTATTAATGCAGATAATTATCCTGAAGAGACATCTTGGAAACTTTTAAACGAAGCAAATGAAATTATAGCGACAGGCTCACTAGACGATGACACTGAGGTCTATAGTGAAGAAATTTGTGTTAATTACACGTCATGCTTTACTTTGTATGTTTACGATTCTTATGGAGATGGAATCTGCTGTGGCTTCGGAGAAGGGAATTTTCAGGTTGTCGATTCATTAGGGAATACTATTCTTATAAATGATGGAGAATTTGATAATTTTACACAAGAAGTATTTTGTCTTGATGAGTCTGGTTGTGAAATTACAGCTGACATAAGCGTATTACACGCAAGCTCAACACTTGAAAACAATGGGACAATTACAATTAATACAACATCTGGACTGAGTCCATTTCAGTATAGTATTGACGGCGGTCAAACATTTACTGACTCTAACTCATTTAATGATTTATCTCCAGGGACCTATACTGTAATTATTGAAGGGGCTGGAGGATTTTGCTCTTATGAGGAATCTGTTTTAATTGACTCATGTGAATTTACCACAGTTGATATTGATGTAACACCTGCTTCATCAGTTATTTCAACAGATGGCTCAATTGTAATTAACCCAACATCAGGACTGAGCCCTTATCAGTATAGTATTGATGGCGGACAAAACTTTTTGAACTCTAACAACTTTAACAACCTTCCTGTAGGGAACTATAATATTATAGTGAAAGATGCCTCTGAGATTTGTCTTTACGAGGTGGGGGCACTTATTCAAGTTGAAGGCTTGATCATCAATGAGATTAACTACAGGTCAAGTTCGACAGTTAATGCCGATGATTGGATTGAGTTATACAATCCAAAATCAACACCTATTGATATTTCAAATTGGCAAATTAAAGACGATGATGACACACATGTTTTTGTAATCCCAGAGGGGACTCAAATTGAAGGAAATGGTTATTTAGTATTTGTTAAAGATGCATTAGATTTTATAAGTGTCTTTCCTAACATTCCTTATTTAGGGGAATTAGGCTTTGGTTTGGGCGGGTCAGATGCCGTTAGATTATTCGATTCTACAGATAAACTCATCGATCAAGTGGATTATAATGTTGAAAATCCTTTTCCATCGTGTACACATACGTTAAATATGTTTGACTCATATGGAGATGGATGGCAAGGAAATGCTGTTGATGTAATTGTCGCAGGTCAAGTTATTATTTCAGAGGCTACTTTTACAGATGGATTTTCTGCAAGCGTAACATTTGAAGCAACTCAGGGGGATATAATTGAATTTGTCTGGACTGATGGGGATTGGTCTTCGGAAGTTTCATGGGAAATTATTGATGGAAATGGGGATCTGCTTGTATCAGGAGAATACGGAGATACTCTTGTTGGATTGAATGTTTTTGCTCGTTGTGACACACAAATTTCTGACTGGCCAACATGTGCAGATGGAACTGGAAACACCTTGGAGTTAATCACCCCAGACTTAGACAACTCGTTGCCTGAAAGCTGGAATTGTATAAATGAAAATGGAAGTCCAAACACAGTCAATAGCGGCGAACTTTCTACTCAAGAAATCAATTTAAACTTGATAAAAGTATATCCAAACCCTGTTAAAAACATACTTTATATTACAGGAAATTCAGCTGCCTATGACATTGAACTTTACTCATTGATTGGCCAGCGTGTGTTGATTGCTTCCAATGTCAATGAAATTGATGTGAGTTCATTTAACGAAGGAGTTTACTTACTAAAAATAAGCACCATGAACACAACAGCCATAAAGCGCATTATAAAGTTTTAACACAAAAATTGACACTATCTTTAGTCAAAAAAAGTGAATATGCTGTAGGATTCAACTCCTAATTGCTAAAAAAATCTAGCTAATGAAAAGACTTATCCTCGTCGTATTATTAATAAAAAGCAGTTTACTTCTTTCACAATCCTTGCCCATAAATACTCCAGAAAACTATTTTAAGAAACCATTTGGAGAGTTTGCTTCTGGAAATGAAGAAAAGGAAATTCTAAAAATTGTTGATAGGTTTATGCTTGCCGTAAACACAAAGGATAAAGAAATATTTAATGAAATACTGTATAAAGGAATTAATAGAATTGTAACGAACATCGAAAATGATAATTCAGTAATAACTTCTGTAATTGACAATGATCAATCAATAGCAATACGGATGGATCCAAATAATAAAGAGCAATTTAGAGAACGTTACTGGGATGCCAAAATAATAACAGATGGGAATATTGCCACTGTATGGGCGCCTTATGACTTTTACTTAAATGGGGCCTTTTCTCATTGTGGGGTTGACCTTTTTTATTTAGTAAAAGAAAACATGTCTTGGAGAATTGCACATTTTGGATATACAAGGAATAAGAACTGTAAATAGCTAAATTAAATGAAGAAGAGACGCATGTTATTTAGAATTTGTATCTAAATATTTTCCTCCAAGTCTTAAGTTCACACTTATAAAACTTGATCAATGTTTCATACACAAAGTCAGAATAGTTTTTCATAAAATTACATCTTACAGTTTTCACTTGAACAGTTTTCACAAGAACAATTTTTACAATTACCCATTATACATTCTTTACACTTACAGTTACATTCCATTTTTTTTGTTTAAGGTAATAAATTAAAAACTAACCTAACTGCGAAGTATAGAAACAGCTTAATCGAAATAAGAAGACAAAACTATAATTTGAGTTTTTCTTGAAATCAATATTATTATGTCACGAAAAGTTTAACTTTACCATTATGGTTCCAGAAAAAATTACATTTATTTTAGTTTTAGCTTTCTTTTCAATTGTATTCATTCAAAGTGGGGTTGACAAGGTCTTTGATTATAAAGGAAATTTAAGTTTTTTGAACGATTTACTGGGAGGTTTTTTCTCGCGACCACTAATCACCTTTGCATTAATCTCAGTTACTATTCTGGAATTAACTTCTGGAATACTGTGTCTAATTGGAATTTTTGACACTATTTTTAACCTCTCTTATTTTATTGGAAAACTTGGTCTTATTATTGGGTCTTTAGCATTGTTAGTTCTTTTATTTGGCCAGCGAATTTCTAAAAATTATGAAGGCGCAAAGACAATAGCTGTTTATTTTATTTTAGCAATGTTGGGGATTATAAATAGCTAAATGAATGAGAAGCCACCAATGGTTTAGGATTATTTACGACGCTTGGAAATTGCGTAAGACAAGCCTATACTTAACAAATTAGGTCTCTGATCAATTACCCCAATATTTATATCGTTGTTAGAGAGTATAATAGTTTCTTCTTTGGTAATACCTCGATCATATCGAATATCAATGCTCAGCTTTTTAAAATTTAAGCGAAATCCCAAATGAACTCCAACGGAGCTCTTTTTTTTAGCAGTTTCTATATTAAATTCACTGATTTCGTGGCCTATATTCAAGCGAAAAGTTGGGCCTGCAAAAGCACTCAGATAAGAAGTTAGTGGAAGTCCTACTGAAACAGGAAGTTCCAGCCGTTTCTTCCCAACACTTATATTGTCATAGTTCGTGTTATAGTTGGTGTATTGAAGTTCAGGACGTAAGTAAAACATGAAAACCTTCATTTTCGCATAAAGTCCAATGGTGAAACCGCTCGCATTCTCCTTTGCGCTATCTTCCGAACTAACTCCATTCAATACATTTGAAATGTCTCCTGAAGAATTAAAAAGGGCTGCCGCCTTCACGCCGTAAGACAAACCTTTGTTGAAATCATCTTTATTTTGCCCATAGACACTTAATGAGATGGTCATAAAAAGAAGCTTCGCAAGAAATGAGGACTTCATAAGAACATATTTATCTAAATTAATATTACAAATATAAGAAAAACACTCATCTATAAGTGAAGGCTTGACCTATTTATATGGATTAAAAAAGGTTAATTATTGAACACTATAGAGTCAGAGATTTCCTGACATTTTTTTGCAACACTTGAATCAATCAGAATATAGTATTATTATCTTTTCCGAAGTACCTCCTTGACAGTCCAATTGAAGACTGATTACTTAAAGTTGAAAATATAACACATGCTGCTAGGTAGGTTCCATTAGCATTTTGATGTTTAAAGTCTTTAGACAATAAGTTGTATTTTGGATATTTTAAATTAAACCAGTCAAATGCTTTGCCAACAAGGGTTAAAATACTTGAATCACTAATTCCATACTTATTAAGATTTTTTTCTACAATATTTTGTTTATTTAAATCTCTATTTTTATTGTCTATTTTTGGATACATCCACGTTGAATAAAAATATATACCAGTATTAGAAGGTATAAGCTTTATAAACTCATCATAATATTTTTTTGTAGTATCTATTGCAACTATTGGATATTTACTGTTCTCCTGAAAAAATAATCTTTGAAAAGGAATTGTTCAAAATCAGCTGTTTTGTAGAAAGACTTTTTTCTTCATACCAGTGTTGTTTTAGTGTTGCTCCACTAGCTGTAGACTGAGTAATGTTCCAGTTTAAACCCCTTTCCCCTGCCACTCTTTCAACTATACTAGGGAGATTTCAAAAATAAGTAAAGCAGTTTCCAACAAATAAAATTTCTTCTTTCTTATTACTTTTTTCTTGTGCACAAAGAAAAGTTGAAAACAGTAAAATAAAAAGAGTTGTTGCGTTTTTCATAACCACAAGACAAGAAATATAGGTCTATCCTATTTAAAGAGGTTTAGAAATAGCTGAATTGAAAGAAGAAGATATGCCGATGGTTTAAAGCTTTAATTTGCTTTTATTATTTTTTCAACCACTTTATGGTCAGAGTCTAAGTCTGTGATTTCAATTAGATATACACCAAGGGGCAAGGCTTGAATTTCGATTACAGACTTGTTTTTCGAACGACTAATTAATCTTCCATTTAACCCGTAAATATTAGTGTGATATTTTAAATTTGCTGGAACATCAATATTAATAATATCTGTTGCCGGATTTGGATATATACGAATAGTTGAATTTGTTAATTCGTGAATCGATAATGCCGAATCCAAATTATATTTATAAATCTCTGTCACATATTGTGAAAAACTAGTGCCATTAATGATATATACCTCTCCATTAATTATGAATGAAGCTGGCGCCCAACGAGAGCCTTCAGGATGAGGAGGCATTTCTTCCCAATTATCAGAAATAGGGTCATAAGCCCAGAACTCCCCTGTTTCCATAGAATCGTGGTTATCTCCATCGCCACTCAACACATATCCTAAGCCGTTGTATGAAAATTGTGTTCCCGCCACTCGTCCTTCTGCCGGTAATGTTGCTACTTGAGTCCAAGCTTCAGTCGTAATGTCATAACGAAACCAATCATTAAAGATGTCATTTCCATGACCAAAGCCCGTATAAACGTAATCATTAATGCCAAATTGATATGGATGATGCCTCGATTGTGAAGGCAAATCATCTTTTTGAGACCAAGTGTTTAATGTAATGTCATACTCCCACCAATCATTCATATTTTCTGTTGAAGTATTTCCTAGCCCTACAAATACTTTACCGTTATGTGCTATCATCGCTGGATGTGTTCTTGCTGCGCATGGACAGGGAGCCAGTTCTGTCCAGTTCATATTTGAAGGGTCAAACTCCCATAAATCATTTAATAATGATGTTCCATCATGTCCAAATCCAAAGTATGCTTTTCCATTCCAAGTATCGCCAATAGCAAAACCGCGAGGGGAGCCTGGAAAAGGGGTGAGTTCTGTCCAAGAGTCGTTTATTGGGTCATACTGATAAAAATCATCTCGTTCTCCAGAATTCGAATTTCCTGCTACAATGTAGCCCGTGTCGTCAAAACTAAAAGCAAAAGAGTGATGAGTTTCATTAAAAGAATCCGGTAGAGAATTCACTTGTACCCAGTTCTGCGATTCTACTAGAGTTGGAAGAGTAATTAAGTTTAAAAGTAAGAGTATTTTAAAGTGAAGTCGCATGTTCTTTTAAATCTGTTGTAAAATTAATCAAATATTTCTAATAACCTGTGATAGCTTTTCGAGACTGGTTAGAGCGCTATTTAAGAATAAACCCACCTGTTGGTGGGCTTTGATTTAAACTATGTAGTGTAGCGGTGTTACTTGTGGAGAAGATGGGATTCGAACCCACGACCTCTTGACTGCCAGTCAAGCGCTCTAGCCAACTGAGCTACATCCCCATTTTGTAATTATCTTCTTTGAGGTTTACTTTACTTAATTTTAAATACTCAAGAACGCGGCAAATTTACTAAAAAACTGACAGACATTTGACAGACATTTCTGTTCTTTTCGCTTTTAGCAATAAATGGAATGGTATCTTAAACATCGAAAGAAAATCTTGATAGCTACTATTGGCTATGTTATTTGTAGGTTTATCTATCTATCACTATAATCCAGCTACTTCTAATCCACGTAAGTAGGTTAAACCTATGTTTCTTATATTTGAGAAAATAAATTATTATGAAAAAGTTTACTAAAGCAATAGTTAAGTACTCGAAAAAATACTTAGTAAGGTACTCTATTGAGTTTTTAGTGATTGTTTTAGGTGTTACCTTTTCTTTTTATTTAGAAGAAAAGAGAAGCAATCAGGAACTTCGGACTTTGTCTGAAGACCTAAAACAAAACCTATTGGATGAAGTATATGAGATTGAAAAATATATGATTGAAAGAGAAGTGGCCTTCAAAGGCGACGGAAAGTTGTTAAGGGCTTTACAAGACCCTACAGTTAGCACTGATAGCCTTTTTGAGCTTGAAACGAACCCAGTTATGTATGGAGTTACTTTATTTAATTACAGAGGGTTCAAGCCTCCTGTTGCTTTCTATAATTCATTAGTTAATGACGGTAAAATAAGGTATTTAGAGTCTTCTACAATTAAAGAAGAACTAGATCAGATGCATAATGTACATTTTTATTATATCGATTCAAATGTAGATGACGAAGCAGTTGCTCAAAGAAAAGTTATGGATTATTTTCAGAAAAATCATCCGGAGCTATTTATTAACAGCAATGAAAACAGCCCAAATAAAGTATATGTATCTAAAATTAAAGAGGTTATTAATAATGATATAACACTAAGAGCTATACTTTATCAAAAAACCCTAGCAATTGAACAAAAAATAGCCGGTTTTGACAACTACAGCAATTCACTAAATAGAATAAAAAAAGCTATTTTGTTAGACTTACCTAAAAAACCATAGGCATATTAGACTCCTTCAATTCAGCTATTTATAAACCTATTAAATAGAAGAACCTCAACAAGAACAGTAAAAGTTTCAAACAGGAATCATAGATAGATTAGACAAATACAAGGACAGAGATTTGGATAAAGCTACTAAGAGTTAACCATTCTCGTATAAGCCTCATAGACCATAGCAAGTGCAGTAATAAGAGTTAATGCTATTATTAGAAATGCCTTCCATTTTGATACTTCCTTTTTCATTTTTCATTTAGTTTTTTAAACTCATTAAATTCTTTTTTACCAAAATACATCCTACTTACTCTGTCTCTTATACACATCTCCGAGCCCACGAGACAGGCAGAAATCTCG
>OJIV01000101.1_pt1 | contig 36802 bp, 26 predicted proteins | sample 1595861 | NCBI WGS metagenome assembly OJIV01 (sample SAMN05416883, study PRJEB24817) | seawater metagenome | isolation source: Sea water | place: Canada:Atlantic | collected 2013-11
ATCGTCGGCAGCGTCAGATGTGTATATGAGACAGTAATGATCCGATGCTTATTGAAAATATTAAGATCTTAAATAACAGATCGTTAAGCGGTTGGGGTTCTGGTGGTATGTATCTGAGCAATAATGGTGATGATGCTACGATAAGAAATGTAATTATAGCATCTAACCTTGGTGACCAAACTGGTGGTATTTCCGTTGATAACACGGATTTAACTATGGTCCACACGACTATCTACAAAAATAAAGTGTACAATAGTATCTCGTCCAATGATCAGATTAAGCTCAGTAATAATGCCAACGTATTGTTCTTGAACAGTGCTGTTGGAGGTCAGGAAACAGTTGGTTCGTCTATTGCTCATACATTCTATATGGATGACTATGATACTACATGTGATTTGACGATTCAAAATTCTATCGTCTCTGGTGGACTTTTATCTATAGACAATCCTTATGCATCAACCATAACTGGATCCCCTATTGGTCAAGCACTTTATTTGGTAGACCCAAGCCAAGGCGATTATATGCTTAGCTCGGTTAGTCAGGGACTTGGTGCCGGTGTAGCATCTTACACCGGAGTGACGATGCCGTTGATTGATATTAATGGTGTTTCAAGACCTAATCCTATTGGGACTAACCCTGATTTGGGTGCTGTGGAAAGTCCGCTTGATACCGCAAGTTTCGGTGCAGCGTATGAAGTTCGTGACAACATTGCGTGTGATCCAACATTCGGCCGTTTAAAGGTTATACCATTAAATGGATCGGGGTCATACAAATATGAGTTAGATGACATTACTGGTACAGCAACATTCAGTATTCAACAGAATGTTCCGAACTATACATATAGTAGTCTATACTCTGGTGACTACCAGGTAACGATAACAGATTTATTTGATAGCTCTGAATTTATTGATACGGTCACAATATCTGGCAAGGACAGTTTAGTGATTAACAAAAATGTTGTGGATGAATTCTGTTTTGGTGAGCAAGACGGATCAATTACGCTGAGTGTTTTAGGAGGAGATGGTTATTACGACTATACATGGTCTACGATCTCTAATTCGAATTGGCCAAAGGGACGTAGTCTCAATAACATTGGCCCAGATGAGTATTTTGTAACGGTAAGAGATGGTGACAACTGTTTTATCGAAGATTCGGTTACGATTACCACTCTTCATGCAACTCCAATTGTTACCATTACTGGAAATCTCAACAAGGGAGGTAGCATAACTCAGTCAACCAATCCTCAGGTAAGAGCTTGTGTGGGTGACTTAGTTACACTAGACGCCGGTTCTGGTTTCATAAGTTATTCTTGGACGACTGTCGATCAGCTTAACTCGTGGTCAACTCAAACTCTTAGTGCTTCTTATGAAGAGGGCTTCTATGTGACGGTCATAGATAGCTTCGGTTGTTCCAATACTGATTCAGCAGAAGTATTCTATGTTCAGCGCCCAGCTGTGTATGCTTCTAATGTCAATTCAAATATTGGTGGTAGCTATCAGCAGGTTACTTCTTATATAGAAGGTACAAATGAGACTACCGGATTTAATGGTGAGCCAAAACCTTATGGTGCTGGTGATAGATTTGCGAAAATGCAGTTTATTATTCCAGCTAGTGAATTGATTGCAGAAGGGTTAACAGATCAAACAGCTATTAATTCATTAGGATTCGAGGTAGGTCAAACTTCAAGCAGTCCAATTCAAGGCTTTAAAATTAAGCTGAAGAATACGACTGCTAACCAGGTCTCATCGACTTTTGAAACAGGTTTTACACAGGTATATGGATTTAATATTCTTACACCAGGTGAAGGATGGAACACTCATGAGTTTGATCAAGACTTTGTTTGGGACGGCACGAAAAACCTTTTAGTTCAAGTGGAATACTCGAATGTTGCCTTCCAGAACGCTACGAATACCTATTTAGTCGGTCACTCTACGAGCTACAACAGTTCTGCTGTGGCCACAAGCTACTCTTCAAGTGTGGCCAACCAGACGTCTGCGAGTGTTCAATCATGGCGTCCAAACATCAAGTTTGGTATTGATAAAGTAGAGGCCACAGACACACTTAGGGTATGTGATTTTACTATGCTGAATACTACGGATGATTATGACACCTATGCATGGCTCATTAACGGGACATCTCAGAGCACTCAGTTGAGATACAGTATGAGCACGCCTAATCAGGTTGTCTTGAAAACTGTAGATGCCGCATCTTCATGTATCATGTATAGCGATACGGTTCAAGTTCTTTTAGATGTTACACCATCAGTAACACTATCTGATATTTCGTTGATTGGTTGTATTGGTGATACTTTAACGACATCTGTTGATACGGTACAGACTACTAATATTTATCAATGGAGTAATGGAATTCTCGATACCACTGCGTTCTTCACGGAATCAGGTGACTACTATGTCTACGCAATCAGCCCTGCAGGTTGTCAAGGAGTAGATACTGTAAACGTAAGTATCAATATTCCACCAGATGTTCTAATTGAGCTTAATGGAAAAGTATTAACCTCTACAGATGGATCACTAGTTGCGGATAACTCTTCTTGTGACACTACATTGATATTACCATACTATAGTTCGGTTGATACTTTGAGTGATCTTAATTCAAGCGAATGGTCTACCTATAGTAGTGAATTCTTGACTTGGGAGTATCAACAGGGATGGGATAGCCTTGTAGATTATACAGGCCCTACTTTTGATGCTGATAACAACTACCTAGGTGGATTCTATCAGTTTGATCCGGCATCATTAACGGATCAAAATAAAGTTGGTTACCTACAGTTAGGTTGTGTTAACCTATTAGGGATGACATCTCCAGAGTTGAGTTTTGAATACCATATGGTAGATGTATATGCTGATTCGTCAAGTACATCCGATCAAATGGGAACATTAGCTTTAGAGATTAAATCAGCTGATGACGCTACTTGGTCTACGCTATGGCAAAATTCAGGAACTGACACAGCTTATGGATGGGTAGAGAAAACCATTCAGCTCAGTTCTTATGTCAATAAGACAGTTCAAATGCGTTGGAAAGGAACTGCCGGAGTCGGTGGTCCAAGATCTGAGATGGGATTGGATAATATCATGATCTCTGATTCTGTAGCTAATCTGAGCAATGTTTCCGGACGAATTACACCTGAAACGGTTTGTGAGGGCGATAGTCTGGTCGCAAATGCTGTTACTAACGGTACAACCCAGTTTACCTATGCGTGGAATAACGGTGACACAACATCAAGTATTTATCTGACCACTACTGGTTGGTATAGCGTTGCTGTAACGGATGAGAAAAACTGTTCAGTTTCCTCAGACAGCGTATTTGTCATTGTGAATCCAGCACCTAATAATGCTTTAGTACTTAGTGATACAACACAGTACTGTGCTACGGAATTTGATTCATTAACAATTACCGCTGTAAATGGCTACAATGATTACGATTGGTTCTCAAGGTCTTCAGTATCTGGTGCAAACCAATTTACTCAAGTAGATTCCATTGTAGAGTTATTAGTTGATTCATTAGTATTTGGAATAACTGATTACTACGTGACCATTACTGATTCTATTGGTTGTAGATCATCCTCTTCAGTAATTGAATTGGTGAGAAGAGAAAACCCAAGCATAATACTTACACAAAATGCAGTATTATGTTATGGGGATAGTACGGGACAACTTAGTGTTGTAGTATCTGGGTCATCTCAAAATGCTACAACATGTCCAGTGATCGTAGAATTAACCGATTCTTACGGTGACGGTTGGAATGGAGGTCAAGTGATCGTTAAAAACTCAAGCGGTGTCGCTATCGATACTCTTGGTAATGACTTTACCAGCGGATTTACGTACTCTGATACACTCTTTTTAGCCAGTGGATCAAGCTATTCAATTGAAGTTTTAGCTCTTGGACTTTATGTTTCCGAAATAGGGTTAAATGTTGTTTCTGGTGGGACCACGATTGCGACCTATTCGAATACAGTTAATACAACTCTCGGAACCCAAATGGCACTGTTCACACCAAGTTGTTCTACTAGCCCAACAACGCCTACTGTTTCAAGCGGTGGGTTGATGTATGTCTGGTCCAACGGATCGGATAGCGCGATAGTTGAAAACGTTTCCACTGGTTGGTATACGGTTGCTGTTACTGACAGCTTCAGTTGTCAAACTGTTGATAGCGTATTTGTTTCAGAACCAACTCAATTGGATCTTACTCAAATACTACAATCCGACGTATTATGTAATGATGGAAGTGACGGGTTTGCTGACTACTCATTTACAGGAGGCGTTGGTGGTTACTCCTATTCATGGTCTGATAGTACAGGAACATGGTCTAGCGATTCAATAAGCTTAACCGGTGCGCCAGCTAGCGTATACTATTTAACTGCATTAGACAGTAATGGTTGTAGTAAGCAAGACACTGTGGTTATAGACGAACCAACAGAATTAGTGATGACTTTAGACTCAACCTTAGACCTTAGTTGTTTCCAAAGCGCGGATGGTTATGCTGTTGCCACAGTTACAGGTGGTTTAGGAGCATACAGTTACTCTATTGATGGTGTATCTGTAAATGCCTTGTCTGACAGCGCGCTGGTAGCCGGTACCCATACATTTATGGTGGTTGACGGTAATGGTTGTTCTGATAGCGTCGCCTTTACACTCACAGAGCCTAACCTGCTTACAGCGAATACTACTGTTGTTCAATACTTCGGTGGGGTTCAGGTAAGTTGTAATGGTGAAACAGATGGGGGCATTGATGTTAACGTCGCAGGCGGTACACTTCCTTACAGCTTCTTATGGAATGATAACGATACGACTCAAGACAGATCTATGATTGGCGCGGGTATATACTCAATGACAGTTACGGATGCTCAAGGGTGTATAGTAAGTATATCAGAAGTGATATCTGAACCTACGGTGTTAGTTGCCTCATCTTTAGTGGACTCTCTCGAATGTTATGGAGCTCAGGATGGAAGTATCTCATATACAGTATCTGGAGCAAATGCACCTTACTTAAGTTCATGGTCTGGTTCATTAGGCACATCAGTTGATAGTGTTTTAACAACCTTCCAGGTTGATATGACGGGTGCTTCTGTTAGTACAAGTGGTATGCAGTTAATCTCAAACTCTGGATCCAACTACAGTATGAGTATGGTTCCAGTACTAGAGGATTCTATTTATAGAGTTACCATTGCAATGGCAGTAGGGAGTACTATGGAATACCGTTTCTTTAATGGGGCTGCTGCTGAGAGTGTTAGTTCACTATGTGGTACAAACATTGGCGGTACGTTCTATCGTAATGTCACGGTGTCATCCGATACAACATTCGGTGCGGTAGCATTCTCAGGATGTACATTGATCAGCTCTAATATGACTGGAGCAGGGATTTACGGATCACGTGATCTGACAGGTTTATCTGCGGGAGTATATACAATGAGCTTTACGGATGTAAACGGCTGTACTGTTTTAATGTCTGACTCGATTGCTCAGCCTGATAGCTTATACATATCAGCGGCGAGTATAGTAGATGCTAGTTGTCCTCAAACACCTGATGGATTCATCGATATCACTGTCGCCGGAGGCACAGCGCCTTATTCATACATTTGGAATGGAGGTACAGATACAACTCAAGACATATCGGCTGCTTATGGATACTATTCTGTTCAGATAACCGATGCAAAAGGTTGTATTGATAGTGCAACGTATTTAATTGATGCACCATTCCCTTATAATGATGAAGAGTTGTGTGTGGTTACAGTTGATACAACAGGTGTCAACCTGCTTGTTTGGGATAAGACCCCAGGACAGCGCACTGCAGACTATATTATACTTCGTGAAAATGCATCAACGCAGTACGCGAGTGTAGGAACTAATGTTTATAATAACATGAGTACTTATGCTGATCAAAACTCTAATCCAGCTGTACAGCCGTATAGATATAAGTTAGTACTTCAGGATAGTTGTGGTAATTATTCAGATACTTCTGATTTCCATGCTACTATTCACCTACAAGCTAGCCCTGGTATTGCCTCTAACGAGGTTCAGTTATCATGGACGGCATACGAAGGGAAAACAGTACAGACCTACTATATCTATCGCTGGTTGAGTCCATTGAATAGAATATTAGTGGATTCTGTTAGCTCGAATGTATTTACGTACACTGATATATATCCTGTGACAACTACAATCACGGCTCTCCTTTACGAAGTAGGCGCTAAGTTTGTAAACGGTGGATGTAGCCCAACTGTAGGAAAACGAGCTACGTACGCTAATTCTATGTCAAACGTATTGGATTGGGGTACAGATGGCGGCGTTTCCATAGGAACGGATGAGTGGGTTGATGTCGTATTAGAGCACGACCTAGAGATCTATCCAAATCCAACATTGGGACGATTAAATCTAGACCTGAAAGGTGCATGGGAATATCAAGAAGACATTAATATTAAAGTTCTTGATCTTACCGGTAGAGTTTTAGCAACAAGTATCACTAATGGAGCTGGAACTGTTCAGTTTGATTTCCAAGACTTACCTGCGGGCATATACTTTATCAATATTATTACCAACGAAGGAAGAACCATTGTTAAACGTTTTGAAAGAATAAACTAATGAATAAAATCACTAAATCACTAGTCTTGGGAATGTTCTCGACACTAGCTTTTTCTCAGACAGAATCGAACCCACCGCTCTATAGCAGTGGTTACTTGGCGTTGCCAAGTACAGCTACTGAATTGTCATTAGCTGGATCAGCTAATCCATTGGGCTATAATCATCAGGTGTTCTCTTTAGGTCTATTGGATTTGGACAATCAAGTCGGAGCCTCAAGCATCCCTAGTGTTTCAGGTAGTCATGGTCCATCTTCATCCTTGTCACGAGCTAGTGTTGCTTACAACGTTAACGAGACCACAGGAATAGTAGGGTCTATTGGTTATTTTTCAGCTGGTGATGTAGAGTTAAGAGACGGCGATGGTAACGTACTGGGCCAGTTTACTCCGTTTGAGACAGATTTTAGAATAGGAGTAGTTAAAGCTCTTTCTGAAGATTTAAACGTTGGCGTGCGTCTTGGCTACCTTAGCACTAATCTAGGATCCAGTATGTCTACAGCGGCTATTAGAGAGGCTTCTGTATTAATAGATTTCTCTGTAGACTATACAATAATGGAGAGTTCAAGTTCGTCTCTAACGACTTACTGGTCGTTGAATAACGTTGGGAAAAAAGCAAACTTCAGTGAGTCGAATCTTAATTACCTACCAGCTCAAATGTCTCTAGGTGTGGTATATGATTATGAAATTAATGATGATTTAAGAATTCTACCCCAACTACAATTACAAAAATTCTTGGTACCAACGGCCCCGACGTATAATGCCGATGGAACAATTTTCGGTGGACAGCTACAAAACACTAATATTCTGGGATCGTTATTTACCTCTTTTAATGACGCGCCAGGTGGATCAGCTGAAGAGGTTAAGGAATGGTGTCCTATTCTCTCGACTCAATTGGTTGTGAAAGAGAAAATTTTAATCAATTTAGGAGCATCGCTTGAGCACCAAGACAAAGGGAATCGTCAATTTATTTCGCTAGGTATTGGTTACAAAGCTGAAAAAATCCAGCTAAGCACGGCTTATTTAGTACCGTTGTCAGATAACGCGGGCTACTTTCAGGGTTTATTCGGACTAGGGGTCAATTATAAGATATAACATCACACAACTCAAGTTTCCCACATAAAAAGGCCTACTGTTTTCGCAGTGGGCCTTTTTGTATCCATGACATTTTGTAATCATCCCATTTAAATTGAACTAAAGTTAGTTGAGTTAATTTGGATTTGCACTTTGTCATTTCGTAAATTCGATCATCTTAAATTAAACACATGCTACGTAAATTTATACTTTTAGTAGCCTTTGCCGCCTTTATTTTTACCGCCACAGCTCAAGAACGCGTATCTAATGAATTGACCAAAAAGCAGATTCAGGACATGTCTTGGGTGGACGCTATGCAGGATTACCGTGTTAACTTTAATACAGTAGTCGAAAAATTCAATACCGCACACGTAGGGAAAACCTACGAAAAGGGCCATGGCTGGAAACAGTTCAAACGCTGGGAACACATGATGGGACAACGTGTTGGAGCGGATGGTATTCGCCCAAACCCTGGGGTGCTATATCAAGCAATACAGGCCCAAAAAACAGCTACTTCTGTTGAGTATGGAGATTGGTCTGCTATGGGGCCATTCAACGCTCCCTCTAACGGAGGTATTGGACGTATTAGTAATGTGGCATTTCACCCCAATCACTATGACACTATATATGCTGGTGCCCCAGCGGGTGGATTATGGGTTAGCTATGACGACGGTCAGAATTGGAAGACATTTACAGATGAACTCACTAATATTGGAGTTTCAGATTTAGCGATCGATCCTTTGCACCCCGACACGATGTATCTCGCAACTGGCGATAGAGACGCTGCGGATACGTATAGTTTTGGATTGTTAAAATCTACTGATGGTGGCGTAACATGGGGAACAACGGGTTTGTCTTTTTCAGTCTCGAATAATTATAGAATTGGAAGAGTAGTTGTTGATCCAGACAGCACCCATACAATACTGGTAGCTACAAACGGAGGCATCTATAGAAGTACGAACTATGGTGTTAATTTTTCTTTAAGGCAAACGGGTAATTTCATTGGAATACACAACGGAATTGGCGATACAGCCTATGCGACCACCACAGGTTCATCGCCTAAGGTATACCGATCGGTAGACAATGGCGATTCATGGTCTCAACTAACAAGTGGCTTGCCGACTTCGAATAAATATAGGTGTGAGCTTACCCTAAGTAGTACGCCAGGCAAACTATATGTGGTTTACGGTGCTTCAAACTATGGCTATGGTGGTGTGTACCGTTCTACGAACGGTGGGACTACCTGGAGCTTAATGAGTTCTACCCCAAATATTATGGGCTGGTCAAATAATGGCTCAGGATCGGGAGGCCAAGCATGGTATGACCTAAGTATTGCCTGTGACCCTAATCAGGAAAACACCATCTATGTGGGTGGCGTCAATATTTGGAAATCCACTAATGGCGGAAGTACATGGAGTTGCGTGGGGCATTGGTACGGTGCCGGATCGACGCCTTATGTACACGCGGATCATCATCACGCATCTTTTAGACCAGGCAGCTCAGAACTATACGTAGGCACGGATGGTGGAGTTTACAAAACAACAAATGCCGGCTCGTCATGGTCAGATTTAAATGACGGTATGAACATTACCCAGTACTATAAGATAAGCCAAAGTACTACGGACACCTCATTAGTACTCGCTGGTTCACAGGACAACGGTTCTCACATGAGGTCGTCTACGATGAATTGGTCAAGAGTTACAGGTGGAGACGGTATGGACAATGGCGTGGATATCGCTAACGATAACCTGCTTTACACTTCTATATACTATGGCGATTTTTACAAGAGCACCAATGGTGGTGCTTTTTTCTCAGGTATAAATACGCTGAGTCCTTCAGGCTCTGGAAATTGGGTTACGCCATTTAACACGGATCCAGTGACGGCTAATACTATTTACGCGGGCTTCACGAAGCTTTGGAAATCATCCAATGCAGGGGCAAGCTGGACCGCAACTTCTTCAGCTAATGTTGCGGGAAATACGAATATGGATGAATTTGAAATTGCGCCAAGCAATACAAATTACATCTATGCATTGATCAACAGTAATATTTATAAAAGTTCCAACGCTGGAAGCACTTGGTCTTCCATTACGCCTAGCGGAAGCTTATTTACTGGAAATAACATTACAGGTGTCGCCATAGATGCTGATGATGAAGATCATATTGTCATTTCTATCAGCGGATTTACCGGAACTAAAAAGGCAATGGAAAGCTTTAACGCTGGCGTAACTTGGTCTAATATTTCATCTGGGCTACCCAATGTACCAGCGACAGCGGTGATTTTTGAAGGTGGTTCGAGCGATGGAATTTACGTGGGAACAGATATTGGAGTCTATTACAAGAGCTCTGTCTATCCTAACTGGGTAAGCTTTAATGAGAACTTACCAAACGTGATCATCTCTGACTTTGAACTTTATGAAGGTGCGCTGCTGAGAATAGGGACCTATGGTCGTGGTGTTTGGCAAAGCCCATTGATGTCAGGCCTTTCTGCTGTTCCAGAAGCAGACTTTACCGCAGATCCCACGTCTACATGTGGCTTGGGTGATACGGTAACTTTAACCGACAATAGCTCCGGTTTGCCAGCGTCATGGTTATGGCAAATCACACCGGCTGCGTACAACTTTGTGGGATCAAGCACAGATACGGCCCAGAACCCACAAGTGGTGTTCACGGCCACAGGGAGTTATACCGTGACCTTAACAGCAACGAACGCCTATGGATCGGACGATACCACCCAGTATCAATTGATCAATGTAGGAGGGGCTACCTTGCCTTTTGTAGAAGACTTTGAAACAGGCTACCTAGGTTGGGAAATTATAAATCCTGATGGCGGAATCACATGGGAGTCTTCCGCGGTAAGCGGCTCATCTCCTGGGAGCACAGCGATGAAAGTAGCACACTACTCTTACAGCACAACGGGAGCCATAGATGAACTGGTTTCACCTCCATTGGATTTCACAAACGACACTTTAGTATCGATGTCTTTTGAATATGCCTCTGCTTATTACAGCACAGCGTACAACGACAGCCTAAAAATATATGTGAGCTCTGATTGTGGAACTACATGGTCTAACGTTGCTTCATATGATGGAACCGAAAGCACCTTTAGCACGGCGGGTCAAACGACGTCCTCTTTCACACCAATAGATTCTACAACATGGTGTCACGGAAATTCTACGGTGGTCTGTCCGACAATTGACCTTGACGCATACAGTGGAATGGCAGGTATTAGGGTGAAGTTTGTAACCATAAACGGTTATGGAAACAACTTGTATTTGGACAATATCAACATCACTGGTCAGGCCCAGGTTGCCCCTGTAGCCTCCTTCCAGGGAGACAGTGCTGCATGTACTGGGCAAGTACTGAACTTCTTCGATTTTTCAACACCAGCTCCAGCAAATCGTATGTGGTATTTCCAAGGAGGTACTCCTCCTAACTCTACATCGCCAAGCCCTGCAGTCACCTATGCTTCGCCAGGAAACTACGATGTTAAACTAGTGGTATCAAACGCCGCTGGTCAGGATTCACTTACTAAGTCAAGCTTTGTGACCGTTACTACAGCTCCAATAGCGGATGTTGTTTTGGTTTTGGTGTCGTCTACGGTATGTAAAAACGACAGTGTTTTTGCCTCTGCAACCATTACAAATGGAGGTCTTGCACCTAGTATAGATTGGATCGTAAATGGTACAGTCGTAGCGAGCAATAACTTGGCATTTGCCAGCGTATTCACGGATGGTGATGTTCTTAAAGTGAGAATGACCAGTTCGGATAATTGTGTAGCGTTTAAAACAGCCGTCGATTCTGTAACGATGACAGTAAATAACTTGCCTGCAGTGACCTTATCCTCGCAAGGTTATTTATGTGAGTTGGATGGACCAATGCAACTTAGTGGAGGTATGCCAGCTGGCGGTATATATTCCGGCCTTGGGATCAGTAATGATACAATTTATCCGAGTCTCTCCGGTGTAGGCTCACATTGGGTATATTATACTTACACGGAGCCAACTACGGGTTGTGCTAACGAGAAGAAAAGAGCCATTAGCATTCAAGCAGCTCCTGGTCAGCCTACGTTAACTCAGAATACGATAAGTGGAGAACTAGAAGCGTCAACTCCTTCTGGAACATACAGCTATCAGTGGTTGGATGGAAATATGGATCCAATTTCAGGGGCAACTAACTCGACTTTCTTACCAACCTCAAATGGAAACTACTACGTTAAGATCACGTCAAACATTCTCTGCTCCAACACATCGGCAGCATACACAGTCGTGAACATTGGTTTGAACGAGGAGAACCTAAGTGGGTTTGAAATGTATCCTAATCCAGCAACGGACAGACTTACGTTTAATGTTCAAGGAAGTGCTGAAGTCCGCATCCTTGATGCTGCTGGTCGTCTGGTGTATACTGGTTTCGTAGAGGGCAAATACTCCTTAGATGTCCAGGACTGGGCGAGGGGAGTCTATATGGTTCAAGTACTTCGCGCAGGCAAAACAACGGGGACGCCTGTCGTTCTAAAATAACAATCAATAAAAACCCCGCGAGCGCCATGCGCTCGCGGGGTTTACTAAAAGAAGTGCTGTAATCTTTTGATTGAGCTTAAGCCATCTGCATATGAGCAATCATACTTTTGAAGAGCTCAAGCCCATCTTGATTTTTAAGCTCTATGTCAGCGGCACGTTCTGGATGTGGCATCATTCCAAATACATTTTTCGCAGCGTTACAAACACCTGCGATACCCTCGAGGGCTCCGTTCGGGTTGATGTCTTCATTGACTTCTCCGTCCTGCGTACTATATTGGAATAAAACTTGGTCATTAGCTTTCATAGCTGCTAACGTATCTGGTGCACAGTAGTAGTTTCCCTCACCATGTGCAATTGGAATTTTATAGGCTCTGTTATGGTCTAGGTCGGCAGTAATACCAGCAGACTTAGAAATAGGTTTTATAAAGACGTTCTTACAAATGAATTTATGGCTGTTGTTATGACGTAATGCTCCTGGAAGCAATCCGCTTTCTGTGAGTATTTGGAACCCGTTACAGACACCTAAAACGTAGCCTCCGTTATTTGCAAAGTTAATAACGCTACCCATGATAGGACTCATTTTAGCAATAGCTCCCGAGCGAAGGTAGTCGCCGTAAGAGAATCCTCCCGGCAATATAACACAGTCCACACCCTGTAAGTCAGAGTCTTTATGCCAAAGGTTGACGGTTTCATAGCCCATGATCGTTTCTAGAACGTAAATCATGTCTTGATCACAGTTTGATCCTGGAAAGGTGATTACACCAAATTTCATAGCGATTTGCGTATTTGATTTGTTCAAAGGTACGCCCTTTGGATAAATATGTCGTTAAGCCAAGCGGTGAGAAATAGCAGAAAGAACGCGTGCTCCAACGTTAGCATCCCATTGGTCTTTTCCAGGAACGACCTCTACCAAATCACCGCCAATTATTTTTCGACCAGAAGCAATCACGGCGTCTAATAAGTAGGTGAATTGAGCTATTGATAGCCCTCCGGGAACAGGTGTCCCTGTACTTGGACATAGAGACGGGTCAAACCCATCAATATCAACGCTAAGATAAACATGGTCAGGGAGTGTGTTAACCACGCTCCTGCACACCTGGGTCCAGGTCTGTCCTGCGAACAATGCCTTGTTCATTCCACGATCAGTGAATGCATTTATTCGGTTGTCGCTGGCGATCAAGTCGGCCTCTTGGTGACAATAATCCCGTAACCCAACAATGGTTAGGGAAGTAGCAAGATGCTCTTGCAGCACGTTGTACATGATACTGGCATGTGAGTATTCAAACCCCTCATAAGAAGGTCTTAGATCCGCGTGTGCATCTATCTGTAATACTCCGAAATCACCATAATGCTCCTTATGGGCACGAATTGCACCAAGAGATGTACTGTGGTCACCGCCAAGTAATATTGCACGCTTCCCCTTCCTAAGTATTACAGCCGTTTGCTTTTGTATCCAAAAATGAAAGAGGCCACACTGCTCATTGATGTTTTTTTGAATCTTAAGCTCTTTAGGTCCTATCTCACCTAACTCATACGCCTGCAGGTAACGGGTTGCTAAAAGCCTTAAGCTTTCGCCTTTTATGAGCCATTCTTGATCAATGTCATGCATCCAAATCCCACGTTCCCATCCTTTTGGATATCCTTCATCGTAAAGATCCACTTGAGCAGAAGCAATCGCGATCTCTTTTGGACCTTCCATGGTTCCTGCGCCATAGCTAACGGTGACCTCCCATGCTGCTGGTAAGACATGAATGTCACACTCATCTTCGTTAAAAGGTAAACCAAAAAGGTTGCTGTTGAGAGCGGGTTCGTTTGGATTGAACGATTTGATCTTTTCTTGCTTGTTCATTGGATGAATTAGTCGTAGAAAATTACGGATTGTAAATAGATAGTGGGATTTTTTTCCATGTGTTTTTTTGGGACGTTTTCAGGTAGATGTGTAATACGTAAATTCCTGTTGGCGGTTCTGTATTTATCCAGTTTGTAGGCCTTATTTCAATTAAATGGTCACCAGCAACTAAGGGTTCGTTTTGCATGATGTTGTAGATGGGACGGCCTGAAAAATCAGTTACGGAAACGGAGAGCTGTGAACCCGCTGCCACGGAAAGAGCCAGTTGTGTCGTTGGAGAATATCTTAGAGGGTCATACGATATTACATGTTCGGATAGGGTAATATTTGGGTCTGAGAAGGTGTGGGTGGAAGAAATTGAATTTGCTTTGTTAGGTGAAGCTTCCGTTGGGCAGCACCACTTGGGATGATGGTCCCCCCAGTTAGAAAGGTTTTTACCAGAGTACTGAAACGAGATGCGTTCTCTACTTAAGCGTATACTGGACGTTGGGTGTGGAGGGTAAGTCAGTTCATCGATAACCTGTCCAAACGGTGCTGAAAGAACTAAACGTGTGGTGTCATTAGACAAAGAGAATGGGGAGTTAAAGGCGCTATGCTGCTGTGGCACTATTACTGGCCTAAGTGAAAGTGGATGACCATCAAAAGGACTGAAGTCAGGAGTTAATTTATCAGCGTCCATGATGGAATAGCCGGAATACTTTATGACTTGAAGGTTATCAATGAATAAGGGGTCCTCCGCTGCATTGTAGAGTTCTATAAATTCATTCATGGTGTCAGGATTGAAGTGAACTTCGCTGAAGAAAAGTTGACCAGAATCGGGGTAATGACAGGGTGAAAAATCAAAGTTAGTACCTCCTAGATCTGGAGGAAAGGAAAGCCCTGTTGGAAGGAAGAATGGGGAAAAACTCTGAAAAGACAAGGCCAATTCACTAGGGTTAGCATTCGCGCCGGGGAGCTTGAGATAAGGGAAGGCGTTATAGGCAAACATGCCATACACTAGTCCAGTGGGGTCTGCATAAAAACCCATTAATTCATTCGGCCTTGGGCTTGAAAGAGGTCTTACGTTTGGTGTATAAGTGTTTAGAGGGTAGACGGAGAATTGGCGATAAATACCGGACACGGAATCTGCTCTAAGCATGAAATCTCCAGCAATTTCATTGGGCATAAAGATGTTTTTGTAGTGCTGTGCAGCTAAGGTTATGTGGGCCTTTTCAATAATGATTACGCCAGTTGAAGGCAAATCTAATAGCGGTATTACCTGGTTGTTATATTGTGAAATATAAGTACTCCCTAGTACCGTTGTTCCAGAGTCAACCCGAACGGAATAGGAGGTGACCTCACCGTCGTCTTCGAGAATACTCATGGTAGTGGTGCCTAGGTCTTTCAATGCTTGTACCACTATAAAGAAACCGCCATATTCTTTAAACGGATGAATGGCTGAAACCCACACATCACCCTGCTTTGCATAACTCACTTGTATGCTGTCTAAAAAGGGAGCAGCAACATTACCATCGGCATCTTGAGCATTAGGCAATAAGACACCTAGCGCACCCTGTACAAGCGGTTGTGTCAAGGAAAGATGCCACTGCTCATCAAAATGGTTGATAACATATGCGGTGTCTACGCTTTCTGCAGAATACACCAGGGCGTAATTCCTGTCAGGAAAAGGCGTGAGTTCCGCCCATTCGTTCCAAGTAACGCTTAACGTAAAAGGGTCTAAAACATCAATTTTTTTACATTCTGGTCCAAGAGTGTCTGGAAAATCATACCCCGATGCATGCAATGTTGAAAATAAAAACTTATCCACTCTTGTGGAGGTGTATTTGCAGTAGATAGACAGTGTCGTTGATCGTAATAGGGTACTGTCATTGACCATGAACAATAGACTGTCAGAGGCATATACCGTAAAGTTCGCTGAACTGTCTCGCTCCACTCTTAGCTTTACTAAGGGTTTACTTTGGTTGACAAAGCCAGGCACTACGGCCAACGTTGTGTCTTTATAGCCGTGATGGAGATATAGGCTCAAATCATCTGCCAGTCCGCCCCCGCAGCGTAAAGCATAGTAACTACTTCCCTTTTGCAAGAACCTGAATTCAGAGAAATTGGCAGAGGAGGGATTAAATTCCATTTGAATAGTAATTTCCCATACGGCATCTAACCCCGCTGATGAAGGCCTTGACCATAGTAGTGATCCAGCGGCAGGAGCGTTACTGCGTAATCCGTCTTGAGTGAAGTTCATGAAAGCCGTATCTCCATACCACTCTGCAGAAGGACTTAAAAGGGAGTCGGATAATGACGCGAATTGTCCCCATGCAATGGTGGTGGTAAGGGAAATAAAAAAGGTGAGTCGTTGACGTAATATTGCACTCTTCATAAAGGAGAATAGGTTTAAGTTTGTGGGGTACTATATAAGTTAAGCGAATTTTTTATGAGAATTGCTGTCGTAGGCGCCACTGGTATGGTGGGCCAAGTCATCTTGAAAGTTTTAGCGGAACGCAATTTTCCGGTAACGGAACTTTTGCCTGTAGCCTCAGCCCGCAGCGTGGGTAAAAAAGTGGCCTTTGGGGGAAGAGAATGGACTGTTATTTCAATAGAAGAGGCACTGGCGTCGTCTCCTGATATTGCTTTATTTTCTGCTGGTGGAGAAACCTCTTTAGAATGGGCGCCAAAGTTTGCTGCCGCGGGTACTAAGGTGGTGGATAACTCAAGTGTTTGGCGTATGGATCCCACAAAGAAACTGATTGTTCCGGAGATTAACTCGGATAGCGTTACTGCTGAAGACATGATAATTGCCAATCCAAACTGCTCCACCATTCAGTTGGTGATGGCTCTGAGCCCATTACATAAGGTGTTCGGTATAAAACGTGTAATTGTAAGTACCTACCAGAGTGTAACAGGAACCGGTCAGGCCGCTGTAGATCAACTCGAAGGCGAGCGAGAAGGCAAAAATCCTGAGATGGTTTATCCCTACGCGATTGATAGAAACTGCATCCCTCACTGTGACATTTTTCTAGATAACGACTACACGAAGGAAGAAATGAAGATGACCCTAGAGACTGTCAAGATCATGGGTGACGAAAAAATAAAATTATCCGCTACAGCGGTGAGGGTACCTGTTCAAGGAGGCCATAGCGAGAGCGTGAACGTGGAATTCGAAAAAGAGTATACCATGGAAGAGATCCGAAAGTTACTTTCTCAAACTCCCGGAATAACCCTCCAAGACCGTCCAGAATTCAACACTTATCCTATGCCGTTGATGGCGGAGGGTAAAAATGACGTATTTGTAGGCCGATTACGTCGCGACTTTACAGCGGATAACGCCCTCCATATGTGGATTGTCTCTGACAACCTTCGCAAAGGAGCGGCCACAAATACCGTTCAGATTGCTGAGGTATTATTGGCAAAGGGTTATATAGGATAAAGTAGTCCGGGGCGATATTCACCAACCTCCGAAACTTGAACCCCACTTTTGGTGTTAAACCATCTATGAAAGTAAAAGCTTTAGCAATGGCCGTGTTAGGACTCGTGTTGAGTTGCACGGCACAAACCAATAAAAAAATGAGTGACGCTTACGCTATGGCGACAGTTCCTGTCGCCGGAGAAAAACAAGAAGTAGCTGTCTTTGCCTCTGGATGTTTTTGGGGGACGGAATATTATTTACAAAAGGTTGATGGTGTAGTTGCAACCACTTGTGGCTATACAGGAGGTGTTGTAAAGAACCCAACCTATAGAGAGGTCTGTAACAAGCGCACAGGTCATTACGAAGCGGTGCACGTCTTGTATGACCCTGAGAAAGTGTCTTTTGAAGAATTGGCTCGTGTGTTCTTTGAAACCCATGACCCTACGCAGCGTGATGGCCAGGGACCAGATATTGGACCACAGTATAGAAGCGCTATATTTTTTCAAAGCAACGAACAACGTAAGGTATCAGAGGACCTCAAGTTGTTGTTAGTTACTAAGGGTTTTGACGTAGCCACAGAAATTCTTCCGGCCGCAACGTTCTATTCTGCTGAAAACTACCACCAAGATTACTATGACGACAAAGGAGGTACGCCATACTGCCATGCTCCTAGGAAACTATTTTAAGGACACTCAACCAATAAAAAGCCCCCAATCACTTAGTGATTGGGGGCTTTTTTATGCTATAAATTTTTCTTTATTCCGGGTGTACTAATTCAAAATCCTCCATGAACTTCGTTGTGTAAACCCCTTTTCTGAAGTCTTCATTTTTCAACAGCTGCTGGTGGAATGGAATAGTCGTTTTGATTCCTTCAATTATAAATTCATCCAATGCACGCGCCAGCTTTTCTAAAGACTCCTCACGAGTTCTAGCGGTTACAATGAGCTTTGCGATCATGGAGTCATAGTATGGTGGAATAATATATCCAGAATAGCAATGTGTATCTAGACGAACTCCGTGACCACCTGGAGCATGGAATGACACAATTTTACCGGGACAAGGACGGAAGTCATTAAAGGCATCTTCGGCATTAATCCTAACCTCAATACTATGCATTTCAGGGAAGTAATTTTTACCTGAAATAGGCTCTCCTGCCGCGACTTTTATTTGTTCCCGTATCAAGTCAAACCCTACAACTTGTTCTGTTATAGGATGTTCTACTTGAATACGTGTGTTCATTTCCATAAAATAGAAATTGCGGTCTTTGTCTACTAGAAACTCAACCGTGCCAGCTCCTTCATAGGCGATGTATTCAGCTGCTTTTACGGCAGCATTCCCCATTTTTTTCCGAAGTTTATCGGTCATGAATGGCGATGGAGTTTCCTCAACTAATTTCTGGTGGCGACGTTGAATGGAACAATCACGTTCACTTAAATGACACGCTTTCCCATAGCGATCACCCACGACTTGAATTTCAATATGCCGTGGCTCAAGAATAAGTTTCTCCATGTACATGGCGTCATTACCAAAAGAGGCCGCCGCTTCTCTGCGAGCACTGTCCCATGCGTCTTGCAAGTGGTCTTCGCTAGGTACGGCACGCATTCCTTTTCCACCACCACCGGCAGTAGCTTTGATCATCACGGGATAGCCAATCTCTTTAGCAGTTTTGACTGCGTGCTCAAAGGTCGCCATAATGCCTTCAGATCCAGGTACACATGGTACGCCAGCTTCTTTCATTGTTTCCTTAGCCGTCGCTTTGTCTCCCATTTTATCGATCTGGTCTGCGGAAGCACCAATAAACTTGATGCCATGCTCAGCACAGATTCGAGAGAATTTGGAGTTTTCACTTAAAAAACCATATCCAGGATGGATAGCGTCAGCGTTAGTTATTTCAGCTGCCGAGATAATATTTGGAATGCTGAGGTAACTCTCGGAAGATGCTGCAGGACCAATACATACTGCTTCATCAGCAAAGCGCACGTGCAGAGAATCTGCATCGGCTTTGGAGTAAACAGCAACCGTTTTAATGCCCATTTCTTTACACGTTCTTATCACGCGAAGAGCAATCTCGCCACGGTTGGCAATGAGTACTTTCTTAAACATAATGTGACTCTTTACAGCGTTACTTATGATGGATCAACTAAGAATAATGGCTGGTCGTATTCGATCGGGCTTCTGTCATCAACAAGAACCTTGACGATGGTACCGCTCACCTCGCTTTCAATCTCATTAAAGAGCTTCATAGCCTCTACGATACATAGTACATCTCCCTCACCGATAGAATCACCAACTTTAACAAAAACGTCATGTTCTGGTGACTGGCTGCGGTAGAAGGTACCTATCATTGGAGATTTTACAGTAATGTAATTTCCATTCTCCTCTGCTTCGGTTTCTCCTGGTACCGCTACTGGCACTGCCACGGGTGCCGCATGCATAGCCTGTTGAGGAGCGATGGTCTGTATATACGAAGTCTGTTGCTCTGAAGCACCAGAGGCGGTCTTAATGTTAATTTTAAATTCTTCTGTTTCTAAGCTTACTTCTTGAGCGCCACTTTTGACGACAAATTTGATAAGCGCTTGGATTTCTTTCGAGTCCATATTAGGAGTGTTTTTATTTAAAAGTAATATGAAGTTACGTGTTATTTCTTATCAATGGCCCATGTAACCCACATGGCGCCCCAGGTAAAACCACCTCCAAAGGCAGCAAAAATCAAGTTGTCTCCCTTATTAAACTTATTGCGATTATCCCATAAACATAGAGGAATAGTTGCAGAGGTAGTATTGCCGTATTTTTCAATATTGATCAAGACTTTCTCTGGCGTCAACTCCATACGACGCGCTGTTGCGTCAATGATGCGCAGGTTTGCTTGGTGTGGAACTAAGTAGGCGACATCATCACCTGTCATGTTGTTTTTTTCTAAAATTTCAGCTGAGGTATCCGCCATGTTACTCACTGCGAAACGGAACACACTTTTGCCTTCTTGACGAATGGCGTGTTGCTTATTGTCTATAGTTTCATGCGATGGAGGTAAGAAAGATCCACCAGCTTCAATGCGCAAGAAATCTCGTCCTTGAGCATCTGTTCTTAGGATTTCGTCTTGAACTCCGTACCCCTCTTCTGACGGTTCCATAAGGGCTACACCACAGCCATCTCCGAAAAGAATACAAGTTGTTCTGTCTTCATAATCAGTAATAGAGCTCATAACATCTGAGCCCACGACCAGTACCTTTTTGTACTTACCACTTTCTATGTAAGCTGCCGCAGCACTAACGGCGTATAAAAATGAGGAACAAGCCGCCTGTAAATCAAAAGCGAATGCATTCTTAGCACCAATTTCCTGAGCAATAAAAGCAGAGGTAATAGCAACGGGCATATCTGGAGTGACAGAAGCTAAAACAACCATGTCAATATCCTCTGTCTTGATGCCGTATTCTGCCTTCATAGCCTCAACGGCTTTGATGGCCAAGTATGAAGCACCTTTGCCTTCCTCAGGCTTAAGGATTCTTCTTTCTTTGATACCCGTTCTGCTTGTGATCCACTCATCGTTGGTATCTACCATGTCTGCCAACTCAGCGTTGGTTAAAACATATTCCGGAACATATCCGCCTATTGCGGTGATCGCTGCTTTCATCCTTGTCTTCATTCAGGGGGCTAAAATAGGAGGCTTAATCTTATTAAACCAATGTAAAAAAGAAAAAGTAGCCCATACATGGGCTACTTTCTTGTAAATCAGTTTATTATGTATAAGCTCAATTAGGCTTTTTCCATGACAACTTTGCCTCTGTAGTAGAGCTTTCCTTCGTGCCAGTGAGCGCGGTGGTATAGGTGTGTTTCACCAGTAGTAGGACATACGGCCAATTGTTGATCCGCTGCCTTGTAGTGCGTTCTACGCTTATCTCTTCTCGTGGTGGACTGTCTGCGCTTAGGATGTGCCATTGTACTTGATTATTTATTGTTCAATAAGTTTTTTAATTGATCCCATCTCGGATCACTCTCTGCTTCTTTTAATGTCTCTTCTTTCTCTTCGATAAAGTCTTCCAAACCATTTCCCGCATTGGGACCAAGTAATTTAGACGGAATACTGAGGACCACTAATTCGTATATGTTTTGCGCAATTTTGAGCGTGTGCTCAGAATGTGGCAAGATCAACAACTCTTCGTTTTCATCATTATACTCTTCTCCAAACTTCACCTGAATGCTGAACGAGTTCTCTAACTCTTGTGTAAACAGTTCGTTCATTATATCACAAAGCGCTTGAATGCTGCCTTTAAAAGTGAAGTCTAAATCAAAAACGGTCTCACTTTTCAACATGGTCATACGGGCATTGCCCTGTAATCCGGTGTAGTCTGTGTAACCAAAAAGTTCAAAGAACGTATCATTCAATTCAAAATCAAAGTGATGTGTTCCAACGCTTAAGCCAGAAAAGAGGATATTAAAGTCCTTTGTTTTCACTTGTCAGTTATATCTGAATGAGCGTGCAAAGATATTCAAATTGTTGAAAACTTCTAGCGCTTATCCTTTTGTTTTTTTAGAGGATTTTTTGTCATCTCATCATGCATGGTTCTCTGGTGGAAAACATCTATGGCAGAGAATAGCGAACCTCTGAATGAATTTTCGTCGGCAACCCCTTTTCCTGCTACGTTCATGGCTGTTCCGTGATCGGGAGATGTTCGTACAATCTCTAATCCAGCAGTGAAGTTTGTTCCTGTTCCCATGGCAATTGCCTTGAACGGGATCAATACTTGATCATGGTACATCCCTAGAACAGCATCAAATTTCATATCGAAACCTTGACCAAAGAATCCATCTGCAGGAAACGGTCCCTTTATAATGCTGTCTTTTGACTGTGATTTCGCAATTGCCGGAGCGATGATTTCTTGCTCCTCCTTCCCTATAGTACCCATTTCCCCAGCATGTGGATTTAGGCCAAGAACGGCAATAGTAGGTTTGATTTTACCGAAATCACGTTTTAGACTTGCCTTGAGAATAGATATAGCGTTTATAATGGCTTCTTCTGTTAGACTCTCTGCGACCGACGATACTGGAATATGACCTGTTACGGTGGCAACTTTGAGCTGCTCGGAGGTAAGTACCATGAGAACCTCGTTGCCAAATGCGGATGCTAAATAACCGGTATGTCCTGTAAAACCCTCAATGGTGTCCGCAATATTATGTTTATTTATGGGTGCTGTGACAATCGCATCGACGCTACCTAATTGAGCTGCAGCTATAGCCGCATCAATACTTTTAAGGGCGTAGCTCCCACTAACATCCGTCGGCGTTCCTAGAGATAGCTCAACGTTATCCTCCCAAACATTAATTAGATTGTTTTTACCCCTGTGTATATCATCAACGGAGTCGCAAATATGAAAGTTAAAATCCCTACGGTTAATGGCATTTCTATGATAAGAAGCAAGTTTACTTGATGCAAATACAACAGGAGTACATAAGTCTAAGATGGCTTTGTCCTCTAAAGTTTTAATGATCACTTCCATGCCAACGCCGTTGAGATCACCGCACGTGATGCCTATCACAGGCTTTTTAAGCACATCAGGCAACACCTCAGAGTGTCTGCTTCTGGACATCTCGAAATCATTAGCATAGAGCTCTGCCTGAGCGGCTAATTCGCTTTGAGCGCTTTCTGAAACAGGCGTTGCTTTGACATTTCTGGCCGGAGCTGCACTCTTACCTTTATTTCTATTGCGATTCCTGTTGTTTCTTCGAGCTCCTTCCTCTGTTTCCCCGAGGTCTCTTGTATCACTAGTGATTACCTTAGGCGGAGCATTGCTTGTAACACCTGCTTCTTTTTTACCTTCAGGAGTTTCTGTTTTTTTACGTGGGTTACGGTTGCGACCGCCGCGTCTTCTGCGGTTAGGATCGTTGTTACCGGCAACATCATTACTTGATGGAGCACTTGGCTTTGGGGCGTTGTCTTTGCTGTCGCTCATGAACTTATTTCTTACTTAGGAAGTCAAAAAGTAATCTAACACCAATCCCGGTGCCTCCTTCAACTTGATAACCGACACGCTTGCTTAAGAATGCAGGACCGGCTATATCCAAGTGAATATAGGGGTAATCTGTAAAGTGCTCTAAAAATTTACCGGCTGTAATGGCACCACCTTCTGCACCTCCTATGTTTTTTAGATCGGCGATTGGGCTTTTCAATAAATCCTTGTATTCATCCCAAAACGGAAACTCTACCACGCGTTCACGCGTCAGGTGACCACTTTCTTGTAAGGCTGACATTTCCGTAGATGGTGCATTTCCCATACCCACTATCGCATAACGGCCAATCGCACGGGCAGCTGCACCCGTTAACGTAGCGAGATCGATCACTAATTCTGGATTGTAGCGTTTTGCGTAAACCAAGGCATCGGCTAAAATTAATCGGCCTTCTGCATCTGTGTTTAATACCTCAACCGTTGTTCCATCAGAAATGGTAATAACATCCCCTGGAGTAACGGCATTTCCACCAGGTCTGTTGTCCGTAGCAGGGACAAGTCCAATGATATGGAGCGGAAGTTGTGCTTCTGCAATAGCGCTCATAGCACCTAGAACAGCCGCGGCACCTCCCATGTCACTTTTCATAGTGTCCATAAAGTTAGAAGGCTTTAGGCTTAATCCACCTGTGTCGTAGACCACACCTTTCCCAACCAATACTATCGGCTTGGAATTTGTGGCGCCATCTGGCTTGTGCTCCATTATGATAAATGTAGGAGGTTCAGGAGATCCATAATTGACCGCCAATAAACCGCCCATTTTTAAGCTTTCAATTTGTTTTTTCTCTAAAACCTCTACAGAGAAACCATGACGTTTCCCAGCTTCACGTGCTTCATGAGCGAGTTGGGTTGCGGTAAGATCAATTACCGGCCTGTTTACCAGGTCTCTTGCGAACAATGTGCCCATAGTAGAAATCGCAATGGCACGCATTACAGGAGAATCGGCCTGAGCGACCTCAAGTTGCACTAACGAATTTCTTCTTTTGTGTGCATCTGAGAAATAGCGTAAGAACTGATAGTTTCCTAAAATAGCTCCTTCGGCGATTTCAGTGTCATAAACACCTTCTAGGCGAACACGATCATAAGCAAGAGCGTTTAATTTTAGGGCCAATTGATTTCCGGCTAACCGCATCTTTTCTGCGCGTTCAACCTTTGTGTATTCTTTCGTGATTTTATAAATCCAAACAGTGCTACTGGCCTCTTGCAGTTCCATCCATTTTTCATCAAATTTTCCCCCAAAATGCGCCATGCGTTTAATGGCATCTGCTGAAATGAAGCCTGAGATTTCTTTTTCAGTGGAGTAAACAATAGCACGCGGTCCATTGTAATCAGAAGTATATGTTGTGATTTTCATTTTGAAATCTATTTAAGTGTCAAATGTACTATTTTAACCAACCATAAAGAAGAACCCATGTTTACTGGAATCATAGAAAAATTAGGCACAATTGCCAAAGTTGATAGATTAGGTGGAAATTTAGAATTGTTTGTGCATTCTGAGCTCGCCAAAGAGTTGAAAATAGATCAAAGTGTAGCACATAATGGCATTTGCCTTACTGTAGTAGAAATTTTTGGCGACCGTACCTACCGAGTTACGGCGATTGATGAAACCATCGACAAGACCAACATAGGAGACCTTAAAGAGGGTTCAAAAGTAAACTTAGAACGGTGTATGACCATGGGAGCTAGGTTAGATGGTCACATCGTACAAGGCCACGTCGATCAGGTGGGTGTTTGTAAGGACATCGAAGAAGTCGATGGATCTTGGATTTTCGTATTTTCGTATGATGATTCATTAGGAAATGTTACCGTAGAAAAGGGGTCAATTACTGTAAATGGGACCTCTTTAACCGTGATTAAATCAATAAAGGGCGGTTTTAGTGTTGCCATTATTCCATTTACTTACGATCACACCGTTTTTCATGAGTTAAACGTTGGAGATAGCGTTAACTTAGAGTTTGACATCATAGGAAAATATGTCGCTAGAATGATAGACGGGTATATAAAATGAACCAATTGAAAAAAGTCGGCGTATTGGATGATGAACAACTCGCGATTGACGGGTTGGTCTATCAATTAAAAAAAGAACTTCCTGAAGCGATAGTTCATGGCTCTCAGTACCCAAAACCTTTTGAAGAATGGTGCAAAAATGAACGACCAGAATTGGTATTTTTAGACATGGAGATGCCAAGCGCAATGGGACTGGACGTTGCAAAACGGATACAGCCCTTTGTTGGAAACATCGTTTTTGTTACCGCGCACAGCCATTACAGTTTGGAGGCATATGAAACTGCTGTAGATTATATATTGAAGCCAGTTGTAGCTAATAGATTAAGACAAGCGTTAGATAAAATTGCAGATTTAAAACCGATGCCTGTTTTTCAAGAAAAATTGGTTCGCATCCCTATTAAAGGCTCCTTTCGCGGGGTTCAAGAGCGTGAAATCATGTTGTTAAAAGGTCAAAGAAATTACACGGAGGTCGTTATGACGAATGGCGAGAGTTACTTAGTGGCTCGAACCCTGAAAAAATTCTCAGAGAGTTTGAGTAACAGGTTTTGGCGCGTTCACAAGGGCACTATTGTTCGAAGCGATGCTGTGCAAGACATTAAATGGGGATCTAAACCCCAATTGACATTGAGTAACGGATTGGTTGTAGAAGCCGCAAAAACGAGATTGAATGAATTGGGCCTTCAAGCATAGTATACTTCTAATAGCATTGCTCTTAATCCTTGTTACGGGGTGCAAGGATGACTATTTAACACCCCCTGCCCAGATCGTATACTATAACACTTTGCCTGACAGCGCTGTTGAAAGCTCACACATACTTTCGGAACTGTTAAGTGATAGCGATACGAGAACTCGTGCATGGGCATCGTATATGCAAAGCCGTAAGTTGATTCGTCAGTCTGAGTTTATTGCGGCGCTTCCGTATATTGAAAACGCAGAGTACTTATTTAGAGATTTAAATGACCAGTTGGGATTGTCTAAAACCTTACATTATAAGGCTCACGCCTATTGGAGTATAGGGGCACATTCCAATAATATTCTAGAGTTTTGTAAAGAAGCCATTTCTTTGGCACCTCCGGACAGGTGGTCGACGTATTCAGGAAATCTGAGTATTTATTTACAAGAAATGGGATATCATAAAGAAGTCCTTAATTTGAGTGACACCTTGTTACCTATGTTCAAGGGAGTACAGGCAAACCTGAGCGAGGCCTATGCAGTAAGAGCCGTATCACTTCATGCACTTCAGGGAGACACTCAAGAGATTGATACGCTCATCAATGTGGCCCTGAATGAAATCAGGTTTTTGGGCCAGATAGATCGTCAACACGTTTACCAACTTGCACTTTATTTGGGTGCCCTCAGTCAAAAACAGTTAGCAGCCTGTGTTATCTATGCTCAGAAAATAAAATCGTCATCTTTAGAAGTTAAAGCGCGGGAACAACTGGTTGAAAGTCATCTTTTAGGAGAGAGTACGGATCAATCAAATCGAGCACTAATTAATGCCTATAAGTTGGCCACTAGAAATTCAGAAAGACTCAAGGAAGAGTTTGTGTTTTACGAACTTGAAAGAGGTAAAAGATCTAAACTGAGAGAAACGGAAGCGGCGGAATTTAAACAGAAAACAACCGTAGTCACGGCCATGTCGATAATAGCCGCATTGTTGGCCTTTGTGCTCATATACAAAAATCAGAACGTGGCTGATCAGGCGCGTATTAATGAGCAAGATGCCGTTTTAATGTTAGAAAGTTACAAGAATAGAATCCGCCCTCATTTTCTTTTCAATCAATTAAACAATGTAAATAGCTTTCTAAATCAAGAGAAATTAGTGGAAGCGCAAGAGTATATAGGCTTATTAAGCGAGCACCTTAGGTTTTTATTGGAGAACAGTAACGATAAGTTAAGTACCATCTCTCAAGAGATTGATCGATTGAAAAAATATGTGGAGCTCCAACAGAAAGCGACCAGCGATAAAATCGAAATTCGGTTTAGTATAGCCGAAGAAAGCCTTCCTATAATTATACCAACGGGCTTATTCCAGCCTTTAGTGGAAAACAGTTTTAAGTACGCCGGGAACACTAAGTTTTCTGAAGTGTACATTCAAATTTCCGTTGAGGCTAGGGATAATAAAGTCAGTATTCAAATAGAGGATTCTGGATATGGTTTCATGGAACGCTCATCAGGAACGGGTCAAGGATTAAAATTGATAGAAGACCGTATTGCCTTTAATAAATCCATAAGTCCTCGGCCAGAGCTATGGACGTTAAGTACGAATTTTGGGAAAAGAAAAAGCACCGTGAATATCACGATGCCTCTTACTTAAACTAGCTAACAGCTTTGGTTCCTTGGTTACGATGTGTAAACTTAATAAAGCCGTGCCTTTAAACAACAATGAACTTATCGTAACGGCACTGAATTTATCGTAGCGCGAATTGTAATGTGTTCATGTTCCCGCCACAAAGAATTATTCCAGCTTTACCCGTACTGTGATGTTTTAAAGCTGCTGCAATTCCTGCCGCAGCAGAAGGCTCGATAAACTGCTTTAATCTAGACAAACAAATGTGCCAAGCATTTTCCAACTCTTCTTCACTGAGGAGGATAATATCACTTACATGATTTAGTATAATGGGAAAATTTCTCACTCCTAAAGAGGTGCGAAGACCATCTGCAATGGTGTTTGGTTTTGTCACGGGTACCCACGTTTTGGAATTAAAGCTTTGATACGCGTCATCCGCATTGCTAGGTTCGCATCCAATCACTTTTGCTTTTCCGAAATAATAATTTGCCAAAGACGCACCAGCGAGTAGACCACCACCACCCACAGGTATAAAAAGCCAGTCTAAATCTGGATGCTCTTGTAGTAGTTCAAGGGTCGCTGTGGCCTGACCGGCGATGATATCGTAGTTGTCATAGGGATGGATGAACAGTGCTCCAGTAGCGTTTTGTAATTCAGCGGCGGTATGCTCTCTATCTTTTAGAGTGGGTTCGCAAAAGGAGATGATACCGCCATATTCTTTAACAGCATCAATTTTTGCTTGAGGGGCGTTTGACGGCATGACAACATAGGCAGGAGCTCCAATTTGTCCAGCAGCCCAGGCCAAGGCGGCACCATGATTCCCCGAACTATGTGTTATAAAACCAGATACTTGTGCACTGTCTTTATGAATAAGTACGGCGTTCATTGCGCCGCGCGCTTTAAAAGCCCCGGTTTTCTGAAGGTGCTCTCCTTTCAGTAGGCATGACTTATTTGACATAGCGTCAAAGGCTTTTGAGGTAAAAACAGGTGTCTTGTGAATGTACGGTGCAATGCGGTTTTGGGCATCAATAATGTCCTGGCCTGAAGGTACTTGTTGAAGGGATTGTGCTGTCATTTATCGGAAATATTCAAGTTTTGCAGGCTCTAAAAAAGGGTCCTCTGTAAGGAGTTGATATTCTAGAAAGGACATGAGCTCAGATTCAAACTCTAATAACATAACCTCTGTAATATCATTCTTATTATGGAGTAAGGAGCCTCTCAATAGCTGTTCTGGAGCGCTACTTTGGAGCTTGAACATTCCAGACCGCCACGGCAAAGGAGTATTAAACGAACCGGTTTTGTATAAAAGCCATGCATACAAGAGCACTTGCATGGCCTTAGGCTTGCTCCCCGCCCATAGTTGGCCGTAGCTTGAGATACTTAGGTCATCTTTTTTTATGGACCCGGTTTTATAGTCCCAAATAGTTAGGGTTCCTTGGTCTATTTCTATTCGATCAACATATCCGCTAAATTTCAGCGGTAACTGAAGTGTTGGATGTTGCATTTCGAAATCCAGTTTTGTTTCAATTCCTTTCAGAATAACATGACCTGACTTTGCTCTAAGCGCATCATAGGAAAAGAACTGGTGAAGCATTTTTCGGCAAACCTCAGTGGTGACAAGGTTGCGCCCCTGAACCAGGGCAGACTTAGAATATCCTTTGGTCACTAAATATAAAAGTCCGATTTCTAGCGCTCGCTCAGTCCATTCCTCAACGTCTATTTTGGGAAGGGGCTTGCCAACATATGGCTTATAGAGCTCCTCTAGTCCCTTATGAACCAGGTTCCCCATCATTAATGCCGACATAGACTCCTCAACTGCTTCTTCCTCTTTTATTCTAATGAGTCTACGTTGATAAAACAGGTGTGGTCTTTCTGCCAATTCATTTAGGCTAGAAGCACTCATGCCACGCGACATCCAATCTTTAATAGCTTCTTTTACTTCGCTAGTTCTCGCGGCTGAAAATCGCTCTTCAATGGAATGTGGATGCAATGGCCCATTGTGAAATACACGATCTTTAACGAGGCAATTGGTCCCATTAAGTTCATGTTCTAATTGTATGATATATCTACTTGCCTCACCACCGCCCATGGCGTCTTTATCCGTGTTGTAAGTTATGACGGCTTCGTCACAACGCTGTAGTATTCTATAAAAGTGATAGGCGTAAACCGCATCTTTCTGCTCGTAGGTAGGTAGGCCGTATTGTTGTTTTAAATCATAAGGCAGTAAAGAATTGAAGTTTCTCCCTGCTGGAAGTATGCCTTCATTAACACCAGCGAGTATAACGTAAGGAAAATCCAGCGTCCGAGATTCTAAGATCCCCATGACCTGAAGTCCTTCAAGCGGCTCTCCTACAAAATCTATAGTGCCGGCACGAAGTTGCTGCTTTAGAAGCTTGAAGAGCGCCAACTCTTCCGGCAAAGTATCACCTAAAGTTCGCTGGAGCTGCTCGAGAAGCGTGTGTAGTTTATAGGCGGTGTTGATGATCATTACATCAGTCGACTCCTTTTCAGCGACGTGTTTCAGCCAGATTTTCATTGGTTCAAGCAAATCTAAACCTTCTCTTGGCACAAGAATTTGGTGGTAAGCTAGAGGTCCTTCAGACAGCTTTGCCGTCCATTCTTTGTCATTGGTAAAGACCCGGTTTGCTTTAACGATATCTCTATTCCAGTCTTGTGGGTTCGAGGTTGTTTGATTGTCAGTATTCCAATACTTATTAAATAAAGGATCCGTGAGAAGGGCAGATAGTGAACGGTGGTAAAACGTCCATCGATTTGAATTTTTCTTGTTTTTCAACGCGTATTCTACCACAGTCATCCACAACCTGAGTGTGGCAGCTACAGGAGTTTGATCAAGCGGATACCCCATGGTGATATTGACTTTATCATAACCTTCAGGTAAAAAGCTCAATACAGGGTTGAGTAAGGTCTCATCAGTTAAAATAACGGCAATGTCCTGTGGGGCAACGCCCATGTCGCGCCAACGTTCTAGGGTATGGGCGATGGCTTTGGCTTGTCCTGAATATTGGCTGGCACCAATGGGTTGAATCACCTTTGTAACGTGTTTAAGGGAACTCTTTAAGCCCTTGCTTGAGGGAGTGTCGCTACCAAAAACTTTCTGGCGAGATTGGTGCTGCCTAAAAAATAGTCCAGCTTCGTGCTCCGGCATCTCCATATAATGTGCATCCACGTCCCACAAAACTTTTGATGTAGCTACTTTTCGAAGCTCAGAAATGATGGTCAATTCGGCGGTGTTTAATGCATTTAATCCGGCAACGACAACATGCTTTATCCCGTTTCTGTTGAGAAAAAGATCAACCAGACTTGGTGTCTCCGCAAGTTTTCTAGCAGCTAGTCCGCTATAGGACTCCCCTTTTTCAATAAGACTGGAGGTAAATAGATTGTAGGTGTCTGGAAGCAGTGCAATGAAATCTGAATAGCGGTGCATCAGCGCCGTTTGCTCTTCAATAGACAGGTCCCATTCAGCGAGCTTTTGAACATTGTATAGATCACCAAGCACGTTTTCAGGATCTAATAAGTAACGATCAATTTCCCCAAAATCAGAGAGTAGAGTTTGTCCCCAAGACAAAAAACTACCTAAAGATTCAGGTTCACGATCAGGAAAAGCTTCCAGTCTAACGGTTCCATAGCATTTGTAGAGCTCAAGCATTAGAACTAATGGTTCCACTACCAGTAGCTGTGCTGCATTTGCTATAAAGCTATCCACGGTACTAAATAAGGGAAGCAAAGTAGGTTCTTGCATATGCGGCTTTAACGCCTCACGTAAGAAGAGCTCTGCCCGTTGATTTGGAAGCAGCACCAGGGTTTCATGAAGAGGCTGAGGGCCGTCTAGAAGCTCTTGTGCAATCCGCTGAATAAAGGTTTGCATGAACTAGTTTATTGGAAAATATTGCTTCCCTCAATGTAGTCAAAAACTGCTTTTGGAAGCAAATTCTTTAAGGGTTTTCCTTCCCTAAAACTAGTTCTAATGAGTGTTGCACTGATCTCCATTCTAGGCGCGTCAACTATGGTTGCCCTTGGATAGGAATCTTGCCAAGTATTTTGAAGCTTTTCGCCGTCTAAAACTTTGTGACGTGGATAGACGAGGATGTCGTGGTTAGACGTAATACTCTCCACGTTCTTCCATTTATGTAGTCCTTCCAGATTGTCTTCGCCCATGATCAGCGTAAAATTCTGTCCGGGATGTTTTTCCCTTAAGTACGCTAATGTCTGTGCCGTATAATTTGGCTGGGGTAGGTAAAACTCTATGTCCGAAGCATGTATCCCTTTTTGCTGGTCAAGGGCAAGGTTGACTAAATGCAAACGTTCTCTATCTGGAAGCAGGTTGCTTTTCTGTTTAAACGGATTATGCGGGGTAACGACAAACCAAACCTCATCGAGGTCACTATAGTTTAATAAGTACTCTGCTAGGGCTAAATGTCCAATGTGGACTGGATTGAAACTCCCAAAGAAAAGGCCTGTATTCTTCATGGTTTGCTCAAGAATTCCGAAAGAATCTCTTCCGCTTGGAGCTGTGCTGTTTTCAAGTCATCGTTAATAATGATCGTATCAAACTCTACTGCGCGCTCCATTTCTAGTGTAGATTTCGCAAGGCGCTCCGCAATTTTTGCTTCATTGTCTGTTTTTCTATTTCGAAGACGCTGCGCCAGCACTTCGACACTTGGAACCTGAATAAACACGGCAAGAGCACGTTCTTTGAAGCGCTTTTTGAGGTTTATAGAGCCTTCCACGTCTATATCAAATATAACCGTCTTGCCCTCGTCCCAAAGTCGCTCAATTTCAGAAGCCAGCGTTCCATAATAGGTGTCTTTATAGACTTCTTCCCATTCTAAGAATTGATTGCTTTTAGCTCTTTGAAGAAAGTCAGAACTCGTTAAAAAATAGTACTCGCGACCTTCTTTTTCCTCACCTCTAGGTGGACGTGAAGTTGCTGATATACTGAAGCTCAGTTGAGGAAACCTTGGAATGAGGTACTGGACCAAAGTCGATTTTCCGGCACCGGAGGGCGCGGAGAAGATGACCATTTTTCCTGTTGTATTACCCATGTACTATCGAGGTATTTGCTCATCTCAAAGGTAGTTGAGTTGTAGGGAATGTTCCATATATTTAATTAAATTACCTAAGACTTCATATAATGAACGCCATAGAACTCTCCAGCCTGTCAAAATTTTATGGAAATCAATGCGGTATTGAGTCGGTATCATTTGCTGTAAAAAAAGGAGAGATTTTCGGGTTTATTGGACCAAATGGCGCAGGAAAATCTACGACAATCAGAACCCTCCTTGGCCTTTTAACGGCAACTAGTGGAAAGGCCGAGATCTTGGGAATGGACACCAGTAATGAGGGAGCAAGGATAAGAGAGAGGATAGGATACCTGCCTTCGGAGGTAGATTATTATAGCGAGATGTCTTCAAAGGAATTGCTGTTGTATCATGCTGCCATCTATAAAGTAGCGGATGCGGAGAAAAAAATTCAGGAATTGGCAACCTATTTTCAATTAGAATTAGACCGACCCATTGACGACTTGAGTTACGGCAATAAAAAAAAATGTGCAATTATTCAATCTGTTCTTCATGATCCTGAAGTTTTGATTCTAGACGAACCTACTGGAGGATTGGATCCACTCATGCAAAACAGATTTTTTGAACTCTTAGAACGACAGAACAAAAAAGGGGTGACGATATTTTTCAGCTCGCATGTTTTATCAGAGATTCAGCGAATGTGTGACAGAGCAGCCATTATTAGAGACGGGAAGATCACAGCAGTGGAAGACATCAGTACTTTGCTGTCGAAGCAGATGAAGATGGTGCGCTTAGTGACTACTTCTGTGAACAATATTGTTTTGCCTGTGGGCGCTCTAAATCACCATCAAAGTGGTCAAAAACATACGTTTGATTATGTAGGTCCCACTCAAGACCTTGTTATATGGCTGAGTAGTCAGTCCATTATAGACGTTACTCTTTCTGAGCCTGATCTAGAGCGGATATTCATGAACTATTACCAGAGCTAAGCTATGAACAGTGTAATATTTAAGAAAGAACTCAAGCGCAATAGAAAAAACACGGCAATTTGGACGGCTATTGTTGTTGTCTTTACCGCGTTGATCCTGTCCATTTTTCCAAGTTTTTCAGAAATGGGTGAAGAGATGGCTAAACTGATGTCTAGTTTGCCTGAGGAGTATGCGAAGGCTCTTGGCATGGATGAAGAAACATGGAGCAGTATCATTGGGTATTACGGAACCTACTATGGGATTTACATTATCCTTTTAATAGGCATATTCACGGCGTCCACTGGTGCAACCATTATTGGTAAGGAAGAACGTGATGGAACAGCAGAATTTTTGCTGACCCGCCCTATTTCGAGAGGATCTATTGTCTGGACCAAGCTAATGGCGCTAGGTACGCTGTTTATAATCATTTATGGTATTCAGACCCTTTCGGCAGTGATTGGCTTATTGATTTTTGGGGAAGACGTGAATTGGCCAGTGTTTACTACAATGCATGTCCATGGCTTTTTCTTGGTGGGCTTTTTTACTGCCTCAGGCGTCTTGATGTCTAGCTTCTTGTCGTCAAAATTGAATTACATGGGTCCCATTGTAGGTCTCATTTTCGGCGGCTATTTCCTCAATGCGATATCTATGGCAGTGGAAAAAGTCTCTTGGTTGGGATATTTCTCCCCCTACCATTACTTAAATCTAACGGCCAAAAACGGAGTATTGGAATTGAACTTGATTACTTGTTTAGGCGCATCTGTTGTTGTAGCGGTCTTTTTGTGGATTTCCAACAAAAGATACCTTTCAAGGGATATTGTGGGTTAGAGGGTGTTTCCGACCTGTTCTTTGATCTTTTCTAACTCGTCCTTCATTTGTACCACGTGTTGCTGCATGGGAGCGTAATTACTCTTCGAACCTAACGTATTGATTTCGCGTCCCATTTCTTGCGCTATGAAGCCTAGTTTTTTACCGCTAATCTCTTCCGACATCGTCTCTCGGAAGTACTTAAGGTGGTTTATTAATCGCACTTTTTCTTCGTTGATGTCTAGTTTTTCTATGTAAAAAATGACCTCTTGTTCGTAGCGATTGTTGTCTACTTCCATTCCCTCTAGACCTTTGAGTAGGCGTTCTCGAACAGCTTCCAGACGTGCCTTTTCATGAGGAGCAATTCCTTCTAAAGCAGATTCAATTGCAACGAGACGTTCTTCATAATCTGCTGAAATAGAAGCACCTTCTTGTATGCGAAACTCTTGAAGCCGACCTATAGCTTCCATCAGTAAGCCCTTGAGAAATCCCCACTCATCTCCAGTAAGTTCATCGCGACCAGCGCTCATGACATCTGGCATACGCATGACCGTTGCAACGAGATCTCCCTTGGTATCTGCTTCGCGTTCTAGAGCAGTTAGCTGCGATAGGTAGGCTTTGGCAAGATCCATGTTAATACTTGCGGCACTTTCGATACCGGTAACTTCAGCGTAGATATTGATATCGACTTTGCCACGCTTGAGCTCTGTGCCAACTATTTTACGTATGTCCAATTCCTTTTCACGAAATAAGGAGGCAATTCGCGCATTGAGGTCTAGGCCTTTGCTATTTAAACTTCTTATTTCTACGGTGATTTTCTTTCCGGAAATTTGGCCAATGGCTTTTCCGAAACCGGTCATACTATGAATCATGAGCTGCGCTATTTGTTTCAAAGGTAGGAAAAGTGATGCCTTAGATCACAGCCTACTTTGTCAATCCTTACTAACTAAATGTGGAGAGCGCGACTTCTAACTGATTTAACTCCTTACTCTTGATTTCTTTAGAAATGAACCAACTTTCAAATGCGCTAGGGGGAAGATAAATATTGTTTTTTAGCATATGATGAAACAACTTATTGTACCTATCGTTATTAGCTGCAGTTGCATCCCTTATATTGGTAACGGAATCTATTCCAAAGTGTATACTAATCATGCTTCCTACTCGGTTGATAGCTACCTGTTCGTTTTTAAACCTATTACGTAATAGGCCTTCTATAGCCTGAGTGGATTTATCGATTTGATCGTAAACGTTAGGATTATCTTTTAAATACTGTAGTGTAGCAATCCCACTTGCCATGGCTAGAGGATTACCACTGAGTGTACCTGCTTGATAGACAGGTCCAAGAGGAGCAAGAACATTCATAATCTCTGTAGATCCAGCGAATGCCCCGACAGGTAGTCCACCCCCAATCACCTTTCCGTAAGTAACCATATCAGGTATTACTCCATAGAGCTCTGCGGCTCCCCCGCGGGCAAGACGGAATCCAGTCATTACTTCATCGAAAATTAAAAGACTTTGCTCAGATTTACACAAAGATTTCAGCCCTTCTAGAAAGCCACTTTCAGGTGGAATACATCCCATATTACCCGCTACGGGTTCTACGATTATTGCTGCTATCTCTCCTGAATAACGTTTAAAAAGCTCTTGAACACTTTTAAGATCATTATAATTAGCAATGAGTGTATCTTCCGTCGCTCCTGGTGGAACTCCAGCACTATCTGGAATGGATAAGGTTAGCAAACCAGAGCCAGCTTTAACCAAAAACGGATCCGCATGCCCATGATAATTACCGGCGAACTTGATGAATTTGTTTTTGCCCGTAAAGCCTCGTGCAACTCTTAAAGCGCTCATACAAGCCTCAGTACCTGAAGAGGTGAGCCTTACTTTTTCTGCCCACGGAGCCATGAAATTAATAAGTTCAGACATAGTTAGCTCCGCCTCCGTGGGACAACCGTAAGAAACACCTTTTAATAATTGGTTTTCTACGGCATTTACGACGGGTTTAAATTGGTGGCCTAATATCATAGGTCCCCAAGAGTTTATATAGTCCGTATAGGATTTACCATCACTGTCGATGAGTTGACTACCCATAGATTTCTGGATAAATACAGGTGTACCTCCCACACTCCCAAATGCTCGAACAGGTGAGTTTACACCTCCTGGAATTAGTTGCTTTGAGCGTTCAAATAGCAGTTGACTTTGGGGATACATAGTTTAATTATTAGGGTAGTTACTGTCTCTTATACACATCTGACGC